>Ga0326597_10012218_pt1 | contig 11320 bp, 7 predicted proteins | sample RVTome_12_FD_203789 | JGI IMG/M metagenome (GOLD analysis project Ga0326597, IMG submission 203789) | Soil microbial communities from uranium-contaminated site in the Upper Colorado River Basin, Wyoming, United States - RVT100D185 | ecosystem: Environmental > Terrestrial > Soil > Contaminated >... | reverse complement strand
TAGAACAAAGAAAAAGGCAAGAGATTTGGAGAAATATTTTAAAACCGGCTCAGGAAAGGCAATTTTGAAAAAAAGAATTTTAACTGACGAAGCTTTAGCGTAGTCAGTCCCTCCCTCTCCGCAATGCAAGCTAACCCTTAACCCTACATTTTTACCCCTTTTTATCCATATTTTTCTTGAAAATATTTATTAAATTAAGTTTAATAAACTTTCTAGATAATGAAAAAGACCAGTACATATTTTTTCCTGTTATCATTTATAGTTTTAACTGCGGCGGCGCAGAGTGTCTTATTTGCGCAGAATAAAGACGCAGTTAAATTTTATAATTCAGGCGTTGAAGCAGAAAGAACCAGCAATTATAATGAAGCAATCTTTTACTACACAATGGCTGTTGATATGGACAGAAATTATGCAGACCCATACTTAAAAAGAGGCGATATATACAAGAGAATGAAAAATTACGGGAATGCAAAAAATGATTATGCCAAAGTAATCTCTTTAGACCCTAAAAACGAGTCGGTTTTAATGAGCCTTGGGCAGATTAATTATGAGCTTAAGGATTATGCAGGCGCAATTTCAAGCTTAACCAAATTAGTTGAGCTTAATTCTTTCAATGCAGACGCGTATTACGTCAGGGGGAATTCCTATTCAGCGGTAAAGGATTTTAACAATGCAGCAAACGATTATGCGAAGGTTTTAGAGCTTAACCCTAATTATTCCGATGCTAGCGATAAGCTCAGTAAGTTAAAGAGTGACCATAATCTGGATATCGCCTCAAATGAAAAGGAAACCGTGAAAGAAAAAGAAGAAGTTGTAATAAAAGAAGAATCCAAGGAAAAAGAGGAGGTGGTTGTAAAAGAAGAATCCAAGGAAAAAGAGGAAGTTGTTGTAAAGGAAGAACCTAAGGAAGAGTTTAAAACCGATGTTGTTGAAACCGGTCCGACCGCGGAAGATTATATAATGAAAGGACTCGCTTATTACGAGGGAAAAGATTTCCTCAGCGCTTTGGAACAGTACAATAAAGCGGTTGAGCTTAAGCCCTCGCTTGCAGAATCATATTATCACAGGGGAAGAGCATACACCGAATTAAATGACTTCCTGTCGGCTATAAGCGAATACTCAAAGACAATTGAGCTGAACCCGGGTCATGAAAAGGCGCATATTAACCGCGGTTATATTTATAATGAAACGAAGGATTACGAAAGGGCGATTAAGGATTTTAAAAGGGGAGTGGAAATCAATCCTAACTCTGCATTCGGATACTATAATATGGGGGTCGCTTATTACAGCTTAGGCAATAAGGAAAAAGCGGTTGAAAGCTTCCAGCAGGCGGCAAGGCTCGGCGATACCGATACACAGGAGTGGCTTAAAGCAAACGGCTACAGCTGGTAGGTAATTGTTTTATATCTCATAGGTAGTTATTTCAAGCTCATGCCTGTCAGGGTCCTTAAAATAAATGGAGTGCGAAATACTGTGGTCAGCAAATCTAAACTTAATTCCCTTTTGTTTTAATATTTTCTGAGCTTCTTCAAAGTTTTTTCTGTCCGCTCTGAAAGCAAGGTGCATCATTGCAAGCGTGTTCCAGTCAGGTGAGGGCGAGGGTCTATTGCTTTTTACTTTGAACAGTGCGATGCAAGTTCCGCCTTTGCCCATCATTATTGGAATACCGTCCCATTCACCTTCATAATAACGCTCAAGTCCTAATATTTCTTTATACCATTTTACTGACCTCTCTACATTGCTTACAGTAATTGCAACATGGTCTATTCTTTCAAGCGTTAACATTAGAATTTGCAGTTAAGAACCTTGTAAACAAATTTTGCAGCAAGGAAATCAGGGGATGTGAAATTTTTTCTGGGAGCCAGCTCAACGACATCAAATCCTACAAGATTTCTCCGCTCGCACAATTTCTTTAACAGCTTCATTGTTTCATGCCAGTAAAAGCCGTTCGGTTCGGGTGTTCCCGTTGAAGGCATAATGGAAGGGTCGAAGTAATCAACGTCAAACGTCATATAGACATTTTGAGCAAGCGTATCGATTATTTTTTCCATTAAAATACCGTCAAAGCCCTCGTTTCTGATTTGATGGGCGTAGAAAGTATTAATTCTTTTTTCCTTTATAAAATCAAATTCCTCTTTGCACTGCGCTCTTATGCCGACCTGAGTAATCTTCGTTGTAAACTCAGCCACACGCGCCGCAAAGCTGGCGTGTGAGTATTTGCTCCCTTCATATTCGTCTCTTAAGTCTGAGTGAGCGTCGAAATGCAGGATTGAAAGGTTTTCGTAAGAATCGAAATGGGCTTTAATCGCGGCGGTTGATATTGAATGCTCGCCCCCCAAAGTTACAACAAATTTACCGGCACCGATAAGTGATTTAACATTTTTATAAATTAAATCAAGCGCTTTTTTTCCGTGAAGCTTTCCAAAGCTTAAGGGTTTGAGTGCAGCTATCCCATGCGAGAAGCAGACTTCTTTTTCGGTTTCTTCGTCAAAAAACTCAACATAGTGAGAAGCTTTTAATATTGCTTCAGGTCCTTTTGCCGTGCCTTTACCGTATGATGTGGTTTTTTCGTAGGGACAGGGCAGAATTGCAATTTTTGAGTTATCGAATGATGAAAACTCCCTGCCGATTGCCAAAAAATTATTTTTTGGCGGCAGGGCTGCGAACTTTTTCGGCATTTAATAGTTAAGAATTAATTTATTTCCTTTGCGTTTAATTCCTTAATCAGTATCGAGCGGATTTTTTCGTAATTTTCCCCGGCGGACTCAGGATTATTTTTTTCAGGTGATTTTTCATCATGCGTAGAAGAAGAAACAAATTCGGAGTTTTTTACTAAGTTAATCGAGAGTGTCTGCCCGAAGTATTTTGAAACCTTGCCTGATAAATAATCTTTGTACCCGTCAACGAGGTCGTAAGTGCTGTCATCAACCTGGATTACAAGATTGCTCTTTTCATCTTTAGCACTCGCCTTGACCCCGAGTTCTCGGAGCGAAAGGCAGGTTGAATCCTTTATGATACTGTAAACCCACTTGCGCTCGGTTCTAATCTGGTCTTTAATCGATCTCCAGTGCGAGTTTATGTCATTAACCGCTTCGGATAAACTGACTGCCTGGGTTTCTTCAACAGCGTCAGGTGAATTGTCCCTGATTTGTGTTTGGGCTTCTTCGGAAGGTGTAATTTTATTACCCGTTTTAATTTCACTCTCTGTATTCGACGAAGTTTTTGATTTTTCCTTTGCAGGGTTTGCACTTAATCCGCTGCCGGTGCCTGACTTTAACTGGCTTGCGCCGGTTTTCAATTCCTTTATATCTTCGATAATTTGGGAAATGTCTTTTGTATCGGTAAACTTTATCAGCTCAATGAGCAGTGCTTCGATAAGCGTTCTCTGGTTGGAGGAATACTTAAAATTGTATTCGGTTTGAAGAATAAGCTTCAGCGAGTTAATAATTTCTAACTCGGTAAATTTGCCCGCATATTCAGCATATTTTTGCTTCACGGCGTCGGATTCCATAATCAGCTCGCCGGATTTTGTCGATGCTGCAACGAGTAAATTCCTGTAATGCTCGGTAAGCCCGTCAAGAAATGTCTGCATATCGTAACCTTTATTCATAAGCTCTTCAAAATAGTTCAGTATTCCGCTTGCGTCTTTTGCTTTTATTAAGTCAGTTATATGGAAATAAACATCGCTTTCTGCAAGGTTAAAAAATGATTTGAGCTTATCGAAAGTAATATCGTTATCCGAGTAAGCTGCCGCCATATCGAAAAGTCCCTGCGCATCGCGCATAGAGCCGTCGCCCTTTTTGGATAAAAAGAAAAGCGAATCATCGTCGATTTTAACTTTTTCGCTTTCGGCTATATGCTTAAGGCGTGATTTAATTTCCTCAATTGTAAGGCGCTTAAAGTCGAATTTCTGGCACCGGCCTAAGATTGTCAAAGGTACTTTTTCGGGAGCAGTTGTTGCGAAAATAAAAACTATGTACGGCGGAGGTTCTTCCAAAGTTTTTAAAAGAGCATTAAATGACGCGCCTGTAAGCATGTGGACTTCATCTATAATGAATATTTTGTATTTCGAGCGGACGGGTCCGTATTTGACTTTTTCCTTAAGCTCTCTTACGTCATCAATGTTCCTGTTTGAAGCGCCGTCTATTTCAAACACATCGGGGTGATTGCGGTTATCGTTGTTAATTTCATTGCAGCTCGGGCATTGGTTGCACGGCTCGCCGTCGGGTTTTCTGTTTGTGCAGTTCAGCGTTTTGGCAAGGAGTCTTGCAACGGTTGTTTTGCCCACTCCGCGCGGACCCGAAAAAAGATAAGCGTGTGAAATTCTGCTGTTCTTAACGGCGTTGCGGATTGTTTTGGTAATAAACTCCTGCGAGCTTACGTCCTCAAATTTTAACGGACGCCACTTACGCGCGGTAACTTTGTAGCTTTCCTGCCCGATGTTCAGGCGGGCGTTTTCGTTGAATAGTTCAGCCATTTACTTTTTAAAGTCTATTCCGCAGTATAAAATACTTAAAGTTCCATCATTAAGTCTTTGCCAGGAGGTGGCAACAAAATCATTATACGAGCATACGCCAATATAATCACCAAAAAAGATATTTTTAATGGGTTTAAATGGTTCCTCGGAAATTTTAATGTTAGCAAAGGTTTCGCCGCCGTCAGTTGACCGGGCAAGATAAACATCAGTTTGGGTATCGTCATAATCTCTTCTGTCGTAAAAAATAATATTTATTACTCCCGTTAAAGGGTCAACATGCATCCAGTTCATAAACTGCTGTCGTTTGTTGCCAAAGGGGTCGTCGTTAACCCTTTTGGGTTCAGTCCATGTGCTGCCCTTATCGGTTGATTTAACGAGGAAAATATCAATGTCATCATCGCCGTTTCGTGCATCTGAGAAGTTTATATATATAGTTCCGTTATACGGACTTGAGCTTATATCACAGCAGGTAACGGGCATGCCGTTGCACCTGAAGATATCTTCTATTTCGTATTCCCAACCTCCGATTTGAGGTGAAACCGGAATATCGCTTTCCAGCCATGTTGCTCCGCCGTCATTCGAGCGATCGAAGACAATTCCAACGGGACCTGACCACGAGACGTAAATCTCGCCGTTTGGTCCGACGCAGGGAACAACGCCTTCGGTTGTATTGGCTGAATCGATACAATCGCCCGATACTTCGTTAATCATTTTTGCATCGCTCCACGTTGTCCCGGCATCTGTAGAAACGGAAAACATTATATTGGACTTATCATTTGGGTCTCTGCTGTTGTACTTATCAAACTGAGTCCATGTTACATAAATATTATTTTTCCATTTGCTGTTAGTCCAGTCTGCAATTGCCCACTCCTTATCCTGCTTTTTCGGCGGGTTTAGTCCCATATAAGTGCCGGGATTTTCCCAGCTTATACCGCCATCGGTAGATTTCTGGCAGACGATTCTATCAATCCACTGCTCTTTTGATGGTCTTGATAAATGAAAAAAATATACGCTGCCGTTTAAATCGAATGTAACAACGGGGTCGCCCCAGACGCCGTAACTGTCGGAAACAAGCGTTTTGTTGACCCATGTTGCCCCGCCGTCGAAGGAATAGTAATAGTTGTTAAGGTTTGCAGCGGCAACAATGTTGGTTGGATGCCTGGGATTGATTGCTATTGTGACCTCGTTGGGTCTGTTTTCAATCGTGTTTATCTTAATATTTTTATACTGCGAAAATATAAGAGCCGGAAACAGCAAAATGAAGGCGGCTGGTAATTTATGCATTCAATTTATTTTAATTAACCGCATTTTCTTTGTCCGCCGAAGGCGGATTTACGCTTATGCTTCAATTTCTTATTTAATTAAAATCATCTTCTTAGTATCACTGTAGCCATCAGCTTCCATAGTATAAAAATACACTCCGCTCGGGAGTTCAGATGCATCCCACTGGTAGTCATAAATGCCTGCCTTCAATTTTTCATTAACGAGAGTAGAAATTTCACGCCCAAGGGCATCAAATACAATTAATTTTATAAACGCCTCATTTGGAATTTGGAATTTGACATTTGTCATTGGATTGAACGGATTGGGATAGTTCTGCTCCAAACGGAAACGGCTTGGGATTTCGTTTGATAGCGGATTTATGCCAATCGGAAAATCGATTAATGCAGTCCACACGCTCAGGCTTCCTCCGCTCAATCTTGTCCACATAGGTCTTATTCTTCCGTTGTGCGCGGTGATACCGTTGTAATCCCCGAAGAAAACGCTTGAAACCGGAATAAACGGACTTGAGCTGATTCTTTCGTTAATCCACGTACTACCCCCGTTTGTTGAACGGGCTAAGTAAACATCTGTCTGGTTGTCTGTATAATTTCTTCTGTCGTAAAAAACGCAGTATAAAAATCCCGTTGCCTTATCGATTGTCATCCATGTAAAAAACTGTTCTTTACCCGGCGGGTCGTTGTTAACTCTTATGGGCGCGCTCCAGTTTAATCCCCCGTTGGTTGATTTGCAGACTTTAACGTCATGGTCTCCTGCTCCGGCTTCATCGGTCCAGTTGATATAAATTGTTCCTCTGTATGGACCGTTGCTTATATCGCAGAGCGTTATCGGCAACCCGTTGCAGCGCTGAATACCCGGTATATTATAATCCCATCCGCCGGGCTGACTGGCAGCCACGATATCGTTTGCGAGCCATGTATTTCCGCCGTCGGTCGATTTATCGAAGAAAATTTTAAAATCATTAACAGCAAGGGGACCCGACCATGCAACATAAACCTCGCCGTTAGGTCCGACTGCAGGAACCGCTCCTTCGGTAGTATAGTCCTCATCGATACAGTTTCCGCCTATTTTGCTTAACCTTACCGGTGCTAACCAGGTATTACCGCCGTCGGTTGAGCGTGAAAATAAAATTCTTGAGCTGTCACTGGTGTTTGAGCTGCCGTAGACGTCGAACTCTGTCCACGTTACGTAAATCCAGTTGCCTCTTGGGCCGCCTGTCCAGTCAACTATACCCCATTCTTTATCCTGGTCTTTCGGCGGGTTTAAACCCATATATGTTCCCGGGTTGTTCCAGTTTACTCCTGCATTGGTTGATTTCTGGCAGACGATTCTGTCAATCCAGCTTCCACCCGAAGGGTTTGAAAGGTGGAAATAATAGAAATGCTGATTTGTATCAACAATGATGCATGGGTCGCCCCATACTCCGTATGACGAGGAAGTAAGCCCTCCTCTTGTCCAATTAGTTCCTCCGTTGGATGAATAGTAATAACTGTTTAAGTTTGCGCCGCCCACAAGCTGGTTAATGTTTTTGGGATTAATGCATATCGATACTTCGTTTGGACCGTTCTGGTTGCTGATTTGGATGTTGGTGTAAGGCGATTGTGCCATAGTTATACCACTTAAAAGAGTTATAACTAAAGTAAATAAAGTTTTCATATCAGTATTTTTGTTTACCTGCCTTCAGCAGGCAGGCATACGAAAATCCTCAAATTTGTTGTTAGTTTCAAGATAAAACGGGTGCAGGTAAGTTATTATATTCCACATCCAAAATATTTATACGATTGTGGACCTTCTTTAAGTTTATTGAAAATTATTTAATTGTTCTTTTTGTCTTGACACAAAAAGAACCAAAAAAGTCAAGTCCGTTTAAAATTGGCTAAAATTGACTTCATTTCGCTACCAAAAAATAACTCCCCGCTAAGGCGGGTCAAACAGATTTTTTGGTTACGCTTCATTACGTCAATTTCTTAACGCCAATTTTAAAATGACATTTTAAAAATTGAGTCGAACAAAAGAATACCCAAAGATTCCAGTAGTCGTGATTTTCATTTTACCTAGTTTGTCACAGGGCTTGATGTGTAGAAGGAGCTTGAATTTATCTTTGCTCGTTTATAATTGCAGACCATACGCTCAGCTCGTTTTCATCGAGTCTTGTCCATATAGGGCGGATTACGCCGTCAACAGCTGAAATACCCGTATAATCGCCCATAAAAGTTATCTCAGATGGTGAAAAAGGTGATTTGCTTATTCTTTCGTTTGTGAAAGTATTTCCGCCGTCTGTTGAACGCGCAAGGTAAACATCAGTCCGGTTATCCACATAATTTCTCCTGTCATAAAAGACAATGTATATATAACCTGTTGACTGGTCAATTGTCATCCAGTTGAAAAACTGGTGTCTTCTGCCCGTATCATCATTAACTTTAAGCGGTTTTGACCAGCTAATCCCCGCATCAACAGATTTAATAATCCAGATATCGGTGTTGTCGGTTCCGTTTCGCTGGTCAGCCCAGCTTATATACACCGTCCCGTCAAAAGGACCGAAGCTGAAATCAGAAGCCATTGATGGAAAGCCGAAAACCCTGTAAATGCCGGGCACGTGAAATTTAAAGCTGCCGGGTAAATCAACCGCCTTTATGTCATTGTCAAGCCAGCTTGCTCCCCCGTTTGTAGATTTATCCAGAAAGATTCCTTTCGGGCTTACCCATGCAACGTAGACTTCACCGTTTGCGCCGACGCATGGAATTGCTCCAAGAACTGTGTTTTCAGCGTTGAAGCACATACTGCCGGGTGTTTTATTGAGCCTTGTTCTTTTGCTCCAGGTTTCGCCCTCATTGGTGGAATAAGAAAATATAATGTTTGAACCGCTGTCGTTCGGCGGGTAAGTCGAAGCGGGTTCGTCGAAGAATTCCGTATGCGGGCACTGTGTCCACGCAACATAGATGTTATTCCTGTAGAAACTGTAAGTTAAATCCACTGCGGCCCATTCCTTATCCTGGAGATGCGGAGCGTTGATTCCCATATATGTTCCCGGCTGGCTCCATGAAATACCGCCGTCAGTCGATTTCTGGCATACGATTCTATCAAGCCAGATTTTGCTGTCAATTGAATTTGCAAGATGAAAATAATAGAAATTGCCCTTTGTATCAGGCACAACACACGGGTCGCCCCACACGCCTAAATTGGAGGTAAGCTTCCTCACTGCCCATGTTAAGCCTCCGTCAAAGGAATAATAATATGCGTCGATGTTAGCGGCGGCTACAATATTGTTTACATCAAGCGGGTTAATGGCGATGCAGACTTCATTGGGACCGTCTTCGGCGCTGATTTTAACGTTAGGGTACGGGGACTGGGCAAAGCCGCTTGATGGGTTTAAAAACAAAAATATTGTTATAAGAAATACCAAATATTTCATTTTGTGTTAACTATCATTTAATACTTAATTTCAAGTGCGTCTTCGTCTTCCCCGAAACCGAGCAAGTCCGTTAAGTTGTACTGAAGGTATTTTAATACCGAAGACGTAATTATCTCATTTATTGTATTGCCGCCCGGAACAGCGTAGTAAACAAGTTTGTATCTTGCGCCGAGCTTTGAGGTTTTCTTAGCGTATTTTATTGCTTCATACAATCCGCCGATTTCATCCACCAGTTTTTTGTTGAATGCATCCGTTCCAAGCCAAACTCTGCCCTGAGCCGCCTGTTCAACTTCTTCCTTGGTCATATCCCTGCTTTCGGATATAGCGCTTACGAAGCGGTCATAATAGAAATCTATCAAGCCCTGGATGATTTCGATTTCGTTCTTATCGAGCTTTTTAAAAAACGAGCCGATATCGGAGGTTTCACCGCGCTTGAAGATTTCGACTTTAACTTTTTGTTTGTCAATAAGGCTGTCTAAATTCGGTCTTATTGTAAACACGCCAATGCTTCCTGTTATCGTTAAATCGTCGGAAAATATTTTATCGGCGCTTATTGAAACGTAATACCCGCCTGATGCTGCTGCGCTCCCCATTGAAACAATGAATGGTTTTCTGTACTTTCTCTTTAATCTTATAATGGCGGAGTTAATTTCAGCAGATGCCAGCGCGGAGCCGCCGCCTGAATCAACCCTAAGGATTACGGCCTTAACTTTGGGATTAGAAAACGCATCTTCAAGTTGTTTAACGACTGTTTCAGAGCCGGTCGAGCGCCCTCCAACAAAAGGAATCGGGAGCTTAAGCGGAGGAGGCGACTGGCTTTCGCCTGTTGTTATACTGCCGTATACTCCGACTATTGCTATCTGGCCAGGTTCGCTCCAATCGTTGTCCCACCGTGAGCGGTTGAACGATTTAACTATGTTAGAAGTTTTTGAATTCTTCTCAGCAAGAGCTTTTGCGTCATCATACCAGCCGTTTTTATCGACCAGTCCAAGACGCAATGCTTCGACGCCTGAAATCGGCTGAGAAAGCTTGTCGCGCATGTAATCATCAAGCGTTATGTTCCTTGCCACTATGACGCGGTTGAGCATCTTTTCGTAGATTATATCGAGCATCCTGTTAATTACTTCTTTTCCTTCATCGGTTGTTGAATCAAGCAGCCCCTGGAAAGTCAGCTTATACTTGCCAGCGTAGAATGTTTCCAGCTCAATTCCGTATTTTTGAAGAAACTGGTTATAGTTCATTACTTCAATGCTTAAGCCGTAGAAGAAAATCGATTCAGCCGGGAGAACGATATCATTGGCATAAGTAGCAACGTAATATTCTCCAGGTCCTGCGAATTCAGGAAAATATGCGGTAATGGTTTTTCCATTTGATTTAAACCGCTCAAGCGATTTGGTAAGCTCTTCAATAGCCGCGCTGATTTCAAACCTGCCGGTTGAAAGCGGGTAAATTTTTAACAGCATGCCTCTGACCGAAGGGTCAGCTGCTGCATAGTCAATATCGGCAATTACTTCGTGAATGCTTCTTTTGCCTTTGCCGAATATTCCAAAGAAAACGTCCTCGGTGTTGTAATCCTGCAATGAGCCCGAAAGCGTGATTTCAATTATTCTTTTCCGCTCGGGGACTATGCTTTTTCTTCTTTCAAGCGAGTAGGAAAGTGAAATATGATTACCCTGGGACCTGAACGGGAAATTTTCCGAATATCTTGCCCTTGAATCCATTCTGCTTAACTGATTATTGTACCTTATTGATGCATGGGGGAAATCGAAGCGTATTCCAGCAGTAAATATATTTTTTTGGTCGGGATTGTTTATTAATATATAGCTTCCGTTTAGGTATAATCCGTTTCTTACTTTAACATCGATTCCGCCTTTAAGCAAGTTATACTTAAATATGCTGGCGTTGTAATAGGGAATTATGCTAAAATCAGTCATTACAGTTAATAAGTCATTTCTCAATGGCCTAATGGCAAAGCCAAGAGTATATTTATTTGCAGTATTTTTGCTGCTGCTGTAGGATTCGTATGATTTAAAAGTCAGGGCTGACGAAACAAAAGTCAATGGCCTGTATAAAAGCCCTAAGCTAAACTTATACTTGGTTTCTTTTTGCGGCTGAAAATCCTGCGGGGTAATGCCCCCGGAGACCAATAA
>Ga0326597_10012217_pt1 | contig 11320 bp, 8 predicted proteins | sample RVTome_12_FD_203789 | JGI IMG/M metagenome (GOLD analysis project Ga0326597, IMG submission 203789) | Soil microbial communities from uranium-contaminated site in the Upper Colorado River Basin, Wyoming, United States - RVT100D185 | ecosystem: Environmental > Terrestrial > Soil > Contaminated >... | reverse complement strand
TCGATGTCCCACGGGGTCTCGGTCTTTGCCGCCACCGCCACGGTCTGGCTGTGGCTGCGCGTGCGCGGGACCGACGATCCGCGGCAGTGGGCGCTGGTGGGCGTGGCCGGCGGCCTGGCCGCTCTGGTCCGGCCTCCGGATGCCGTGCTGCTGGCCATCCCCGTGCTCGATCTCGTCCTGCGCCGCGGCGTCAAAGTCCTTCGGCCGCTTGCGGGCCTGCTGATTCCGATGGCGCTGCTGGGCCTTGCCCAGCTCGCGCTGTGGTTCGCCATGTACGGGCCCAGGTTCGCGAGCGTGGTGCGCGAGGAGAACTACGTGGCTCGGATCGCGCCGCATGTCCTGGATTTCCTGTTCGCGGCCCGCCACGGGATGTTGACCTGGACGCCTGTCTACGCGCTCGCCCTCGCGGGTTGGGTGGTCTGGGCCGGACGCGAGCGCCGTGTTCCCCTGCTCTTCGCCGCCGCCTTTGCGCTGGCGGTGCTGGTCAACAGCACGTCCACCGATTGGTGGGCATCGCATTCCTTCGGCCAGCGCCGGATGCTGGCGTTTACGCCGCTTTTCGCATTCGGTCTCGCCGAGCTCGTGGACTGGTTCCGGCGGCGCCCGCTGGTCCCGGTCGCGGCCGGCCTCGCGCTGCTCGCGGTGTGGAACCTGCAGTTCGAGTACGTCTACAACTCGGGGCTCGTGGCGGGCAAGTCGCAGGCGGTGGACCTCGACCGGCTGGCCTCGGCCCAGATCGACGTCGCCCACCGGCGGCTGGTGCGCTGGCACGGGCACATCCCGGCGTCAGTCTGGGTGCTGGCCCACGACAACCTGAACGGGGTGTGGATCGACGAGGGCACGCGATCGCTGGGCGGCGTGATCGACCTCGGCCGCGAGCCGGAGGACTTGCCGCTCGTGGTGGGCCACGGCTGGTACGAGCCGGAGCAGGAGGGCGCGGTCGACCTGCGGCGCTCGAAGGGATGGCGGTCGTGGTTGCGCGTTCCCGTGCGGACGGCGGCCCCCGCCCGCATGACGGTCCGCGCGCGGCTGGGCGTCCTGGAACTACCGGTCCGCCTGCGCGTCGAGGTCAACGGCGTGCCCGCCGGCGAGTCGGATCTGCCCGCGGAATGGACCGACCTCGGCTTCGCCGTCCCCAGAGCCGCCGTGCACCGGGGGCTGAACGACGTGGCCCTGATCTTCTCCGCCACCCCCCGGCGGGACGTCCCGGGGTATCACGGCAAGGACGCGGCGGCCGCGGTCGACTTCGTCCGATGGGAGCGCCAGCCGTAGTCGAAGGCGGCCGCGAGCCCTCTACTCGAGGCGCTCGGCCACGAACGCCTGGAGGAAGGCGAGGTCGGCCTCCGAGACGTCGAGGAACTCGACGCCGACGCGGAACTCTCCCGCCGAGCCTTCCAGGTGCTCGCCGTTGCGGATTACCGCGTGGACCTCCATGTTGCGGTCCGGAAAGCGGAGGGTGAACTTGTGCTCCGATCCGATCGAGGGCAGGAACTCGAGGCGTACCATCATGCCGCTCGTCGAGAGGTAGAGCACGTCCGAGGAGCGCGGCACCTCGAGCTGCGCCTGGAGCTGGCCTGCCGGAACGCGCAGCGCGGCCCGGCGCTCGGGCCGGGGGGGGGTATCGTCGCTCATCGAATCGACATCAGTCCAAGTCCTCCTCGAATCCGTCGAGCGCGCCGGGTGCGGTGCGCCCCCCCGTGCCCAGATGGCGCCGCAGGACCTTGCGCTCGCGCTCCGGGATCTCGACGAACTCGAGTGCGGTCCGGTAGAGCAGCACGGTCTCCCCTTTCGGGCCCGACTTGAACCCCTGCACGGAACTCCGCACGACGCGTGTCTTGAGCACGAGCTCTCCGGTCCCGGGCACGGTGAACTTCAGTCGGTAGAAGGACCCCGGCTTCAGCGCGCAGGTGACCTCGAGAAGCGCGCCGGTCTCGGAGAGATCCACGAAGGGCGCCGAGGCCACGGTGTGGATGCTGCCCATGACCTCGCCGTGGACCGGCACCCGGGGGTGACGGCGCCGCTCCGCTCCAGTGCCCTTCGCCTTGTCGGCCATCGCCTCCCCGGGCGCGAGCAGGCTGGAGCGAGATCAGCGGCTGCGCAGCGAGGAGCATACGGCGTGGGGTCCATGGGGGTCAAGGCGCCGACGGATCGCGCCGTTCGCCCGAGCGGCGCCCTAGCGACGCTTCTCCGCCGGAGACTCCCAGAGCGTCTCCGCCAGCTCCAGCGCGTTGCGCGCTTCCCACAGGTACTGGCTGGCGCGATCCCAGGGGTCCTTTTCCGCGGGTTCCCAACCGAGGGTGTGATAGTCGACGCAGGCGATGGCCGACTCGATGGCGGCGATGGCGGTGCGCAGGCGGTCGCCGCCGCTGCCCGGGCCGGGCTCGGTGCAGGTCTCATCGGGAGGCGGAGCCGACGCGTCGCTCATGGCGGCCTCTTCGGCAGAGTGTACCACCGGCTGTTCGCCGGCCATTGGCCGGCCGCGGCCTTGCGCAGCCCGTAGAGACGTGGCAACAATCGAACGTGCCGGGTAATCGCGAGCGGCGACGCCCCGGTCACTTCCGCATCTGCGGGGCGTGCGGGAAGCGCAACAAGGCCCGCCGTGCCGAGTGCTCCCGCTGCGGCGAGCCCCTCCGCGGCATCCCGGAGGCCCTCCCCGGGACGCGGCACTCACCGCCCCCGCCGCCCCGCAAGTACCGTTGGCTCGTGGCTGCGGTCGTCCTGGTGGCCATCGCGGCCGGGGTGGTCGTGCAACGGATCTTCAGGACCAGCACCCTGGGCTCCGCCGGCCAGACCACCCCCGCGGACGCCGCGCCCCAGGACCTTCCGTCACCGGAGCCGGCGGCTCGTCCGACCTTCGATCCCACCAGCGCGGAACGGTACGCGCAGGCGCGCGGCGCGGTAGAACGCGGGCAGCGGCTGCTGGAGCGGGGCGATTTCCGCGGGGCGGCTTCACTGCTCGCGGATGCCGCGCGGCTCGTGCCCGAGGACCCGCGCATCGCGAACGCGTACGGCCGCGCGCTGCTGGGCCTGGGCTCGCGCGACCGCGCGCTGCACCAGTTCGAGCGCGCGGCCCGGCTGGACACCGGGGTGCCCGCCTACCGGATCGACTACGCTCGGGCCCTGGCCGAGGCCGGGCGGGTGCGCGAAGCGGCGCGGGAGTACGAAGCCGTCGCCGCCCTCGAGCCCGGGAACGTCGCCGCCTCCGAAGGGCTCCTTCGCCTCCAGCAGAGCCCGGCACCCGGCGCCGGATCCACCGGCGTCGACCTCGGCGGCGCGCCGGCCGGCAGCGCGCCCGCGAGCGGAGGCGCGTTCACGAACGAGGATCTGCGACGCGGCGTGCAGCCGATGCGCCCGACGCCCCGTCCCTCGCCCTCGCCGCTGCCATCGCCGGTCACCTCACCCTATTCCGGTCCCTTCGCCTCGCCCTCGCCCGACTAATCCACCCAGACCAGCGGCGCGCGCGCCGGCACGCGGGGGTCGACCCTCACCCAGCGCGCGGTGCGCGCGGCGAACCGCACCTCCCCGCGTCCATGCGGCGGGTCGAGCCCCAGCGAGACCACCGCATCGGCGAGGCTCGCCTCGGCGATCACCCGCTCCCACGCGACGCCGTCCGGCGATACGTCCACCCACGGCTCGGCGATCCACTCCGCGTCGCCGATCTCGAAGGTCACGCGGTGGATCGTCCGGCTGGCGCCGCTGTCGACGACGACGCCGTCTCGTCCCCAGGCCGTCGGCCCGACCAGGGTGCCCGGCAAGGGAGCGCTCGCCCTCTCACCGTCGGGAACGCCGTACACGCGCTCCTCGCCGAACGTCGCCAGAAGCGGGAGCGGTTCGTCCGTGCGGCTCACGACATCGCGCACTCCGACCGCGCGCAGGTAACGCAGCGCCTCCGTGCCGAGGGGGCGCTGGAGCAGCTCCATCGCCCTCGAGTAGGAGCGCGGCATGAATCCGGAGTCTCCGTTCAGCATCGGCCGGAAGTGGACGACGCCGGCGAGCATCACCTCCGTGTCGCGCTCCCCCAGCGGCAGGTATGCGACGGCCCCGGGACGCCCGCGCAGCCATTCCGCCGCCTCCGAGCGCTTTGGCGCCGGGGCGTAGCGGATGGGCACGAGGGTGGACTCGACGGCGAAGGCGGCGAGGGCGAGGATCGACAGGCGCCAACGGCGGGCCAGCGCGAGGCCGGCCAGCACGCTCAGGGCCAGCACCGGCACCAGGGAGAAGCGCGAGAGGGCTCGCACGCCCCGCACCAGCACCACGTGCTCGTGGAGGAACCGGTAGAAGGCGGTCTCGGGCCCGAGCGAGAACACGATGGCGGCCGCGGATGCCAGAAGCGCCACCACCCGGTACCGCCGCGGGGCGCGGGCCAGCCCGGCGATCCCGAGAACGAGTAGCGTCACGCCCGGGAACAGCGCGTCCCGCACGCGCTCGGGGTCCAGGTGCCGCTGGGTGAGCCCTCCGTAGAGGCGGGTCCCCGAAGCCGCGTACGACTCGAGCGTGGTCGCGTAGATCGCGATGTCCGCCAGCGTGAACTCCACGCCCTGGTGCGCCCGCATCCGCAGGTACGGCCACGCGACCGGCGCCAGCATCGCCGCGGCGAGGAGGGACGCGGCCGCCATCTTGGTGAGGTCGCGGGCGGGGAAGGAGGCGGCGGCGATCGCCACCACGAGGGCAAGCGCGGTGATGGCGCCGAGGTACACCGACGACAGGCCTTGCAGGCCGAGAAGGATGCCGACGAGGAGCGCGCGCTTCCACGTGCGCCGCTCGTGAAAACGATCGAGCGCCAGCAGGGCCAGGGGCAGGAACACCGTGACCTGCGCGTGCAGGTGGGCGAGGCGGATCCAGCGGTGGGCGCCGGCGGCGAAGAACACGCCGCCCACGAACGCCGCCCAGCGGTCGCCGCTCGCGCGCCGCACCAGCAGCTGCGCCCCCAGCCCGGAGAGGACGAGACTCGCCAGCAGCACGAGGTTGTACCCCAGCACGGGCCCGCCCAGCAGGATGGCGGGAGCGCCGAGGATGGCGGGCAGCAGCAGGTTTTCGGAGAAGGCCAGGGCGTCGGGCAGCGGATGGAAGATCGGGGCCTGGAACAGCCGCGCCGGCGCGTGCAGCAGCGCGTACACGTCCCAGGCGAGGATCCAGGCGTTGAGTCGCCCGTCGGGGCGGTCCATCACACCGGTGCCGGCCAGGTCCGCGACCAGAGGCCAGCTCATGACGGCGACCGCGATCGCGTGTCCCAGGAGCGACCATCGGACCTCGCGTCCGGTGACCGGAGCGGCGATGGGCAGTGTGCGGGGACGATCCCACGGCAGCACCCACGCGAGGCCGGCGACGCACGCCGCCAGCGCCAGCGCCAGCGCGTCGGTGAGCCGCCACCACCAGGGCGAGCGCTCTGCCCCGAGGTACCGCGGCGGAATGACCTCAGAGTTGCCGTCCGGCCGCGTCCATCCCAGGCGCAGCCGCGGGCCCGGGCCTACGCGCCGCAGCGCCACCGCGATCTCGTGCTCGCCGCGGGTGAGCCCGGCGTCGGCACCGGCCACCAGCGGGTCGCCCTCTCCCCGCAGCGCGCGGCGTCCATCGACGTCGACCTCCACGGTGCCGCGGCCCGTCGCCCAGAGCCGGTAGTGGCCGGACTCGGGGACGCGCAGCGCGCCCGCCCAGCGCACGGTCCACTTGCGCACGGGGTCGACCCCGAGGTCGCGACCGATGAGGTCGATCGCGCCCGGGTTCAGCGAGGCCAGCGGGCCCTCGGGGCCTTCGGCCTCCGCGGGCAGCCCGGCCGCGCCGCGTGCCAGGACGATCGCGAGCAGGCCGGCGCCGGAGACCACACCCGCGATCGCCCACGGACGGACAGGCGCCGGCCGGCGTTCGCGAGCGGTGACCGCGACGAGGGAGGCCAGCACGACGGCGAGTCCCGCCAAGGGCAGCGCGCGGACGTCGAAGGGGACCTGGGCGTGTACGGGTGGCCAGCGGCAGAAGGCGAGGACGAGGAGGAACAGTACGACGGCGAGCGCCGCCCGCGCGGCGGCGGAAAGCCAGCGGGTCAACGGTTCAGTCGCACTCGAGGCAGAGCTTGCGGTGCCCTTTCAGCAGCTTGAGGGCGATGGCGAGCCACACCGCCACGAACAGTGTGTTCAGCATCCCGAAACCGCGCACGCCCAGGCCGAGCCACGTCACGGCCACGAACACGCCGGCCGCGGACACCACGTCGCCCAGCCTCACGAAGAACGTGTCAACCGCCTGCTTGGCCTTGTATTTCTCCGCCCGCGTGGTGGGCAGCCAGAGCAGCTGCTTCGCGGTGTTCATGATCGAGTAGTCGGAGGCGTTCTCCGCGGTCTTGGTCCACCGGAATATGGCGAAGCCCACACCGGCGGCGGTGAGCCCGTAGTTGCCCAGCGAGAGGAAGGCAGGGATGAGGACGACGCCGGCGATCCCGAGATGCTTGACGATGCGCGACACGACGAACGCCTGCAGGACCAGGGCGCTGACGGCGACCCAGAACTGGTACTGGCCGGCGAAGCTGCCGATGAACGCGGTCGGGTCGGCCGTGCCCTTCGCCGCCTCCGTGACATAGCTGCGGATGAGGTACTCGCCGTTGCTGTTGACGAGGTTCAGCACCACCAGGAGCAGGGCGATCAGCCGGATGTACGGGCTGCGGAGCGTCAGGGCGAAGCCGCCCGGCCCGGGCAGCGGGGGCGGCGGCGCCGCGCGCCCGGCGCCACTTCCCTGACGCTTCCGGTCCACGGCGATGTAGAGGACGAGGTGGACGACGAGGAGCGCCGCGGTGATGTGGAACATCTGGTGACTCTTGAAGCCGGCCTCGAAGAGCTTCCCCGCCGCGAGCGCGCCCAGGGGGCTGCCCGCGGTCGCGCCGATCGCGATCATGGGAAACAGGCGCTCGCCCGCTTCGCGGCTGTAGACGTCGTTGGCGAAGGACCAGAAAAGCGCGATGGTCGCGTTGTTGAAGATCCCCAGCCAGATGAAGAAGACGATGCCGACGTAGGGCACGTCCGCGGCCACCGCCAGGTAGAACAGCTCGATGCAGACGATGAAGAACGCGATCGTGGCCACCACGAGCGTCAACCGCGGCACGCGCGACGCGAGCCAGCCGAAAAGCGGGATGAACCCGATGAGCACCACCGCCTGCCCCGCGGCCGAATAGGAGGCGAGCTCCGGGCGGCCGCTGGCCAGGATCAGGGGCTCGCGCACGGTCTTCAGCACGTAATAGCCGATCAGGAGGAGGAAGAGGCTCAGCAGCATCAGCGCCGCGGCGGCGCCTTCCCCGGGCCGCACGTCGGTGAAGGGCCGCAGCAGCCGATCGAAGATCGAGGGGCGGCCGATCGGGGCGGGTGGGGCGGTGGTCATCGGTGGCCACGGGAGCATACCGCCTCATGGCCCGCGCTCGATGCCGACGACCTCCCACCCCGCGCCGCGCCGGAGGTAGACGGTCACCGGCCGGGCCCAGGCCGGGCAGGTCGATGAACGGGTACTGATGCGGGCGGCGAGGAAGGCGGCGTCATGGTCGGGAACGGGAACGGGAACGGGAACGGGAACGGACACGGACACGGGACCGGAGACGGGCGAGCCGAGCGGGAGATGGCGGCCGGTCGCGTTGTCGAACACCGACCACTCCACGTCGTACCCCTCGGCGCGGCCGAGGCCCGCTTCCTCGCCCAGGTTGCGGAAGCGCAGCGCGCTGCCCTCGACCGCGAACGAAGCCAGCGGGTTCGTCCGCGGGAAGTAATGGGCCACCGTCTTGTCGCGGCGGCGGATGAGGGTGTCCACCAGATAGCGCTCCGACTCCGCGTCGCCCAGCTCGCCCGTGGCGACGGCCGCGCGCACGGCATCGTCGCTGAACTCGTGGACGATCGCCGCGGCCCAGAACGCGTCTTCGTCCCGCATGCGCTCGAAGGCGGGGTTCGGATACTCGGGACGCCACGCCTCGGGCCGGAAGAAGTCGGCTTCGATGCGGCCCACCCCCGGGTGCTCCGGGTACGGGACCCTTCGCCACGGCCGCTCCCACAGGCCGAGCGAGAACAGAGTGCGCAGCATGGGCGCGAGCTCCATGACGTACTCGTTGCCGGCCCGGGGATTCTGGGGCGCGATCTCGCGCCGCGCGTTGGACCCGCTGCCGAGCGTGGAGGAGAAGTCGATGAGGTGGTGCCGGACGTAGCCGCCGCCGTCGCCGGCCAGGAACATGTCCTGCGTGTTGAGGCTGCGCGAGTCGTCGTGGTTCAGCCAGGCGGCGAACACGCGCAGGCCCCGCAGCTCGCGCCGGTGCTCGTGGGGGAAGACGTCGTTGGCGTCGTCCCCCCGGGTGCCGCGGTACTGGAAAGGGCCCAGGGGCTCCCCGGCCAGGCCCAGGCTGGCCACGATGCGGATGCGCCCGTCAGGCAGGCGCGCGGCGCTCGCCAGGTTGCGGTCGAGGTCGTCCTCGGTCATCGGCCGCTTCTTCCCGCCGCTGACCGTGACCCTGGCCCCGGGATCGATCCGGAGCTGCTCGCGGCGGATGTACGCGACGTCGTTCTGGGGGACGTGGTAGCCGAAGGCGTGGAAGAACCGCGATCCGATGACGTCGGCGGCCGTGGAGAGGTTCGGATGGGCGGCGGGGTCGAACTTCACGAAGTAGACGTTCCCGCGGGCGTCCCGCATCGTGAACCCCGGTGTGATCCCTCCGGACTTGGACGCGATGACGGTCAGCGGCTGCGCGACGTCCGGCGGGCCCACGGTCGCTGCGCCGCGGGCGATCTCCTCCACGCTCATGGCCCGCGCGCCGATGCGGTTCGTGAACCAGCTCGAATCGGGCACCTCGCCGAGGGTGTTGACGTTCACCGCCGCTGGAACGTCGCCGCCGGGACGATGCTGGAACGTGTTCTCGATGACGTCGTACGCGGTGGAGAGGTCGACCTCCGCCGGCTTGGCGATGGGCAGGCGGTCGGGGTCGACCCGCACCGGGTCATCGGGCAGGAAGCGCGGCGGCGCTGCCGCAAGCGCAGTGGCCGCCACGGCGAGGATCGCGGCCAGGACCGCGCGCGGGATCTTCAGAAGGAGGGGCCGAGACGAAGGAGGTAGCGGGTGTCTTCGCTGCTGCGCGCGACGTCGAACCGGGCGAGGACGGCCTCGTGGGTCTTGAGCCGCATGCCGAAACCGTAGTCGGTCGCGAGGCCGCTTGTCGCGAAGTCCTCGCCCCGCCCGTAGGCGCGGCCGGCGTCGACGAACAGCGCGAATTCCAACGCCGGCCAGGCTTCCCAGCGGTACTCGGCCTGGAGGAGGAGCAGCTTCTCGCCGCGAAAGCGGAAGGTCCGGAAGCCGCGCAGCGTGCGGCTTCCCCCCAGCGGCTCCTGGAGGTAGAAGGGCACCCGGGCGCCGGACGCCGGACGGTCGGCGGACGCGAGGGCGCGCAGGGCGAGGACGCGCTGCGGCGATCCGAGGGACGCGAAGGCGCGGGCGTCGCCGGCGATGCGATTGAAAGTGAACTCGTCCCCGCCGCGCTCGTCGAAACGGGACGCGGCGAGGGCGATCATCCCGCCGCGGTGCGGGTTGCCGGGCTGGTCGCGCCCGTCGAGCAGCAACGACGCCGCGAGGTGGATGAAGTCGGGCTGGCGCTCGAGGCCGGGCGCCGATCGGTCGTCGTACAACGCGCCGATGGAGGGCACCTCCTCCTCGGTGCCGGGGCCGACGAAGGCCTGCATCACCCCCGCGCGCACGGTGGCGGCGCCACGTGGCCCCTGGTACCCGGTCACGACCTCGTACAGCGCGTCCTGGCTCAGGAAGCTGGTGCGGCCCTCCGTCGGCGAGTCGGCGCCCAGGCCGTAGAACCCGATCTGGGGGTAATGCCGCCAGCGGGCCGAGCCGTAGAGGACGGTGCGGCCGGCATCCACCCGCGCCACGTCGCCCAGCTCGTAGACGTCGTCGCCCCTGGTCGAGCGCGCGGGGAACTCGTCTCCGCGGTGTGCGAGCCGGCCGAGCTGGAGATCGTAGTACTCGTACCCGCGGATCGAGTAAAAGGCCGAGGCGTGGAGATCGACCAGGGAGCGGCCCAGGTCCGGCCGCCACAAGCGGATTCCGGCCGCGGTCTCCGACCCGGAGGCGATGTTGAGCGCGCGGGGGTAGACGCCGCCGACGTTGAAGCCGAAGAAGCTCGGCCGCTCCGCCTTCTCCAGGGCGATGAGGGTGCGCTCGAGGAAGCCGGGATGCGGCGGCGCCGCGCGGGCCGCCTTTTCACGGCGCAGGCGGGTCCACCGCTCAACCCGTGTCTCGGGAACGGCGTCGTCCGCGGCGGCGGCCGTCCCCGAAAAGACGACGGCGGCGAGGAGGAGAACGCTAGCGCGCACCGGGCTCCGCCGCCTCCGCATCGCAACCGTACAGGCGCGCCAGCGCGGCGTCGCCGTACTTCACGCTCTCGAAGGTGTCCATGAGCCAGCGGGCCATCGTCGCCGTGTAGTCCATGGCCATCGCGAAGTTGTCCTCGAACACGTCGATCAGGCTGTCGATGGGGCCGTTCAGGGCGGTGACCTGGGTGCGCGTCACCGCCGTGTACCACCGCGGGTGCTCCGCCGTGGCCTCGATCGATCCCAGCGGCGTCCCCGGACCGAGGTGCTGGGCCACCCCTCCCGGCGTGGTGCAGGTCACTTCCCCGCTCACCAGCAGCGAGACCCAGCCCGCGGGATCGCCCACCTTCCACAGCGTCGTGCCCGGCTCCGGCCGCACCTCGGTGAACCCGCGCGACAGCTCGGCCAGCGCGTTGATGCTCGCGCGCCGGAACGGCGTCGACTTGCGCATGAAGAAGATCCGCTCCACCAGGTCCAGCTCGCGCGGGCGGGCCATCCCGGGATCGGGCGGGATCGGGACGTGCGCCCAGGGGTTCGGCTGGCGCGAGATGAGGTTGATGAGCTGCCGCGCGATGTCGCGCAGGACGTGGTGCATGATCCCGAAGTTCTCCTCCAGGATGTCGAAGACGGCGTCCGCCTCGACCTCCAGGGCCAGGGTGTCCGCTTCGGCGCGCAGGGAGAGCCCCCGCGGATCGCGCCCGAGGATGGCGAATCCGCCGACCACGCCTCCGGCGCGGGTGTGGCCCATCGTTTTCCCATCGCGGCTGACGTGCAGGTTGCCGTCGAGGACCGCGTAGAAAGCGCGCGCCGGCTCCCCCTCGCGGAGGAGCCATTCCCCCTTCTTGAAGAACCTCTCGCGCATGCGGTCGGCGACGAGGGCGAGGTCCGACGACGGCAGGGTGCCGATGACCGGCAACTGCTTGAGGTACAGGACGCGCTCGACCTGGCCGCCCGCCCGCGGCTCCGCCTCGGCGGCGCGCCCTTCATCGAGCATA
>Ga0326597_10012216_pt1 | contig 11321 bp, 9 predicted proteins | sample RVTome_12_FD_203789 | JGI IMG/M metagenome (GOLD analysis project Ga0326597, IMG submission 203789) | Soil microbial communities from uranium-contaminated site in the Upper Colorado River Basin, Wyoming, United States - RVT100D185 | ecosystem: Environmental > Terrestrial > Soil > Contaminated >... | reverse complement strand
GAAGCATTTTCAGAAAATGCTTCGCCCCTACAAAAACCACGTTGAACTCCCTTGCCGCGTTCGGTACCCTGTGGGCATCTCAGTGCAACTTGCTGTCGTACCCATGAGGGGGCTCATGTCCGCATCCCTTGATCCCAAGCTGGCGCACATCCTGCAGTGCGAGCTGGAGCGCCAACGGCATTCCTTGGAGTTGATCGCCTCAGAAAACTTCACCTCGCAAGCGGTGCTTGCCGTACAAGGCTCCGTGCTGACCAACAAGTACGCCGAAGGCTATCCCGGCAAGCGCTACTACGGCGGTTGCCAGTTCGTGGATCAAGCCGAGGAGCTGGCCCGGGAGCGGGCCAAGATGTTGTTCGGCGCCGAGCACGCCAACGTGCAGCCCCACGCCGGCTCTCCGGCGAACCTGGCCGCGTACCTGGCCGTCATGCAGCCCGGCGACGTGTTGATGGGCCTGAAGCTCAGCCACGGCGGTCACCTGACCCACGGCCATCCGGTCAACTTCTCGGGCAAGCTCTTTCGCGTGGTGCACTACACGGTCGAGCGCGACAGCGAGCGCATCGATTACGATCAAGTGCAGCAGCTGGCCCTGGAGCACAAGCCCAAGGTCATCGTCTCCGGCGCAAGCGCGTATCCGAGGGTGATTGACTTCAAGCGATTCGAGCAGATCGCCTTGCAGGTGGGCGCCGTTCACGTGTGCGACATGGCCCACATCGCCGGCTTGGTCGCCGCAGGCCTTCATCCCTCCCCGGTGCCCCACGCCGGCATCGTCACCACCACCACGCACAAGACGCTGCGCGGCCCGCGCGGCGGCGCCATCCTGTGCCGCCAGGAGCACGCGCAGGCCGTCGACAAAGCCGTGTTCCCCGGCATGCAGGGCGGACCGCTGATGCAGGCCGTCGCCGCCAAAGCGCAGGCGTTTTACGAGGCCATGCAGCCGGAGTTCAAAACCTATCAGCACCAGACCGCCAAGAACGCCAAAGCCCTGGCGCACGCGCTGCAGGAGCGCGGCTTTCGCCTGGTCTCCGGCGGCACGGACAACCACTTGATGCTAGTGGACCTCACCCCCAAGCAGGTGAGCGGAGCGCAAGCGCAAGCGCAGTTGGAGGAGGTGGGGATCACGACCAACAAGAACGCCATCCCTTTCGATCCATCCCCGCCCACCGTCACCAGCGGGCTGCGCCTGGGGACCCCGGCCATCACCAGCCGGGGGATGCAAGAGCTTCAAATGGAGGAGATCGCGGAGCTGATCGCCTTGGTCATCGAGAACGTAGGGAAGAAAACGGAAAACGCCGCTAAGCAAGAAGCCATCAAGCGGGTGTACGCGCTGTGCGAGCGATTTCCGCTGTACCCGCAGCTGGCCTATGAATACGCCATGAAGCCGTAGGGCTGGCTGCGCCAGCCGCTTTCTCGATAACTCGATAAAGGGGCATTTGGCCGGCACAGCCGGCCCTACAAGAATACGTGCAACGTTCATTGTGGTGAAGTCGGGCTAGCGCTTTCGCACATCCAACTTCAGGGAATTCCCCGAGGGCTTGTTGTTGTTGGCCTTCTCGTGCCTTCGGCGCAGGAACGTGGGGATGTCCAGGTCCGCCTTCTCCTGCTTGAGGATCTCCATCTGCACGGACTCCACCGCGCTGGGCAACTCCTCTTCGTGCGCCTCGGGCTTGTTCTCGCGAAAGCCGGTGGCAATCACGGTCAATCGCACCTTGTCCCCGAAGTCGTCGTAGAGGGTGGTCCCGAAGAAGATGTCGGCCTGCTCGGAGACCGCTTCGCGGATCAGGGTGGCCGCCTCGGTGACCTCCTCCAGCGTCAGGTCGTTGCCGCCGCAGATGTTCATGATCACGCGCTGCGCGCCTTGGATGGAATACTCCAGCAGCGGGCTGCCGATGGCGTTGCGGGCCGCTTCCTTGGTGCGCCCCTCCCCGCCGCCCTCGCCGATGCCCATGATGGCCGTGCCCGCGCCGCGCATGGTGGCCTCGATGTCGGCAAAATCCAGGTTGATCAAGCCGGGCATGGTGATCAGGTCGGAGATGCCCTGCACGCCTTGGCGCAGCACCTCGTCGGCAAGCTCAAAGGCTTCGCGCAGCGGAATGCCGGGCGGGGCGATCTTGAGCAACCGGTCGTTGGGGATCTCGATCAGGGTATCCACGTGCTTCTTCAGCTCTTCGATGCCTTCCTTGGCCCGCTGGGCCCGCGCCTTTCCCTCGAAATGGAAGGGGCGGGTGACGATGGCCACGGTGAGGATGTTGGTCTCGCGCGCCAGCTTGGCCACCACCGGGGCCGCGCCGGTGCCCGTGCCGCCGCCCATCCCGGCGGTGATGAAGAGCATGTCCACGTTTTCCAGGAGGTCGGTGATCAGGGCTTCGCTCTCCTCGGCCGCTCTGCGTCCCACTTCCGGCTTGCCCCCCGCGCCCAGCCCCCGCGTCAGCTGGTTGCCCAACTGCAGGGTCTGATGCGCCTGAACGACGGACAGCACCTGCGCGTCCGTGTTCATCGCGATCAGCTCAACGTCTTTGATCTTGGCCCGCATCATGCGGTCGATGGCGTTCCCGCCGCCGCCGCCCACGCCGATGACCTTGATCCTGGCCAGGCCGTTGTGGTGATTCGCCGTACCTTGGAAGCTCACTTGACCTCACCCCCTGAAGAAACGGTTGAGGCGTTCCAGCCAATTCAAAACTCTGGCAAACAAGGAATGTTTGTGCTCGTTGAACGAGCGTCGCCCGATCCGCCCTTCGCGATATTCTTTGGATTCAATGGCGTATTTCAGCAGCCCGATGGCCGTGGCGTAGATGGGGCTTTCCACGATGTCCTTCAACCCGTGGATGCCCTGCGGCGTCTTGCTGCGGCGCACCGGGACGTTGTAACGGTTTTGCACGTACTCGCACAGGTTCTTCAGCATCGCCGTGCCGCCCGTGAGCACCACGCCTGCGGGGATGAGATCCTTGTACCCGGCATCCTCGATCTCCTCCATCGTCATGTCGAACAACTCCTCCAGGCGCGGCTCGATGATCTTGGCCAGCATGCGCCGGGTGATGGTCTTGCGCTCCTCGCTGATCAGGGAGATCTCGATTTGCTCCTCGCCCGTGATCTCGTTGACCACCGGGGTGCCCTCGTGCGTTTTGATGCGCTCGGCCTCTTCGTAGGGCACCTTCAGCCCCACCGTGATGTCGTTGGTCAGGTGCTCGCCGGCGATGGGCAGCACCTTGGAAAACCAGATGTCTCCGCCGCGGAAGATGGCGATGTCCGTGGTCCCGCCGCCGATGTCCAACAGCGCCACGCCCAACTCGCGCTCGGCGCTGTTGAGCACGGCGTAGCTGGAGGCAAGCGGCTGCAGGATGATCTGCTCGATCTCAAGCCCCAGGTTTTCCACGCAGCGGCGGATGTTGTGGATGGCCGTGACCGAGCCGGTGACGATGTGGACGTCCACCTCCAGCCGCGTGCCCGTCATGCCGATGGGATCGGTGATGCCTTCCTGCCCGTCCACGATATACTGGCGCGGAATGACGTGGATCATTTCCACGTCGGGCGGAATCTGAACGGCCTGGGCCGTCTCCACCACGCGGCGCACGTCGTCCAGGTTCACCTCGCGACTGGGCCGGTTGATGGAAACCGTTCCCGAGTTGTTGATCGAATTGATGTGTTTGCCCGAGATGCTGGCGTAGACCTTCTTGATCTTGACATCGGCCATGGTCTCGGCGTCCTCGATGGCCCGGCGGATGGAGTTGGTGGTTTCTCCGATGTCCACCACCACACCCTTTTCCAAACCGCGGGAGGGCACCTTGCCCATGCCCACGATCTCGATCAGGCCGTTTTCAACGCTCCCCACCAGCGCCACCACTTTGGTCGTGCCGATGTCCAACCCTACGATGATCTCCCCCATCTATCCCTCTCACCGCCTCCAGGCGCGTTTCCTAGTGTGTCCCTCCGTAGGTCAGTTCTCCATCGAAACGCAAGTCCAACGTCTCAAAGGGCACTTTCTCCTCCATCAGCGTGGGCCACACCGTCTTCAAGTGCCGCAGCGCGGCGGCGGCATCGCGTATGGGCAGGCGGATGCGCTGGCGCGTAACGGTGTGAAGGTCCACCCCTTGGTCGTAAAAGCGAATCCCCTCCAAGGGAGGGAGGTCACTCAACTCCGATTGCAGGATCAAGCGAACAAGGCGCCACTGCGCCTCGTTTCCCACTTGCGGTCCGCCGCTTGTCATCGTCACAGCGCCCATGCCATCGATGACCATCGTCGTCGTTCCCTCTCCTCTCTGTTGTTCCTGGGAAATAGGAAAGGTTTCCAACAGGTACCCCTCCCCATCGCACCAAGTCAATCCTTGATCGGGGATGTTCACCACCGCAAACGGCTCTCGCTCTTGGAGCTGGATGTGCACGTCGGGGAAACGCCAGGTTATCTGGGCCGATCGTACCCACGGATGCTGCTGTAGGCGCTGTGCCGCGCTTCGAAAATCAGCACCCCAGATCGAATCCCCCGCGCCAAAGTTGATCAGGCGCCGCACATCATCGGTCGTGATCCTCCCACCACCTTCGATGATGACCTTGCGAATACTCAGGAAGTCCCGGAAAAACCCCGTGCCCATCAACAACCCAAGCGTTGCCAAGGCCAGTACCACTAGGATGCCGCGCTTGTTCAATTTAAAACGACCTCAAGCTCCAAATGCAACTCGAGGCTGAATTCTTTATACACCTTCTCTCGCACAATGTCAATAAGCGAGAGAACATCAGCGCTCCTTGCCTGCCCTTGGTTGAGAATGAAGTTGGCATGGCAACGCGATACTTGGGCATCGCCTACGGTATAGCCTTTCAAGCCGCTTCTGTCAATGAGCCACCCTGCGCTGCCGGGCGCTTGCGGGGGGTTCTTGAACACGCATCCGGGGGACCGGCCCACCGGCTGGCGCTTGCGCCGCTCCAACAGCTTGACCTTGTCCCACGCAGCCGCCGAATCCAAGCGCAATCGAGCCCCCAGCACGATGAGCCCGTCGCGGCGGATGCAACTGGAACGATAAGCAAACGCGCACTCCGCGGCCGTCAATTGGCGCACCTTTCCCCAGACGTCCATCACGGTCACCGACTCCACCACGCTGCCGATGGCGGCTTCGGGGATTCCCGCATTCATCGCAAGCGCCCCGCCCACCGTTCCGGGGATGCCGATGAGAAAATCCATCGCGCGGTGGCCGTGCAATTCGCACCAGTGGCGCGCCGCCGCCAGGCTGGCCCCGCCCTGCACCCACAGCCGATCCCCCTGCAGAGCCATGCGGTTCAAGCGCGTGCCCGGCCCCAGGTGCAGCACCACGCCGCGGTAGCCCGCGTCGTCAAACAGGGTGTTGGTGCCGTTGCCAAGCACGCGCCACGGCATGCCCCGCTCTTGGGCAAAGGCAAGCGCCCTCTGCACGTCCTCGACGCCGGCGGGTTTGATCAAATACTGCGCCGGGCCCCCGATGCGCAGCGAGGTGTACGGAGCCAAAGGCTCCTGTTGCAGGATTTCGCCCTCCAGCGCGGGCGGACGTTGCGTGAGGCACAGCATTGAAACTCCTTCACGAAGCCGGTTTCAGGCGGCAGGGCAGCGGCGCGGCAAAGCGCTGCAAACACCGCCACAGGTCCCCCGCGCCAAAACCGATCACAAAATCACCGGGCCGGACCACCTGCTTGAGGAAGTCGCTCACGTCTTCGTGGCGCGGCAAATAGCGCACCTGGGGCACGTGCATGGCCACTGCCGCCACGATGGGCTGAGGGCCCACGCCGGGCAGCGGGGATTCAAACGCCGGGTAGATGTCCGTCACCCCCACCAGGTCGGCTTCGGCAAAAGCGGGCCCAAAGCGCTCCCCCAGGTACTGCACGCGGCTGAAGCGATGGGGCTGGAACAGGGCGATGATGCGGCCTTGCTTCCAATTGGAGCGGATGGCCCGCAGGTTGACCTCGATTTGTTCGGGGAGGTGGGCGTAATCGTCCACAATCATGATGCCGTTCTTGGCCAGGACTTCAAAGCGCCGCTCGGGCAGTTGAAAGCGAGCGACCAAGGGCATCATCGTTTCAAAGTCCAGGCCCATGTGCCATCCCGCCAGCAGCGCGGCCATGGCGTTGTGCACGTTATGCATGCCGGGGAGCGGCAAGTGCACCTCCCCCAAATACCTGCCGCGAAAGCGCAGGGAAAACCGCGTTTTAAAATCCTCCTGGACCACCTGCTCGGCCACCAGATCCGCCGGCGAGCTTGTGCCATACGTCAGCGCGCGGGGGAACGCCTCGTGCAACGACTGGCACTGGGCGTCATCCAGGCACAACACCGCCTGCCGGCTTTGCGCCACGTACTGCTTGAAGCTCTCGAAGATCTCTTTCTGATCGCGGTAGTGGTTCAAATGGTCAAGCCCGATGTTGGTCACCACCGCCAACTCCGGGTACAGCCCCAGGAACCGCCCATCGCTTTCGTCCACTTCCAGCACCAGCAGGCCGCTCTGCCCCCAGTGTGCGTGGCCGCGCAGGTTGGCGCAGCCTGCGCCGAGCAGGTAGGACGGATCGCGCCCCGCTTCCTTGAGCAGGGTCGCCACCATGACCGCGGTGGTGGTCTTGCCGTGGGTGCCGGCCACGCCGAGGGTGCGCTGCGCGTTGGCCAGCTGGGCGAGCGCCTGCTGGCGGTGGTGAATCTGCAACCCCCGCCGCCTGGCCTCCCGCATCTCGACGTTGTCTTGAGGGATGGCCGATGAGTAGACCACGGTGCTTGCGTCGTTGAGATGCCCGGGGGCGTGGCCCACGGCCACCGGCACCCCCAATCGGCTCAGCTCCGCCGTGCGGCCGTTTGATTCAATGTTGGACCCTTGCAGCAGGCGGCGTTGCTGCCAGAACACCTTGGCCAAGGCGCTCATGCCGTCGCCGCCAATGCCGATAAAATGATACTTTTCCATCGAGATAAGGTTCGACCTCCTTTAGGATGCGGGCGCACGCTTTGCGGTGCAGGCTGCCAAAGGCAAAGCTGATGCAGTGCATCGAGGACAACTGGCCCGGGGCCAGCAGGCGCGTCAGCGCCTCAAGCGCAGCGTCTGTGTTCAATTCGGGCTCGCGAAGCACCATCCCCGCCCCGCTCTGGGCAAAGCGCATGGCGTTGTGCAATTGATGAGCGTCGGCGGCTCCCTCCCACGGAACCACCAGCGCCGGCACGCCGCAGGCCGACAGCTCCGCCAGCGTGACCGCCCCCGCGCGGCACACGGCCGCGTCGGCAAGCGCAAGCGCCTCGTCCATGCGGTCGATGTAGGGAACCACGTGAAGGCGCGGACACCCTGCCGCAAGCGCCTTCATGCTGGGCAGCAACTCCTGATGGTTCAGGCCCAGAGAGATCAGAATTTGGCAGTCGTCGCCAAGCGCCCGACCCACAGATACGGCCAACCGCTGCAGCGCCTGGGCGCCCAGCGAGCCCCCCAACGCCAGCAGCGTCTTTCGCCCGGGGTCCAGGCCCCAGCGTCGGTACAAGGCGGGATGCCGTTGCGTCTGCCATAGCTGCTGGCGCAGCGGCACGCCGCTTTGGACGGCGTTCTCCATGCCGATCTCCTCCACGGCAGACGGGTCGCTGTAAAAGAGGCGATCCACGTAGGGAGCAAGCACCCGGTTTGCCAAGCCCATCAACGCGTTAGGCTCAAAGGTCATGGTGGGGATGCCCATGGCCAAGCCGGCGGCCAACACCGGAACGGAGGAATACCCCCCCGTGCCCAGGATGACGCCCGGCTTGAAGCGCTGAAGGATGCGCAGCGACTGGAACAGCCCGACGCCACAGGCGACGGCGGAGGTGAGGTTGTGCCACGGCCCGCCGCGGAAGTGCCCGGTCTGGATGGAAAAGTGTGCGATCTCGTCGCAACCTTGGTTGCCGCGACCCGGGTCGCCGCGACCTTGGAAGAGCCGCCTTTCCAAGGGGCGTCGCGTGCCGACGAAGCCCACCTGCTTCACCGACGGATGCGCGCCAAGCGCCTGCAACAACGCCAGCGCCGGGTAGACGTGCCCGCCGCTACCGCCGCCGCAGACCAGCACGTTGGTCATGCCCACTCCCCCGCGAAACGCTCAGCAAAACCCCCACCATGGCCAGGGACACCAACAGCGACGAGCCGCCGTAGCTGACGAACGGCAGCGTCAAGCCCGTCACCGGCAACGCGCCCACGGCGACCCCCAGGTTGAGGAACGCTTGAAAGCACAAGCTGAAGGTGACCCCCGCGGCCAGCAGCATGCCGAAGCGATCCGGCGCGTTCAGCGCCACCCGCACCCCCAGCCACCCCAGGCAGACGAAGCCGGCCAGCACCAGCCCGGTGCCCCACAACCCCAACTCCTCGCCCAGCACCGAGAAGATGAAATCGGTGTGCGCCGCCGGCAAATACCCCAGCTTCTCCACGCCCGCGCCCAGCCCGCGCCCCCACAGCCCGCCCGACCCCAGCGACACCAGCGATTGAATGATTTGATAACCGCCCTGCTGTGCGTCGGCGAACGGATCCAAAAACGAAAACAGCCGCGCCAAACGGTAGGGCGCCGCCACCATCAGCAAGGCCAAAGGCGGCATAGCGGCAAGCAAGGTTGCGCTCAGGTGTTTGAGCGCAGCGCCCCCCACAAACAGCAAGCAATAGGTGATCGAGACGAACATCATGGCCATGCCGAAGTCCGGCTGCTTGATGGTCAACAGCGTGATCGCGCCCATCACCGTCAAGTGAGGCCAAAGCCCTTGCGAAAAATCGCGCACGCGCTCCTGGCGGCGGGTCAACGAAGCGGCCAGGTACACGATGAGGGCCAGTTTCAGGAATTCGGTGGGCTGGAAGTTGAACGGCCCCAGCCGCATCCACAAATACCCCACTGCCACGCCCGGGATCAGCGTGGCGATCAGCAGCGCCACACACATGGCCAGGAACAACCCGTCGACCGTCATCCAGCGCCGATAGTCCAAGCGCGCGCACACCAGCAACAACGGGAACCCCAGCATGGCGGCGAACAACTGGCGCTTGAGGTAATAATTGGAATCGCCGCTCTGTTCGTAAGCTCGGGCGTAGCTTGCGCTGTAGATCATGACCAGCCCCAACACCACCAACCCCAGCACCACGGCAAGCACAGCCACATTCGGCGCAGCCGGCGCGGAAAGGGAGTTGCGTGACGATCGCATGCCCTTGAGCGAATTGGCCATGCTGACCGATCCCATGCATCACTCACCCTCTCCCTTTTGGTGGCGTTCCAGGCGCGGCGCCCCCGACCCGTCTCATGCCTTCAAGCGCAACGTCTGTTCCTTATTAACGCCTCGCTTCCGTTGAGAGAAGGACGACCGTGGACTTGGCCTTTGGGGTTCGTTCGCCGTCGAGGTGACCGGTGTCTAACGCAAGGGTGGCAGATGGGATTGTGGCACTGCGCGGGTAAGGAGCATACGCATCATAGGCCCAGCGCGCGGCGCACGAAGGCCTGCTGCACCGGCGTCAACTGCTCGAGCGCGTGCGGCTCGATGCGCGTGCTGCCGTCCAGGCCGGCCGAACGTTGGTCCGCATCGTCGGGCGTTTCCGGGGTGAAGGTGGCCCCAAACAATGAGGCTCCGCTGAAGTCCGCCCCGTGCAGCCGCGCGCCGCGAAAGTCGGCTCCCTCGCAGTCCGCGCCTTTGAAGCTGGCACCGTCGAGGTCGGCCCCGTTGAGATGGGCGTTGGAGAGATTGGCTTCGTCAAAGCACGCCTTTTGCAAGATGGCTTCCTCAAAATGAGCGTCGCGCAGCCTTGCCCTCCGTGCGTTCAAGCCGGACAGGTCCCGCCCCTGAGCCTGCACCCCCAGCAGATCCTGCCCGGAAAAATCCCGCTTTTGCAGCAGCCTGCGGTGCTGGACGTTGTCGATGTCGGGCACGATGTAGCGTTGCTCCCGCCACGGATCGGCCGCGTTGTGATACCCGGCCTCGCGCTCCCAGTACCCCAGCCGGTCCTCGGACAAGACCTGGATGCGCTCCAGCCACTTGAGGCTTTTGTAAAAATAGCGCTGCGGCACCACCGTGCGCAGCGGGCCGCCGTGCTCTGACGACAAAGGTTGGCCTTCATACTCCAGCGCGACCAGCACGTCGAGCTGGAGCGCATCCTGCAACGGCAGCGAGGTGCTGTGCCCTCGGCTGCTGCGGGCCACAAACGACAAAAACCTGGCTTGCGGCAACGGACGACACGCCTCAAGCAACGCGCCAAGCGCCACGCCCGCAAAGCGCGCGCCCGGCTTGGACCAGCGCGTGACGCAGTGGATGTCGATGACGCGTTCCAGCTGCGGCATGGCCCGCAGCTCCTCCAACGTCCATGAACAGGGCTGGGCCACCAAACCCTCCACCGTCAAGCTCCATGGCTTGCCGACGCACTTAACATCAGGCTCCCGCTCGCCGACCAAGGGCCATTTCCCGGGCGCGGCCAACTGCTGGTTCGGCGGCAACTTCGTTGGATTCATTTGGGATCACCACTATTTGAGTACATTTCAGCTTGTGCAGTCTCACAAACGCAGACGAGCATATCCTTGTAGGGCTCGCTCTGCGGGCCGCTGCTTGTAAGAAGTTCCGGCTCCCGATTTTCAGCATTGTATAATCGCTCCAGCTCGCGTTCCAACGCCGTAGCGTTGACGAGCACAAAACGCACAAGGAGTCGCCGTGAAGCTTGCAGCCATCCACTGCTATCCGATCAAATCCTGCGCCGGCTTTGCGCTGGAGCACGCCCGCCTCGACGCGTACGGCGTTGAGCACGACCGACGCTGGCTGGTCACCGACCCCACGGGGCTGTTTCTGTCCCAGCGCGACTGGCCGCGCATGGCGCTGATTCAACCCGCCGTGCTCGCAAAAGGCCTCGAATTGCGCGCACCCGGCATGGAGTCGCTTGTGGTGCCTTCGCCTTCCAAACAGGCTCTCCAGCGGCAAGTGACGGTCTGGCGCGACCATTGCGTTGCCCTGGATGCGGGCGACGCAGCGGCTCAATGGCTCAGCGATTTTCTGGACATGAGCTGTCGGCTGGTGCGCATGGGGCCACAGTTCCAACGCCCGGTCAGCGCGCAGTACGCCGTCGGCGACGATCAGGTGAGCTTTGCCGATGGCTTTCCCTTCTTGCTCACCTCCACCGCCTCGTTGGACGATCTCAACGCAAGGTTGCAGGAACCGCTGCCCATGAACCGATTCAGGCCCAACCTGGTGATCTCCGGCGCGGAGCCGTTTGCCGAAGATGGCTGGGCGCAGGTCAGGATAGGCAATGTGGTCTTTCACGCCGTAAAGCCCTGCGCGCGCTGCACGGTGACCACGGTAGACCAGACCACAGGAGTGCGCGGCAAGGAGCCGTTGATCACGCTGGCCAGCTACCGCAAGACCGCCG
>Ga0326597_10012215_pt1 | contig 11321 bp, 12 predicted proteins | sample RVTome_12_FD_203789 | JGI IMG/M metagenome (GOLD analysis project Ga0326597, IMG submission 203789) | Soil microbial communities from uranium-contaminated site in the Upper Colorado River Basin, Wyoming, United States - RVT100D185 | ecosystem: Environmental > Terrestrial > Soil > Contaminated >... | reverse complement strand
GTGTTCGAATATGGAAGCGATGGTGTGGAGTATGTTCTCGCGCTCGTTGTAGGTGGCCAGGATGATCGAGACTCGCGGTTGTTGCCGGCCGTGCATAGCGCGAAGTCAACTACTGCGGCGGCACTCCAGGAGCCTGGCGGCGACGTATTCCTGCGTGTCGCGGGAAAGCGAAAGCCCACTGGGCAGGTATAGTCCGGTATTGCCGAGGCGGTCTGAGACGGGGTATTCGCCGCGCAGGTCTGGCCATCTAGCGTGGTCGCCTTGAAACACGGGCTGGCGATGTATGGGCACGAAGAAGGGGCGCGTCTCCACGCCGCGCTCGGCGAGCTGCTCACGCACCGATGCCGACGAGAGTCCGAACGATGGCTCGATGAGAACGCCGTACATCCAATAGACGTTTTTCGCCCACGGTCTGGAAATGGGAAGCTGCAGGTCCGGGCACGAGCCGAGCAATTCGTGGTAGGTTCCGGCGATTTCGATCTTGCGTTCGACCTTTTCGTCGAGCTTTTCGCACTGGGCGACGCCGATGGCCGCCTGGATGTTTGTCATTCGGTAGTTGAAACCGACGTAGCGGTGGACGAAGCGCTGCCTCTCGAAGGCCTGATCACGCAATAGCGCGGCGCGGCGCGCGAGCGAGGCATCGTTGGTTACAAGCATGCCGCCCTCGCCGGTCGTGATCATCTTGTTGCCATAGAAGCTGAAGGCCGCGACGTCTCCGATCGAGCCGACGCGCTTCGACCCTACGCGTGCGCCATGGGCCTGGGCACAGTCTTCAACTACGCGCAGGGCGTGGCGTGCGGCAAGCGACATAATCGCCTCCATGGCCGCGGGATGGCCGTACATGTGCACCGCCACTATCGCCTTGGTACGCGGTGTGATCTTCGCCTCTATGAGCTCCGGGTCGACGCACCAGGTGTCGGGCGTTACGTCAACCAGCACGGGCGTCGCGCCGGTCATGAGCACGCTGTTGGCCGAGACGATGAGCGTGAAGGCGGGAATGATGACTTCATCGCCGGGACCGATGTTTAGAGATTCGAGCGCCAGGTGCAACGCGGCCGTACCGCTGCTGCACGCGACGCCGTGACTCGCGCCGCAATACGCGGCGAAGCGCTCCTCGAAAAGGGGAATGTACTTGCCCAGCGAAGAAATCCAGTTGCCCTCTAGGCAGTCGAGTACATATTCACGCTCGCGCCCGTCGAGTACGGGCTCGCAGACGGGGACGAATTGTTCCGTAGTGTGAGTGCTCAAAGAGTCCTCATTCTAAACGCCGTGTCACGTTCCGTTTTCCCAGATGGCGCCCCCCGGCGCGCAACGCCGTCTGCATGTTTATCGGTCCGGTCCGCGCCGCGGAACAAGATTATTGACCGATAATAACGGCTCACTGCTGCGCTAATTCTCGGACGAGACGATTCCGCAATGGGGCACAAATCAAAGTTGGTCTGACCGCATTCTAACCGGTCTAACAGAATTGGGTTTCCGCGCCTCTTCCCAGTTTGCCACATAGTTTCCCATTCTCCAATCGGCGTTGTAATCTGGGACCCCTGCGATAGTTGTCGCCGCGCCAGTCGGATGGCGTAAGCCCGTTCAAGACCATAGCGGAATGCAGTTGCCGAATACCCATCGGAAGCAACCACCGCAGATGCAGTTTTGGAAATGTCCGCTGAAGCTTGCTGCCGTCGACACGATATGAACACTCGTCGAACACGTCGGCCGGTGCCGATCTTGTGCAGGCGGGCACGAACTCGGCCACGGCGTCGGCGATATCGATTACCCTGTAGTTCTCGTCCGAGCGGGCGACGTTGAAGACCTGTGAGTGAACGACGCTCGTTGGGGCCGTCAGGGCCGCGGCACAAACGCGGGCCACGTCTTCCACGTGCATCACGGGCCGCCATGCGGATCCGAATGTCTTCATAGTCACGCGTCCGCAGGTGGTGGCCGAGGCGACGTAATCGTTAACCACAGTGTCCAGGCGCAGCCGCGGGGATACTCCGTAGACCGTCGCGAGTCGGAGAATCACAGGGCAGAAGGTTTCGTCAGCGAGTAGCGCAACGCCGCGCTCGCCGGCCAGCTTGGAGCGGGCGTAGTCCGACTGCGGGGCCGCAGGGCTGCTTTCGCTCAGCCAGTTTGCACCCCGTCGTCCATAGACGGCGCATGTGGACGCGAAGACAAACCGCGGGACTCCGGCCTGCTTGCAGCACATCGCGAGATGCTGCGTCGCCCGGTGGTTTATTTCGTCCGTTAGCCTCGGATCCAGCACGCCGGCCGCATCGTTTGAGAGGGCGGCCAGATGCACGACGGCGTCGAAGGAGAGCAAGTCGGCGAAGGACACGTCGCGAAGGTCGAGGTCGAAGTTGGGTACGTCTTCGCGTGTTCTTCCGAAGCCGGACCCTTCGTAGAGATCGCAGTCGAGGCCCACAACGTCGAAGCGGGCGTGCTCGAGAACGCAGGTCAGGACCGCTCCGATGAAGCCTCGATGGCCGGTTACCAGCACACGCATAAGTAAGTGCCCTCCTGGCGCTGCGAGGGGCATTTCACAGGCTGCTCGCTCACCGTGCCGCCCGACGGCGTGCCTATTTTGCCAGTGAGACGCTGTGCAAATATCGGCCGTCGGGAACTTCAGGCTTGATGCGAATGTGCCGCGGACCAGAGGCCGGCGCGTCAGCGCGCGCAACTGCGGGCTCTCGCGGGCGGCGTGCGGCAGGTGCGGTTATCGTCCCGTGAAGGCGGTCGATCGGTCGACGAAGCAGAGCTTGTTGCCGAAGGGGTCCACGACGTAGAACGAGCGTTCGCCCCAAGGGCGGGTGCCTATCTCCCCGGCTGGGGTGCCGTGAATGTCCTCCGAGGCCATGACGGCGCCGGCTCGCCGGGACCGTTCCAAAACGGCCTCGATTTCATCGACCGCGAAGTAGAGCCACTCGGGATTGGGCCGGGCGTCGTATTCGTCGCCGTCGGCCCGCGGATCGAAGCAGGCGAGGATGGTCCCGCCGCAGTCGAAATAATGCCTCCCAGGAGCTACACGTATGCCGCTGATTCCGAGGACTTCTTCGTAAAACTGGGCAGCGCGGCCGATGTTCGACACCGGCAGGATTACACGGAAGAGCTTGGGTATCATGTTAGGATCCTTGCAGGGGGCGTTACGGCCGCCGAGTGCGAGCGCGGCCGGTAACAGTACCATTGACGCGCGCGAGAACATGGCGACAAGACTATTGTGCAACTGCCTGAGTTGCAAAACCGGTGCGTTTGGTTGATCGGTTGACCGTCGCGAGCGGTTGCGGCGGGGACAATCGACACGTTGGCATGAGTAGAGAGAAGGAAACCAAATGGCCCTAATCGTGTTCATGCGCGGGGCCAACGTGGGCGGGCACAGGGCTTTCCGCCCCGCGGCACTGGCGAAGGAGCTGTCCGCCCTTGATGTCGTAAACGTCGGCGCGGCGGGGACCTTCGTGGTACGCAAAGCGGTTAGCCAGAGCGTGCTGCGTGCCGAGCTGCAGCGCCGACTGCCGTTCAAGGCTGAGCTCATGATGTGCCGGGCACGCGAACTTGTTGACCTGGCGACCGCGGAGCCGTTTCCGCCAGATGCCTCGGCGATTGGCATGCGCCGGTTCGTAAGCGTGCTGGCCAAGCGGCCGACGAAGGTGCCTGCGATTCCTTTCAGTCAGCCCGCGGGGGCGTCGTGGCAGGTCAACGTCGTCGGGCTGCGCGGACGGTTCGTGCTGAGTCTCTGGCGGCGCACGGGACAGGCGCTGTTGTACCCTAACGAGGTCGTGGAAAAACGGCTGGCCGTTGCGGCCACGACGCGCACTTGGGATACCCTCACCAAAATATGCGGAATTCTCGAACGCCGGTGATCGGGTGTCTTGCGCCCGCTGCAATCTCGCGGTCTTATACTCTCAATTTTGCGGGTTGACTTATGATCGAGAAAGGCCCGACGGAGTGACCACGACCCTGAGCGCACCACACGCAGCGTCATGCCGCGACGGGGCTCACGCGTTTCTTCGCCTTCCCAGCATCAGCGCGGAGGATCCTCTTGCAAGCAAGATCGTGAAAGCATTGGCCCGGCCCTCCCCCTCTCGGCAAGGCTAGGGCCTTGTCCTCCGGGTTTCACTTAGCGAGCGGTTTGCGCTCGCGAAACGAGAGATATCCTCTTACAATTCCGCACTTGGTGTGAGCGGGCATTGCGGCTCTGCGTCCGCCGCGGGCGCGGGAAGTGTATGATGAAAACGCAATCGGGCAATGACGCGTGGTTACGCCAGCGACGGCGCATGGTCGAGGAGCAGCTCCGCGCCCGGGGAATTTCGGATGTGCGCGTGCTGGAGGCGATGCTCACGACCCCCAGGGAGATCTTTGTTCCGCCCGACGCCAGGGACGCTGCCTACGAAGACCGTGCACTTCCCATAGGCCGCGGACAGACCATAAGTCAGCCGTTTATCGTCGGGTATATGGCTGAGAGGCTCGTGCTGAATGAACACTGCCGGGTGTTGGAGATCGGCACGGGCTCCGGTTATCAGACGGCAATTCTGGCGCCGCTTTGCAAATGGGTCTACTCGGTGGAAAGGCTCGATGCGTTGCACGTGGAGGCGGCGCGCATCCTGAAGGAACTGGACATCCGCAACGTCACTTTGTCGACCGGGGACGGAACGCTGGGCCTGGCCGACGAGGCCCCTTTTGACCGCATCATCGTATCGGCCGCGGCGCCGCAAGTCCCACCCACGCTGGTGAGCCAACTGGCGGACGGTGGACGTCTGGTGATCCCGGTCGGAGGACCGGTCGATCAGACCATTACGGTAGTGGAACGTGTGGCGCCCCGGACGATCGAATCGCCGATGCTCGGGTGCAGGTTTGTGAAGCTCATCGGCCGCGAGGGGTGGAGCCCGGAGGACGCATGAGCGCCGCATCCTTGCGCACGTTTCAACCGTGCATGCGACGCGGCCTGCAACGAAGCAGCGTGTTCAGACTACCGGCCGTGGGCCACTTGTGATGCAACGGCCGACCAAACTACGGGAGTTTTTCGGATGACGCGAAGAAAACGAAATGGACTACTCGCTATTGTCTTGTCGGGCTCAGCCGTGGTCACGCTCCCGATCGGCTGCGCCGCGAACCGCCAAAACGATCCGGAGCGGGCGTTTCTGAGCAACATAACGCAGCTCACGTCGTCGGACATGGGGCTGATCAACGCCGGGGAGGCCTATTTCTCGCCGGATGGGTATCAAATCATCTTCCAGGGTACGCCGGCCGGAAAAGATCGCTACCAGATTTACACTCTGGATCTCGACACGCGGAAGCTCAGAATGGTCAGCACGGGCAAAGGCGGATGCACGTGCGCGTACTACCGGCCGGACGGCAATAAGATCATATTTGCATCCAGCCATCTGGGCCCGTATGCCGACGCGCCGCCCGAACGAGAAAACAACGGCCGCTACGAGTGGTTTTTCGACGAGCACTTCGATGTCTTCGAAGCCGACCCGGACGGCTCGAATCTCGCGCGCCTGACGGACGCACCCGGTTATGACGCGGAGTGTGCCTACGCGCCGGACGGCAAACGCATCGCCTTTGCTTCGCAGCGCGACGGTGACCTGGAAATCTACGTGATGGATTCCGACGGCGCCAACCAGACCAGGCTGACCCGCGGTCCGGGATATGACGGAGGACCGTTCTTTTCCCCCGACGGAAAGCGGATACTGTATCGTGGGGACCGGCGCGGTGACGACAAAATGAACCTTCAGCTTCGCACCATTGACGCCGACGGGCGAAACGACCGCGCGATCACCGACAACGCGTTATTCAACTGGTGCCCTTATTGGTATCCATCCGGCAAGAGTCTGATATTCACACAGGTTGATCACGACGCCTGGGCCGGTGGCGAGCGGCCCAACTATGATCTGTTTATGACGACGCCCGACGGGCAGGAATTTGTCAGGATTACGTATGACCCGGCGTTCGACGGGCTTCCGGTGTTCAGCCCGGATGGACGAAAGCTGCTGTGGTCGTCGAAGCGCGGCGGGCTCGAGGAAACACAAGTCTTCATCGCGGATTTCAAACTGCCTCAAAGCTTGGACTGACCTCCCGGCGTGTAGGCGGGCCGTGACGTTCGCGACAATGACATAGCGACAACCGGCGTCTCGTAGGGGGGATGGGTGCGCGGCGGCGCTGCGCAAGAGCGAGCCTCGCTTCTGAACAGTCGCATGCACACGGGCGCGTCCGTCCCCATAGCGGACCTTGGAATTCGACGGTCCTTTCAATGTCACCGAGCCTATTCGGCCGTACCCGCCGGGATTTCTTCCGCATCCGCAGGAATCTGCTTGGGGCGGAAGCGCGCCGCCTCGGCGAGGACGTCGCTCGGAACAACGCTCTTGCCGCCATGAAGTTCGCGCAGATGTATGCTTCTTCCGAACTCGCGCCCCAGGCGATTCGCCCATACGTCCTTCCAGTTGAAGCCCGTGCCCCATCCGAACCAGCTTCGGATCTCGCCGACGACCTCCCACAGCGTCCCATTGAGCTTTGCGACGGGGATGGGCCGCCTGAAATCGTAGTATTGCCACATCGCCTGGGCGAAAAAGTGCCCGGTCTTGTCGTCGGGCTCGAGCATACCGTCGCGGCTGAGCCCGGTGTTGTACGGGTGATTGAGCTTGAGACCTTCGGCGACGGCGAAGGAGCCGAGGAAGTCCAGCGCGGCAACGTCCGATCCGGTCAGCGCCCTGGCACGCTCCCAGATGGCGTCGACGCGCCGTGGGCCGCGCGGAAGGCAGACGTACGAGCCTTCAGAGAGCATGAACACCTCCAGGTCGTGGCGGAGCGGATTCGCGCATCCGCCCGAAAGCGCGAGCACGGCCAAGGCCAAGCCCGGAAGGCTCACAAGGCGCCGAGCGTCCGCGGAGCAATGACGGCAAAGGTAACTTCGCAAGTCCATTAGAACTTCTTGGATCTGCTCAACGCAACGCGAACCTGCCGACGACGCATGCGCCGCCGCGGAGATCCATGTAAGGAATGATGCCGTTTCAACATCGCTCGCAATTTCCTCCGTGCCCGTTCGAGCCCCGGTCTTCCGATCACGGCTTCGTCGGGGCGGCAACATATTAGAAGACTCCTAATTCAGCGCAAAGGCCCCCGACACTGCGAGTCGCGTAACGGAACGGCCGGTCGCCGGGCCGGCGGCATGTTCTCCAGATTCTGCGGCTATCGTTACGGTTGGTTCCGTGGGATTCTCGTTTTACGAACGCTCGCGCAGGCTCCCGACGGCTTGGGATTTCGTCGCGCCTGCGGTTCGGGTGGTTGTGCTTTAGCACGGGCTTCAAGCCCGCGGCCCGCTAGGCCGTGCAACTGGTGCAGCACGGCACGCGCCGATGAGCGCAATCCGCGTGTGGTGTCAATGATGTCGACGATCGTATAATGGCCGCCGTCATGCCCGCGGAGATCGAATATCGCGTGTCGAAGGCCGAGTCAGCCGGCCCCGTCGCGGAACGCGGCCGGCTCTCGCCTGCCGGTCACAACACGCGTGGCGTCGCCGCGGAGGCGCGTTGCGCTGCCGACCTCGAGCTTGAGTGGAGACGCAAACGAACACACGTTCTCCCGGGCCTGCTGCCTTTCGTCATGTGCTTCGTCTACCACGAAGACCCGGTGCCACTCTGGAACGTCGGTGTGGTGGCGGCGGTCGTGGCGACGCTGGTGGTGATCGCCGTCAAGTCTTCGCACCGGATCCGCCTGGAGAAGGGCGAGAACTGGCTACGCACGTGCGTAACGTACGCGATCCCGCCGGTGCTCAGCCTGGTCCTGTTTCCGCGAAACGCCGAATACGCGGCGGTCATGCTGGTCGTGCTGGCGTTTGGGGACGCGGCCGCCGCGATCGGAGGACGGAGGTTCGGAAGGCGAACACTTCCGTGGAATAGCGCGAAGACGTGGGCCGGGCTCGCGGCGTTTCTGTTTCTCGCGGCCCCGCTCGGGTCGTTGGCCTTTTGGGCAGAGGCCCGTCCGGCTGTGACGTTCTCGCAGGCGCTTATCAGCGGCTGTGCGGCCGCGGCGGCGGCCGGAATCGCGGAGTCGCTGCCGTCGCGGGTCAATGATAATCTTCGTATCGTCGGCGCTGCTCTGGCGGGCGTTGCGGTCGCAGGCACAATCGCCGTGGGATCCTCGTGAGCACCGTGAGACTCGCGCATTACTAACGGCGGAAACTCCGCGGCCAAGCAAGCGTTTTCGGCGCGGCCGTGCGCGCCTCGTGAATTGATGGCCATTCAACATCTTGCCATGAAGGACTTACTGATACTCACACGGGACCACCGCGCCCTGATTATCCTTCTTGTCATGCCTCTCGTCTTTATCGCGATCCTGGGAGCCTCAACTGGGCAACTCATCACCATGCAGAATGAATCCGCGCTGCTGCGCATCGTCTTGGCGAATCCGCATGGGGACGAACTGCTGGCTCGAATCGCCGACGTGCTCGGGGGACGTGACGGCATCGATCTGAAAATCGTAAATGGCGTTGAGGCAGCATACGGTATGGTAGACGAAGGCGCGCGGGTGGCGGCCGTCACCGCGGGCGACGCGTTTCATGCCCGGGCGGACGCCTTGGGAGTGGCCGATCTGCTGGCCGCCGAAGACGGGTTGTTGGACCAGGGTCTCGACGCCATAGATCTTCACGTGTACAGCAGGCCAACCCGTCCGGTGGCCCGGACGATCGTCGAACAACTGACTTTCGCATCAGCGCTGCGCGTCTTGGCGCCGGAAATCGTCGCACGCGATCCGCTCGTCCGAGCGTACGTCGCAAGTAAGACGGCCGGGCGGCATGAATCGTCGCCGGCTTCCGAAGGCGACAACGCGCCGGAAAGCCCGGCCTCCGCCACCGGCAACCCGGGAAGCATCGTGTACCAGATCATCGTTCCAGGCTACACGGTGATGTTCACGTTTTTTCTGATCAACATCATGGCCCGCTCATTCATCGGCGAGCGCCAACAAGGGACATTGCTTCGTCTGCACGCCTCGCCGGTGGGGACGGGACAACTGCTGGTCGGAAAGGCCCTGCCGTTTTTGCTCGTTTCCTTTGCGCAGGGCGTCGCGTTGTTTCTCTTTGGGAAGCTGCTCTTCGGGATGTCATGGGGCAACTTGCCGTGGATGCTCGCCCCCGTGATAGTGTGTACTTCTTTGGCCGCGACCGGGTTGGGCCTGCTGACGGCCGTGCTGGTCAAGACGGACGCGCAGGTCACGGCCTACGCCACCCTCTTGGTTATCACTCTTGCGGGAGTGAGCGGCTGCTTCATGCCGCGCGAGTGGCTGCCGGAGCTTCTGCGCAAGGTGAGTCTGGTGACGCCGCACGCATGGGCGCTAATCGCGTATGATCAGATCCTGGTGAGCGCGCTTCCCAACGTATCCACAATCCTCATTTGCTGCGCCGTATTGGTGGCGTTCGGGGTCAGCCTCTTCGCGGCGGCTTCGCTAAGATACAGGTCACAATCGGCCGGTTGAAAGTGCGCCGAGTCTGCTCTCAATTGCGTCGCCGATTGTCGCATTGAACGCATAACGTCTGCTTTCACGCGCCCGACAAAAGTGTCGTCGCGAGAAAGGGTATGACGAGTTGTCGTCTTGTGGAATTCGTGCTTGAGTGTTCAATATGGCCTGATGTCACCGCCGAAGATGCGAAGCACGAGGAAGATGTCGAGCAAGGCATCAACGGCAATCGCCGCATAGCTGGGAATACCCATCGCGCTGAACCCCAAACGGAAGGCGGCCCAGATACCTACCAGGACAAGGCTCGTTTTCGCGCTCAACTCTTCAACCGCAAGCCCGTAGATAATCAAGGCGAAGAAGGCGAGTACCGGTACTAAGAACATTGCGCATATTCTCGTACGAGCATCCCGTCGGCGCTCCCACCATATCCGGCTGGGGCCGAAGAGCCATTCCGGCAATGGACGGATATTGAATGCAGGCCTACCCGCTGAACAGGGCCGCGACCGCACCGGCCGGATCCCGGATCACGCAGAACCGGCCGCCGCCCATCGCACGCGGGCCCTCAATCACCTTGCCGCCCATTTCCGTGCACTTCTTGGCGCTCTCGTCCACGTCGGCCACCGTGATGTAAATCAGCCACTGCGGCGGGAGGTTCGCGTTCGAGCCGCGCGCGTGGCAGATGCCCGCGACCGTGTCACCGCCAGCGGCAACCATGCTGTAGTCCTCGTATTCGCCCATGCTGACCGGTGAGGATGACCAGCCGGCCACCTTGCCGTAAAAGTCCCGTAGCTCACCTGCGTTCTTCACCGTCAGGTCCGTCCATGAAATCACACCCATTCTCTTGCCAGCGTCCTCGCCCATTTTCATCCTCCACTTTGTCGGCCGTTCGCGCGATCCGCCCCCGCGTCGGCAATTGTCGTCCAACATCCCGGTCAATAACGCTCCACTCATGCGCGACCGACTTTCCAGTCGGTATTTCTGCCGGCAACGGAGCCGTTTGTTGGCCTGGACGTGCCCGCCGGCAGAACGTCCGTCCCGCAGACGTATTCAACGGGCTGCCAAGCCTCGGCCGGTGCCGCGGGGTTGTCAACTCGGCCACGGCGTGCGTCTAAACGCTCGGAAGACTTGAAGTCTGCCAAACTGAGGGCGTATAATCAAGTGTAGTTTGACGGATCTGCTGCGCATCCGCCGGGAGCGGCTGACGCGCAAACATTGCCCGGAAAACGCAAGCGGAGGCTAATCATGCGGTCGCTCAAGTCATTTCATGTCGTGTTCATTTTGCTCGCCATCATCATTACGGACATGTTCGGCGCGTGGGGCGTCTGGCAGTACTCGCAGACCGACGACACGGCCGCCCTGGTCTGGGGTATCGTCAGCTTCGCGGCCGGCTTCCTCCTGATCGTCTACGCAGTATGGTTCGTACGCAAGCTCGACCGCGCGCGGATAGAGTAGGTCGCAATCGCCGGGGGTGGATGAACGCGGCCCCTGGAATGTGGATCACTTTCGCGTTCAATATATGAAGCTATTTGACCGGCCTGAATGCTTGCCGCCGGGGATCCCTGCTTATGCGTCAAATAAGAAACGCCGAGGCAGGCCGCCCAAAGGAGGTCGGCGCTCCGGAAAGCCGGATTAAAGTCGCTCGAAGCGAATGCCCTGACGCCCCGGGCCGGTAACCTCTTACCCGGTACTTGGGCCGGGGCTAGCCTGCCGCGGCGTGACTAATTTACCAAACACGCGACTATTGTCGCAAGGGCCGTACAAATTCTCGCTGCTGTCCCAATTCGAGCAGGCGCGTGAGCGAGTCGGCCAGGCCTTGAATTGCGGAGGGGTCCGGAAGCGTCAGCGTGAGTTTCAGCCGGCCTTCGTCGTCCTGTTCCATGCACTCA
>Ga0326597_10012214_pt1 | contig 11321 bp, 11 predicted proteins | sample RVTome_12_FD_203789 | JGI IMG/M metagenome (GOLD analysis project Ga0326597, IMG submission 203789) | Soil microbial communities from uranium-contaminated site in the Upper Colorado River Basin, Wyoming, United States - RVT100D185 | ecosystem: Environmental > Terrestrial > Soil > Contaminated >... | reverse complement strand
CGTGGTGAACGGGTGACCCATTCGAGGGTGGCCAGCTCGAGCCATTGTTATCTCTTCCCGCGTCGGCTCCGACTGGGCTCAGGCAGGCGGCGCGCACCGGTGACGCTGGAACTCACGGAGGCCTCCGATGACTCGGCCCGGTTCGCCGGGGCATGAATGCTTTCGGTCTCGGCGGGTCGGAGTTGGCTCCGTCCTCAGTGCCGTAGGGTGCCCCCATGGATGGTCGGGGTTCTCGCCGGGTTGCCGTGGAGTTCAAATCTGAAGCTGCTGTCCTTCGCGGGTTTCTGTACGAGGCCGTGAAGGGCGAGCCGCCTTTCCCGATCGTGGTCATGGCCCACGGCACCTCCGCCACCATCCCGATGGTCACCGACCGGTATGCCGGGGTGTTCGCTGAAGCGGGAGTGTCGGCCCTTCTCTACGACCATCGGAATCTGGGGATCAGTGGCGGTGAGCCACGCCAGGAGATCAACCCGTGGGTGCAGTCCCGTGGTTACCGAGATGCCGTCACCTTCGCCGCGACCATCGAGGGCCATGATCCGGAAAGGATCGGAGTCTGGGGCGACTCGTACTCGGCCGGGCAGGTGTTCTTGGTGGCTGCCTGCGACCCCCGGATCAAGGCGGTGGTGGCCCAGTGCCCGGTATTCGGCGCCGAACTGCCCGACGTGGATCCCACCCGCGGAGTGTTCGCAGCTATCCGTGAGACCTTCGAATCCGGTGACGTTTCCGGTGGCCCTGGGGATCAGATTGGCCCGATTCCGGTGGTGTCGTCAGACCAGTTGGGCACTCCTTCGCTCCTGCAGCCGATTCAGGCCTTCCGCTGGTTCATCGAATACGGGGCCAGGCACGGAAGCGGGTGGCAAAACCAGGCGACCAGGGTCATCCCTTCCAACACCGGTCCCTTCAGCCCGTACCTATGCGCCCCGTACGTGACCGTCCCCTCGCTGATGATGGTCGCGCCCGCCGACGAGATGGTCCACGCCAACCCAGAGGTCAGCCGACGGGCCTTCGACCTAATACCCGGTGAGAAGGACTGGTACGACATCGACGGTGGGCATTTCGGACTGCTCTACCACCCCAGCGACCTGTTCGACGAAGCGAGCACAGTTCAGGCCGCCTACCTCACCAGACATCTTCTCCCCTGACGCCTTGGGTACTGACGGATGGCTCCCAAACGTCAGAAGGTCCAGCGGCCGGTGTGGAACAGAAATCCCTTGTGGTGCAAGGTTTTTGCCAGCGCGCCCGGGGCGATCCGAACACCCAACCTCCTGATCCGTAGTCGAGAGAAGGCCGTCCCTGGTGGTCTCCACCCGTGCCGGTTCATAGCGTTTACCAGGGCTTTCGTCCGACCGATCGTCCGCAGCGATCCCGACTGATCCCGCCCTGTCGTCAGGAATCCGTTATCAGGATGTGATCAGGAGGCGCTCCGGCAGCCGACCCCCGGCAGACTGGTTTTCCCATGGGAAGAGTCCGCGCTCTATTCGCGCTTGACGGCAACTACAAGCTCGACGACGCCTGCCCGGAGACGATCATGGGCCTCAACCTCGAACCCCTGCGCCATCACGTGTTCGGCGGGTCGCCGTGTCATTCGGAACTGGCGGCTACTCGACAACCTCTGAGGAGCCAAATGGGTGACTACTCCCTTAGGGCGACGGGTCACGACCGACGACTTAAGCTCGCCGAGCACAGGTAGGAACCCGTATCCGTACTCGGGGTCGGATTGACGACCACTCATTCCGTACCTGTCGGCCACCCGCCTTGCTGGTTTGTAAAGTCTGAGAGGTCAGTGAAAGGGGTGTGATGCTCGATCCAGAACTTAGAGCCCGACTGGAGCGCCATTGGGAGTACTCGGGCAAGGACGAAGACATTGCACATGAGATCTACGCCGAGGACGCCGTCCTCGAGTTCCCTCAGGGGGGTGAGCGCTATGAGGGCGTAGAGAATTTCCGCGAGTGGCGTCGCCAGTACCCTGCCAAACTCGCTTTCAAGATTCGCCGCCTAAACAGATGGGGGGACCTGGTAGTGGCCGAGAACCTGATCAGCTATGACGGCGCACTGCCCATGTACACGGTCAACCTCATCGAGCTCAACACTGACAACAAGATCGCCCATGAGCGCATCTACATCATGAAAGGTTGGGAAGCACCCGTCTGGCGGGCACCCTGGCGGTCCGACACACCGCCGGACTCAGTCACTTGGGACTAGGCGCGGATCTGATCAAAAGAGGGCGAGCCTCAACTATCGCCGCAAAACGGCGGCACTTCTATCCGGCAGCCTGACAGCTCTCTCGGTCGTCATATCTGAGCAGGGTGGTGGTGGCGCTCCCGGTGCCGACCACCGTCGGGATCCTCGGCGGCGAACGCGGGACCCGAGCGGCGCTCCGACAGCCTCACGCGCCATCTCTGACCAAGCGGGGCATAGGGTGGACGGCATTTCCTTACCGGAACGGTTGGCCCAACAGTGGCGGCGAAGTCGAGGTCGTGCGGCGGGAGGGCGGGCCGGCGGGTGAGTCGATTTACAGAGGCGTGCGGGCGGGTTCCGTGGAGGGAGCCACATGGCGGCCTATGTGTTCAGAACTCGGCGGCTCTGGCCGACCACGGCTATTCCTCCGTGGCTGGCTCGAGAACGAATGCCGTCGGTTGGGCGTCACCCAGATTTTGCCGCCCGAGGAGCTCCTTCTTATAGATCCAAACCACGGCGACAGGCAGCCAGTTCAGCCCGTGGGCGCGACCTGATCAGACTGACGAAAGCCCGCCCAGGTGAGCAGTTGAGCGAATGCCATGACCACTGCTCCCCCCAGGTAGAAGGGACCGGCATCGGGGGCATAGAGAATAACCAGCGCATATGTGGCGACCATCACCCAGGTGACCCACCACGCCCATCGCTCCCCGCGCCGATAGCCGGTGACTAATACGACTACTGCGTAGAGGTTCATGGCCGCCAGCCCAAGGAACGCCAATACCTCATCATCTCCCGACGCGAAGCCAAGGAACGGCCCTGAAATGTGGTTCACGACACTCGCCCCGGCGATCACCGCCAGAATCCACCAACCGATCCTGTACCCGACTGACCGGGTGCGAACCGCCTCACTCACCATGATTTGCCATCTCCTTTCGGGCTCCTTCTCTCAGATTGCATGATTCCAGTCGTGGCCGAGCCCCGCGAAGTTCCCCCACAGGCTCAAATCATCTTGAAAACCTTCTCGGTGATCACGGCGAGATCGGTTCATCCCGCAGCCACCTCCACCACACCTCTATCGCCGTCGACTGTGACCCGCTGTCCGTCTTTGAGGGTGTTGGTGGCGTTGCCGGTGCCGACGACCGCCGGGATCCGGTGCTCCCGGGCGATGATCGCCGGATGAGAGAGAATCCCGCCGCTGTCGGTGACCAGGGCTCCCATGCTGGGGAACACCACCGACCAGGCCGGTGAGGTCACCGGGCACACCACCACGTCGCCTCCTCGGATATTGGCGAACTGGTGCTCGTCCATCACCACCCGCACCGTGCCGGTGTATCGACCGGCCGATGCCGGAATGCCGGCCACCACGCTCCCGTCCTGGGCACCCGGTGGTTCCCCGAACAATTGGGTAAGCCCCCACAGAACCCCCTGGTTGAGGAGGCGAGCAGGGGGTGGCAGCAGGTCGAAGGGAGGCTCACTGGGGGGCGGGTCTCCGTACGCGTACGGTCCGGGATGGGCCATGGCCCAGGCCCGCTTGCCCTTGGCCACCCGGGTTGTCTCCCGGCAGTCGGCCCCATCGAGTAGCGCGGAGCGCGCATCCTGCGCCTCGAGGTAGAACACGTCGTCGACCGCGGCGAGCTGGCCCCGGTCGACGAGTCGCCGGCCCATCTCCAGGGCCACATAGCGGAGAAGAGCCGCCTGGACGCTGAACGTCCACCACACCCGGTCCTCCAGGGCCGGATACGCCTCCCCGGCGCGGGCCAGAGCCCGTTCGAAGCGCGCCCGGTCGGCCTCCGGATGCGAGGCGAGGAGCCGGCGGGCCTCCTCGGCCGCCTCGCTGCGTCGCCGCCGCGCCTCCTCGGCAACATGATCGGGGGAGAACTCGACCTCGAGCTGCTCGGCCACCAAGCGAAGCAGGACATGCGGCGTCTCGGCCAGGGTGGGCTCGACGACGTCGTACCGGAGTGAACGGTGCCCGTTGGCCTCCACGTAGTCGGTAAAGGCCCCAGCGAACTCGGCGTCCAGGTCGGCCAGGTGGCCCGCGGTGGTCTCATCGACCCTGGCGAGCAGCTCTCTGACGGCAGGCTTGGATTGGGCGAGCTGGGCCAGGTGGGCGAGCTGTCGAGCCGGCTCGGTGGAGATGGTCGACAGACCCTCGAGCAGGGTGAGCGTCTTGGCCGTTTCCCAACCCAGCAGCTCTCGGCACGCCTCGGCAAGCTCGTAGACGAGGATCCAGTAGGCGATGGCCACGACCACGTGGGAAGGGTGACGGAATACCTCGACGCGGTGGTCGAGCTGGCCGGCCAGCTCCTGGTCGGAGAGCGAACCGAGATCGATCGCGAGGGCCCGGGCGGTCTCCTGCTGGTGCTCAGGCCGCCACTCGTCGGTCCAGCGTCGGATGATGGCGGCTGGGAGGTCCGAGGCGATGGCCTGCCGGGCGGCTCTGGTGCGCCGACGGATGGCCGGATGCAGCCGGATGAGGATCCGCAGCAGCCAGCGGGGAGGTGGGCCCGTCCGGCCTCGACCGGGAGGGGGCGCCCCCACCGGGATCACCTGCCGATACATCCAACCGCCGATGAAAGCGGTCTCGGCTCGGTCGAGGAGAATGCCGAACTCGGCGAAAACGGCCGGGAACACCTTGAGGATCTGCTCGGTCAGCAGCACCTTCCCGAGCGGCGATATGGGAACGGGCTCGTGGAAGTTATCCCTCTCCCAGTAGCCGGGTGGCACTTCGATCGGGATGGGGATGAGCTCGGGTGCGGCGCTGGGCTGGGTGGTGATGGGCCGGGCCTGGAGAAGCCAGAGCGAGGCGCCGGCGATGGCCCACTCGATGTCCTGGGGATGCCCGAGATGCCCCTCGACTCTCTTGGCAAGGTCTCCGACCGCCCGGGCCTGGTCGGAGTCCATGACAGTCGACTCCGCCAGGGAAACGATGGACTCGTCCTCTTCTATCGTCCACCGCTCCGGGGTGGCGGCCCCGGAGACCAGCCGCTCACCGAGCCCTTCCACTGCCTCGATGACGGTGTGGTGACTTCCGCTGACCGGATCGATGGTGAAAGCCACCCCGGCCGCCTCGGCGGAGATCATCGGCTGGATGAGCACCGCCATCGAGCCGGGCCCGCCATCGCCGGCGTAGGCCTTCACCCGCTCGGTGAACCCCGACCGCCAGCAGCGCAAAACCGCATCGGCGAGCCCAACAGTCTCGACGTTAAGTACCGTCTCGAACTGGCCGGCGAAAGAGGCCCGCTCACTGTCCTCGGCCGTGCTCGACGATCGGACCGCCCACGGTCCCGGCCCCAACAGCTCCGGTACGTGCGACAGCGCGGCTCGGACCGCGACGGGAAGCTTGACATCGTCGGCGCCGCTCAAGGCGTCAGCGGAGACAACCAGACCCGGCGGCACCTCGAAACCAGCCCGGCGCAGCACCGCCAAGGTGGCCGCCTTGTTCCCGACGAGCGCCGGAACCTCACAGGCGGGATCGTCGAGGCTGAAAAGACCGACAGCCGACGCCTGCATAACCACATCGTTGGTCATCATCTCATCCTCCTCACGTTGCCGAGCCTCCTGAGGGGCGCGGCGAACCACATCGCGAACCCCGATGCCGCAATCCCCGGGATCACCACCCACCGCACAGCCGATTCGCCCCACGAAGGCAAGAGTCCATAGACGAATAGGGCCAATAGGAGAGCCCAGGCGAGGTGAGCCCCTCGCTGGACCTTCCGTTTCGTCCTGGGTGTCATCGGGCTCCTTCCGTGTCATCTGCGGCCCGGTCACGACGATCGGCCTGTTCCACGATGTGCGAGGCAGCGCTCCGGATTGCTTCGGTGGCCTCAGCCGGTGACAACCCGAAGCGGTGGCGGAAAAGGAGATACGAGGTCGACGACATGAGGTGACGAAGCGTGGCAAAGGTTCGTCGGGCGTCGTCTTCGGGGAGGTGCGGCAGCTGGCGTCGGAAGACCTCCCAACGGTGAGTATCCCGGTCGGAAAGACTCTGACCGAACAGTTGGAAGTCCTCGGAGGCGAGCACCGCGGCAAGGACGCTGCGTACGATCTCCAAATTCTCCTCGGTGACCTCCAGGTGGCTGGCGACCGCCTCGATCCATTCCTCGAGCGTCGATACCTGGCTGAAGGGCGCCTCCGCCAGACTCGGCGTCATGTGGTGAGCGGTGGCGGCCATCAGCTCTTGGCGGGTGGGGAAGTAGCGGTAGACGGTGCGATGGGTGATACCGGCCCGGTCGGCTACCTCCTGCACCGAAAAGCTGTCATTCTTCCGTTCCAGGAACAGGTCGACGGCCGCCTCGAGGATGACCCTACGAGTGGCTTCTGTGTGGCGGGTGGTGGCGGCTACGCTCATGTCATATGTATGTCGCAGATGTCGCAAGTATGACATACGTAGGTGGGAATCGTCAAGTGATTCGTCGTGGAGCACACCCACGTTCGCCGGTGAGGGCGTCCCAGACCGGAGACCAAGAGGAGGACGGGCACCAGAACACTCGTCGCCGGCCGACGTGTCTGCCAAACAGCCAGGTGATGCCTGGCCCGGTTGCCGGCCGACCTCCTTCGAGGAGGACCTGAGGGTTCACTCAAAGGCCACGGCCCGGCGAATGTCGCGTGGGTCCCGGTCAGAAGACCTTGTCCCTTCTCACCCGACGCAACCGCTAAGACTGCCATCCCTGCTCGCCGTGGTCGGCGGCAGCGGCGGAGCCGCCCACAGAGCCCGGCGTCTTGTGCAAATCACGCGCAAACCGTTATCACGCGTGATCAGTCTGCCACCCGAGACGCTAAGCCGGAGTCCCAGAAATGCCCGTCTACCTGCGGTTTTGTCTCTCAGCTCCTCTCGGCGTTTCAATCCTCTCGCGGGCCAAATGCGGACCAAACGGGTCAAAAGATCGATGATCACTTCCCGGGCTGTGAGCCCGAATAGGTTGTAACAGGCCGTACCAGTGCGTGCACCCTCGCTTCCGGAGTAGGGAAGTCGATAGGCCCGACCGAGTGCATCCGGAACAGTTCGATGATCGTCCGGAAGTGATCACCGTGGATCGACGACTCAGCCGCGATCTAAGGACAGGAGAGGCACTCTGCCTTCTCCTGACGCAACTGCATCTCGGCCGGTGATAATGAACGCCTTGGTCTTTGGAACAGAGGAGCCGGCGAGATCCGCCGGCTCCTCGCTGACCGAATATGCCATCAGGAGCACTGCGGTCAGCACCAATCCTGTCTGATAGGTGCTGATGACCCCGACACCGCCTCCGACCAGGAGCACCAGACCGATCGCGGTGAGTCTGTCGCCGGATTCCAGGGCCGACCACAGCGTCGTCGCCAGGCTCCCGAAGGCGACGGCGTAGCCGATTCCAGGCAGCCAGCCGGGGACACCCAAGTTCCACAGGACGAGGATCGACACGGTCGAGGAGCCGGCGGTGAGTGCGCTGGCGGTGAGCATGGTGACACCGATTCCGGCGAGAGCTGCCAACTTGCCTGGCCGTTCTCGCAGCATCAGCGGCGCGGTGATCGCGGCAAGTATCAAGAAGATCTCGGCAGAGATCATCAGTGAGTCCACTTGCCGTCCGCTAAGACTGCCTCCACCCTCCTGTCCGAGCACGGCCCAACCCGCGGCGAGAGAGCCGAGAACGAAAAGGCCGACCGGGAGTGAGCGTCTTCCCTGCCAGGCCGATGCAGTGACGGCTACGAGGACCGCGAGGGATGTCCATCCGACGACGTGCGCTGGGAGCACGCCGAGACGTCCGACTGCCGACGCAACCAGCATCACAAGTGCCCCGGCACCGCCGACCATGTGGCGGCGCGTCTTGGCTCGAAGACCGTGGTAGGCGAGGGCTGCCAGCGTGGCCACCACGAATACCACCGCCAGGTAATAGGCGAGGCGGCCCACTTCGGCCAGTATCCCGATCGGGGTCTCGAATCGACCCAGACCCGGGATGTGGATCAGGGTACGGGTGCCGGTACGCAGCAGGACCAATTCAACGAGGACCACGAACCCGAGCAGACTGGGCAGGCCTGCCATCGGCAGTGACTCACGGCTCCTCGACATGTGTTTCCTTCCGACGGGGCTTCAGGTAGAGCCAGACTCCGGCTACCACGATCAGGAGAACACCAATGAACCCAATCGATACCCCCAGGATGGGATTGGGCGGGGCGTAGGCCGGCCAGTCGTCGGTTGCCGCTACCCCGCGCCGTGGTGGTTCCTCAGAGGTGATGGCCAGCTGGGTGAAGGCGGATACCGACTTGATCCCGTCGCGTTCCTGCTTGTTGCCGTCCCAGACGGCGAAGGCGATGTCGATCGGCTGGTCCCCACTGAATTCCGGCTGAAGATCGCCTGAGGGCTGGTAGGGACGGGTGTAGACCACCATCCAGCGGCCGCCCGAATGCAGGCCGAAGCCTTGAAGGTCTCCGTTGCCCGTCGCCTGCAGAGTGCCGAAGCCTCCGGCGACCAGATTCTGCACCGGTGAACGATCGTCCTGGGAGAGGGGATTCCCCGCGACCCGAGCCGGGAAATAGAGATCGTCCGTCGATGGGTAAATGTCGACGTATCCGTCGCCGGGTAACGCCGGGGCGACCTGCTGCTGGTCGCTGCGCCATTGCCAGATGTTCACCGCCTTGTCGGCCTGACCCATGCAGATGAAGGGAACTTCGCTTCCCGCCTCGGCCGGGAACTGGATCGCGGCGGCGTCCGTGAATGCTTCGTACCGGTCGGACACGTAGTCCGGTGTCGGGTCGGCCCATTCCAGCATCACATACAACCGGTCCTCCCAGTGCACGGCACGAACCCCGACTCGCTCGATGGTCCCTCCGCCCATCGGTGGCGTTGTCTGCTGGGCCGTGGTCGGCAGGAAGATCGGGACGATCGATTGCCACTCCGGGGAGGACCCGTCCATGACCGGCTCTGCTGAGACCCGCCAGGCCCCGATCGTCTGGGTCTGCGCCATCGCCGGGTTGGCGTCAGTGACTCGTAGGGCGACGGCGACCAGTATCAGGCTCAACACCACCGCCGGCCTGGACGGGATCGCTCTCATCAGCCCGGGCCCTCATGTGGGACCGGGCACGGGCCACAGGTGCCGTCGTCGGGCGGTTCCTGCGGGAGTGGTTCGTCCACCAACTCCACCGGGGTCACTCCGGCTGCCGAGCCGTCGTGCTCGATCCATATCGCCGTCAGGACACCGAGGCTTCGATACCAGGGGCTGGCCGTCACCGCCGAGGCACGACGGCCAAAGGTCGGCCCCCAGCACCCCAGGTGGTCTTGGAGGAATAGGGCGGCGATGTCGCGACAGATCATTGCGTCCTCGAGCCGGTCGTCTTGGAGTGAGAGAGCTTCCTTCCTGGTGACGACGGCCATGAACTCGAGCTCGACCGTTATGTGATCGAGACGTTCCCTCTCGTCACCGCCGGCGCGGAGCCCGTGTGCCCGATAGAAGCCTGCGATGTCGGCCAGAAGGGCCGCTTGCTGAAAGATGCCGTCGCCCCGGTAGGCGGTCTCGTAGCCGGGTGCATCCTGCGATGTGATCGGTGGGAAGAGAGCCATGTGTGCGACGCGTGTTTGTTCCAGGTCGGTCGGAAGATCGAGGGAGACAGCTCGTAGGGCGTCGTCGAGTTGAGCAGGAAGCTCGAGCGTCTGAACGGTCGGCAGAAGTCTGGTGCCCAGAAGAGCGAGCCGGTCGCGGGTCGGCAGTGCCATCCCGGTGGCCAGCGTTGAGTAGACGATGGAACGGCCTGCCGCTTCGATGACATCCAGCTCGGCGTGGAGCGTCGCCCTCATATCGAATTCACCTTCAGCGGACGTTCGTGCAAGGGCTCTTCGACCCGTATCCGGACGATCTCGTGGCCTTGGTCGTCAAATCCGATGGCCGTGTCGTTGAAGATCTCGTAGGCCTCACCTCCGACGACGACCTCACCCACCCTTGGACCTTCTTCGACGTCGAAGGAGAAGATCGTCTGTTGGGAGGCCCGGAACAGCTGAAGGACGGCGAGGAGACGACGGGAGGGTCTGGTGTAACGCTCCAGGGCGTGGTCGACACCGGGGCCGAACATCTGGCGCAGGTAGTCGCGGGGCACCCAGCGGGGTGGGATGTAGTAGATGTTGGGTTGGGTGCCGAACTGCGGGTAGAGGGGAAGGGCGACCTGCTCCTCATGAACCAGGAAGTACAGGGGATGACTGGGGTCGACGGTCCAGGTCCCATCGGCCTCGACATCGACCAGTCCCTGCATCCGGATCTTCCCAACGCATGCCGCCATGCATCTGGGTTCCATGGGCTGGCCGTTGGTCAGCGGGTCCGAGCCATCGACTCTCGGATAGCACCCGATGCACTTCTCCGAGGTGCCCGTCGTTGATCGGTACATCGCCTTCTTGTAGGGACATGCCTCGACACATTTGCGATAGCCGCGACACCGCTCCTGATCGATGAGGACGATCCCGTCCTCGGGGCGTTTGTAGATGGCGTTGCGGGGGCATGCCGCCAGGCAGGCCGGATAGGTGCAGTGGTTGCAGATCCGGGCCAGGTAGAAGAACCATCCTTCGTGTTCGGGGAGACTGGTTCCTTTGGCCGTCCAGCCGGTCCCATGGTCCTCGAAACGATTCGGAGCCTTCCACTCCTCGTCGCCGGGCAGATACCCGACCGCCCGCTGCTCGGGACCAGAGGCTTCGAAGACGGTCTTCCCCTCGAATCGCCCATAAGGGGCGTCCGTCGAAGGCTCGCTCGGATCCCACACCTGTCCCCCCGGGTTTGCTTCCTCCAGCAGCTCGAGCGTCTTGACGTCCCAGTTTCGGGGATAACCGCCGTACGGTTTGGTCTCCACGTTGTTCCACCACATCAGCTCCTGACCGGGTGAGAAGGTCCAGGTCGACTTACAGGCCATGGTGCAGGTTTGACAGGCAATGCAGCGGTTGATGTTGAACACCGCGGCGAACTGCCGTTTCGCCCCACCACCCTCGAAGCGGTAGTCCATCTCCCGGCCGATCTGCCAGTTGTAGGTTGTGGTCATCGGGAGCCCCCGAACACCTCGTCGATGAGATCCCTCACGAATTGGGCCCCGCGGCGTTGGTGGATGGCATGGGTGTGGCCGTAGAGGGGCGATTCGAACAAGCCGAGGGTCTCGGAGGCGCTGAAGCCGGCGAGGGCATACTCCTCGATGATGCA
>Ga0326597_10012213_pt1 | contig 11322 bp, 8 predicted proteins | sample RVTome_12_FD_203789 | JGI IMG/M metagenome (GOLD analysis project Ga0326597, IMG submission 203789) | Soil microbial communities from uranium-contaminated site in the Upper Colorado River Basin, Wyoming, United States - RVT100D185 | ecosystem: Environmental > Terrestrial > Soil > Contaminated >... | reverse complement strand
ATTTCGCCGTCTCCATGTCCCTTCTGGGGGTGGGTTGGAACTTCCTGTTCACGGCAGGCACTGCGATGTCGCTTCGGGCCTACCAGACGGAGGAGAAGGACAAGGTCCAGGGCGCGATCAATTTCTGCGTGTTCGGGATGATGATGATTTCGTCATTCTCATCCGGTGCTTTGGTGACCACGCAGGGTTGGACGCTGCTCAACTACGGCTCGTTGATCCCGGTCGTACTGGCCGGCGTTGCGGTGCTCTGGTATGTGATGCAGGACCGGCCGCGGCATCGTGGTTGGGGTTGATTGGAAAAATAGTGCCCTGGAACTTCCCGTCCAGCAGATTGTGCAATACAACCGCGCCGACTGAGCCTTCGCGGTCGCTGGCGCCGAACAAGGCAATGGATAAACTATGACGAACTCTACCCGGGCACGGTACTTATCAGAGAGACGACATCCAGGCACGAGCGTCCGGTATCGGCTCCAATTGTTTTTGGGGACTGACTGATGCCACAGACGGCGTATTTATCACATCAGTCTTGTTTGCTTCATGACATGGGTCGAGGCCATCCGGAAAGCCCCGCCCGCATTCAGGCAATCGAGGACCAACTGATCGCGCAACGGCTGGCGGATTTTTTGCGCAACGTCGACGCGCCAGCAGCCACGACGAAACAGCTCATGCGCGTCCACGAGCCGGATTATGTTCGCGCGATTTTTCAGCGCGCTCCAAAAACAGGCACGATACAACTCGACCCGGACACGCTGATGAATCCACACAGCCTCGACGCGGCACTGCGCGCCGCAGGTGCGGTGATCGCAGCGGTCGACATGGTCTTGTCAGGCGAAATAAGCAACGCTTTTTGTGCTGTGCGTCCACCCGGCCACCATGCAGAGCGTCGTCGAGCAACGGGTTTTTGCCTGTTCAACAATGTTGCGGTGGGCGCCGCACACGCGCTGGCCGAGGGTGGCCGCGAACGGGTGGCCATTCTCGATTTCGATGTGCATCATGGTAACGGGACCGAAGAGATTTTTGCCGGAAATCGGAGCGTGCTGTATTGTTCAACTTATCAGCATCCGTTCTATCCCTTCCCCGAACCGGGCCTCGCCGCGCCCAACGTAATCCATTGCCCGCTGCATGCCGGCAGTGATGGCGAGGTCTTCCGCCGGTCTATTCGCGACTATTGGTTTCCTGCATTGCACGAGTTTCAGCCGCAAATGCTGCTGCTATCGGCCGGCTTCGACGGCCATCGCCTAGACCCCCTTGCAGACCTGGAACTCACCGAGGATGACTACCAGTGGATTACCGAGGCAGTGGTCGACTATGCAAATGAACACTGCAATGGGCAGATCGTCTCAACGCTGGAGGGAGGCTACGATCTTGGCGCATTGGGACGCAGTGCCGCCGTTCATATCAAGGCGCTGATGGGAATTTAGCCAGAATCAAGAGTGGCTCATGCCGCAGCCTCGAGAATCTCGAGCACCTGCTCGCGCGTACTAATCTTGCGCGGATTGGCATGCAGCCATTCGTCGTGCATCGTGTGCTCGATAATCGCGTCGAAGCGCTCGCGCGTCACGTTCACTTCACGCAGGCTGCGCGGCAGTCCCAGCTTGCCCAGGAAAGCCGTGATCACATCGGCCGCGTCATCGCCGGGATGCCCCATCGCGGCAGCGACTAGCGCCTGGCGCTCGGCGTTGACGCTGCGGTTGTAACGTAGTACATGAGGCAGAATCACGCACGAGGTGTACCCATGCGGAACGCCACAGGTCCCGCCCAAGGCATGACCAAGCGCGTGGCTCGCCCCCATCTTGACGCTGCCGTGGCGCCCGACAATCGAAAGCCATGTGGCAATCTGGCAATCGAGCCGGGCATCCAGGTCGCGTGGGTTCTGTTTGACGCGCGGCAGCGCGGAAGCAAGCAGTTTCAGCGCCTGCGCGTTGTACATATCGCTCACTGGGCTGGAGAATTGCGAGCACAGTCCCTCCGCCGCGTGATCGAGCGCTCGGATGCCGGTGGACAACCAGACCCACATCGGGGTGTGCACGGTCGGCGCAGGATCGAGAATGATCGTGCGCGGCACGAGTTGTGGGTGCCGGAAACCGTGCTTCTCGTGGGTGCGAAGGTCCGTGCAGCCAGCGCTGGCGTTGAAGTCGCCCGCTGATAGCGTCGTGGGTATGGACACCTGGTGCACCGAGGGACCAGCGTAATTCGGACTGGGGCGCACGCCGTCCGGACCCACACGCGAGCGGAAAGCGTCGAATCCGTCCAGATCGTCGATTCCGTGCTGCAGGCCGAGCCGCACCAGTTTGCCCGCGTCGGTGAGCGATCCGCCGCCGAACGTGACGATGAGATCAGCGCGTTCCGCTCTTGCGGCACGAATCGCTGCGAGGACAGCATCGCGCGGCGTGTGCGAAGGCATCTCATCGAACAGTCCCGCGTAACGCCCGCCGAGCGCCTCGCGTACCTTGGCGACCTCGTCTGTCGTGCGGTTCATGGTGCGGCTCACCATGAGAAAAACGCGATTGGCATCCTGCCGCTGCGCTTCGTCATTCAGTGCGCTGGCGGCCGGTTCACCGTACACGACGCGCTCGATCGCAGGAAAAACCAGCTTTCCGGATATCATGCTGCGCTCTCCGATTTCAATCCAACATGAATAAAGACTGCGTAGGAACGCGGCCAAGTCTATTTCGTTGCGGGCACATCGTCTGCCGGGTCAATACCGTGCTGCTCCTCGAACTTCCCGGACGCGTGGAAGATGTAAACCGCCATAGCCGCGTACCGCGACTGTAGGGACTAATTCAAGAGCGGTCAATCGCCAGACACGCGCTGAACGATTCGATCGTTCGACATTGCATCACGCAGCGGCTATTGACCGCCGAACGCGCCGGCGATAGGCTGCCGAGGAACGGCAAACCTTTCGAAGGTCCCAGCACTATGACTGAGCTCGTCGTCCTCGCGTCCATGGGAACGATATCGGCGTGGAACGAACTCGCACCGGCGTTCACCCGATTGACCGGCCACAAGTTGATCGTCACTCAGGAGAGCGCAGCTACCCTTGAGCAAACGCTCGCCTCCAACGCGGCCGCCGATCTGCTCGTGCTGTACACCGAACCGATGAACGGGGTTATCGGACAGGGCAAGGTACTGGAGGGCGCCAGCACGATTTTCGCGCGCGCGGCCGTTGGCCTTTCCGTCAAGTCTGGCGCACCCTGGCCCGACATCAGCACACCGGAGGCCTTCAAGCGCACGCTGCTCGCAGCCAAGTCGATCTGCTATTCGTTCGGGGGCAGTGGCAGTGTCGCCGCGCGAGCGATCGAAAAGCTCGGCATCGCCGAGCAGCTGACGCCCAAGACCATTCGTAGCGAAGGCGGGCCCGCCGCCGGCTACGTGGCGCGCGGCGAAGCGGAAATGGCGATCCAGCAGGTCAACGTGAGCAAGCCGATTCCCGGCACCGACTACGTGGGAGACCTCCCGGCTGACCTGCACGAATACGTCGTGTTCCCCATAGCCATCATGGCTGTCTCAAAAGAACAAGAGGCGGCCAGGGCATTGATCAGGTTCGTCACGTCGCCGCAGGCCGCGCCGCTACTGAAAAAGGGCATGATGGAACCGGCCGCAAGCTGACGGCTCTGTTGCCGATCCTTGCGGCTTCGATACTCTTGCTTGGCCTCTGCAAATGCGGGGTGTCGTTACGGCCGCGACTTTCGTCTGCGTCAGGTGCGATCTTCTTCCAGAGCCATACCGATAACAAAGACAACGGCATAATCTTGCTTCGCGCAGCCCTCGACTGCAGGCATTGTCGCCCCGGGAGCAACCGGAAACGCAGTCTTTCGCGCGCTCGCCGGCGAACACGACCCCCCGCTGATCGTCGATCTGTAGCGCGCGGCGCGGCAGGGCAAATGCGTCACGTCGTACAGCGTCGCGTGATCGCCGAGCTCCCAGCGACTGTCTCCGTTGGTGTCCGCGGGATGAATGGTCAGCACCGTCGTAACTTCGCGGTCGCCCGTGACCAGGTATCTGCCAGGCGGGATCGGAAACACGGGCGGCTCCATAATCAAACCGTGTTCCTCCAACCACCAGTCCGTCGCATCGAATCTCCACCCTGCTGGAGCGACGCCGCCTGCGTCCATCATCTGCTCGAAGCGGTTCAGCATCACCCCTCGCGGGCCCGGGTCCACAGGCCACAGACCCCACGCTTGGGCGCCGCTGCCCGAGTTGGCGTTTGGATCACCGAGAGCCGCGATGAACTGCGTGGAAATGCGCTGAAACCTCATCTGAGCTCGCCTGCCGCCTGAACCGCGCGAGAACTATTCCACCGGTATGAACAGGCTGTGGCGGATTTTGCCGAGGCCCTTTGAGAGATGGCCTTTGCCGGTCGTGTCTTCTACCAGCAGTACCTCGCCGACGCCGATGAGGCGGCTCTCGCCGTCGCTAGCGGTGATGCGAACACCGTCATCCAGGTTGACGATGTACTGCCGGCGCGGCGCAGGATGCCAGTCTACATCGTGCTCGGCCTGGGTTTCCCGGAAAATGATCCCAGTCGCCGGCAGGCATTTGGAGAGCTTGCTGCCGCGTCGCTCTTCGGCCCATTCGATTTCGATATCCCGAAAATGGGACTCGCCTTTGTCGTCGGTGTATAAATGATGAACGCGCATGTGTTCTCCTTCTCGTTCGTTATGAAAAATGAATGCGAGTGATTCTAGGTCGTTAGGACGAGCATGAGAACTCATAATGCCCAAATTCTGGATCGAGTCGCTCACGTCGCCACCCGATAGTAGGCATTGCGAATTCCAGCCAGCCTGACGCGGTCATCAGCAGCAGCGCAGCGGGAATACTACGCCATCGGGTAGCAGTGCGTCTTCGGACGCGTGGTCGTGAGCGTGGCCATCGATAAGCGCGCCGGCGTCCTCGAGCTCGGGTCGCTTGAAGGTATCGCCTAGCTTACGCAGCTTCGCCCGCATGGCCTCGGTTGCAACCCGGTCGACCTGCTCCTGCGCGTCGAAGACCAATCCATAACAGGATTCCGCGCGCTGCCGCGATATGTAGCCCTCGCGCAGGTCGTCTTCGACCTTTCCCACCGGGCGGTCGAGCGGCGAGCCGTAGCCGCCACCGCCGCCGGAGCGCAATATGTATGCGTCTCCCGGCTTGAGCGAGCGCCCGATGACCTTGCCGCTGGGAAAGCTCAGCTCCTGGTCCGTGCCGGCGACCCGCACGTTGACCCGGTTGCCCGCAGCCGGGTGGCCACCGAACAGTCCCCACGGCCGGCAGTAGACACGCTCGATGTAGGAGTTCATGACCACCTCGTCGGTAGCGCGAATTACTTTTTCGGTACCTAGCCCGCCTTGCCATTGGCCGGCGCCACCGGAGTCCTCGCGCAGCGCATAGCGCACGGCCATCACTGGATATTTCGCCTCCACTTGTTCCGCAGGGCTGTTGTGCGTGTCGCCGTCGTTGATGCAGATGGTCGCGTGCGCGCCGTCGGCGCCCTGCTTCGCGCCCCAGCCGCCGCCCGACAGCCCGCCGCCGCTCAGGATGAAGATCTTGCCTTCGGGCGTATGGCCGTGCACCTGCGTCGTCATCAGCTCGGCGTGATGCCCGGCGATCACCCGGTGCGGAATCGCCGGCGCCAGCGCCTTGAAGATAGTGTCGATCACCGTCATGGGATAGGTCATCCACCGGCGCATCGGCGCGGGCTTGGTCGCGCTCACCACGCGGCCCGGGGGCAGGATGACCTTGAGCGGCCTGAAGCTGCCCTCGTTGATCGGCAGTTCCGTTCCTGAGGTGACGCACTTGAACGCCACTTGGCAGCATCCGCGGCCCGCGGCCTTGCCGGAATTGTAGAAACCCTTGACCTGGCTGCTCACATTGGTCAGATCGATCGTCATCTCGTCGCCCGAAACGATCACCCTGACGCTGATCGGCACGCGCTTGCCCGCGTCTACGCCGTCGTCGTCCATGTAGGACTCGGCCTCGTAGACACCGTCCGGAATGGACAGCACGTGCTTTCTCGCCAGCGCCTCGCTGTGCTCCATGATGGCGGCGATGGCGTTGAGGACGGGCTCGCAACCGTAGCGCCCGACGAGTTCCATAAAGCGCCGCGCGCCGATACGCACCGCACCGATTTGCGCGTGCAGGTCACCTATGGCCCGCTCAGGAATGCGCACGTTCATGCGTAGGATCGACACCAGATCGGTGTTGAGCTTGCCCGCGCTGTACATCTTCAGGATGGGGACCTGCAGCCCCTCGGAAAAAATGTCGCGAGTCATGACGTTGAGCGCACCACCGATGTCGGCCCAGTGCGCCATGCAAGCCGAGAACGCGATCAGCTTTTTGCCGTTGAAAATGGGCACGACGAGCGTAATGTGATTGAGGTGGCTGCCCGTGATATACGCGTCGTTGGTAACGAGCACGTCCCCCGGCACGATGTCCTCTGCGCCAAAATGCTCGAGCATGGCCTGAATGGTGTCGCTGATCCCGCGCACGAAGGTCGGCAGGCCGATGCCGATCGAAATGATTTCACCGCGCGTGTTGAAGAGACCCACCGTGAAATCCTGAGCCTCGTAAATGATCATGCTGTATGCGGTGCGCATGAGGTTGGTCTTCATTTCCTCGGTGATCGCCACCACCGCATTGCGCACGATTTCCGTGACCACCGGATCGACGCGCTTGCGTGCGCGGGTACCCCTTGGTGTTGCGCTTCTCCGCGAGGCTGCCTTGCGGGACTTCACGGCCCGCGCCGCCTGCTTTCCGGATTTGGCTGCCATCCTATCTATCTCCTCGCAATCGTAATCACCAGATCCCCGTAGTCGCTGACTTCGAGCCGATCGCCCGGGAGCACGAGCGTCGTCGATGCGTACTCCTCGATCAGCGCAGGCCCCGCAATACGCTGCTCGGCGATGAGGTCGCTGCGCGCGTATACCGGCGTGTCGACATAACCCCGGGCCTCGGTCAGATAGACCTTCCGCCTGGCGGACTTCGCGGGCGGCCGGCGCTCGTGCTTGCGGCCAGGTGCACGCAGGCGCCGCGCAACGGGCTTGTCCAGGGCGCCGACGACAGAGCTGTGCAGGCTTACGATCTCCGCGGGCTCCTGCGGCGCGTTGAAGGCATAGCGCTTCATGTGCTCGTCGTCGAATAGTTGCTTGAGCGCGCCGCGATCCGGACGCCGGAAAAAGGCCGCCGGTAGCGCAACAGTAACCGGGTGCTCCTGTCCAACGTAGCGCATGTCGGCCGCGCGCGCGCAAACGATGCGCTTCCGGTCGATGTCCCGCTCGAGTTGCTTCATGCCCTCCGCTTCCAGGTCCGCGTACAGCATTGCGAAAGCCTTGAAGTCGAGCTTGCTTACCGGGGTGAACCAGGTGCGCACGAAGTCCCAACGCAAGTCGGCCATGAGCATGCCATAAGCCGAGAAATGGCCCGGAGAAGGCGGGATGATGACTTTCCGGATGCTCAGTTCGCGGGCGACGATAACTGCGTGCAGTGGGCCGGCGCCGCCATACGCGACCATGGCGAAGTCGCCGCCATCCAGGCCGCGTTCCGTGGTGACGCGAGTGACGACGTTGGACATGGTCGTGGCGGCGATGCGGATGATCCCGCTGGCGGCGTCGGTCAGCGTGAGGCCCATGGGCTCCGCGACCCGCGTCTGCAATGCCTTGGACGCTTTCTCGGGATTGAGCTTCATCTCGCCGCCCAGAAAATTCTCGGCGGACAGCCGGCCCAGGATCAGATTGGCGTCTGTTACCGTGGGCTCGATGCCCCCCAGGTCATAACAGACCGGGCCCGGCGATGCGCCAGCGCTCTGAGGGCCCACCCGCAAGCCGCCGCCTTCTTCGATGCGTGCGATGCTGCCGCCACCGGTGCCGACTTCCTGGGTGTCGATGAGCGGAATCTGGATCGGCAGGCCTTCGGCATAACCGCCCACCATCATGCTGCCGGCCATCACGACCTCGCGGTTGTACACGACACCTGCCTTGGCAGTGGTGCCGCCCATGTCGAAGGCGATCGCGTTGCGCAACCCCAGGCGGTCGCAGATCGTCTTGGCGCCAATCACGCCGGCGGCGGGACCGGACTCGAGCATGCGTATGCACTCGCGCTGCGCGCGGACGATGTCGAACAGCCCGCCGTTCGACTGAACCACGAAGAACGAACCTCGGAAACGCTCTCCGGTAAAGCGCTCCTTGATCTCGCCGAGGTAGGTCTTCATGCGCGGCCCGATGTAGGCGTTCGCGGCAACCGTGGAAGTGCGCTCGAATTCGCGGTACTCCTTCGATAGCTCGTGCGACGCGGATACGAATACACCGGGACAGTGTTCTTCGATCAACTGCTTCGCGCGCAGCTCGTGGGCGGGATTCATGTACGAGTGCAGGAAGAGGATCGCGACGGCCTGTATCTCGAGTTCACGGAACTTCTCGGCCAGCAAGATCAGTTCGGCTTCATCAAGAACGCTGAGCACGACGCCCTGCGCGCTGATGCGCTCGTTCACCTCGAACCGGAGTGAACGCTGGATCAGCGGCTGATGCTTCTTGAAAAACAGGTTGTAGGCCTGCGGCCTGTTGATGCGTCCGATTTCGTATATGTCGCGAAAGCCGCGCGTGGTCAGCAACGCGGTCCTGGCCCCAGAACGCTCGAGAATCGTGTTGATGGCGATGGTGCTGCCATGCAGAAACAGCCGCGCCCGCTCGACCGAAGCACCGGCCTTGTGCACACCGGTGACAATACCTTCGACCAGCTGGCTGGGTGTGGTCAAGGTCTTGCCAAAGAAAGTATCGCCGCTGTCGGTATCGAAAGCGACAATGTCAGTGAACGTGCCGCCGACATCGGTCGCAACCCGAAAAGGCTTTGAAGCTGGAGCTCGCATGCGCGTCATTTCCCGTTACATGAAGACCGTCCGGGCAAATGCGTGCCGCCCGCCCGCAGTTTATCGTTGGTCCGGAATGTTGACACCGCCCATCCCGTCTGTCCAACTTCGGCCCCAGGACAGAACCACCTGTACTGCTCGCACGCGAAGCACTGGCCTTGCGCGGGCCGCCGATGCTAGCATCGAAGCGATGCGCGAGCGAGCGCATGAATCACGCCGTTAACCCAGGTAGACAAATTGAAATGACGAATCTCGCTAGCAGTGCGCAGGACCTTCATAATTTCGTCGAGCAACTCGAAGCGCTCGGCCAGGTGCGCCACATCGACGGCGCCGACTGGAACATCGAGATCGGCGCGATCACCGAAGCGGTGAGTGACAAGGAAGGTCCGGCGCTCCTGTTCGACAACATCAAGGGCTATCCGAAGGGTTTCCGCATCCTCTCTAATGCATTCCGTACGCATGACCGTTTCGGCGTCGCGCTCGGCCTCGGCGCGGGTTCGCACGGGCTCGATTTGCTCAAGAAATGGCGGTTGAAATCGAAGGCGATGAGGCCCGTGCCGCCGATCGAGGTCGCCGATGGCCCGGTGCTGCAAAACCGCCTCGATGGCGACAGGCTCGACGTGCTCGCGTTTCCCGCGCCGAAGTGGCACGAGAAGGACGGCGGTCGCTACATCGGCACGGGCTGCAGCGTCATCACGGTCGACCCCGAAAATGGTCGCACCAATCTCGGCACCTATCGTTGCATGGTGCAGGGGCGCGACACGGTCAGCATCAAGATGAACAAGGGCAAGCATGGCCGCATGGCAATGGAGAAATATCACGCCAAGGGCTTGCCCTGCCCCGTGGCCATTTCCATCGGCGAGGACCCGATGATGTTTCTGTCATCGGTCATGTCGGTTCCTGTCGATGTCGAGGAGTATCACATCGCCGGGGGCCTGCGCGGCGCGCCGGTCGAGATTATCAAAAGTCCGCTGCACGCTCTGCCGATTCCGGCCCGCGGCGAAATCGTGCTCGAGGGTGAGATACCGCTGATCACGCCCGGCAGCCTGCCGCAGGAAGGCCCGTTCGGCGAGTGGGCCGGCTATTACGCCGACACGACCACGGGCGAGGTGCCGCTGATGGTGGTGCAAGCCATCCATTATCGCGACAACCCCATCATTCTCGGCATGCCGCCGATGAAGCCGCCGAACCATTACATGTCGCTGCCGCTCGGCGTCGCGGCCCTTTGGGACCAGATCGAGGCAGCCGGCGTGCCGGGCATCACCGGCGTGTGGTCTTTCGTCTACGGCGGCGTCGTCGGACCCTTCGTCGCAATCTCCATCAAACAAGCCTACATGGGCCACTCGAAACAGACGCTGATGGCAGCCACAGGCACGCGTGCGGGCGCCTATGGCGGCAAATTCGTGGTGGTTGTCGACGACGATGTCGACGTGACCAATCTGCACGACGTCATCTGGGCCATGTCGACGCGCTGCGATCCCGGCGCCTGCATCGATCTCGTTCGCGGTGTGTGGACATCGCCCGCCGATCCCGCGATTCCTCCGCACCGTCGCAATATGGCCCAAGGACAAACGACCATGCGCCACGGGTACACGATGGATCGAATGCTGATCGACGCCTGCCGCCCTTATTCCTGGCTGGACGAATTTCCCGTCGTGAACGCCTTTCCGCAGGAAGACAAGGACAAGGTCGCGGCGAAATGGGGTCTGTAAGGAGCGACGCCTTGCCCCCCCCCCGTCTGGGCGTGCAAGACAGATTTCGTCAGCTTCTGCGCCGTGTCGTTATAATCCAACGTTCGGTAACCGCGCTAACAACGTTCGGTGACCGCGAAAATCACACCGTATAGGAAGCGACAACAGGAGAGCTCGCAATGCCATTAGTAAAAGCTTACGACGACATCGAAAAGCCCCGCATTCAGCGCAGCCTGCCGAACGGCCATTTCGGCTGGCGCAGCGATTTCATCCAGCGCCCGGAAGACAAGAGCATCGACACGCCCATGGCCTTCCTCGCTGAGGGCTCAGCCCACCGTGTGTTGCGCACGCATTTCCACGCCGTCGACCAGTTCCAGGTGATGTACAACGGGTCGGGCGCGATGGGCAAAACGCCGGTCGGTCCCGGTGCTGTGCACTTCTCGCGCGCATACACGCCCTACGGGCCGATTTCGTATAGCGACAAAGGCCTGGGTTTTATCACGCTACGCGCACACCGCGACCCCGGCGCCCAATTTCTCCCCGAGAGACGAGAGGAGCTGGAAAAGGTCGCTAAACGTACACCCTGGCAAGTCACCGCATTTCCAGACTTCGATCTCGACTCCGGCGAGCGCGGTGTGGCGATGAAAGCGCTGGAGGGTCTGAAAGGTGACGACGGCCTCGCCGGATTCTCGGTGAAGATGCGGGCAGGCGTGAAGGCTTATGCGCCCGACCCGTCGAAGGGCGATGGTCAGTACATCCTGGTGATGAAAGGTGGAATCATCCACGAAGGCA
>Ga0326597_10012212_pt1 | contig 11322 bp, 15 predicted proteins | sample RVTome_12_FD_203789 | JGI IMG/M metagenome (GOLD analysis project Ga0326597, IMG submission 203789) | Soil microbial communities from uranium-contaminated site in the Upper Colorado River Basin, Wyoming, United States - RVT100D185 | ecosystem: Environmental > Terrestrial > Soil > Contaminated >... | reverse complement strand
TCGACGGGGATACGATCGAGGTGCACGTGCTGAGCGGGAAGGGATTCGGCACCGATCCGGATGATCCCATGATCCGCAGGGTCCGCTGGGTGGAGGGCGACTGATGTTCTTCGTGGCCACCGCCGGAGTCCTGGTCAGCATGACCCTCGCGCTCGTGCGCGCGCTCGTCGGGCCCACCGTCTACGACCGCGTGCTCGCGGTGAACATCTTCGGCACGAAGACGGTGCTGCTCATCGCGGTGCTGGGATTCCTGAACGGGCGACCGGAGTTCCTCGACCTCGCGCTGGTTTACGCGCTCATCAACTTCATCGGGACCATCGCCGTGCTGAAGTTCTTCGAGTTCCGGGATCTCGGCCGGGGGCGCGAGCCGCTCGGGGGAGGTTCCTGATGGAGCCCGTCCTGGACGTCCTGAGTTGGGTCGCCATCCTCTCCGGGCTCTTCTTCATGATCGTCGGGACCGTCGGGATCCTGCGCATGCCGGACATCCTGACCCGTCTCCACCCCGCGGGCATGACGGACACCATGGGCGCGGGCTTCCTGCTCCTCGGGATGGCGTTCCAGACCTCGGATTGGATGGTCCTGGTACGGCTCCTTTTCGTCTATCTATTCCTGCTCTTCACGAGCCCTATCGCGAGCCATGCCCTCGCGCGGGCGGCGCTCGTGGGGTTGGGCAAGGACAAGGCCGCGGACCAAGGCGGCGTTTCCCGATGATCACCGTCGTCGACGTCACGCTGCTGGTTCTCCTCGGTGTGACCGCGATCTCGGTCATCCGTGTTCGGAACCTCTTCGCCGCCACGATGCTCATGGGCATATACAGCCTGCTCTCGGCCGGGCTGTTCGTGACCATGGACGCGATGGACGTCGCGTTCACCGAGGCCGCGGTGGGCGCGGGAATCTCCACGATTCTGATGCTCGGCACGCTGGCGCTGGTGGGAAGTGAGGAGCGGGCGCCGACGCACCGACCCGTACTCCCGCTCTTCGTCACCCTCGTCGTGGGCGTCGTCCTCGTGTATGGCTCGCTCGACATGCCTGCCTTCGGAGACCCGTCCAACCCCGTGCACCAGCATGTGGCGCCGTACTACCTCGAGGAGAGCTACGAAGATACGGGTATCTCGAACATCGTGACGGTGGTTCTCGGCTCGTACCGTGGATTCGACACCATGGGCGAAGGGGCGGTGGTGTTCACCGCGCTGGTGGGCGTCCTCCTGCTCCTCGCTCGTGGCGGTCAGGGCGGGCACCGGACCGTGGATCTGCGGCCAGGCGCCGTCGACTCCGCGTCCACCCGTAAGCCCTCCGCCGGGGAGGAGTCGGATCATGGATGATCGCGTGATCCTCCGTATCGGCGCCAAGATCCTCGTGCCGTTCATCATGGTCTTCGCTTTCTACGTGCAGTTCCATGGGGATTACGGTCCCGGCGGCGGATTCCAGGCCGGTGTCATCCTGGCGGCGGGCTTCGTGCTCTACGGCCTCGTCTACGGGCTGGCGAACTTGCTGCGCGTGCTCCCGCCGAGCGTCCCGTACGTCTGTGGCGCCCTGGGCGTCATGATCTACTCCGGCACCGGATTCGTGACCCTGGCGCTCGGCGGAAACTTCCTGGACTACAACGTGCTGGCCCACGATCCGGCCCACGGGCAGCATTACGGCATCCTGTTCATCGAGCTCGGTGTCATCACCACGGTGTTCGGCGTGATGGTCGGGCTCTTCTACGCGTTCGCCGGGCGGCGGAGGAGCTGATGGAAGCGCTCGGGCTCTTCAATTACTGGGCGGTCGTGTTCCTCATGATGACGGGTTTCTACACGCTTATCGCCCGCGGGAACCTGGTGAAGAAGCTGATCGGCCTGAGCATCTTTCAGGCCTCTGTCTTCATTCTCTACATCAGCCTGGGCAAGATCACCGGCGGCACACCGCCGTACCTGATCTACGGGGCGGAGGACGCGGTCTATTCCAACCCCGTGCCGCACGTGCTGATCCTCACCGCGATCGTCGTGGGCGTGGCCACCACGGCCGTCGGGCTCGCCCTGGTCGTGCGGATCAAAGAAGCGTACGGAACCATCGAAGAAGACGAGATCGAGGACGAGAGCCTGTGAGCGAGCATCTTCCAGTACTCCTCGTCGCGATTCCTTTCATCGCGGCTCCACTCGCCGCGCTCCTGAACCGGCCCACGCTGTCGTGGGGCGTCGCGCTCGCGGCCGCGCTCTGGGCGCTCTATGCATCGGCCGATCTCCTGGCTCAGGTCCAGGGGGGACAGGTCCTCGTCTACGAGATGGGCGGGTGGGCGGCGCCGATCGGGATCGAGTACCGCATCGACGCGGTGAGCGCCTTCGTCGCGTTCATTGTCGCGGGCATCGGCGCGGTGACGACCGTGTACGCCCGGCAGAGCGTGGTCCGGGAGGTCGAGGAGGACCGGCTCCCACTCTTCTACGCGGCGTGGATTCTCTGCATGACCGGGCTGCTCGGCATCTCGGTGACCGGCGACGTGTTCAACGTCTTCGTCTTCCTCGAGATCTCGTCGCTGTCGGCCTACGCGCTCATCGCCATGGGGCAGGACCGCCGGGCGCTGGTGTCAGCCTACCAGTACCTCATCATGGGTTCGGTTGGCGCCACCTTCATCGTGATCGGCATCGGGCTGATGTACGCGATGACGGGCACGCTCAACATGGCGGACCTGGCGGAACGGCTTCCTCCGGTCATGGACCAGCGCACGATCCCGGTCGCGTTCGCATTCCTGGCGGTCGGGTTCAGCCTCAAGCTCGCGCTCTTCCCGCTCCACCTGTGGCTGCCGAACGCCTACACGTTCGCGCCGTCTGCGGTGACCGCGTTCATCGCGTCGACTGCCACGAAGGTCGCGGTCTACATGATGCTGCGGTTCTTCTTCACCGTCTTCGGGGCCGCGTTCGCGTTCGACCAGATGCAGGTCGACCTGGTGTTCCTGCCGCTCGCGCTGGTGGCCATCTTCAGCATGTCCCTGGTGGCCATCTTCCAGTCGAACGTCAAGCGCATGCTCGCGTTCTCGTCGGTGGCCCAGATCGGTTACATCATCCTGGGCGTGAGCATGGCGTCGGTGACCGGCCTGACGGCCGCGATCCTCCATCTGTTCAACCACGCGCTCATGAAGGGCGCGCTGTTCATGGCCCTCGGCGCGGTTTTCTACCGTATCGGTTCCGTGCACGTCGAAGCCATGCGGGGGCTCGGCCGCAAGATGCCGTGGACGATGGCGGCTTTCGTGTTGGCGGGATTCAGCCTCATCGGTGTCCCGCTGACGGTCGGGTTCATCAGCAAGTGGTACCTCATCACCGGAGCGCTCGAGCGCGGTTGGTGGCCGGTGGCAGTCCTGGTGCTGATCACCTCCCTCATTGCCGTCGTCTATATCTGGAAGGTGGTTGAGGTGGCCTATTTCGAAGAATTTCCGGACGATCACCCGGTCGCTGAAGCCCCGCTCGGGCTCCTGCTGCCCTTGTGGTTCCTCGTCGTGGCGAACCTTTACTTCGGCACGAACGCGTCGTTCACGACCAGGATCGCCGGACGGGCCGCCGAGCTGTTGTTGGGGGTGGGACAATGAGCCCCGAGCTGTCACTGCTGGTGGCCGTCCTCCTCCCGGTCGCCGGCGCCGGCGCCGTCCTCGCGCTCGGCCGCTGGCGCAACGTGCGCGAGGGAGCGACCCTGCTCACCGGCGCCGTGCTCTTCGCGGTGGTTTGGTCACTCCTGGAGCCGGTGCTCGCGGGCGCGCGTCCGCGCTTCGACGTGGTAGAGGTGTTTCCCGGCGTGCAGCTGGCGCTCGAGGTGGAGCCCCTCGGGTTGGTCTTCGCCCTGGTCGCCTCGTTTCTCTGGATCGTGACGTCGCTCTACGCGATCGGGTACATGCGCGGGCACCATGAGGAGAACCAGACCCGGTTCTACGCCTTCTTCGCCATCGCGATCGCCGGGGCGATGGGTGTGGCCTTCAGCGCCAACCTCTTCACGCTGTTCGCGTTCTACGAGGCGCTGACCCTCTGCACCTTCCCGTTGGTGACACACCACCAGACACAGGAAGCCAAGCGGGCGGGCCGAGTCTACCTCGGCATCCTCCTCGGGACCTCGGTAGGGCTCCAGCTCCTGGCGATCGTCTGGACATGGCAGCTCGCCGGCACCGTCGAGTTCGAGGACGGCGGAATTCTTGCCGGAACGGCTTCCGCTGGTGTGCTCGGGACCATTCTCGTGCTCTACGTGTTCGGGGTTGGCAAGGCGGCGGTGATGCCCTTCCATCGTTGGCTACCGGCAGCGATGGTGGCCCCGACCCCCGTATCCGCGCTGCTCCACGCTGTCGCCGTGGTGAAGGCCGGTGTGTTCACCGTGCTCAAGGTCGCGGTCTACGTCTTCGGCCTGGATCTCCTCTCGAGCCTGGCCGCGTCCGCATGGCTCTCCTGGGTGGCGGCCGCGACCATCATTCTCGGGTCGTTGGTGGCCTTCACCAAGGACAACCTGAAGGCTCGCCTGGCCTATTCCACCATCAGCCAGCTCTCCTACATCGTTCTGGGCGCGATGCTGGCGAACCGGTGGGGGGTGATCGGCGGCGGGATGCACATCGTCATGCATGCCTTCGGCAAGATCACGCTCTTCTTCGCGGCGGGCGCGATCATGGTCGCCGCGCACGAGACCGACATCAGCCGGATGAAGGGCTTGGGGCGGACGATGCCCGTGACGTTCGGGGCCTTCTTCATCGGAGCTCTGAGTATCATCGGCCTCCCTCCCGCCGGAGGCTCCTGGAGCAAGTGGTTCCTGGGGCTCGGGACCCTCGAAGCGGGGCAGGTCGGGTTGCTGGCGGTGCTCATGCTGAGCTCCTTGTTGAGTCTCTACTACCTGCTGGAGGTTCCCGTGAAGGCGTTCTTCGCGGCTCCGCCTGAAGACGCCCATCGTGAGCCGGGTATCCACGAGGCGCCCCTTCCTTCGCTCATCGCGATCATGATTACGGCAGCGGCCACGGTCGGGCTGTTCGTGTGGCCGGACCTCGCCTACGAGCTGATGATACGGGTCGTCCCGGGAGGCATGTAAATGAGTGACGCGCATCACCACACTGCCCCAGGCGAGGAGCGGCACTTCTTCGATTCGCCCGAGAACACGCGACGCTTCTTCCTGGTTTTCTACGTAATCTGCGGAATCGCGATCGCGGGCGAGTTCTTCGTCGATCGTGTCACGCATCATCCGTGGGAGTCGCTGTTCGGCTTCTACGGCCTATGGGGGTTCGCCTCCTTCTGGTTTCTGGTGTTGGTGGCCAAGCAGATGCGCAAGATCTTGATTCGGTCCGAGGACTACTACGATGTGGATTGACATTCCTCCGTTCGTAGTCTTCTTCGTCGGCGCTCTCTTCGTCGCGGTGACGAAGGGGCCGGTCCGCATGGCGCTCCTGCTCGCGGTCCCGCTGCTGGGGGGGCTGAATCTGATGGGCGCGGCGCCGGGGACACATCTCGAGCTGACGCTCTTCGGGTACGAGCTGACGCCCTTCAGAGTGGACAGGCTGAGCCTGCTGTTCGGCTATCTGTTCCACCTGGCCGCGTTCCTCGCGTTCGTCTACGCGCTCCACCTCGGGGACGACGACCGTCCCAGGCTGCAGCACGTGTCCGCGATGCTCTACGCCGGATGCGCTCTGGGGGCGGTGTTCGCGGGAGACCTGCTCACCCTGTTCGTGTTCTGGGAGGGCCTGGCCCTGACGTCGGTCTTCCTCATCTGGGCGCGGGATTCCGAACGGTCCTTCGAGACGGGCTTCCGATATCTCGTGATCCACGTGGTTTCGGGCGTGTTGCTCTTGTCGGGTGCGCTGATGCTGGCGCACGACACGGGCTCACTCACGTTCGATCACATCGGCGTCGACAGCGGGCCGGCGGGCTGGATCATCCTGCTCGCGTTCGGCATCAAGGCCGGCTTCCCGCTGGTCCACAATTGGATCACGGAAGCGTATCCCGAAGGGACGCCCACGGGGACGGTCTTCCTCAGCGCGTTCACGACGAAGGTGGCCGTATACGCGCTGGCCCGTGGATTCGCCGGGACGGAGATCCTGATCACGATCGGAACGATTATGACCTTCTTCCCGATTTTCTATGCCGTGCTCGAGAACGACCTGCGCCGCGTGCTCGGGTACTCGATGATCAACCAGATCGGCTTCATGGTCGTGGGGATCGGCATCGGGACCGGGTTGGCCCTGAACGGCGCGGTCGCCCACGCGTTCGCGGATGTGATCTTCAAGGGCCTGCTCTTCATGTCCATGGGCGCCGTCATGACCATGACGGGCCGAACCAAGGGTACGGATCTCGGCGGGCTCTACAAGACGATGCCGATCACGGCCGCTCTGTGCATATTCGGGGCGGCGGCCATATCAGCGTTCCCTCTCTTCAGCGCCTTCGTCACGAAATCGATGATCATGGCGGCGGCCCTCGAGGAACACCACTACATCGTATGGTTGTTCCTGCTGTTCGCCTCGGCCGGAGTCCTGGAGCACGCAGGCATCAAGATTCCCTATTTCGCCTTCTTCGCGCATGACTCGGGGATCCGGGCGAAGGAGCCGCCCCGGAACATGTTGGTCGCAATGGGAATGGGTGCCCTCATCTGCGTGGCCATCGGGACGTTTCCGGACGTGCTTTATCGCCTCCTTCCGTTCGAGTCCGACTACCACGCATACGATGCGACGCACGTATTGACGCAGATGCAGCTGCTGCTGTTCGGCGCGATGGGCTTCGTGACGTTGCTGAAGTCGGGCGTCTACCCGGACGAGCAGCGTGCCGTGCACATCGACGCCGAGTGGACGTATCGGAAGGCCGGCCCCTGGCTGGTCACGACGGTGGGGGGCGCAGCCGGTCGTATAGACGCCTACGTCCGCTCATCCGTCATGAGCGTCGTGCGCGCCGTGCTGGGCACCGCGGACCGCGCACACGGCCAGTTGGGACCGCTGGCCCGTTCCTGGCCATCAGGGAGCATGGTCCTATGGGTGGCGATTCTCCTGGCGGCAAGTCTCCTCCTCTACCTATGAGGCGGGAGGTCGCCAGCGGTCTCCCGACCGCATGCTCCTGAAGGTTCGGCTCGCGTCGCACGAGGCGATCGGAGCGGACGCCGACCGGGTCGCCCGCGCCCTCGAGGAGCGTGGGCTGAAGGTCGAGCATGTGGGCGCGAATGCCGCCGCGGAGCTCCGTCTCTCTTCGGGGGTCGAGGTCGGCCGGTTGGCCTGGGACGATATCGCCGCCGTCATCGAGCTTCCGGAGCCGCGCGACATCGTGGTGACGTTCGACGAAGGCTCGACGGGCCTGACGTCGATTCCGGAGGGTGCGTCGGTCGGTGTGTCGGGCCGGCTGCGGCGTGAGATGCTCGGCGTTCACCGCCCGGACCTTCGGGCCGTCGGGATCGATGACGGGTACGTGGTGGTGGGCCTACTGGACCAGCGGGAAATCGCGGCTTGGATTGCGCCAATCGGGGAAGTGCGCATGGCGGGGTTGGCGGACGACATGAAGGAGGTCCTGGTGCCGACTTCCTGGGCGACGGAGGTCGGGCGGGGTATGCTCATCCTCGAAGCCCGCGGGACTTCGCGCGCGGTGATGGAGCATGTCGCGTCGCTCGACGAGCCCGGTGCTCGCGGTGCACTGGCCGCGGAATTGGAGGTGTCGCGCCGACTGGGCGCCTCTTCGGACGCCCCGCTGGGAGTCCTGGCGCGCGCCCATGGTCGCTCCTTGCGGCTGCGGGCCTTGGTGCCCTCGGCGCGGGGCCAAAGGTTGGTGCGGGCCGAGGTATCGGGGAAGCTCCTGGATCCTTCTGAGGCCGCTCGCCGGATCGCGGAGCGTCTGCTCGCACGAGGAGCCGCCGAGTTGCTGGAGCCCGAGGTACGCGAATGAGAGCGCCAGCCGACAAGGTTCTCGACCGGCGCGCGCTGGTCGAGCGATTCGGCCGGCCCCGGAGCGAACGTGTGGTTTTCACGAACGGATGCTTCGACCTCATCCACCCGGGCCACGTGGCCTACCTGGCTCGGGCGCGGGCCCTCGGGGACGTGCTGGTGGTCGGCGTGAACACGGACGATTCCGTGCGGCGCCTGGAGAAGGCGACCGGCCGTCCGTTGGTGGAGCAGGGCGCCCGCGCGCTGGTGCTCGCCGCCCTGGAGTCGGTGGACGCCGTGTGCCTCTTCGACGAGGATACGCCTGCCGAGCTGATCGCCGCGCTGGTCCCCGACGTGCTGGTGAAGGGGGGCGACTACCGGCTCGATCAGGTGGTCGGCCGGGAGATCGTCGAACAGGCGGGCGGCCGCGTAGCGCTGATCCCGTTCGTGGAGGGCTACTCCACGACGGCACTCGTGAACCGAATCAGGGAGCGTGGGGATGGCTGACCGCCCCGACGGACGAAGGTACGACGCGCCGAGACTGATTACGATCGAGACGGGCGTCGCGCCCTACGCCGAGGGCTCCTGCACGATCGCGACCGGCAACACCCGGGTGTTGTGTACCGCGTCGGTGGTCGAGGGCGTCCCCGCCTGGCGGGAGCGGAGCGGGGCGGGGTGGGTGACCGGCGAATACGCGATGCTGCCACGCGCCACGCACACGCGCTCGGGCCGTGAGCGGAACGGACCAAAGGGCCGCACCCAGGAGATCCAGCGGCTCATCGGGCGTTCGTTGCGCTCCGTCACCGACATGGACACCCTCGGGCAATTCACCGTCACCGTCGACTGCGACGTCCTTCAAGCGGACGGCGGCACGCGGACCGCGTCGATCACCGGGGCGTGCGTCGCGTTGGCGCTGGCCGGTGACTGGATGGTGCGCGAGGGCCTCGTGGTCCGGAATCCGGTCCGCGAGCGCGTGGCCGCCGTGAGCGTCGGTATCGTGGACGGCTCGCCGTGCCTCGATCTCGACTACCGGGAGGACGTCCGCGCGCAGGTCGACATGAACGTGGTGGGCACGCAGTCCGGCGGGCTCGTCGAGGTCCAGGGAACGGCGGAGGGCGACCCGTTCCGCCGCGACGAGCTCGACGCCCTGCTCGATCTGGCCACGTCCGGCATCGAAATCCTGCTGGCCGCCCAGGCGCACGCGCTCCGGACGCCATGAGCCCGCCCCTTCGCGAGCTCCTGGTCGCCACCCGCAGCGCCGGTAAGATGCGGGAGATCCGTCGCATCCTGGCGGAGGTCGAAGGGCTGCGTGTCCTGGACCTCGACGAGGCCGGCATTGCCGAGTCGCCCGAGGAGGAGGACCTCGAGCTGTTCGATACGTTCGAGGAGAATGCGCGCTCGAAGGCCCGGTACTTCCATGCGAAATCCGGCTTGCCGACGGTGGCGGACGACTCGGGCATCGCGGTCGACGCGCTGGACGGGGCGCCTGGCGTTCGGAGTAAGCGCTTTGCGCCCGCCGGGCTGAAAGGTGCCGCCCAGGACCAGGCGAACAACCGGTTCCTCGTGGAGTGGCTGCGGAACGTTCCTGCCGCCGAGCGGACCGCCCGGTACGTGTGCGTCGCGGTGCTCGTGGATGGCTCGGGCCGCGAGATCCTCACCCGCGGGGAGGCCGAGGGCCGCATCGTGGACGAGCCGCGCGGCTCGGGTGGCTTCGGGTACGACCCGCATGTGCTGGTCCCCGAGCTCGGGCGCACGTTCGCGGAGCTGACGGCGGACGAGAAGGACGCCCGCAGCCATCGGGGTGCGGCGTTCCGCAAGCTCGCGGACGAGCTGCAGAGGACCGCCGGGCCGGGGGCATGAGCGCCGACGCGCGGTTCATCCCGGAGGAGATCGGCCCGACCGAGGACGGTAGCCGACTTCGTATCGAATGGAAGGACGGGATCGTCACCGAGCACGTGCCGAGGGAGTTGCGTATACGCTGCCCCTGCGCCGGTTGTGTCGACGAGATGACCGGCGAGCGCACGATGGTCTCCGAGATGGTCGATGCCGGCGTCTATCCCACGGAGATCCACTACGTCGGGCGCTACGCGCTCCAGTTCGTATGGAGCGATGGACACAGCACGGGGATCTATCCGTTCGAGTATCTCAGGCGTCTGGCGGACGAAGAGCCCGGCCGCCATTGATAGGGGGCCGAAATCGCCATGGCGAGGCCCCGTACCGCTTCACCTCCAGGAGCGTCCCATGAGATGTCCCGCTTCGTTGCCGTCGTCCTTACTGGCCTTCTCGCTCGCCGTGGTGATGGCCGCGGCGCCGGCAGACGCGCAGCAACCCCGCACGCACGAGCTGCCGCTCCTCCCCGAGAACGTGCACTGGGGCTATTACAACGCCGCGGTGCCTTCAGTGCTGACCATCCGTTCCGGCGACCGCGTGCGGCTGGAGACCATGGTGGCGCACGGACTCTGGCGGCTACGCCGCGCCGGAGCGGAGGAGCATCGCATCCCCGCGTCCTTGATCGCAGTGGAGGAAGCCATCACCGATCGCGGTCCGGGCGCTCATCCCATGACGGGCCCCATCCAGGTGGAGGGGGCCGAGCCGGGTGACGTTCTCGAGATCCGGATCCTGGAGATCGATTATCTGACGCCATACGGGGTGTCGGGATTCCTTCCAGCGGGCGGGTCGCTTCCCGACCAGTTCCCCTACGCGGGGCTCCGCTTCTTCGAGTTCGATCTCGAGGAGGGGACGGCCGCCATGGGAGACTCCGGACTCTCCGTCCCGCTCCGGCCGTTCTTCGGGTCCATCGGGGTCGCGCCGCCCGAGATGCGCGGCCGCATCTCGAGCGGCCCGCCGGGCTACCACGGCGGCAACCTCGACAACAAGGAGCTCGTCGCCGGCACCACGCTCTTCCTTCCCGTCCACGTCGCGGGCGCGAACGTCTCCATCGGCGATGGACACGCCGCGCAGGGCGACGGCGAGGTTAGCGGAACCGCCATCGAGACCTCCCTCACCGGCACGGTCGAGGTGCTGCTGCACAAGGACATGAAGCTTCGCTGGCCCCGCGCCGAGACGGAGACGCACTACATGTCGATGGGGCTGCATACCGATCTCGACGAGGCCGCGCGCATTGCCGTGCTCGAGATGGTGGAGTTCCTGGTCGACCGGCACGGAATCACACGTGAAGACGCCTACGTGCTCTGCTCGGTCGCGCTCGATCTGCGCGTGACCCAGATTGTGGACGGGACCAAGGGCATCCACGGGATGCTGCCGAAGGCGATCCTGGACGCGATCACGCCGCAGCGAAGCGAGTCGGAAGTTCGCCCACACGAGTGAGCGCTTCACGCCACGGCCGACCGCTTCCGCGGCTGGCGCTCACGGCCGGAAACTCAGCACGAACCGCGTCGTGTTCTCCTTCGTGCTGATGTGAAAACCCTCACGCGGCCTGCGAACGGACCTCGACATCGAGGCCGAGGTCCTGGAGCCGACGCACGAGGCGGCGG
>Ga0326597_10012210_pt1 | contig 11322 bp, 10 predicted proteins | sample RVTome_12_FD_203789 | JGI IMG/M metagenome (GOLD analysis project Ga0326597, IMG submission 203789) | Soil microbial communities from uranium-contaminated site in the Upper Colorado River Basin, Wyoming, United States - RVT100D185 | ecosystem: Environmental > Terrestrial > Soil > Contaminated >... | reverse complement strand
TCGCACCGTGCGGGATAGCGCCGCCATGCTGGATGCGACCCACGGACCGGATGTGGGCGCGCCGTATGTGGCGCCGCCTCCCAAACGACCATTTCTGGATGAGGCGAAGACCGAGCCGGGCGAGCTGCGCATCGCCTTCACCGCGGAGCCTTTCCTGCCCAGCACGGTACACGAAGACTGCGTGCGAGGGTTGGAAGCGACCGTGAAACTGTGCCAGGAACTGGGGCACGAAGTCGTCGAAGCCAGACCGCAAGTTAACGGGTTGGAATTTGCCCGGGCCTTCTTCACGATGGTTTGCGGGGAGACCGGAGCGACCATCGAGGAAATGGAAGCCGTGCGCGGCCGCAGGGCCAGGCCCCAGGACTTCGAACCCAGCACCTGGGCAGTCGGCCTGCTGGGCAGGCAAATCCCGGCCTCTGAATACTCAAAGGCCCTCCACCTGTTAAAAAGCTATGGGCGGGTAGTCGGCGCGTTCTTCGAAAGGTTCGATGTCTTGCTGACGCCAACGCTTTCCAGACCGCCTGTCAAAATCGGAGAACTGCAGCCCAAAGGGATTGAAGCGCTGGCCTTGAAAGCGCTTGGCAGGCTCAATTCTGGACGAATAATTAAGTCCCTGGTGAACATCGATGAGCTGGCGGCGCAGGTCCTCGAGTTTATTCCCTTCACGCCGCTCTTTAACGCAAGCGGCAACCCGGCGATGTCGGTGCCGCTGTACTGGAATGCGACCGGGCTGCCCGTCGGCATGCAGTTCGTTGGACGCTTTGGCGATGAGGCCACCCTGTTCCGCCTGGCTGGGCAGTTGGAGCGGGCTCAACCGTGGCGCGAGCGCCGCCCAATGGTGTGCTAGATCAACCATGGGCAATGAATTGGTATTCAGAATAATAGGGGGACCTCAACTGCCCCATATTATTCGTATTCTTGCTTTAAGAGGAAGGGGATAAGCGCATCGCCGAGAACATCAATCTGATCCCCGCCGATCGAAAAATACACTACGGCGCTGTTGTTGGAATTTTCCCCTTCCCGGATGATGTCTTCCGGATCGACCGTAGACTTAAGGGCATACACGCCGTCCGGCAAATGAGTTATATCGACGCGCTGTCCGGAAACGTGCGCCCTATAAGTGTCCTGCCAGCCGACCGATAATCCCTGGCGGGCCCAGTAGCAGCTGGTGTAGCCTGGGCGAGTGCTTTGGTTTTGTTCCTGGTTGACGATTTCGCTGGCGAGAAAAACATTATGAGGGGCAATATCTCGTAAGCAGTAACCGACTTTGTCGCTGATGGTCACCGGTTGGTCAAGACCGCCATCCTGCCTTACCGACCAAACCTGGTACAGGCTGAAGGCCTCCCAGTGCCAGTGACCGTGGACGGCATGGAACTCAAACTCGCCGGCCTGGCGCTCCTGCAGCTCCCCACCTTCCCGGTAAATGTTTTGCGTTACGCTTATTGTGCCAGCCTCTCGATTATAGGCGCCGCGCAGCTCCAGGAGTCCGGGGCCGCGGTTCCAGATGGTGTTGGCGAAGCGCACGAACTTCTTCCCGGCATCCTCCTCCAGCCGAAGATCCGAAGGGGGCAGGGTCTGCAGGTCCGGCAGGAGCAGCGGCGCCGGGTATTTTTCGGGATACTGCCGCCGCCTGATTTCTGTTTGCTCTTCCAGTGGGATCCAATCTGGGGCCTCTGAGGCATGAACAGGGGACACCCCGGCAACTGTTGCTAGGAGAAATGTGATAAAGATGCCACGGAACGCCAGCCAGAGGGATTTAATCGGCGGGCGACAACGGTTGGCAGCCAAAAGCCATTCACCTCCTTACAATGGACGCTACCTTTGTATATTTTATTATACGTGCGCGCATCTGCCAGCGGTTTTAGCTTAGACCTTGATGAAAACCTTGCGAAGGTTGGATTTCCCGGATCAACTCACGGGCTCAAAACCTTCGCAAGGTTCTTTCTAAACCAGTTTTGCACCAGCCATTATCTTAATCAAAACATAAACATAAAATGGGAACTATCTTATTCTTAAGCCCGTTAATCGATTGGAACTTGATTTTAACCGGTAATTGCAGTATTCTAAAATCATACCCCGTCTCGTAGGGCAACACGAGCACCGAGGTCACCGAACCGGGGGAAATCATGGGTAAAAAACCTGAGGAAGACAAGAAAAAACCCCAATCAGCAAGCTGGATGAAAGACCCGGTGGTCATCGCGGCATTTATCGGCGTGGTCGGGACAATCATCGCGGGTTTTGTTACCGGTGGTTTTGGCCTGCTGGAAACGGTGATTGACGTGCAGGAACCGATTAGAGCCACCCAGGCGAAAGAATTTACGTTGACTGCCGCGGCGTTGGTTCAAGTTACCAACACGCCGACCGGAACGCTGGTGCCAACAAGTACTGCTACCCTCACACAGACGGCAACTCCCACCTTCACGCCTGAGCCAACCCAAACTGCCAGCCCAACCTCAACCAGGACACTTACTCCCACAGCCACGCATCCTCCTGCGCCAACGCCGACTGAGACGCCCGCCCAACCCATGTATTCAATTGCGATCACCGAGGTGATGGGCAATCCCTGCGGAGAAGAGGAGGATAAGGAGGCGATCTATAACGAGTATATCGAGTTATTCAATTATGGGGACCAGCCGGTTGACGTAGAAGGCCTATGGATCTCGGATGGCAACGATCGCGAGGGCAATCCCGACCGGATTGTCCCGTGGAGCTGGCGGGAAACTGATTTCAACCTTGGCAGCCACGTCATCACCGCGCAGGCCGTAATCCAGCCCAATGGATATGCGGTCATTCTCTCACCGAGATACGTTTCGGTGCAGGGCGCTTTCTGGCTGCAATACCTGTTCCCGCGGGATACGGTCATCCTGACAATCGAAAACGGAAGTTATATCGGGGATGACAAGAGCGGGATATCGATCTGGGACGAGCGAGATCCGGTTATTCTTTACACGGGAAACCAGGATATCATTGAGGAAGTGATCTCAACCTACGGCACGCCAAGATTGACGGGCAATCCCAGGAACATTAAAGACGATGACCTGGATGGGATCCCCCTCCGGCTGGCGGATTGCTATTCAGCCGAGCGGCTTGATCCGCTGCTGCCCGACCAGGAGGATTCGTGGATCGAAGTGCAGGATGGCACGCCAGGGAGAGGTCCCAACAGGCCTTAGGCCAGTCTTGCGAATAGGACGCGGATTACGCGGATTTCGCTTACTGCTTTTCCATGCAAGACGTGCTCCAGCCGCCGCTCCGCTCGTTTACAAACATGCGACGGCGCTCGATAAGAGGGGCGGCTCTGTCACAGAATTAGCGAGGTAATCATGCCGGTGAAACTACAAACCATTCCTTACATCACCCTATGGGCAATATAATTCGAGGAAAGCCTGGCGTTTTATAAGGATAAGCTCGGTTTGGAGGTTGAATACGAAGACGCAAGTTTCGCGCAGTTCTTGACCAAAGGGACAAAGCTTTATCTGCATCGTTTGGAGGAGGCTGAGCCGCTGAGGGACCATACTGTTGAGATTCACTTCGAAGTGCCCGAGGTGGATGAAGCGTACCGGGTTCTGGCCGGGCGCGGGGTCGTATTCGAACATACCCCGGAGAATATGCCCTGGGGCGTAAGAATGGCCGCCTTCCGCGACCCGGAAGGCTATCTGATAGAGATCGTCGGACCCCACAAACCTGGCGAAGCGGTTGCCAGCCATGATTGAGCGGGATTACCTCTCCCGGGCAAGGCCAAACAGACCGAACCCCGGCACGACGCAAGCCAGTCGTCCGTGAGGCGGGTTCTTTGTTTCAACCAGGTGGCTGGGGCAATTTACCCAGCGCGCCAGATCCCGGTCAAAGTGGTAGATGCTCAGGTCACCCGTCTGCCAGTCAATGCGGTCCATTCTGCTCAGGTTGAAGTATACGTAATTGAGCCCGAAAGCGCGCTCGAATTCATTCCCTTGCTGATCGAACAGGCGCAGCTCAAGCAAACGCTGGGCAAATTCCAGATTACGGTCGCGCAAATCTCCCGTAGGATCCAGGCGTTGGAGAGCCGCAAAGCCGGTGTAATTGGAGCTGGGGAAAAATGCTCCCGCCCGGCCAGCGAAGATATCCGCCCGCTGCTGGAAGACCAGTTGGTCAACTGCGTCGGCATCCCTTTGAGCCGGCAGGCGCGGTCGATCCCTGGTGTCCGGAGCTGGCCTCACCCCGACGGTGGCGTTCGTGAAAGTGTTGAACGCAAACCAGGTAGTGGTCGTGCCCTGCAGACGGACGACGATGCGCTCCTGGCTTCGCAGTTCTTTGGGGATGGCGAAGGTCCGGGTGAATGATCCTCCGGACCCGGAGTTGATGAATTCCACCCGCACACCATCGATGCCGCGGGTACCCTGCAGTCCCATCAGCACCTCAAATTCCGTGTTCGCAGGAAAATTATGGGTGCGCAGAGTGACCGATTTATCTTTTTCCGCGGCGAGGATTTGAATCGAGGGGACATCAGGAGCTGAAGGCTGGGCCGCATGGGCGGTGGTTCCCGGCGCGCCTGCCGCCATCAATGCTGCAACCAGGATCAGGGCGATTTTTGACATCCAATGCTTTCTGAACACGATCATCTTACTCCTCCTTATTCTTATAAAGAGGGCTTCCCCGGTCCTGGGAGCACGACTCCGGTTGAGTAAGAGTTATCCGTGGCGACCGCTTCCGTCGCCAGAGGGGATTGCTCAGATGGGCGACTCACCATACCGGTTTACCCAATTACATCATGGGTGGTGAGCCAAACAATGGCTTTCTGCCCGATCAGTATGCGAGACGGCAAAGAAGCAGTTATTAAGTTTGCACTAAGCAATTTAATATTACCATGAACAAGAATGGGCCGCATGAGAGTATACTTAAAAGCGAATCTTATGCGAAGACCTTCCAAGGAAGATATTGCCTCAGCGAAAGACAAGACCGTTCCAGACGTGCTCGCCAAAGACCTGAACGTTCTCTTTTGCGGCATCAACCCCGGTCTTTACTCGGCCGCAATGGGGTATCACTTCGGCAGGCCGGGCAATCGCTTCTGGAAGGTCATCCACCTGGCCGGATTTACTCCCAGGCAGTTGCAGCCCAGCCAACAAGCCGAACTGCTTCGATTTTGCCTCGGCATCACCAACCTGGTGCCCCGCGCCACGGCCACTGCCGGTCAGCTGGCACCGGCTGAACTCATGCAAGGCGCGGCCGGGCTGGAAAAGAAGGTCGCACTCTACAAACCAAAGTTTGTGGCCTTTTTAGGGCTGGGCGCCTACCGCTCGGCTTTTGGCTGGAAAAACGCTCAGGTTGGGCTGCAAACCCATCAAATCGGCGGCAGCAGGGTGTGGTTGCTGCCAAACCCAAGCGGGCTCAATGCCTACTACCAGCTCAATGACCTTGTGGGCCTATACCAGAATTTGGTGGAAGCGGTGAGCCACTTAGACTACCGGCAATAATCGCTGCTGCCGGCGGCACGGTGAGAGGGATTCCCAGTCTGAGACTTGCATTTTTTCCGCTCCTAAGTGGAGATTATCTGGCCACGGCGATCTGCCTGATTGCAGCCGCGTTTTCATTTGGCTTGCTTGCGAACGCTATCTTCCGAGATTGAGGCAACCCTGGAGCTCATGGACGAGATCGCCCGCAGGCTGCAAGCCTACTACGAACGAAACCTGCCTATCGAGGCCGGTGTTAGAGTCGACGAGATCGAGACGCTTCCCGGCGGCTGGGAGAGCAATCTGTACGCCTTTACGCTGGAGCACGGAGCGGCGGGGGAACGCGCCGGCGAGAAGCTGGTTTTGCGGCTGTATTCCGGATCCGGTGCTCGCGAGAAGTCAGCGCACGAACCCCAACGTCTCCCTGATCCCGTCAAGGAACAGTCGCCGGAACATGTCGGCCATCTGCTCGGGCGTATAGGGCGGCCTCTCCTCCAGCCACCAGGTGAGCAAACCAAGCAGCGAACCAGCCAGAAAGTTGGTCACCACCTCGAGCGGGAATGAAGACCGGATCAGATCCGGTTCGACATCGGCCCGCGCCTGAAGGAACTCTCTAAACAATTCTTCAATGGTCTGGTTAATGGTCTTGCGCAGCCGCTCGACCGCGCTATAAGCGCCCTCGCCGCGCAGGATAATGCGATACAGGTCGGCGTTTTCGGCAGCGTGCTGAAAGGCCAACAGAATGGGCGATGAATTCGAGACCCGGATGTGAGCGACCAGGTCGTCGATCAGTTCACGAATGCTCTCCAGCAGCAGCTCTTCCTTATCTCGATAATGTAAATAGAAGGTGGTGCGCCCCAGATCGGCGCGGTACGTGATCTGCTCGATGGTAACCGCGTCGAAACCCTGCTCCAAAACCAGCGCGAGCATGGCGTCTTTGAGAGCCCGGCGAGTGCGTAAGATGCGGCGGTCAATTTTGCGATGATTCATTTTGATTTCCCGAAGGGCCCCTTCCAGGCAATCCAGCTATTTTTTGAACAGGCGTCTACTATTTGACAGAGGCGGTAAAGTGGTAATTGACACCAGCGCGCCTCCCGTTATAATTCTGAACATGTTGTTCATTATTTATCAGTGTGTTCATTTTACTATATTTCTAATATGAGCGAGCCAATCATTCGGGCGCGCCGGCTGGTAAAGCGCTATAAAACCGCGGCCGGGGATTTCACCGCCCTCAACAGTGTCGACCTGGATGTATATCCGGGCGAGTATTTGGGAATCGTCGGCAAGTCTGGCGCCGGGAAGTCCACGCTGGTAAACATGTTGACCGGGGTAGATCGCCTCACGGAAGGCGAGGTCTGGATAGACGGGATTCCGGTTCACGCGCTTAATGAAAATCAGCGCGCCCGGTGGCGTGGAGAAAACCTGGGCCTCATCTATCAGTCCTTCTACCTGATGCCGACGCTCTCGTTGTTGGACAACGTGATGCTCCCAATGGACTTCACCGGTCTGTTCCACAGACGAAGCAGCCCGCAGCGGGCCTGGGAATTATTACGACAGGTAGCGCTGGAAGAGCATGCCAACAAGCCGCCCACGGCGGTCTCCGGCGGGCAGCAGCAGCGGGTGGCCATCGCCCGGGCTCTGGCCAACGATCCCCCGCTCATCATCGCCGACGAACCCACCGGCCGGCTGGATTCAGCCACGGCGGAGATTATTTTCGGCATCTTCGCTCAGCTGGTTCAGCAGGGCAAAACCATCCTCATGGTCACGCATGACCAGACACTGGCGCAGCGCGTTTCTCGGGTAATTCAGATTGCAGATGGCGAGGTCGTCCCCTTCCCAGAAGAGAAGGGGGGGCAGGAAAACAATGTCGGCCGGCCAGACTGAAGTGCGGACAAACGACCGGGTTGCCTGCGCGGAGAGGGATGGCACTGCCCCTCTGATTGAGATGATGGATATCGTCAAGGTATACAAGACGGCGGCCGGCGACTTTCCCGCTCTTAACGCGATCACTGCTTGCTTCTATCGAGGCGAATTTGCCAGCGTTGTGGGAAAATCCGGCAGCGGCAAGTCCACGCTGGCGAATATGATCACGGGCATCGACCACCCGACCTCCGGCAGCGTGCGCATCAACGGCACTTTCGTCCATAAGCTTGACGAAAGCAGCATGTCAGTATGGCGCGGCCGCAACCTGGGTATTGTTTTCCAGTTTTTTCAACTGTTGCCCATGTTGAGCCTGCTGGAAAACGTCATGCTGCCGATGGATTTTTGCAATGTCTATGCGGCGGCGGAACGCAAAGAGCGTGCCAGGGAGCTTCTGGAACTGGTCGGACTGGAGGCAGTTGCCGAGCAGCTGCCAGCAGCGGTTTCGGGCGGACAGCAGCAAAGCGCCGCCATCGCCCGGGCCCTGGCAAACGACCCACCGATCCTGATCGCCGATGAACCCACGGGAAACCTGGACTCGCGGTCGGCCGATGCGGTCTTCCAAATCTTCGTCGAACTCGCCGGGCAGGGTAAGACCATCGTGATGGTCACCCACGACCAGAGCCTGGCCCAGCGCACCGGCCGCGTCCTGCTATTGTCCGATGGGGAGCTGGTCAGGTAGTGTTGAGATTATCGAAACTCGAGTGGTTCTCACAGAAGGGCGAGACATGAGCATGATCCGGCCGCGCTGGCGCAAGGTATTATCCGACCTGTGGGGCAACCGCACACGCTCCCTGCTGGTGGTGGCATCCATTAGTGTGGGCCTGTTCGCGGTCGGCGTCATCACCACCCTGCACATGGTGATCACCACCGACATGCAGTCCGGCTACCAGGCATCCAATCCGGCCAATATCCAGATCGTGACGGTTCCGTTCGACGATGACCTGGTGGACCACATCCGGCGCATGCAGGGCGTGCAGGAGACCGAGGGGGCCCGGATCTTTGGCGCCCGCCTGGAGGCCAGCCCGGGCGAATGGATCACTATTAATCTAAAAGCCGTGCCGGCCCCCGAGGGGATGCAGATCAACCAGATCACCCGGGAAGCGGGCAGGTGGCCTCCCGGAGAAGGCGAGATCGTTATCGAACGCTACAAACTGGATGATACCAAGGCCGGGATGGGCGACTGGATAACCCTGGAGCTGCCCTCTGGAAACACCCGCCGGCTGCAGCTGGTCGGCGTAGTCAACGACCAAACCATCGGCGCATTTGAGGCCGGACCGGGCTTTTTCCTCGCGCCGGTGCAGGGTTACGTGGATGAAGCCAGCCTTGAGCGGCTGGAACAGCCCGATAGTTACAATACGCTCTATCTCACTGTCACCGGCGACAGGCGCAACGAGGGCCGCATTGAAGTGATCGCCGACCAGGTCCAGGCGGAGATCGAAAAGGTGCATGGCGAGGTGATCAGCACGGCAACGCGCAGCTCCAGCGATCATCCCAACCGGAGCTACGTGGAGGCCCTGGTAGGCGTCCTGCTCGTGTTGGGCTCGCTATCGGTCTTTCTGAGCGGGTTCCTGATCATCAACACATTGCAAGCCCTGCTGAGACAGCAGACCCAGCAGATTGGCATCATGAAGACTGTGGGGGCGCGCCCCGAGCAGATCGCCAGCGTTTACCTGGCCCTCATCCTGGTGTTCAGCGGGCTGGCAGCGCTGGTTGCCATGCCGCTGGCACCACAGGTTGCCTTCCAGCAGATCATCCCGCTGGCACACCAGATCAATTTCATCTTTTATGGCCACCGCATTGTGCCTCAGGCGCTGCTTCTCCAGATCATGATCGCCCTGCTCGTTCCGCAGCTGGCGGCAATCATCCCTATTTGGCAGGGAGTGCGTATCAGCGTGCAGGAAGCGCTGAGCGGGATCAGTCAAAGCCACCCCCCGAAGCGCGGCTGGTTCGATCGCCTGCTTTCCCGGACGCGCCGCCTCTCGCGCCCGGTGCTGATTGCCATACGCAACACCTTTCGCAGCAAAGGTCGCCTGGTCCTGACGCTGGCAACCCTCTCTCTGGGTGGCGCGATCTTCATTGCGTCCTTCAATGTACAGGTCTCCATGAACGATTACATTGATAAGATCAGCCGCTACTTCCTGGCGGACGTCAACCTGACCCTCGACCGGCCTTACCGCACGGACGAAGTACAGCGACTGCTGCGGCAAGTGCCGGGTGTATCCCGGGTGGAGGGTTGGGGCAGCGCCCGCAGCGAACTTATCCTGGCAGACGGCTCGGCCGGGGAGACCGTGCAGCTGCTGGCACCGCCGGTCGACAGCCAGCTCGTGGAACCGATCATGCTCAAAGGGCGCTGGCTGATCCCCGGGGATGAGAACGCCATCGGCCTGAACGAGCGTTTTATGAACCGCTACCCGGACCTGGAAATCGGCGACACCATCCGCCTGCGGGTGAACGGGGAGGATAGCGATTGGGTAGTGGTCGGCTTTTTCCAGCTGGCTGGGCAGAGCTCCGGCTATCTGGCTTATGCTAATTATGAGTACCTCTCCCGGATAATAAACCTGAGCAACCAGGCAATCACCTTCAGGATCGTTTCAAGCCAAAAGGATATGACCCAGGAGCAACAGGAAGCTCTGGGACGGGAAATTGAGTCTCACCTGCGCAAAAGAAGCATCCGCATCGTCGACATCACCGCCGGCCAGTTCCTGAGCACCACGGCTGCCAGCGGGTTTTCCACCCTGACAGCCTTCATGCTCTTCCTGGCCGGCCTGACAGCCCTGGTCGGCAGCATCGGCCTGGCCGGGACGATGAGCATGAACGTCCTGGAGCGCACCCGCGAGATCGGGGTAATGCGCGCCATTGGCGCCTCGAATCGCATCCTGATAAAAATGGTCCTGACGGAGGGCATCCTGATCGGCATGCTCAGCTGGCTGATCGGCTCTCTGTTGGCCTTTCCGATCAGCAGGCTTCTGACCGACAGCGTCAGCCTGGCGATCTTTGGCATGACTTCCGCCCTGAGCTTTACAACCACCGGGTTCCTCTTGTGGCTTGTGGCGGTGGTGGTCCTGTCAATCCTGGCGAGCCTGCTTCCGGCGCGCAACGCCGCCCGTCTGACAATTCGAGAGGTCTTGGCCTATGAATAAAGCTGAAATCTCATTCATCTCTTCTTCCTACGTTGCCAGCCCCCGCTCATTTCCCCGAGCGGGGGCTGAACATTTGAGTTGAGGGATTATTTACTCGATTTTCATCAATCGCCTCAAAAAGGCCCGATTCTGCTAGGGTGGGAGAGTTACGATATAATACATTTTCGATAAGAACTGTCTTATTTATTGACGCTCACGATTCCACGAGCTGAAGACAGGGATGAAGAATGGAAGTTGAGACAAGCGAAAAATCTGAACGCATCGAAACAACTCGCCTCTTAAAGGTTGAGCAGGAATTAAAGACGCGCCTTCGCCAGCAGGAAGCTTTGACCGAGATCGGCCAGCGCGCTCTGATCACATCTTCCTTAGAGGAGCTGTTTGATGAGACTGTCGGATTAGTCGCAGAGACACTGGACGTCGAGTATTGCAAGGTGTTGAAACTGCTTCCAGACGATGGTGAACTGCTGCTGTTATCCGGTGTGGGCTGGAAGGAGGGCTATGTAGGCCATGCCCGGGTGGGGACGGAGATCCAATCCCAGGCGGGCTACACCCTACTCCAGCGCGAACCGGTGATCGTTTCCAACCTTAGGGAGGAGACGCGCTTCTCCGGACCAACGCTCCTGCTCGAACACGATGCCATTAGCGGGATAAGCGTTGTCATTCCCGGCAAGACCCGCCCGTTTGGGGTGGTGGGCGCCCATTCCAAGAGGCTCCGGAATTTTTCCAGTGTCGACGCCAATTTCCTCCAGGCCGTCGCCAACCTGTTGGCCTCGGCGATCGCCCGACTTTCGGTCGAAGCCAACATGCGCACTTCGCGCGACGAGCTCAAGATTATC
>Ga0326597_10012209_pt1 | contig 11322 bp, 10 predicted proteins | sample RVTome_12_FD_203789 | JGI IMG/M metagenome (GOLD analysis project Ga0326597, IMG submission 203789) | Soil microbial communities from uranium-contaminated site in the Upper Colorado River Basin, Wyoming, United States - RVT100D185 | ecosystem: Environmental > Terrestrial > Soil > Contaminated >... | reverse complement strand
CGCCAGGGCTCGGAGCTCGTCCAGATTCACGTGGTCCTCGATGGCCTGGCGGGCGATGGCGATCGGTCCCGCCACAGCAGGGTGCTCGGCCGGCGTGAGGAGCCCGAGGTGCCGCTCGGGGAATTCCAGGTCCGACAGGCGCGGGACGCTGCCCACGACGGGCAGCCCGCAGATCTCTTCCACGGCGGCCCGCACCGCCCGCTCCTGCCGGGCCGTGGCCACGCGATTGAGGAGGACCCCGGCCAGGTCGAGCTCGGGATCCAGGTGCTGGCACCCCAGGACCATGGCCGCCACGGTCCGCGTGGTCTTGGTGCAGTCCACGACGAGCACGACCGGAGCCTGCAGGAGCTTGGCCAACTCGGCCGAGCTGGCCGTGGCCTCGGCCCCGACCCCGTCGAACAGGCCGTGGTTCCCCTCGATCAGGGCGAGGTCCGCGGTGCCTCCGTGCTCCCCCACGGAGCAGCGGATGACCTCATCGGTCATCAGATAGGTATCCAGGTTCCGGCACGGACGGCTTCCCGCCCGGGTGTGCCAGGCGGCATCAATGTAATCGGGGCCCTTCTTGAAGGGGGCCACGGAGACCCCCCGCGCCTGCCAGGCGCTGATCAGCCCCAGGGCGATGAGCGTCTTCCCGGTACTGCCCCGCAACCCGCAGATCATCACCCGCGGGCACGCAGCCGTGACCTGTGTCGATGGTCGCGCCATGTCCGGTCCTCGCGCGGCGTCAGGCACCTCGCGTCTCCTCGGAGGGCAGCTCCACATAGCTCCCGTCATAGAAGGTGTAGACGCAGCGACCCGACTCCGTCAGCCGGCGCATGGCCTCCTTGCAGGCCTGCCGGCTGCACCGCTCTGCACTGAAGCGCTCGACCATCGCCCGGGTGAGGTCCGTTGGGCGGAGCCGCCGGCTCCCGGTACTCTCCTGGACCATGCGGTACATGGCCTCGACCAGCTCCTCGATGGTGACCGGCTCTGCCATGGGATTCCTCCTCACGCCTTGAAGTGCAGCGACCGCTGCCAGGTCACCTCGGCGTGCCGGTAGTCGTCAATATGCTGCTTGGTGAAGGGAATGCCGGTCTTCTGGAAGAAGCGCGGCCAGCCGATGCGCTGGATCCACTCGCCGATCCGCTCGTACTTCCGGGCATCGGCGGCCCAGACCTCCACGATGTTCTTTACCGCCGCCACCACCTCTGGCCAGCGGGGCGGATTGTTGGGCAGGAAGGGGATGGCGAGCTTGGAGAACATGGGGGCGGTCCGGGCGTTGCTCACCTTGCCGCCCACCCAGATGGAGCAGCCGTCGTTCAGGGGGTTGTTGATGGGCAGGGCCGGGCAGACGGTGTAGCAGTTTGCGCAGAACATGCACTTCTCTTCGATGATCTCCACCGTCTCCTTCCCGTCGATGCGCGTGGTCCGGATCGCGGCCGTGGGACACGAGGCCACCACGTTGGGGATCTCGCAGACCTTGCGGAGCCGCTCGTGATCGATCTTGGGCGGCCGCCGGTGGACCCCCAGGATGGCGATGTCGGAGCAGTGGACGGCCCCGCACATGTTGAGGCAGCAGGCCAGGGCCAGGCGGATCTTGGCCGGCAGCTTCAGGGTCGTGAAGTACTCGATCAGCTCGTCCATCAGGGACTTCACGATTCCCGAGGCGTCGGTAGCGGCGGTGTGGCAGTGGATCCACCCCTGGGTGTGCACCATGCTGGAGATGGCGTTGGCCATCCCGCCCACCGGGAAGTTCTGGGCCTTGAGGTCCGCCACCAGGGGATCGATCTTCGCCGGATCGGTCAACAGGAACTCGATGTTGTGCCGGCTGGTGAAGCGGACGTGACCACCGCTGTACCTGTCCGCCAGGTCACACAGGTCCCGGATCGTCTGCACGGAGAGGAGCCGCGGCGTCCCAGCCCGGACGGTGTACAGCTTGTCCCCCGACTCCGCCACGTGGACCATGATCCCAGGCTTGAGGATCTCGTGGTACCGCCACTTCCCGTAGTTCTTCTTGACGATGGGGGGAAGAAACTTCTGGTAATGCGGGGGCCCGATGTCGGTCTTGCGCTGCGTAACGGTCTCAGCCATGACTGGAATCTCCCTTCCTCTAAGCTTTCAGCTATCAGCGGTCAGCTTTCAGCCCGGTGTGCTCCTACGCTGAGTGCTGATGGCTGATCGCTGATGGCTTCAGTCGTCATGCCTTGGCCTCGGTCGGCTCCTCTTCCAGGTACTCCTCGTAGAAGACGTACGGGTTCTCCCGGGGATGGGCCACCATCTCGGGCCGCGGCTCGAGGCCGATGGCCTCGAGGAAATTCCCCAGGCCGACGCGCTGGATGAACTCGCCGACCCGCTCGCGGTTCTTCCCCTCCTCGGCCCACAGCTCCAGGATCTTGTCGGCAAGCTGCTTGAACTCGGTGTAGGGCGGCTCCATCTTCATGAAGGGCACCAGGACCGACGAGAGCATCGCCCCCTGCAGGATGGGCGCCTTGCCGCCGATGAGGATCGTGGCCCCCCGCTCCGGACCCGGGCGCAGGGCCTTCCCCATCACGTTGATGCAGTGCATGCACTTGACGCACCACTCGTCGGCGATCTGGAGCTCCTTGCCGTCCCAGGCCATGCACTTGGTGGGGCAACGATCCACCACATCGGCCTGGAGGTCGATCCCGTCCTTCGTGTACTCCCGCACCGCGGCCTGGTCGATCTGGATGGGGCCCCGCCAGGTGCCGATGATACTGAGATCGGCGCGCGCGATGGCCGCCACGCAGTCGTTGGCGCATCCGGAGGCCTTGAACTTGAACTTGTAGGGGAAGGCCGGCCGGTGGATGGAGTCCTGGTAGTTCATGGTGATGTCATAGATGAATTGCAGCGTGTCGAAGCAGGCCCATTCGCACCGCGCCGGCCCGACGCAGCAGCTCGGGGTGCGGATCACCGAGCCCGAACCGCCCAGATCGAACCCGGCCTGGGTCAGCTCGCTGAAGGTGGCTTCCAGCTCCTCCGTCCGGGTCCCCAGCAGGATGATGTCTCCCGTGGACCCGTGAAGGTTGGTGAGGCCCGAGCCGTGCCGCTCCCATAGGTCGCAGATGCGACGGAGTGCTTCCGTGGTATAGAACCAGCCGGCCGGGTGGTTCACCCGCAGGGTGTGGAAATGGGCCACATTCGGGAACTTGTCCGGGATGTCACAGTAGCGCCCGATGACGCCACCCCCATAGCCCCGCACCCCCACGATGCCGCCGTGCTTCCAGTGGCCGATCTTCTCCTCGTAAGAGAGCTCCAGGACGCCCAGGGCGTCCCGAGCCATGGGATTCGTCTCGGCCGCCCGCTTCATCTCTTTGACAAAGCTGGGCCAGGGTCCCGTCTCCAGTTGATCCAGCTTGGGCGTCTTCGGCAGTTGCGTCCCGTCAGCCATGATCGCGGCTCCTTGTTCCCGCGGTGGGTCCGTTTTGGACGGACACTACCGCATCTCTATGTACCCGCAGGGACACTCCTCCGCACACTTCTTGCAGCCCGTGCAGAACTCAAGCTTGATGCGGTATGCTCCGCCCTTCTCAGCAGGCCGCACGATGGCCTGCTCCTGGCAGTACTGCCAGCAGTTGTCGCACTGGAAACAGAGGCCGCAGCTCATGCAGCGCTTGGCCTCGGCGATGGCCTCCTCCGGCGTGAGGCCCAGGCTGACCTCCCGCTCCGGCGCCTGGAGCCGCTCCGCCACGGGAACCGTGGCGACCGAAACCCGTGGTCGCTTCGGGTAGTAGTAGTAGTCCAGCCGCATCTTGTCATGGGTGATCACGGGGGGCGGGGTCGCCGCCTCCACCGGGACCCCGCGGAACCGGCTATGGATCGTCTCCGCCACTTGGCGCCCGCGGTATATGGCGGTGCTCACGATCCCCAGATCCAGATCATCCGGGACGGCGAAGGTCCCCGGGACGGCCGTCTCGTCGTGCTCGTCCACGGTGATCGCGCCGCCCTCACGGCACAGCGCTTCCAGGCCGGTGGAGTCGCGCTCCGGTTTGGCCGCCACGATGATGGTGCTGGCACCCAAGAAGAACTCGGAATCGCTGGCCTCCGCTCCTGCTAGCGGCAGCCGCTTGCAGGTGAGACCCGTGGCCCGTCTGTTTTCCACCACCACGGCCGACGGCGCGGCCGGGCCCTCGATGCGGACACCCTCCCGGTGGGCCTCCTCTACCTCCTCCCGGATGGCCGGCATCTCCAGCGCGGTCCGCCGGCAGAGGATGGTTGCCCGGGCCCCCAGGCGTGTCGCCACCCGGGCCGCATCCACCGCGGTGTCTCCGCCTCCGATCACCACGACGGTCTCCTCCAGATCCGGTGGCTCCCCAGTGTTCACCCGGTGGAGGAACCCGGCGGCCGAGAGGACGTTGGGCGCCTCCTCCCCGGGAAGGCCGAGGCGCACGGCCGGTTGGGCCCGGATGCCGACGAAGATGGCGGCGTAGTCCCGGCGGAGGTCCTCGTAGGCCACGTCCCTCCCCACAGCCGTGTTGCACCGGAACTCCACGCCCAGGGTTGGCAGGCGAGCGATCTCGGCCTCCAGGACCTCCCGGGGCAGCCGGTATGCTGGGATCCCATACCGCAGCATTCCCCCCGGCTGCGGGAAGGCCTCGAAGACGCTCACCGGGTACCCTCGGCGCGCGAGCTGGTAGGCACAGGACAGGCTCGCCGGGCCCGAGCCGATGATGGCGATCCGCTCCGGGTGGCGTTCTTTTGTGAGCGGTCTGAGGGGGAGTCTTCTCTCCAGCGCGAAATCTCCTACAGCCCGCTCCACGCAGTGGATGGCCACCGGCTCGTCCACCTGCGCCCGGGTGCACTGCTTCTCGCACTGGTGGAGGCAGGTCCGGCCGCAGCTCGCCGGCAGCGGGTTCCTGTCCGCCAGGAGGTAGAAGGCCTCCTCCAGCGCCCGCTCTGCGGTCTTGCCGTGGGATTCTGCCAGGGCCAGGGTCATGAGAGCGGCCCGGACGTCCTGATGGTTCGGGCAGGCCCTGGAACAGGCTGGGGTCTTCTCAGCAAAGTACGGACGCAATGCCGAGGCGGCGCGGTCGCCCGGCGGCTGGCCTCCTCCCGCGCCCAGTTTTCGGACCTTTTTGACCACTACGGCCACGCTGGAGCGCTCCTTTCTTCTGATGGCCTGGCCCGGGCAATCCCCACCCGTCCCCAGCCCTCTCCGAGAACCTCAGCAAGGACTTTGCCGACCTCTGCTTTTGGCTAAGTTCCCGCGAGAAAAGGAGCTGGAGCGTGCGACAGGCGCACCGATCCTGTTACCAAACGGTAACACGGCGGCATGGCTGTTACCCTTTGGTAACGTCGGGCGGCCAGGAGACCCCGAGGGCTTTCAGCTTCTTCCACAGGGTCTTCCGGCTGATTCCGAGGATCCGGGCCGCCGGCGTCCGACTGCCCCCCGTGAGCTGCAGGACGGATAGGATGTGCTCCCGCTCCGCCTGCTCTCGGACCTTCCCCAGGGGCTGATCCTCCATCACCGGATCGGGGAGGCCTTCGGCCTGCCCGTCCTTTCTCGCGGTGGACTCACCTCGGATTCGTTGCCGGGACACGTTTCGTCCCTCGCATCACTGCTCCGCCGTCGGATCCCGCCGGGGCTGGAGCCATCCTTATGCGTTGCGGCCACCGCCCCCTCGCTCGGCGGGGGTCCCTCAGGACCTTGCAGCACGGGGGTACGGCGCGCCGCCGTACCCCCGTGTCGAGGCGCCGCGACATGGCCCTACCTGATCATGGGCGCCGCGAAGATGATGCCACCGAACAGCAGGAACGCCAGGATCAGCGTCCAGACGATGTTGACGCCTTGGGCACCGATGAAGACCATGGCCGGCCGCCCGCCCTCCAGGGCCAGCAGCTCCTTGAAGTTCGTCTCCAGGCCGATGCAGGTGAAAGCCAGGGCGAACCACATGACCCTGAGGAAGTTCACCGTACCCAGGTTCGCCGACACGAGGGTTGAACTCAGGAAGAAGGAGAAGACGATCGACGTCACGAGGAAGCCCAGCACGAACTTCGGGAAGCGGTCCCAGATGACCATGGCGCTTGGCCGCTCTCCCGCCTGCGCACCCTTCTTGAAGACCCAGACGAATGCCAGGATGAAGGCCGCCAGGCCGATGAACACGTTCTGGGCAAACTTGACGATGGTGGCAACCTTCATGGCCAGATCGCCGTACAGGGCGCCCGCCGCCACCACGGCGCCGGTGGTGTCAATGGTCCCGCCGATCCAGGCTCCCGCGACCATCTCCGGGATCCCCACCCACTTTGCAAAGAGGGGCATGAGGACCATCATGGGGACAGCGATCACCAGGACCATGGAGACCACATAGCTGAGCTTCTTCTTATCCCCCTGGACAGCCCCACAGGCGGCGATGGCTGCCGAGACACCACAGATCGATACCCCGGTGGCCAGGACCGCGGCAAACTCGTCGTCCAACCGGAGCTTCTGGGCCAGCCAGTAGCAGAAGTACCACACCACCAGCACGACCAAGATCGCCTGGATGACCCCGTACGCCCCCGCCGCAATGATCTCGCCAAAGAGGATGGCGGCCCCCAGCATGACCAGCCCCGTCTTGATGTAGTACTCGGTCCGGACCGCCTCCTTCATCCAGGCGGGCAGCCGGAGTACGTTACTGATGAAGAGGCCGATCAGCAGGGCCCACAGGGCGAATTCGAGGCCGTAGTAGTTCACGGTGTAGTTCCCGGCGATAAACATCGACAGCCAGGTCAACACATACACTGCGGGGAATCCCACGACGAAGGCGCCCACCGGGCGGCCCATGACCACGTTACCGATGGCGGCCAGCACCACGAAGATCAGCCCGATGAGGATGGACTGCCAGATGTTCTGCCAGGTGAACACCTTGCTCGTAAGCTGACCTGCCGGGCCACTGAGCTCCTTGGTGATTGCTCCTGCCCTCGCCTTCAGACCGGAATCCTGGGCCTTTTTGGCCGCGTCACCGAGCGCCTTGGCGGCATCACCGATGGCCTTCCGGTCGCCGGTCTCCACGGCGGTCTTGAGGGTCGTGGCGGCCGCCAGAAGATCGGCTTCCTTCTTCTCATCCGCCGAATTGACCAGGCTGTCCACCGCCGGCGTCATTTGGCCCACGATACCCTGGAATTGTCCGTCGGTGGTCCACCTGAACGTCGGCACCCTGATCGTAATTCCGGCGAGGATCAGGATAATGATGAGAAACCCTAACCAGACCGACATCCAGTCCTCGTTCTTCAACAAGTCCATCCACCTACTTGGTTTTTTCTTTTCGGCCATGTCGGTACCTCCTCTCCTATGTCAGGAAACACACGCCCCCCCGGTACCATGATTAGCAAGGACCTTGCCGCGGTCCACCCCGCCTACCAACCTTGCAGAGCCTAGGGGGATCGCGGGCTTAGAGGCGAAGAGAGCAGAGAGCAAAACGAGGAAATGTTACCAACCGGGAACACCCCGCAAAGCGGGGTTACCGCTCGGTAACAACACCGGGAGCAGTGGTCACAAGCCGTACAGCTTGTAGCAGGTGTGGCAGGGCTTGGGTGGGGGCGGCATCTCCAGGTCCGAGGCTCTCTCGTCGCCGATCACGACAAGCAGGTTGCGCGCGCCGACTTCCAGTCGTCGCCTCTCGAACTGCTGCCGGAAGGCGCGGTAGGCCGGGCTGTTCCAGACATCCATGAGGTCCTGCTGGAGCACGTTCCCGAATCGCAGGCGTGGGACCGTGATTGCCCGTCCCTCGAAATACCTCGGGATGCTGGTACGCCCGGAGAGCCCCAGGTACGTGCAGGGCGAAACCCAGCCGTCGCAGGCGACGAAGAGGATCTTCAGCGGGTTGCTCTCGCAGATGGCCACCTCCTCGGGGTCCAGCGGATACGGGCGAAAGGTGATGCCGCTCCGGCGGGCGATGGCGCGGGCGTCATCAATGATGTGCAGGAACCCCTCCCGAAGCTCCGGGCAGCCGAAGGCTTTGAGGTCCTCGTGTTCTCGCGTTACGACGTAGTCCAGGTTGATGGCATACAGCTCGTCCACGCCAAGGGAGGCGGCCAGCTCCACCGCCTTGGGCAACTCCGCCATGTTAGTCTTCGTCATCAGATAGGAGAACTCCACTTTCGGTCGCTTCCGCCCTCGCCTGGCGCGGAGGCTCACGAACCGGCGCACGTTCTCCAGGATCAGTGGGAAGTCCGAACCCACCCGAATGCTCTCGTGGGTCTCGCGGGTGGCCGCTGCGATGGAAATGGCGATGAGGTCGAGATCCAGGTCCAGGAGCCGCTCGCCCACCTCCGGATCGAGTCGCATCCCGTTGGTGGTAAGGCCCACCCGACAGCCGGCCCCTTTTGCCGCGGCGATCATGTCGAAGATGCGGGGGTGCAGGAGCGGCTCCCCCCAGCCCTGCAGGTGGACGTGCTGCGCAAGGTCAAAGGCTCGGGCAATGCGCTGAAAAGCCTCCCAGAGGAGATCCATCTGCGGCCACTCGTCCGCCAGGACGGTCCTGGGACACATCACGCACCGGTTGACGCATCGGGTGGTCACCTCGATCTGAATCGCCTCAAATGGTCGCCCTTGGATTCGCCTTCGCATCCAATCCAGAATTCGGTCGAACATCCGCCCCTCACGCATTCATTGGAAAAGCGTTCGGCAGTTCGGTCGTTCCGCGAACAACCGAACCACCGAACCCTCGAACCACCGAACGCCGTTGCTTCCCCTTTTCCCGTTCACCTTGTCCCCTTGTCGTTGAGCGTTTGCCGGTACCAGTCCACCGTTTCGGCGATTCCCCTCGGAAAATCCACGGGTGGCGCATAGCCCAGTTCCTTCTGGATCCGAGTCGTATCGGGCTCGCTGTCCCGGAAGAGCGCGCACATGCGCAGGAGGTGGCCGTGGGAGGGCCGGGTCACATCCTTCGGCTCGGGCTCGGGGGGCAGCACCACCCGCATCAGGAACTGCACCAGGCCCCGGGGCAGGCGCCGCCGGGGGACCGGCAGATCCAGCCCTTTCGCCAGCGCCCCGAGATATTCCCGGCATGTGATGCTGAAGCCGTCGGCGACATTGTACACTCGGCCGGCCGCCTCCGGTCGCGTCGCCGCCAGCCATAGGGAATGGGCGATGTTGCCTGCATAGCTCAGGTCGAGGGTGTTCCGCCCGTTCCCCACCATGAAGAAGAAGGGGGACTTCAGGGCCTGGATCAGGGCGGGCAGCATCACCCGGTCCCGGGGCCCCCAACCCATCCCCGGCCGGATCACCACCGTGGCCAGCCCCGTCTCTCGTGCCCGCTGGAGGACGAGCTGCTCCGCCCTGACCTTGCTCTCTTCATAGGCGCTGACGAACCTCGTCGCGTACGGTGCCTCCTCCGTGAGACCCCGCCGGTCGCACTCGATCCCCAGTACCACCATGCTGCTGACGTACACCAGCCGCTCCACCCAGGTGGCCAAGCAGGCGTCCAGGACGGCCTGCGTTCCCTCGACGTTGACCTCCAGGTACCGATGCCGGGGCCCGTAGGGGGCCGTCAGCCCGGCGAGGTGGAAGACCGTCGAGGCCCCGGCAAAGGCCTCCCGTAGCGCGGCGACGTCCCGGATGTCCCCGACCCGCGCATCCACCCCCGGGGCGGCGACGTCCCGCGGCACCCCCGGGCGGAGAAGGACGCGGACATCCATCCCCCGCTGCTGGAGCAACCGGACCAGGTGCGAACCCAGGAATCCCGTTCCCCCCGTCACCGCGGCCGCCATCTGCCCCTGATCTCCTCCCGGAAGGCGTCTGGTTGGCTCTGCAACGCCCGCCGCCCAGACGAGACCTCCGGCCCCGCAAGCCTGCCAGGTCGTATCCCCTTCGCCCACAACCTTTCACACAACAGGCAAGGACCTTGCCGAACGCTGTCCGCGTGGAACGAGTTGAAGGAAGGCCACTTGCGCGTAAAAGCGACTGCCAGTCCGGGATGGTGTGTTACCACTCGGTAACGCGGACGAACGCCTGGTTACCGTTGGGTAACTGTGAGCCCGGCTGGGATGCAACCGATCTTAGCGGCTGTGGGGTGTAGACCGGTGACGGACACGCCTGCCTCTGGATCAGGTGCGCCCCTCCCCGGTGTGGGTTCCCTTGCGCAGGTCCTCCAGCTCGTGGTCGAGACCCCGCAGTCGCCGCTCGAGGATCTCGCGCTCTTCCTCCAGGGTTCGGAGGTACTCTTCCCGCGGCGAGGCTGGTCCGCGCCACCGGTACGGAGGATACGGCTCGTGCCAGCCCCCGTGGCACGTGCAGTGATGATGATGCCCGCAACAGCACATTCTGAGAACCTCCTTCCTACCCTTTCGCGGCCATATGGACGCCACCTTGACGGGTCACCTGATGGACCTAAGATAGGCCACCACGTCCACCAGCTCCCGGACCGTCATGATCTCGCTGTAGTCCCCCATCTTAGAGCCGCGCTTGTCCTCCCCCTTGTACCGGTCCTCGTCTCCCGCGATGACCTTGTGGCGGTCCAGGACGGATTCCGCCAGGTACTCGCGCGGCAGCCGGGCGTGACCAGACCCCAGCTCAGGCCCCACCCCACCAGTGTCCACACGCCTGAAGCTTCGCCCCGCAACCTTGTGGCAAGAGAAGCATTCCATCTTCACGAACAGCTCCTCACCGGCAAAGGCGTTCCCGGCCGGCAGGGAGAAATGCCAGCCCTTGGGCACTCTCGGGATGGGCTCGTCAGACACGGCAAACGCTCCGCTGAGAATGACCAAGGCCAGTCCGGATGCCAGCATCCACGAATGCGGTTTCATGACGTGCCCTCCTTCATCGTGCATCAGGTCCCAACAAGCCGCGGACCAAGCGACAATATGGGCGTGGCCACAAAACCACGGCCACCCCGATGACGTCGCCCAGAGGAATCGGTGCGCGCACCCGCCAAAGGCCATCGGGAAACAGCGTGCTCGCCCAGCAGACCTCCCGCAGCCGATCACCCGCTGCATTCATCGCCATCGCCCGAAGAGAGATGAGGGTCTCATCGCGGGCCTGGCTCAGGAGCGCGTGTCGCCCCCTGTAGTTCGCCCGCCGCCGATGCCAGCCTCCCAGGCTCCAGCGGTTCAGAGCGATCACGACGAGCCCCTCCCTGGCGACACGGGTCGCTTCGGCCAGCGCCGTCTCCGGATCCTTCAAGAACTCCAGGGTGACCACAAACACCACCAGATCCAGCGAGCCATCACGGAAGGGGAGGTGGTAGGCGTTACCCAGAACGACCGGAATCCCCGGATGCCTCCGGCGGCTTCCCGCTCGAAGATCTCCCACGACACGGGCCCGCTCATTCAGCCACAGGACAGGCGTTGGAAAGGGTCAGTGTCATCACGACGTGGCCGGTGGCGGCAGCCTGGACAAACGCCCGGTGC
>Ga0326597_10012208_pt1 | contig 11323 bp, 8 predicted proteins | sample RVTome_12_FD_203789 | JGI IMG/M metagenome (GOLD analysis project Ga0326597, IMG submission 203789) | Soil microbial communities from uranium-contaminated site in the Upper Colorado River Basin, Wyoming, United States - RVT100D185 | ecosystem: Environmental > Terrestrial > Soil > Contaminated >... | reverse complement strand
CTAGGCGATCATCTCGGCCTCGAGCTCACGCTCGACGATCTCCCCGCCGACGAGGCTCACGTGATAGACCTTGGCCTCGGCGCGCGTGTGCACGACGCGCCTGATCTCGTTGTCCTCGAAGTAGATGCCGGCATCGTTGTCACAGGCGTAACCGGACTTCATCTCGCCCGACTTGATCATGCCCTGATACGTCGGTCGCCGGCTCTCCTCGGCGTCGTAGTGCGGCGAATGGCTGCCCTTCAGGAACCCGAGGCCGTCGACCTTGGTCAGCACCTTGGGACGCGAGTCGGTCGTGCCTTCCTCGAACCAACACAGCGAGCCCGCGCTCGCGCCGCCGAGCACGATGCCCCGGTTCCAGGCCTCCCGCAGGATCTCGTCGATGCCGTGCGCCTTCCAGATGACCTGCTGGTTCAACGTATTGCCACCGGATGCCACGATACCGTCAACCGACAGCAACACCTCCTCGAACGTCTTGGTCATCCGCGTGCTGGCGATGAAGCTCGTCTGCACCGAGGGCACCACGTCGAGTGGCGCGCAGTTCTCGTACCACCGGATGATGCCCGTGGCGGAATCCGCCGACGCGGTCGGCAGGTAGAGCAGCTTCGGTCGCGGCTTGCCGGTCAGCACCGCCAGATACTCGATGAACGTCGTGCCGAACCCGCCGCCGGCGATCAGGATCTTCCGGGTCGACGCGGGCTGCGCGGACATCGCGTCCGGGCCGCCGAACGTCAGAGTGCCGGCACTCGCGCCGATCGATCCGATGACGGACGAGACGATGAATTCTCTTCGTTTCATGACCCTCCCACCCGACCAGGCCCCGCACGGTCCGCGACCGATTCCTGATCCGACTCGGTCCGGATCGCCTTCAGCACCTCGCGCGTCAGGTCCCACTGATTGAACCCCTGCCGCCCGTAATCGAGCCCTCGACGCACGATGACGAGATCGTGCGAGGGGACGACGACGGTGTACTGCCCGCGGTTCCCGTTCGTCGAGTAGGCATCCTTCGGCACGTCGGTGCGGCTATCGGGCACGAGCCACCACTGACCACCGTAGAAGTTGCCGGTCGCCGACGTCGCGGGTGCCGGCGTCCGTACGAAATCGATCCAGGACTGCGACAGTAGCCGTTCGCCGTTCCAGACACCGTTCCAGAGGTAGAGCAATCCGAATCGCGCGAGGTCGCGTGCGTTGGTGTAGACCTGGCTGCTCAGGATGAAGTCGCCGAAGCGATCCGTGCTCAGCAGCGTATTCCGCATCCCGATGCGATCCAGCAGCGCCTGACGCGGGAAGTGCCGGTAGGCCTCCTCGCTGCCGAGGGCCTGCTTCATCGCGTACACGGCGAGCAGCGTGTCGTAATTCTCGTAGTCCCAGTTCGTGCCCGGCTGGCGGATCAGCGCCCGTCGCCGTGCGCCGTCGACCGAACTGGCGCCCGCCCAGTAGGACAGGCCCGACCCGGTCGCGTACTCGAGACCCTGGTTGTCCAGGGGATACAGGCCGCTCGACATGTTGAGCACGTGCCGCAACGTAATGCCTGCGCGCGGGTCGTGCTCTGGCGACGAGGCCGTCGGCAGCCAGTCGAATCCGAGTGGCGCATCCAGCGCCATCCGGCCCTGATCGACGAGCATGCCAATCAGCGTGACGGCGATGCTCTTGGCGGTCGACCACGTGCGCGTTCGAGTCGTCACGTCGATCCCGGGCGCGTAGCGCTCGTGAACGATCCGCCCATGGTGCACCACGACGAGACTGAGCGTGACCTGCTCGGCCGATTCGCGCTCGAACGCCCAGTCCGACGCCGCGTGGAGCGCCGCGGCATCGATGCCGGGCGCACGACCCACGTCCTCGATCAGGTCACCGTCCGGCCACGCGATGGTTGCCGGGTCGCCGGGCGGCGGCGGCTCGTCGAGCATCGGCAGCGTGTCGATGTCCTCGAACGTCTGGTCGGGTGCGAGGATCACACACCCGATCCCCTCCCGGAACACGGCGCGCATGGTCGGCGTCCCGCCGGGGGCGCCGATCGCGACCGCCCGGCGGGCCGTATCCACGATGTAGTCGCCACCTCGGGCCGTGCCCACGGGCTGCGGCAGGAATGCCAGCTCCTGATCGAACACCTGCTCGAGGGTGCGGTTCGACGTGAACAGCCCGTTGCACATCATGACGGCCTGCTGACCGTAGCGGATCATGTCGCGGTTGAATCGCCAGTAGTCGTACGTCGACTCCTGTTGCTGTCCAGCGCGCGCGGGCGCCACGAGCAGGAGCAGCAGGAGGACGACCCTGGTCGGCACCGTCAGGACGTTTCTCATTGGACTCTCCTCACTGGCTTCGACGCTTGGGCGCCTCATGGTCCGAGCGCCGCATCCCTACCGGCGACGCGCATCGACCGCCTCGCTCGTCGACGTTGCCGCCGTCGGTGTCTCGGTCTCCCCCTCCAGAGTCTTCAGCACGTCCCGCCACTGAAACATCTCACCGACGCCTCGCACGTAGTGATCCATCCAGGCCATCTCGCTCACCGACTTCACGAGTCGGTTGCGCGGATCGGGAATCCCGTGACTCCGCCCGGGGTAGACGAACAGCTCGGTGGGCACGCCCAGCTTCTTCAGCGCCATGTGCAGCTCCAGGGACTGGGGGCTGGGCACTCGCGGATCCCCCTCGACGACGTGGATCATCGTCGGCGTCTTGGCGCTCTTGATGTACTTGAGGGGCGACTGGTTCCAGTACGGCTCGAAGTCATCGTAGGGGAGCCGGTCGCCGAGGTAGTACTGCCGGTTGCGCTGCATGTCGCTCTGCGCGTACATCGAGACCCAGTTCATCGTACCCGCGCCAGAGCTGATCGCCTTGAATCGATCGGTGTGCGTGAGGATCCAGTTGGCCCAGTGCCCGCCGGCGCTCCACCCGAGGACGCCCATGCGGTCACCGTCGACGATACCTTGCGCGATGAGGTGGTCCACACCGGTCATGATGTCGTCGTACCCGAGCGCGAAGTAGTCCCCGACAATGCCGGTGCGGTGCGCGTTGCCGTAGTTCGTCGATCCCCGGTAGTTCGGCTTGAGCACGGCGTAGCCCGCGCCAGCGTACACCTGCGCGCCGTACCCGCCGTTGAAACTCAGGATATCGGCGCCAGCCGGACCGCCGTGGATGGCGACGATGAGCGGATACCGCCGCCCGGACTCGTAGCCCACCGGCATGACCACGATGCCGCCGACGGTCTTGCCATCGGTCGACGTCCACGACACCTCACGCTCCTCGCCCAGCGCAAGTGCCCGCACCTGCGGGTTGACGTCGACGAGCTGTCGCCACGCGGACCGGGTCGCCACCCGATCGACACTCGCCACGGTGAAGACGGTCGGGGGCGTCGTGGGATCGGAGTAACCGATGAGAATCGCACCCGAGTCCTCGTCGCGGCTCACGTCGAGTGCCGCACGCTCGTGGGTCACCTGGCGCACCACGCCCGTGCGAACGTCGACCGCGTGCAACTGATTCGTGACCTGCACGCCTTCATTGAAGTACAGCGTGTTGCCGTCATCGGACCAGAAGTCCACGCTCAGGCTGCCATCGAACGCCTCGCCGAGTTTTCGAAACGGTCCGCCCCGATCGCCAACCTCCCGGATGTAGACGCGGCGCTCGGTCATCGAATAGCCGGTCATGTCATCCGGCGCGGCGAAGGCCACCCAGCGACCATCGGGCGACAGCCTGGCCGCGCCCTCGCTCACCTCGTGATTGGTCGTCAGCCGTTCGATGTGGTCGGTGGCCACCTCGAGCAGGTACTGATCGGCATACAAGCTCTCGGCGGTGATGTTGCGCTCGTATCGCTCGGCCGATCCGCCGGTGAACGACACCCAGCGGCCGTCTCGCGAGACGCTGAACGCCGTGACGCTGTAGTCGCCGCCCGTGGTCAGCTGCCGCGTCGCGCGAGGCGAGAGCGTCACCGTCCAGAGGTTGGATGGCGGCGTTCCCATGTTTCTGACGTCCACGGTGAACTTCTTGGTTCGACGAAGCGCATCGTCTTCGTCGCGGGAGTCGGGTCTCCGGAAGTAGAGGCTCTCGCCGTCCGGCGCCCACGCCCAGTCCTCGACCCCGGCGGTCCCGTCGGTCAACGGCTCTGGAGACGCCGACGTGATGCCATCAACGGGCAGGCGATGGAGCTGCCGTCGACCGTCCGGTCCGCTCCGATACGCGAACCATCGGCCGTCGTCGCTGAACGCGAAGTCCACGACACCGCCCTCCGCATCGGTGATGCGGCGCGCCTCACCGCCATCGGGTCGCATCAGGTAGAGCTGGTCCTCTTTGGCCCCCGCCTTCGCGTCACGATTCGACGTGAAGACGAAGAACCGACCGTCGCGCGACCACCGTGGCGACGTCTCGTCGCTCTCGTCGGTGAACGTGAGTTGCCGGGTCGACGCCAGCCCCTCCGTCATCGACACGAGGTAGATATCGCTCTGCTGGTCGCCCTCCGCCCAGTCGGGCGTCGCGACCGTGTAGAGCATCCACCGCGCGTCGGGGCTCGGCGCCCACGAGCCGGCACGGGCCAAATGCTGCACGTCGAGGAACGTCATGGGACGTCCGCTCGATGAGATCTGGGCGGCGACGACGTCCGCGCCCGCGAGGACACCGGTCAGCCCGATGACGACGAGCGCCGCAAACCGATCCGGCCAGGACAACCTGCACTGCATGATGGCCTCGCTTGCGCAATAGCCGCAACCAGGGTACCGCGAACGGCCGCGGCGCCAGCGCGAACGACAGGAGGTGCGAAGCCCGGATTATCGCACGATGGCCCCGACGGGCTCACTCGAACGTCGCCTTCGCCACGCGCACCCTCGATGGGCGGTCGCCGGCGTAGGTGTCGGTCCACGTGACGAAGACATCCGAGCCGCGGACGGCGAGCCGTGGGAAGCCACTCGCCCTCGCGGCACCCGTACGCGCGACGGTCGCGCTCGCCACCACCGTCCCGGCCGCGGAGATCCGTTGCAGGCGAACCTCCGCTCGCTCATCGTCTCCTCGCTCGAGCCACGACACGACGATGTCCTCGCCGAGCATTTCGACGTCGACGCGCCCGACCGGGCGCCCTGAATCGATTCGCATCGGCTGCCCGAAGCGCTCGCTGCCATCGGTCGAGGTCACGAGCTGGACCTTCGCATCGGCGCCCGCCGCGGTGAACCATGCGACGGCGACCCGCTCGTCTGCGGCCGCCACCTGCGGACCGTTCACCGGACACCCATTGATCGTCCACCCGTCACGGTTGAGGATTCGCGGGGCCGTCCACGCACCGTCGACGAACCGCACCAACCCGATATCCCGCACCTCGTCTGGCGATCGGTCGCGATACACGGCCACCAGCCCGTCGCTCGTTCGCGCCATGCCCGTCTGACAGCATTCGCACACCCTCGTGTCCAGCGGCTGTTCGGCGTGGAAGCGTCCGCCTTCGAACGTCGTCGACATCAGGCGCATCTCGTTGTCGGGGGCGCCGTCACGGAACGCCCGACCATCGAGCCACACCGCCGTGAACCCATCGTCGCCGTCGGACACCATGGACACGAACCCATGCTCACGCGGTGTCCCGTCGCGATGCGGACGAGCCGCCGGCTCCCACGTCCGTCCCCGGTCGGTGGAGGTGGCGATCCAGACGTCGTAGGCGTACGGGGATGCCGCCGATGTTTCGAGCCACTGCGCGACGAGCCGACCGCTCGGGAGCGGGAGCGTGGACGCGAAGTCCGCCCAGTTCGCGAAGAAGGCCGCCGATGTGCGGATGGTCTCGGGCGGACCGAACGCGTCACCGTCGAGGGAGGCGACCATCAACGCATGCCCGTCCGCTCGTTGCTCCAGCCAGCTCAGGTAGACGACGTCGCCCAGCGCGCTGAGATTGCCGGTCAGACTCGCCTCGGCCGCGGGCGTCGACAGCGGCTCGATCCGTACTCCATTGGCCGTACCGGAGCCGAAACCGGTACCGAGGCCGATCACGATCGTCACGACCGCCGCGCGTGAATGTGCGATCATGCCGATTCTTCCTATCCAGGATTTTCGCCGTTCGCGACCGCGGGAGACAGCGTCTTCGGGCGCCACACGCCAATCAGCGTACCGGCGGTCGAGATCCTCAGCGCCTGCCACGACTCGATCGGCAATTCGATCTGGGCCAGGGCCGCCGTGGGGAGCGCCTCGATACGACCGGTGAGCCGATAGACCAGGTCCTCGGAGCCCGGGTTGTGCCCAACGATCAGCAGACGGGCGGCGTCCGGGCGGACGATCCGCCGAATCGCGCGGAGGATCTCCGCCGCCGACGCCAGGTAGAGGCTGCGCTCGCCGAGGATCTTGCCGCGAAACCCGCTACTCGTGGCCACCGCGTGCGCCGTCGCGAGCGTGCGGGACGCAGTCGATGCGATCATCTGATCGGGGGTGACACCGAGTCGCGCGATCAACGCGCCCATCCGAAGTGCCGCCTCGCGCCCGCGGGTGCTGAGCGGGCGATCGTGGTCCGACGCGGCGCCCTCGCCCCAACTCGACTCGGCGTGCCGCACGAGGAGCAGCTGCGTCACTGCCCGCGATCTCCCTCCGCCTTGGCGTATCGCGCGACCGACTCGTGCGTCGCGAACCAGACGCCCGGCCGACTCTTCATGTGCCGGACCAACCGCTCGAGCATACGGATCCTGGATCGATGCCCGATGATCTGCGGATGCATCGTGAGGAGGAACAGCCCGCCCTCCTCGTAGGCGCCATCGAACTCCTCGGCCCAGATCTCGTAGACGTCGCTGGGCGGCGTGTACGGGCGGGTGCTCGAGAAGCGATCCATGCCGAAGTACGGGAAGTCATCGAGAATCCATTCGACGGGCAACTGGACGATGCCCGTCGGCTGGCCGTTCGAGAGAATCTCGTACGGGCGGTCGTCAGCCATCAAACTGCTGTCGTAGATCAGACCCAACTCCTGCAGCAGTTCCGCGGTGTTCTCGCTGTACTCCCACGATCCGGTTCGACTGCCGACCGGTCGGCGCCCGGCGAGCTCTTCGAGGGTGTCGAGCGAGCGCTGCATCAGCATCCGCTCCTCGTCGCGCTTCAGGCTCGCCGTCCACTCGTGAATCCAACCATGGATGCCCAACTCGTGTCCGGCGGCCGCGATCTGCCGGATATCGTCCGGATACAAGCGGGCACTGACACCAGGGACGAAGAACGTGGCTGGAATCTGGTAACGATCGAGCAGGTCGAGCACGCGCGGCAGGGCCGCTCGCGAGCCGTACTCCCCGGTCGACAACCGCGATGGCGACGTGTCGCCGTTGCGAAGCGAAAGCGTCTCGTTGTCGTAATCGAACGACAGTGCGACGGCGACCCTGGCGCCGCCTGGCCACGAGGCGGGCAGCAGGCGCCGGCCGGCGCGTACTGTAGCCACGGCCTCGCGCCACCGCGAGTCGGGCCACGTCCACGACGGGGGCTCCGTGGCCGCCTGCTGGGCCACCGTGCCGACCGTTGCCCACCCGACCGCGAGGCCGATGAGGCCGAGCGTGACGAGACCGCGGACACCCATGGCTACCTCCTGGTCGGTCGGGCGGACGGCGAACGGCGAGATTATCGCACAGCGTCGAACGGTGCGGGCTCCCGTGCCCACCCGGTGCTCGGCCCGTGCTCGGCGTGACGACGCAGGCTGGCCGGGCCGACGGCGATGACGGTACAATGAGCGCGCATCCCATGACGCCGAAGTCGGCCATGACGCCCGCCTGCTGTACTCAGCGCGCTCGCCACGCTCGGGCGTGGCGACGCGGAGCGCTGGCCCTCGCGCTCGTGATCATGGTCGCGGCCAGCGTGACGCTGTCCGGACAGTTCCGACGGAGCGGCTGGGGCCGGTGGGGCCCACCGAAATTCCCCGAACCGGGCAAGGCGAGCCCCGCGTTCACGTTCTGTCGCGTCATGTACGACAGCGTCCGTCGCGAATACGGCGGCTACGGATGGAGCACGGACTACCCCGCGTCCGACGCGAACTTCATGATCCGACTGTCCGAACTCACGAAGACCTGGGTCAGCGAGGACGACCGCGGGGACCCCGATCACGTCGTCGTGCAGCTGACCGACGAGGCGCTGTTCGACTACCCGTTCATCTTCATGTCGGACGTCGGCACGGTGGCGTTCAGCGACGAGGAAGCCGAACGGCTCAGAGCCTACCTGCTCCGTGGCGGATTCCTGTGGGTCGACGACTTCTGGGGCCCTCAGGCCTGGGATCACTGGACGGCCGAGTTGGCCCGGGCGCTACCGCCCAGCGTGCACCCGATCATCGACCTTCCGCTCGACCATCCCCTGTTCCGGGGGCTGTATCAGATCGAGAAGGTGCCGCAGATTCCGTCGATCCAGTTCTGGCGGAGGAATGGCGGATCGACGACATCGGAGCGCGGGTTCAACAGCGCTCAGCCGCATTTTCGCGGCATCGCGGACGAACGCGGCCGGCTCATGGTCTTCATGTCCCACAACACCGACATCGCCGACGGGTGGGAGCGCGAGGGCGAGGACGAGGACTACTTCCACCGCTTCTCGATCGACGCGTACGCCGTCGGCGTGAACGTGCTCATCTACGCGATGACGCACTGATGGGTACGATCCCCTCGGCCACGAGATAGTCGAACAGCGCCTGCGCGTTGATCTGGTGAGCGAGCGCGCTCGGGTGGGAGTCCGTCTCCGAAACCCAGAACGCACTCGGCAGCGGCGCGTCTGGGTGCTCGTTCATGTACTGCGCGTAGGAGGGATACGTGTTGAGCCAGCGAAAACCCTTCTCCACGCTCAGTCGTTCCAGGGTCTGGCGCTGGCTGTCCCGGAACGGGTCGGGCTCGTAGGTGGCATGAAGGCCGGGATACCCTCGCACGTCGAACACGATCACCTCGACGTCGTTCGCCCCGGCCGCCCCGACCAGCCGATCGAGCGCCCGCTCGAAACCCTTCACGCCGACCATGTGGCGATACTCGTCCGGCAACGCCGGGTCTTCGTCGAGGCGATCGGCTTCCTGCAGCGTCAGCGTGCGATTCGAGAAATCGAAGGCCGGCACACGCCGCTCGTGCGCGCCGGAGAACGCTTCGTACCTCGAGTACAGAAAATCGACGAGATACGACGTCCGAAGCGTCGCGTAATCCTTCGGAAGCTTCATGAACCCAGGCACGTCGTAGTCGTTCGTGTTGAAGTTCACGAGGGCGACGTCTGGATCGTACGCGAGCGCCTTTTCGATGAAGACGTCGGCTTCGATGGCCGTGTTGTAACCGGGCACCGCAAAATTGAGGACTTCGAAACGCGTGGTCGATGACGCGTCGTTGAGGAGGCGTTCGAGCACCTTCATCGATCCGTCTTCCATCGCCACGCCCCAGCCGAACAGCGACGAGTCGCCGAGCCCGACGATGCGGAAGACCCCCTCGTCCTTGCGGTAGCTGTATTCGTAGTCCCGGAGCCCACGAGAGTTCACCGCGAACGGCTGCTCGAGGAACACGCCGCGAAGGTTCGGTTTGAGTTCGTAGACGATCCCCTCGTGGTCGCTGGGCTGCACGATGCCGGCCAGGCCGAACGTGCGTGCCCCTCCCAACTCGGTGTCCCGGGACGCTTCGAGTTGCAGGCGCAGATCGCGCCGATCCTCGAGGACGGCCCCGCCGATCCGGATGGCCAGCTCCGCCAGCACGAGCGTGAACACGACGGACCCGGCGACGACGCCGACCTGAAGGACCAGACGCCGGCGGCGCGTCGCCGACATCGCCCGGATCCGTGTCGTGACCCGCCAGAACAGGACGGTCAGCAGGCCCAGCCAGGCCAGCCGCCACGCCCATCCCACATTCCTGGCCAGCAGCGCGAGCCCGGGGAGCGTTGGCTCCTCGACGTAGAGTCGATCCGCCGGAATCGGCGACTCCTCGCCACCCGGCTCGGTCCAGGACACCTCGAGGCCGTAGGCTCCCGCGTTCTGCAGGTAGAACACGCGAATCAAGTGGAAGCCGGGCTCGAGCTCCACGGTCCCCGATCGCGATCGCATCGCATGGTAGCCCCCGTTCTCGACGATCTGCCGGCCGTCGATGTGCACCGAGGACCCGTCGTCGGATCGGGTCGAGAATCCGTACGTTCCTGCGCGATCGATCCGCAGCCAACCGCCCCACGTGAGGCTGAAGCCGCGCTGTGCGTACGTGTCCTGATCGGTCTCCACCGACGAGAGATCGATCCGCGGCTCGACGCGGCGAATCTCCTTGCCGCCCCAATCGGGGGTGAAGTAGTAGAGCGACGTGATGCCGCGCGCGGGCCAGATCCAGAGGATCGGCGCAAGGACGAGCACCGCGATGCACGCGGCCAGGCACGCGCTCGCCAGCGTCGGTCTCGAGCACATGGAACGCATCAGGCGCCCTCGCGATCGCCACACGCGTCGGTGTCGACCGGTCCGACGCGCGGGATCCTCACCGTCGAGATCATCGCGATGGACGCACGGATTGGCATGATCCACCCCCGGCTAGCCGGACGGCTAGCCGAAGACCTCACCACGCGCGTGCCACGGACCGTGCTCGGCCTCATGCTCGGCGCGGTGCGCGCGAATGTCACCCTGGAGTCCGCGCAGGATGGCCTGTACCAGCAGCCGGGCACTCTCGACACGAGGGAGGTACACGTAATCAGCTCCGGCCGCGTAGAGTTCGGCGGCCTCGTCGAACTGGATGGCATTGACGATGATCGCCGCGTGCGGATTGATGTGGCGCAGCGACTCCACGAGCTTCCGGGTCGACGTGCCCTTCAAGACGTCGTTCGGAATCGTGCAGACGAGCACCTTGGCCTTGTCGATGCCGGCATGGTGCAACATCGCCGAGTTCGAGAAGTCGCCGTACTTGACCGTCGGTCCCTTGGCCGCAATGTCCGCATGGATGTTCACGTTGAAGTCGACCACCAGGATCTCATCGAGCAACGCCGGTTCGACGCGCTCGATTTCGTAGAGCAGCGAGGACGCGACTCGATGGAACCCGAGGAACGCCACGGCGTACTCGTCCCCTCCGTCGTCCTCGGCGGCCTTGGCGGGTCCCCGGAAGCCGAGCCGATCGAGGGTCGGGCCCAGGCGCTCATGCATCGCGTCGGCCGACCGGAACAACAGCGGCGTCAGGAGCGCGGTCAGCACGAACGCAAAGATGATTGTCGAGACGAGGTGAGGCGAGACGTGCTCCAGACTGAGGCCCACGTACGCGATCACGAGACTGAACTCCGAGATCTGGGCCAGGCGCACGGACGCGACGACGGCGTTACGACGGTAGAGTCCCGTCCAGTACAACAGCGGGAAGAAGATGAGGAACCGCGAGGCGATGCACAGGACGGCGAGCACGACCGCCAGCAGGAGCACATCGGCGCCGCGAGGTACCGG
>Ga0326597_10012207_pt1 | contig 11324 bp, 7 predicted proteins | sample RVTome_12_FD_203789 | JGI IMG/M metagenome (GOLD analysis project Ga0326597, IMG submission 203789) | Soil microbial communities from uranium-contaminated site in the Upper Colorado River Basin, Wyoming, United States - RVT100D185 | ecosystem: Environmental > Terrestrial > Soil > Contaminated >... | reverse complement strand
CGATTTCAACGGACCCGTCTTCGGCTTTCTGCTCGATCACCCCCAATTGCAGGACGTCATCGACGTGGCGCCCGACCGCAAGACGGCCAAGGCGCGGTTCCGCTGCGTCATGCAGGCAGGCCGGCACGAAAGCGCCGCGGCGGAAGGCACGTTGCCGCGCCAATGGTGGGAAGGCGGCCTCTACGAGAACGCGTACGTGAAGGAAGGCGGCGTCTGGAAGATCAAGCTGCTGGGCTACAATCCCGTCTGGCACGCGACCTTCGAGAAGGGCTGGGCGCACACGCCGCGCCAATTCGTGCCGTTCTTCGACAAGACCTATCCCGAGGATCCCATCGGGCCGGACGCGCTGGTTCCCGCGCAGGACCGCGTGCTGTGGCCCGATACCAGCGTGATCGCGTTCCATTGTCCCCATCCCGTGACGGGCAAGCCGATCGTGCCGCAGACGGCGTCGTGAAGGATGCGCTCGGCACCTCTCCCACTTGTGGGGGAGGAAATCCGAGGACGATATGAATACGCCAATCGCCAAGGTCCCTTACAAGCGCATCGCGACCGAAGAGGCGTTCGCGACCGCCGAGCAGTTCAAGCTTTTCCAGGCGGTGCTCGATCGCGGCAACGCCGATCCCGGCTTCCAGAGCCTGTGGGGCTTCTATCTCGCCAGCCAGGCCGATCGCCCCCGCCAGGTCCGGGAGCGTTTGCTGGATTTGGGTGCGCGGCGCATCGCCGATATGGACGCGGCCGGAATCGACATGCAGATCCTTTCGCTCACCTCGCCCGGCGTGAACCCGTTGACGGCCGATGCGGCGAGGGCGCTGTCGATTTCGAGCAATGACGAACTCGCCGAGGCGATCGCACGCTATCCGGATCGCTATGCCGGGCTGGCCGCTTTCGCGCCGCAGGACCCCGCTCACGCCGCGAAGGAACTGGAACGCGCCGTGACCAGGCTCGGTCTGAAGGGCGCGATCTTCAACGGGCATACCAATGGCGAATGGCTCGACGATCGGAAATTCTGGGCGATCTTCGAAGCCTGCGAAGCGCTCGACGTGCCGATCTATCTTCACCCCACGGGGCCCCATCGCGACCTCATCAAACCGATGCTGGAACGCGGGCTCGACGGCGCCGTGTTCGGCTTCGGCGTCGATACGGCCCTGCATGCGCTTCGCCTGATCGTCGCCGGACTGTTCGACCGCTTCCCGAAGCTGAAGCTGGTGCTGGGCCATCTCGGCGAGGCGCTGCCGTTCTGGCTCTACCGGCTCGACCACATGCACGGCGTTTCGGTCCGTGCCGGGCGCTACGAAAGCCTCAAGCCGCTGAAGAAGAAGATCAGCGACTATATGCGCGAGAACGTCTACGTCACGACGAGCGGCATGCCGTGGGAACCCGCGATCAAGCTTTGCCGCGACGTGCTGGGCGTCGATCACGTCCTCTACGCTATGGACTACCCTTATCAATATCTCGTGGAGGAGGTGGCGATGTCCGACAGTTTGGATATCGGCACGCAAGACAAGAAAAAATTCTTCCAGACGAATGCGGAAAATCTCTTCAAGCTCGCTTGAACAAGCCGGGAGGACGAAATGACGGACGTCAAGCTTCTGATCGGCGGCAAGGATGCCGACGCCAAGGCCGGGGCCGTGTTCGAGCGCAAGAATCCGCTGACTGGCGCCGTCGCTTCGCGTGCGGCCAATGCCGGCGCGTCCGATGCGGCGGCGGCGGCCGATGCCGCCGCGGCGGTCTTTCCGGCCTGGGCGGAAATGGCGCCGGGTGCGCGGCGCGCGCTTCTCCTCAAGGCCGCAGAAAAGCTGAAGGCGAAAGCCCCGGCCTTCGCGGAAGCCTGCTCGGCCGAGACCGGCTCGACCATCGGCTGGGGCCATTTCAACGTCCATTTCGCCTCGACGCTTTTGGAAGAAGCCGCAGCGATGACCACCCAGATCGCTGGCGAGGTCATTCCCAGCAACCATCACGGTACGACGGCCATGGCCGTGCGCCAGCCGGCCGGCGTGTGCGTCGGCATGGCGCCGTGGAATGCGCCCGTCATTCTGGGCGTGCGCGCGCTGGCCATGCCGCTTGCCTGCGGCAACACCGTGATCCTGAAGGCGTCCGAGACTTGCCCGCTCACGCACCGGCTGATCGCCGACGCGTTCCAAGCGGCGGAATTCCCGGCGGGCGTCGTGAACTTCGTGTGCCACTCCGCGGAGAACGCGCCCGCGGTCGCCGAAGCGCTGATCTCTCACAAGGCGGTTCGTCGCGTGAACTTCACGGGCTCCACGCGCGTTGGCCGCATCGTGGCCGAGATGGCGGGACGCAACCTCAAACCCGTGCTGCTCGAACTCGGCGGCAAGGCGCCGCTCGTGATCCTGGACGACGCCGATCTCGACGAAGCCGCGGCCGCGGCGAGTTTCGGCGCCTTCATGCATCAGGGCCAGATTTGCATGGCGACCGATCGCATCATCGTGGACCGGAAAGTGGGCGACGATTTCGTCGGCCGCTTCAAGAAGAAGGCGGAAGGCCTCACCATCGGCATGCCGAAGGACGGCCAATTCGCGCTCGCGGGTCTGGTGGATGAATCGGCCGTCGCGCGGCTGAATGCGATGCTGGCCGATGCGAAGGACAAGGGCGCCAAGATCGTCACCGGCGGCCAGACCAACGGTCTCCTGTTCCCGCCCACGATCGTCGATCACGTCACGAGGAACATGCGCATCTATGCCGAGGAATCCTTCGGCCCCATCGTGGCCGTGATCCGCGCCAAGGGGACCGACGATGCGCTCGCGCTCGCCAATGATTCCGACTATGGCCTTTCGGCTGCGGTATTCGGCAGGGATGTCGGCCGCGCGCTCTCGGTGGCGCGGCGCATCGAATCGGGCATCTGCCACGTGAACAGTGCGACCGTGCAGGACGAGGGCCAGATGCCCTTCGGCGGCGTCAAGAACTCGGGCTATGGACGCTTCGGCGGCAAGGCCGCGATCGCCGAATTCACCGATCTCAGATGGATCACGGTGACCGAAGAACCGCGTCGCTATCCGATCTGACTTGATACGCATGGTCGATGTCATCCCCGGCGAGCGCGAACAAGGTTCGCGTGAGGGAAGGGGACCCAGGTGTCGGGATCGTGCGCAATCGACTCCTGGGTTCCCTTCCCCTCGCATTGCCGATGCAATGCTCGGCCGGGAATGACAGTTTTTATTTCGGCGAGGAACGGGGAAGTAGGTAATGGAATCGGGCGAAGAAACGAAAAGTGGGTCTTCGGCGTATCGCTGGTATGTCTTGACGATGCTGGTGGCGGCACTCGCCTTCAGCCTTGTCGATCGTCAGATCCTCACCATTCTCGCAGGGCCGATCAAAGCCGATCTTGGCCTGTCCGATGCGGAACTCGGTCTTCTCATCGGCACGACCTTCGCGGTCTTCTATTCGCTCTTCGGCGTGCCGCTCGGGCGTCTCGCGGATGTCTGGGTGCGCACGCGGCTACTGGCGATCGCGCTCTTCGGCTGGTCGCTGATGACGATGTTCAGCGGCGTCGCCGCCAATCTCGTGCAGCTTTCGGTCGCGCGCATGGCGGTCGGCGTCGGCGAGGCGAGCGTCAATCCGGCCGCCTATTCGCTGCTGTCCGACTATTTTCCCAAACGCCAGCGCGCCACCGTGATCGCGCTCTATACGACGGGCGTCTCGTTCGGGCTCGGTGCCTCGCTCTGGGTCGGCGGCGCGGTCGTCGATCTGTGGAGCGGCTGGTTTCCCGGCGATACCGCGCCGTTCGGGCTCAAGGGCTGGCAGGCGGCGTTCCTGGCGGTCGGAACGCCCGGCCTTCTGGTGGCGGTTCTGATCGGGCGCCTGCGCGAGCCCCAACGCGGCGCGATGGACGGCGTCGTGCAGCCCGCCGTCGATGCGCCCTGGTCGCGGTTCTGGGCGGAAGTGTTCGCCATCGTGCCGCCCTTCACCATCGTCAATCTCGTGCGGCTGAAGGCCCCGGCGGCCATGTGGCGCACGCATCTGATCGTGTTGGCCGCGATCGTGCTGACGGCGGCCGGTCTCATCGCGTTCGCCGACGCGATCACGCCGCCGGAAAAGCAGCGCGCGCTTTTCGAACTGGGCGGGTTTGCGATCACCGGTCACGCCATTCACTGGACGGCGCTCGCCGTCGGCGTCTACGGAATTTTCGCCTGGGCACAGTCGCTTCGCCTGCGCGACGCGCCGGCCTTCGCCGTGATCTTCAAATCGCCGGCCATGGTCGCGCTGCTGGCCGCCGCCGCACTCGAGATGATCACCAATTACGGCCTCACGTCCTGGGCGCCGTTCTATGCGGTGACGAAGTACCAGCTCCCCCTGGCCGAGGTCGGGCTGAAGATGGGCATCGTGGCCGCCATTGCCGGCATTCTCGGCACGACGCTTGGCGGCTATCTCGCCGATATCGCCCGGCGCTGGAGCCCGCGCGGAAGGCTCTATGTCTCCTTCCTCGCCATGACCCTGCCGGTTCCCCTCGTGCCCGTGATGCTGTCCTCCGACACGCTGGACGGTTTGCTGGCGTGGTGGCTGCTGGTCGGCACGATCATCACGGCCTGGCTCGCGGGCATTGCATCCACCACGCAGGACCTCGTGCTGCCGCGCATGCGGGGCACCTCGGCGGCCGCGTTGACGCTTGCCATCACCATGGCGGGGCTGGGGCTCGGGCCCTATTCGGCGGGCCTCGTCAGCGACGTCACGGGCGATCTCTTTACCGGCATCCTCAGCGTCTATGCCGTGGTGCCGCTTCTGATCGTCTGCATGATCGTGGCCATCCGCAGCGTCGAGAAGATGGAAACGACGCTGGTGGAGCGCGCGCGCGACGCCGGCGAAACCGTCGGCCCGTAGGTCGGTTGTCTATTTTCCGCCGGTCACCGGATGGGCGTAGTGGAAGGGCACGGCTCGCCGGTGGGAGCGCGGGAATGGGCAATGCCGAACCGGCCGGTCCCCGCATCGTCGTCCCGCGCGGTGTCGCGGCGCCCCGGAAGGCGGCGCTTGGCTTCCAACCAATTGAATGAACTTGGCTATTCCAATTTCCGATCGCGCCACGCGCGGCCGTCCCACCGATAGTGGGAGGCGGCCCATCGGTAGGCCCATCTTTTTCTTGGGCGAAAATTGAGTTGACGGCGCCGCGCGGTCGGCGCGACAGTGCCAATATTATACGTGTCACATACAAAAAAATCGGGGACGGAAATGGCCTTGGCTCTCTACACCGATACCGGCTCGCTGCTCGACGAGATTTCGAACTATTGCCGCCAGGTCGGCATGGCGGAATCGACGTTCGGGCGGCTGTCGATCAACGATGGCAAGCTGATGAGCCGCCTGCGCACCGGCGGGCGCGTGACGCCGGAAACGGTGGCGCGGTTGCGCGGCTTCATTACCGACAACAAGATGCCCCTGCGTCGCAGGGCGCTGGGGCATGGGGCGAACGGCGCGACCCATGCGTTGCGGGTCTTGCCGCAGGCGATGAAGCCCGAGGGCGTCGCGAACAATTTCCGCTTCTACGACAACCGGCAGAAATATCTCCTGTTCGTGACGACGTGCGGCGAGAAATGGATGGTTGCCGACCGCGTCGCCAAGGAGCTCGCCAATATTCATCCCCGCCCGCCGGCCGTGCGCATCTTCGACGCCGGTGTGGGCGACGGCACGGTGCTGACGCGTGTGATGCGCGCCATGCATCACCGCTTCCCGACGATGCCGTTCCATATCGTCGGCAAGGAGATCAGCCTCGAGGACGTGCGCCTCGCGCTCGAGAAGATGCCGGATCGCTTCTACGAGCATCCGGCAAGCGTCCTTGTCATGACGAATATGAACTATTCCGAAGCCCCGTGGCTGACGCCCGGTTCGGTCATGGCGGCGACATCCTTGGTATGGCACGAACTCGCCATGACGGGCCACACAGCGCACGATTTCGAACGCCAGATTGCCGAATTGCAGCCTTTCCTCGGCGAAAACTGGCGCGCGCAGATCAGCCCGAACTCGGGCAATCCGGTCTATGAAAAGCCGGTCGTTCTCGTCATCTACCGCGACGACCACAGATTCCTGCTCGATCAGGTGCGTCCGCGCCGCGGTGCCACCAAGGCGGACTACGATCTGGTGATCGCCTCGCAACCCTATCGCGCGCGGGCCTCGGTGGAATTCAAGGCGCGGCGCGTGATCGCGCCGCTTGCGCGCGCGCTCGGTCCGGGCGGGCGCCTGCTCGGCATCCATTCCCATGGCGACGATCCCGGTCTCGAGATCATCCAGCGCGTCTGGCCCGGCGAAAATCCGTTCACCACCGACCGCCACCAATTGCTGCGCGCGGTGAAGGCGGAACTCGGCAAGGACGCGCGCGATCTCAACTTCAACGCCTATTCGGACGCCCGTTCGCTCTTCCGCTACGATATGGACACGCTGCCGCACGAGATCAGCGGCAATATCGGTACGTCCACGCTGCTGGCGGCGTGGAACGCGGCGATCTATGTCACGCAGATCGAGGATCACCGTCTGGCCGGTGTCATGTCGAACAACGCCTATCTTGACGCGACGAAGGAGGTTCTGCGAAAGAACGGCGGTCTCTGGTTCTGGGACGAATCCTTCGTGATCTCGCGCCAGCAAAGCCATCATTGACCGATATGGCGATGACGATACTGGATCGTGCCGTTCAACCCGCCCCTGCGCCGCGCTTGGCCGCACTGCTCGCGCATGCCTCGATCGAAGTGACGGCGCGCGATCCGGCGATCGCGGACCGGCTGCGCGCGGATTTTCCGCGCACCGCCGATGTGCATGTCACCTTTCTGCAAGACGACGATTACGGCCGGTTCGAAGAGACCTGCCGGCGCCTGCGCCTGGCCGGCTTCAACCCCGTGCCGCATCTGACCGCGCGCAACTTCGCGAGCCGCGACGCGCTCGATGGGCATCTCGGCAGGCTTTCGGAGCATGCGGGCGTCGCGCGCGCGCTGGTGATTGCCGGCGATGTGAGCCGCCCCCGCGGACCTTTCGCGACCAGCCTCGATCTGCTCCAGACGGACCTTCTGCAGAGGCACGGCATCGGCTCGGTCCTGATCGCGGGTCATCCCGAGGGCCATCCCGCAGCTTCCGAGGCGACGATGCACGCCGCACTGCGCGACAAGATCGCCTATGCGCGCGCGGCGCGGCTCGACGTCCAGATCATGACGCAATTCGGCTTCGATGCCGCGGCCGTTCTGGATTGGCTTGCGCGGGTCAGGCGCCTCGGGATCGGCGTGCCGGTGCGTGTCGGTGTCGCTGGGCCGGCCTCCACCGCCGCGCTGGTGAAGTTCGCCGTGCATTGCGGCGTCGGGAATTCCGTGCGCGCGCTGCGCGCGCGCGGTGCGGCGATCGGAAAGCTGATGGGCGAGACGCGGCCCGACGCGTTGCTGCGCGCGCTCGCGCACGGCTGGACCGATCCCGGCATCGGCGCGATCTCCGGGATTCATTTCTACATGTTCGGTGGCCCGGCGCGGACGGCCCGGTGGCTCGCGGATTTCGTGGACGAACTGGACCGCGAAGGCGATGTCGCGATGCACGGAGCGGTCTCGTGACGGGCCGTGCCGCAGGCTTCCTGCAACGGCGATTTCTCGTTCACGGCTGGTGGAGTAGGGCCGGGACCGGCGCGGGAAGCTCGGCGAGAAGCACGAAGTTCGCGCCGTTTGCGCTGTGCGAACACCGGTTGCGCGAACACTGGAGGAGGCTGGAGGAAAAATGAGCTACAAGAATCTGGAGGAAGCGCTGCAGGCCGCCAAGAACCCTGTGGAGATGCTGCGCAATTCGCAGATCGGCGCCTATGTCTATCCCGTCGTCGCATCCGAGTTCACGAATTGGCGGGACGAGCAGCGGGCCTGGCGGCAGACCTGCGTCCTCTATGACCAATCGCACCATATGGTGGATTTGTTCATCGAGGGTCCGGATGCGCTCAAGCTCGTGTCGAATCTCGCCGTCAACAGCTTCGCGAATTTCCCGATCAACAGGGCCAAGCAATTCGTGCCGTGCAGCCACTACGGCTATGTGATCGGCGACGGGATCCTGTTCCATATGGACACGGGCAAGCTCGTTTTCGTCGGGCGTGCGCCGTCCGCCAATTGGATTCAGTTCCAGGCCGCGACCGGCGGATACGATGTCTCGGTCGTGAAGGACGATCGCTCGCCGTCCCGCCCGATGGGCAAGCCGGTCGTGCGCAAATTCTACCGCTATCAAATCCAGGGGCCGAACGCCGAGCAGGTCATCCAAAAGCTGAATGGCGGTCCGTTCGCGGATATCAAGTTCTTTCATATGGATTCCATCAACATCGCCGGGCGCAGGGTGCGGGCGTTGCGTCACGGCATGGCCGGCGCGCCCGGATTGGAGGTTTGGGGTCCGTATGCGGAGGGCGAGGAAATCCGCGCCGCCATCGTCGAGGCGGGCCGGGAATTCGGCCTCGTCCAGGTCGGCGCGCGCGCCTATGCCACGAACACGCTCGAATCGGGCTGGATTCCGTCGCCGCTGCCGGCGGTCTATACCGGCGAGAAAATGAAGCCCTATCGCCAATGGCTGCCCGGCGACGGCTACGAGGCGACGGGCTCGCTCGGCGGAAGCTTCGTCTCGGACAATGTCGAGGATTATTACCTGTCGCCGTATGAGCTGGGCTACGGCCCGTTCGTGAAGTTCGATCACGATTTCATCGGCAAGGACGCCCTTCAGAAGATGCAGAACGAAACCCATCGCAGGAAGGTGACGTTCGCATGGAACGGCGAAGACGTCGCCAAGGTCTTTCTATCGCTGTTCGGGGACGGCCCGGTTTACAAATACATCGACCTGCCGCTTTCGAATTACGCATCGTCGTCCTTCGACAAGGTGACGCGCGGCGGCCGGACGGTGGGTGCCTCCATGTTCGCCGGCTACAGCTACAACGAACGCATGATGCTCTCGCTCGGTATCGTCGACGAGCAATATGCCAAGCCGGGCACCGAGCTCGCGCTCGTCTGGGGCGAAGAAGACGGCGGCACGAAAAAGACGACGGTCGAGCGCCACAGGCAGATCGAGCTTCGCGTCACCGTCGGGCCGATCCCCTATTCGAAGGAAGCGCGCGAATCCTACGCGCAAGGCTGGCGCACGAAACGGAAGTGACGGCGCCTCCGGATCGGCGGATTGAGGTCTGCGAACGTATCTTGCCCTGGTGTCCCGATTCTGAAATTCGCAAAATGCCGATATCGAGATATCGCGAATTTCGGAATCGGGACACTAGGGCGGCTTTGGTTTCGCATGAATCGGGCGCGGGCCCTTCGAGGGGCCGCGCGTGCTTCGAGGCCCGGCCGTCATGGTGAGGTGCTTCGCGAAGCGAAGCCTCGAACCACGGCCGGGCACCTCAGCATGACGCGCGGCCCACCTCAGGGTGACGCGCGTGAATATCTCCTTGCCAAAACCGCCCTAAACGCCCGCCCTAACCCCAAACCTCGTCCGCGATCTTCACCACCAGTTCGAGCTTTTTCCATTGCTCGTCCTCGGCGATGACGTTGCCTTCCTCGGTCGAGGCGAAGCCGCATTGCGGGCTGAGGCAGAGCTGTTCGATCGGCGTGAATTTCGCCGCCTCGTCGATGCGGCGCATCAGCCTGTCCCGATTCTCCATTTCGCCGGTCTTCGTGGTCACCAGGCCCAGCACGACGGTCTTGCCCTTGGGAAGGAACCGCAGCGGCTCGAAGCCGCCCGCCCGGTCGCTATCCCACTCCATGAAATAGCCGTCGACGCCGATCCGGTTGAACAGCGCATCCGCCACGGGTTCGTAACCGCCCGACGCGATGAAGGTCGAGCGGAAATTGCCCCGGCAGAGATGCATGGTGATCGTCATGTCCTTCGGGCGGTTTGCGATGCCGGCATTGATCATGGCGATATTGGCGTTCATCTGCTCGTCGGGATCGTCGCCGCGATCCTTGAGCATCTTGCGTTGATCGGAATCGCAGAAATACGCGAAGCTCACATCGTCGAGCTGAAGATAGCGGCATCCCGCTTCCGCGAACGCCTTCACGCAATCGGCATAGGTTTTGCCCATGTCGGCATAGTAGACGGCGAGATCGTCATACGAATTGTTCTCGAACATCGACCTGCCGCCGCGGTAATAGAGCATGCTGGGCGAGGGGATCGTCATCTTGGGCTCGACTTTCGTCGTCCGCTTCAGGAACCGGAAATGATCGAGCATGGGATGCGCGGCGGGAAAGCCGATCTTGCCCGTCACGTGCATGCCTCTCGGCCGTGACGCCGCGCCATGGAACTGGATGCCGCTGTCGTGCCAGCGTCCCTCGACGCCGTCGAGTTCCTCGAAGAAATCGAAATGCCAGAACGCGCGCCGGAACTCGCCGTCGGTCGCGGATTTGAGCCCCGCGTCCTCCTGCCTGCGAACCAGCTTTTCGATTTCCCGATCCTCGATCTCGCGCAACGCCTCCGCGCTCAGCGTTCCCGCCTCGCGCCCGGCGCGCGCCTCCTTCAGCGGCGGCGTGCGCAGCAAGCTGCCGACCTGATCGGCGCGAAACGGTGGCTTCGGTCTTTTCACGATGATCTCCCTGATTGTTCGGCCGCGCCGCGGGGTGATTTCGGTCACTATGGCGCAGTGCTTCGAAGGCATCCACAATGCCCTCTGCGTTGACAGAATTGTGTGTGACGCGTACCAATTTGTGCCGACGCTGGCGCCCGGTCAAGGTCGGAAAACCTGCCGGAAACGGGCTGGAATGAGGCCGGAAACGGGAACCCATGGCGTCAAAATCGCAACCACCCGACAGCGTCGCGAAAGCGGCATCGATCCGATATTCCGCGGCCGTCGATCCCGATTCCATCGCCTATCATGCGCGCGCGAATGGCGGGCGCGTCGCCTGCGTCGATCTAACCACGGGCGAACGTCTTACTTACGGCGATCTCGATCGCCGCATCGGCAAATGCGCGGGCTATCTCGAAACCGCTTTGGGAGCCGCCTCGGGCAAACGCGTGGCGATGTTGACGCGCAACGGCGCGGACGTCCTCGTCGTTCATTTCGCCTGCGCGCGCGCCGGCGCCATCTTCCAACCGTTGAATTGGCGTCTTTCGGGGCCCGAGCTCGAGACGTTGGTCGTGGACGGCGCGCCGGCGCTTTTCATCTATGAAACGGAGTTCGAAGAAGCGGCCCTACGCGCGGTCGCGGCCAACTCCGCATGCCACATCGTCCGGATCGCCAGTGAGGACGATCGCCTGGCCGCCGCCATCGACGCGGCCGCGCCCGCGCGCCCGCGCGCGCCCGATCCCGACATGCCGATCACGCTTCTCTATACGTCGGGCACGACCGGCACGCCGAAGGGCGTGATCGTGACCGGGCGCAACGCCTGGGCGACGGCGTTCAA
>Ga0326597_10012205_pt1 | contig 11325 bp, 4 predicted proteins | sample RVTome_12_FD_203789 | JGI IMG/M metagenome (GOLD analysis project Ga0326597, IMG submission 203789) | Soil microbial communities from uranium-contaminated site in the Upper Colorado River Basin, Wyoming, United States - RVT100D185 | ecosystem: Environmental > Terrestrial > Soil > Contaminated >... | reverse complement strand
TCACCTCGACGACCAGCGTGTCACCTTCCCAGTGACCTCGCGGACTCCCCATCCAGAACTTGGCCTTCGGCGTAGCCATCCGCGACCATCGTTCGGATGCGCGCCTAGGAGACCTTGTGGGCGGCGGGCAGCGATGGTGATGCAGGTCTTTTAACCCCGCACGTCGTCCAGGAACTCTGAGGCCGGCTCGACGCCGCTGACCGAGAGGCGATCGCGTGCCCGTGTGCACGCGACATAGAGTAGCTGGCGCTCGGTGTCGTAAACCTCTTGCAAATCGCCATCGTCGCCGACCGCCTCGATTCGTGACTGTAGCGGCAGGACCTCGTCGTCACACGCCATCACGGCCACGGCGCGGAACTCCAGGCCCTTGGCGAGGTGCATGGTACCGATGTTCGCGGCTCCGGGGTGTATCTCCAGTCGGTCGTCGAGGACACGGGCGGAAAGACCGGCGGCATTGACAGCGGACTTGGCGCGGGGCACTTCTTCCGCCGTGCGCACGAATACGCCTATTTCGTGGGGTGCGACACCTTCGGACACCACCGCTCTCAGCCACTCGCCTACAGAATCAGACTCCTCGTCGACCGCGCCATACACGCGGATCTGAGGGGGCGGGCCGTTGAAGACAGATACCGCATGGCGACGATCTTCCACGTTTCCGTCGACATCGGCGCTCTCCGGTCCCAGCAGACGGTCTGCTTGCTGGCGAATCTGATGTGAGGTCCGATAGTTGACGCGCAGCGTGGTCGAGCGACCGCGCACGTCCACTCCGAGCGCCTTCCACGAGAACGGTTGCTGGAAGATGCGCTGGCCGAGGTCGCCGGCGAAAAACAGGCCGTTGGGCCGTGTCCCAGCGACGGCTGCAAGGAAGCGCAGTTGCGCGATGCTGAGGTCCTGCGCCTCGTCGATTACGACCGCGTCGTAGGCAGGTGCCGGGCGGCTGACCTGCGCATCGGCAAGAGCCTGGAACACCTCGGCTTCTGTTATGAAACCCGCGGTCTTCAGGGCCGCCTGCACACGCTCGAAGATTTCCCACAGCACCGCTCGCCGCGACTCGGGCAGCCGGGTTCGCCGTCCCAGCCTCTGGACATCGCGATACGCCTCCCAGGTTCTGAGCTGCCAGGCGTCCACAACGTGGTCCCATTCGGCACGGAGAAACGCCATCGAGAGAGGGCGCTCACCCGCCGCAGCCGAGGCCTCTCGCAGGACTCTGACGATGTCGTCGCCAGACGCCAGATGCACAGGCCCGATCTGCGCCTGGTGTAGGCGCACGCCGAGGCTGGTCATGGCGTGTACCTCAAGCCGCTCGGCAAGTCGCGGCTCGTTGCCGATGAGGCGCTTGACGTTGGCTCGGAGGGCGTTTGCCAACGGCTCGGAAAACGTGGCCAACAGCACCCGCCCGTCTCGAATGGCGCGTACCAGATGAACAGCCCGGTGCAACGCTACGACGGTCTTTCCAGTGCCAGCCGAGCCGGCGGCCCTGGCCGGCCCCGCGTAGTCTCGTGTCGCGAGCTGCCGCTGTTCCGGATGAAGAAACACTGCCCACTTGTGCCAGGGCGAATCGAGCGCGCGCTCGAGCTCTTCGACGCTTGTCATCACACGGAAACGGCGCAGCGCGTCGGGATGCGCGAAGGGGTCGGCCGCGGGCGCTTGGACTACCACGCGGGGCGTCCCGCCGGTGGCCAGCTCCAGCACGGCCTCGGCCGCCTCTGAGGGGAGGTGCTCCGCCACCGCCAGTAGCCCGTCTTCGTCGGCCTGGCGAATGTCGTTCAGCCATTCGGCGGGCACGCCATACTGCAGCAGCTGATCGTCTGGTACCGCGCTGAGCGGCTTGGTCTTCGGCTCTGGATCGACCGGCGCCTGGACGTAGGCCGGCACGACAATCTCCTTGACCGACTGTCGTAGCTCGATGATCTGCGCCGCACCGGTGGTGGGATGCGTCTCCAACTTGCGACGCTCCGCCCAGGCGTACGCCCGATCGTGATGGTCCACGTAGCACAGCAGCAGACTCGTGTCGGTGCGGTGAACGATCAGTCGGATGTCGGAGTTGACGCGAACAGACCAGAAGCGCTTGTCCTTTGCCTTGTCCAGTTTGTGAAAGCTGAGCCCAGGGGTGGACGGATCCATCTGGAGGTCGAACGCAGTGGTCTTGACGGCCTTCTGCTCGTCGCCAGTCAATTGAGCAAGGCTGTCGGTGAACGTGTCAGCGATCAGAAAGCGCATCGGCATGCTCTCCGGGATCAGGCTGGCGCCTGATTCAGCCGGACAAGGCCCTGCCGGTACTCCAGCGCCTCGGGGATCTCCTCAAACTGCAGGAGTTCTCCGGCAAGCTCGGCCAGGTGGGCCTTCACCTCCAGCGGCGTGGCCCGGAAGAACTCGCGACGACGATTCACGATGTTGACTCGGACAGTCGCCAGACAGTCGTGCATCGCTTGTTCGATGCCAACGGCGTCTTTCGAGAAGAAGAGCGCGTGAATATCGAAGTTGAACGGTACCGATGCATCGCTGAGCTCTCTGATCCGATCTAACGGTTCAAGCCGACGCGTCATACCAATCTTGACCATTTGCTCGCCGAACGACCCGATGTTCGAGATGACGTACACATACCCCGCACGAATGTTGGCCGCACGGTAGTCGACATCAGCAATAGCCCTTTCGACATCCTCGAGCTGAGCCCGCAGTCTTTTCGCGCCAGCCTCATCGCCCTTCTTCATCAGGGCCTCCAAAGCGTTCTCGTAGTGGCTGCGCTCCTTCTCGAGCCGCAACCGCTCACGCTCGATCTCCTGATGCACCTTTCGCTCCTCCCGGAGGCGCGCGCGTTCGGCACGCTCGGCTTCCTTCTCTTCTGCCTCCTTCTGACGGAAATCGGAGGTCAGCGTGAGCTCGCGCACGCGGAGCTGAAGGTACGGCGTCGAGATGCGAATGTGCATGGTCTTTCCGAGGCGCTCAATTGTTGACGCCACCTTCTCCAGGCGCTCGGCCGCCGCCTCCAGCTTGTATGGCCTGAGACCTCGCACGAGGTTGTCGGCCTCCGCGTTGAACGCCCGCAGCATCAGTTTCGAAAAGTCGCGGACCATGGCTCGGCCTTCCGTGACCGACCCGTTGACGGTCCAGTTCGTGGCGGCGAGCACGGCTCCGCCGTCCTTCTTCGTCATCTGCTTTACCCGATCCGACAGTGCCGCCAACTCACGTTCATAGGCGACCGCATTGGTCAGCGGGTGACGGTACTGGTAGACACCTGCCTCCTGGAGCAGGGCCGTCTCCTCGGTAACGACCACCGTCTTGCGAAGTTCCTGAATCTGCGCACTGAGCGCCTCCGCGTCGGCGACACCCTTCGCCTGATCCCGCTCCAACTGCAGCTTCAGGCTCTCGATCGCGGCCTCGATCTCACGGCGGCGCTGTTCCAACTCCAGGATCGTCAGACCGCCAAGATCTTTCAATTGCCGGCGGAGCTCATCGCACTGGGCCTGCAAGCCCGTGACTTCATTCTGAAGGGCGTGGGCAAACTTCCGGGCCCCGAACCACGGGACCGGAGGCGACGACGTTTGGTCACTGGCCACAGAGATCCTCCTCAGGAACGGACAAGCAGTCTCGTGAAGTCGAACGTCTCGCTACTCGACCCGGAATACCTTCATCACCTCGTCCCCGAGGTGGTTGATGACCTTGACGGCAATTCGGCCACTGGACGGCGGAGCGAAGGGGCGAGAGATCGGGCTGTTCAGCGTGGCCCATACATCGGGGTCGATCTCGGCCTTGAGCGTGGTCTTGAGCGCGCCGTACGGATCGTTCTGGCCCAGGAAATAGGCGTGGCGAACGAAGAAGCTTTCCTCGTTGTAGTCGGTGTCGATGAACCAGCAGGCGATGCCGCTGGCGTCGTCGCTGCGGATCCCGCCCGTGGTGGGGTCGAACACGTCAACGCCCTTCACATGCACGCGCAATGTGCCGTCGTCCTGGTGCAGGATGTCGATGTCGGGCTCGCCGAAGACCACAAACAGGTTGCCCTGGCCGGTCGTCTTGAGTTCGCCGCCCATGTGGAGGTCCGCATTCATGCGCGCCTTGAGCACGGGGATTCGCCCGAGCTTGCTGAACTCGGTGGCGTGTGCTTCGTAGTTGAACGCGCAGGCGATCAGAACGTCGAAGCCCGCGTCGCCGGCCTCCCGAGCGGCCTGCACGAGGTCGGGCCGCTGGACGGTGCCGAACTCCGGGCCAATGAAAATGGCAGCGCGCTTCTCTGAACCGCCCTCGGTGTAACGCCCCTCCGCACACACCATCTCGCCGGGCCACGGCACGAGCGAGCGAAAGGTGATGCGCCCTTCCTTGTGAGCCTGCTGCACGCCGGCGGTGCGGAGGTTCTCCAGGATCATCTGCTCGAAGGTCTGGCCGTCGGCGCTTCCCGGAGCCGATCCGTGCGACGGATGGAGCGGGTCGATCAGCTCGTCGTTCTCGTCGACGCCGAGCGTGCGGTGCGGGCTCAGGCTTTCGACAGTGAATGGCCCGGCAACGCGGACGGTCTTCTTGTCCTCGTACGGCTTGTCGTAGAGGTATTCGTTATCGGCCTTGGCCGCAATGGACGCGTCGATGGCTTTCTGCCTCGCGATGCGCGCCTCCCAGAAGTCCGCCAGCGGCTCTTTCGCCGCTTCCGGCCAGTCTTCCGGCGCTTCCCCCGGGACCTCCCACTCGACAAGCGCGGACGCAGGCGCGATCTCGCCGCTCGGCATGGTGAAAGTGGCGTCGGGCTCCGCGTCGAACTGGACAGTCTTCCCCTCGCGCCCGCCGTTGGTCGCCTTGAACGGCGTCTTGTGGCCGCGCAGTGCTCCGTTTAGCCGGTCGAGCGCGCGAAGGACTTCGGGCTGGCGCTCCTCCCAGATGACGTCGATCTCAACATTACCGACTATCGACTTCAGCGCAACGTGTGGCACGCGCTGATAGATGAAGCCTTGTCGGACATTGCCATAGACAGGCTGGGGGCTTGGGGCGGAGCCTGTGATCTCGGCTTCCTTGAGCTGGCCCTCGCGTGAGTCGGCAAGTAGGTAGAAGGCGTACCGGGCACCCATGATCCGCGCGCGGGCAAGCGCCAGCGCAACCCGCGAAGTATCGATGGTGATCCAGCGGCGGCCCCATTGTTCGGACACCGCAGAAGTAGTGCCGGACCCACAGGTAGGATCCAACACCAGATCGCCAGGATCTGTTGCCATGAGCACGCAACGCTCGACAATCTTGGAGCTTGTCTGAACAACATAGACTTTGTCCGTTGCGCCAGCCAAGTCGCTCCAGATGTTTGACAGGACTTGAACGGGAAAATCTTGAAACCGGCGTGCGTAGCGTATGGAGTTCGCCTGCGATAGGATGCGGTCCGCCTTTGCTAGGCGAACCATTCCTGTTTCGTTCGTTTTCCAGCGACTTTGCATTGTTGGCCGAAACGTCCGACCGTTTCTGACGACTGGAAACCAGCTAGCAGCGCCCTCTCCCTTGTCTCGACCCGCAGAGGCTGACTGAAGTGGATCAGGTGCAATCAGTTCAGCGACGGTTGGCAGCCGAGGCATATCCCCGACCGGTACTCGAACGCCAACTTGCGGCTCAGCAATAGCGAATCGGCCGATGTCAGTAGGGGTGACGTCACGGCCCGCGTAGAGAGCTCGATACTTCACCCGACTGAAGTCCCTCGCGTACCACAAGACGTAATCTGCGACACCGCCGAGATATTGCGAGAAGGTTGACCCGGCCTTCTGGACGGTAATTAAAGCGACAAGGTTGCCGTCGCCAAGCACCTCGTCCATCACCGCGCGGACGCGGTGAACATTTTCGTCGCCAATCTGGACGAAAATCGACCCGGTCCCTGAGAGAAGGTCCCGAGCCACAGTGAGGCGGTCGCGCAAGTACGTTAGATAACTGTGGATACCGTCTTTCCACGTGTCTCGAAATGCCTTCACTTGTTCGGGTTCACGCGTGATATGGCCGGCGTTCCCGTCCTTGACGTCTCGGCTGGTCGTCGACCACTGGAAGTTACTGTTGAACTTGATGCCGTACGGCGGGTCGATGTAGATGCACTGCACCTTGCCGCGGAGTCCCTCGCGCTCGGCAAGGCTGGCCATCACCTGGAGCGAGTCGCCCAAAATCATGCGGTTGGTCCAGTTCTGATCGTGCTGATAGAAGTCCGTCCGTTCCGCGCCCTCAGCCACGCCGTTGAAGTCGGCAAATAGGTCGATCTGCGAATCGGACTCCTGCGCCTTCGTGCCCCTGGACTCCCGCAGCAGGTCGTCGATGAGCGCCTTCGGATGCACCTTTTCCTGGATGTAGAGCGGCGGCGCCTGAACGACGAGGTCGCTCCAGTCCTGGTAGTCCTTTCCGCGCCACACAAGCTGCGGATCGAGGTCAGTGTTGCGCGGGTAGCGAACTTCCTTGCGCGCCACGTGCTCGGCTTCGAGCACGGACTGGTGCTCGGCGGTGGGGATGTTCACTCGCGTGTCGCCGGTGTGGCGTAGGCTTTCGACGTTCTTCGGGGCTCTGTTCCTTGGAGATCTTGGTCGTCGTTTGGCCACGTCAACTCCTCACGGGCGCGAGCGCCACGGTCTCGATCATCCGGTCGAATGCCTCCGCCACCTTGGCTTCGAAGTCGCTCTCCATCTGGTACACGTCGGTCAGCTCTGAAAACGCCCAACGCCCGAAGGTTCCGAGGTTGTTCACTGCGGGCACCCAGTAGATATCCATCGTCAGCTTCTTATCTTTCGCGTCCTCGCGGCGGTAGCCCTTCACCTCCACGACGAGGTGCAGCAGATCGTTGGGGCCGTGACCGTCGTCCACGAGCACGATGAAGTCCGGCCGGTAGCGCCGGACCTCCGACCCGTAGCGATAGGGCACCTCCAGACCAAGGTTGTGGTTCTTCGTATAGGCCACCACGCGCGGGTGCGCCTCCACGACGCGGCACAGCTCACCCTCCCAATCGCTGTCGAGCACCACCCAGTTCACATGGTTCTTGGGTGGCGGGCCGCTGGTATCCCATCGGTCGAGCCTGGACGTGGGAAACCGGACGTGGGCCGTCGAGCCGGCGGGATTGTACGGGTCGAGCAGCGCCTTGATCGGCCGCTCGCCCATCAGCGCGCTCGTGATGCCAGCCGTAATCCGGTTGCAGGCCGTGTCGGCCAGATCCTCGTAGAGGAGCAGCGCGGGGTACGTGTCGCCCTTGCAAACCAAGCAGGTGTCGAGCCACTGCCTTGTGATCCGTTTCAACTGGCCGAAAAGGTGCAGCTTGGGGTCCTCGCCGGCATCGCGCCACTGGTTGTAGATGAGGCGCCTCGTCAGGTGAAAGAGCAGCGTGGACGGGCGCACGTCCTTCAGGTGCTCCACGGTCATGTCGGCCGTGGCGCCGATAATGCCCTGGTTTCGCGTCTTCGTCGGTCCCACCAGATCCGGTGTCAACTCGAAGATCGAATCAGCCGTGAAGGTCGCCGTCAGACGCTCGCTGGGCAGTTCCGCCCGGTAGCCTTCCACACGCGGGATGCCAATCTCCAGGTGATCTCGGTCGGGCCGCACGGCTTTCACCTGCACCGTCTCCCTCGGCGGAGTCGGAGGCGCCACCACGGGCTTGGCCGTGAAGTCGAACGGTACGCCGAAGATGTCAGCGTACTCGGCGTCGAACAGATTGTCTTCGTTCAGCTCGTACGACTGGCGGCGCAGCGCGCGGCCGATGACTTGCTCACAGAGGAGTTGCGTGCCGAAGGCGCGGATGCCCAGGATGTGCGTGACGTTGTTCGCGTCCCACCCTTCGGTGAGCATCGACACGGACACCACGCAGCGGATGCTGGCGCCAAGCTGGCCGGCCTTGCCCACCGTGTTCATCACCTCGCGCAGCAGGTCCTGATCGGTGATGGTATCGGCTGCGTGGGCGTCTCCGGTGCGCTCGATCATCTCGCGCCGGAAGCGGTCGATCTCGTCGGCGGCCATCTTCCTGAACCGATCGTCCAGTGCGTCGCCCGACTCCAGCTCCTCGGAGTCGATGAGCAAAGTGTTGGGGCGGGCCAGCGGGTTGCTCGTCACCTCGTCGTAATTGCGAAAGAGCGCTAGTTTCCCGTTGACGACTACCGACGTGCCATCGTCCTGCGTGCGCTCGTATCCGCCGATGTAGTCGTAAACGAGCTTCGAGATGGCGGTGTTCTGGCACACGACGATGAAACACGGTGGCACCGATATCTTGCGCTCGCGCCACAGATCGAACGTCTTCTGGTAGTGCCCGTACAGCGCTTCTAGGGCAGTCTTGAGGCGTGTGGGCAGCTTCTCCGGGTCGAGGTCGGCGCCGGCGCCGCGCCCTTTCTTCGGCATGTCCTTGCGGACGTGCTCCCAGAGGTTGCGATAGATCGGCATCTCGTCGCCGGGGATGTTCTGCGACACCGGCACGCGCGGCAACTTGACGATGCCGCACTCGATGGCATCCATCAGTGAGAAGTCGCTCATCGTCCAGGGGAAGAGCGTGCCTTCGGCATACCCGGACCCACTGAGAAAGAACGGCGTCGCCGAGAGGTCGATCACGCGCTGCAGCCCCAGCGTGCGCTTGACCGCTTCAAGGCCAGAAATCCAGAGACGCGCGGCTTCTTTGTTCTTCTCCGCTTCCTTCCGCTCGTCGCCCTTCAGCTTCTGACCATCTGGCTCGGCCTTCTCGCGGTAGCAGTGGTGCGCCTCGTCATTGATGGCCAGGATGTGCTTCATTCCCATCAGTTCGGGCATGACGCGTTGCAGCATCTGGCCTTCGGTTTCGAGTGTCTGAAGGTCGGGACCGGTACGGCCCCGGAGCAGCGCCCGGCCACCGGAGGACAGCTCCAGCCGGTCGCGGCGCTTCAGGGCGTGGAAGTTGGTAATGACGATCCGCGCCTTCTTCATGTCCTCCAGTAGGTCGTGGGGCACTAGCTCGCGCGTGCCGTAGTAGTTGTCCGGGTCGTTGGGCTGGAGGACCCGCAGGCGATCGCGGATGGTCAGACCGGGAGCAACGATCAGAAAGCCTCGCGTGAAGTGCTTACTGCCAGGGCGGCGGACAGCATTGAGCGTTTGCCACGCGATGAGCATGGCCATCACCGTGGTCTTGCCGGCGCCGGTAGCCATCTTCAGGGCCAGGCGCTCCAGGCTGGGGTTCGCTTCCGCGTTGACCGCCTTCAGGTTGTCGAGCAGCCGCCTGCCGGCGGCGAGGTGAGGCGCCACTTCGGCGAACCAGATCGCCGTTTCCACGGCCTCGACCTGACAAAAAAATGGCCGCACGCCGCCGAACGCGTGGTGTCGCCAATGCTTCAAGAGCCGAGCGGTCTCGGGCGTCACCTGCCATTGGCTCTCGGGCAGAGTGCGCCACGTGTCCACCTGCCCACGGACCTCGTTGATGATCGAGGTCAGGTCATACGCCTGCTTGGCAGTGGTAAGGCCTTTGCCCTCGTCGAGCACCAGCTCCGCCTGTTCCTCTTTACCGCGGCGCTTCTTCGGCTTTGGAATGGGGGTAACGAAATCTGCCCGCCGCCGTTTGGGAACCAGCTCCCCGGTGGGCTGCCCGCCCTCGTCGAGTTGCCAGTGCTGGCGCGGGCACTCATACGGAGAGTTGACAATGGGCCGCTCGTAGAAGGCGTTCGACACCGCGTGCATTCTATCGGACCGTGCCCGTCAACGAAGTCATGAGGCATCGGCCACCTGAACGGCCGTGGCGTTCTCCGCGAGGCGACAGATACTGTTCACTAGGCGCATCTGGTCGACCGTGGTGCAGCGCGTCTCGAGCAGCCTGGGGCTGCAGACGAGCACCGCGAGCGCACGGGCGCGCGAGATCGCGACGTTCAGGCGGTTTCGGCTGAAGAGGAACTCGAGCCCTCGCGGGACGTCGTCGCCGCTGGAGGACGCCATCGAGAATACCACCGGCGCCTCCCGCCCCTGGAACTTGTCCACCGTGCCGGCCTCGACCCCCGCGGGCAGACTCTCCCGAAGGCAATGCACCTGCATGTTGTAGGGCGCGACCACCAGAATGTCGGCCGGCGTCAGGGGCAGCGTGGTCCCCTCCGTGTCCGTGAAGGTTCCACCTGCCAGCAGCAGCTCCGTCTCACGGCTGATCGCTTCGGCTTCTTCTCGCGACGACTGCGCGTTTCCTTCGTGGTCCACGGGAACGAACCGGATACCTACCCCGGAGAGGCCCGGGGACGCGACCCCCTGGCTCTCGCATCCTTCGGCGCTCCGAAGCCGCCCGTCGTACGCCAGCTCCGAGATGAAGCGGCAGACGTCCGGGTGCATCCTGAACGTGCGCTCCTGAAAGATGCCACGGTCTTCAGCGACGGTGGCCGCCTCCCCGAGCAAGTGCTCCAACGCCGATCGGCCTGCGTCTTCTGGATGGATGCCCTGCTGAATGTGGGGCAACTGCTGCGGATCCCCCAGGAGCACCAGGTTTGCGGCAGAGGTCCCCATCGCAATCGTGTCGGCCAGCGAGAGCTGGCCCGCCTCGTCTATGAACAAGTACTCGATCCGCCCCTCCATGGCAGGCCGCGAAAACAGCCAGGATGTTCCCGCGATGAGCGAGACATCGGAGCCTTCACAGTCCGCGTTGTCCATCGTGTTCGCAATGAGCGCACCATCGAACCTGTCGGCTTCGCTGCCGCACTTCTTCAAGCCCGCGAAACGAACGCCGTTTGCGTGGGCGACCCTCTCGACCTCGGCAAGCAGGTTGTTGATGGCCTTGTGACTGAGAGCCGAGACGCCAACACGACGGCCGGCGGACAGCAGCGACACGATCAGGCGCGCCCCCGTCCAGGTCTTGCCGGAGCCCGGCGGCCCCTGTATGAACAGATAGCTCTCCTCCAGTGCCGCCACCAGCGCCCGCTGTGCCTCGAGGCCTTGGGTCTGAAGCCATTCCCCCTGCCGGCGTCCGCGAATCCGCGGCAGCTCACGTTTCAGCAGGGCGCGGGTGGCACCGTACCGGTTGCCGCCGGCGATGATCTCGTCGCCCAGCCGGCCGAGCGCGTCGCGCTGGGCTCGGTCGGGAATTGGCTGGCCTTTGGCGACGGCGAGAGGGAGAGGCAGGGCCGCGAGCGACGGTCCCCGCTTCAAGTACAGGCGATTGCGATGGCCGTCGATGCGAATCGGTGCGCCAGCGCGAATTCCACGGAACGGATCCTCGAGCTGGTCCTTCGGGCTGGAAGCCAGCTTGTACTCCTGCTGGGGAAAATCAAGCGGGTGAACGAACGACTTCTTGTCCGGTGTCGGCTGCTCGTCGTCGGCCGGCTCCAGGCACGCTATGGCCTCGTTGTCCTCGATCAGCTCGTCCAGCGACTTGTTCTGCCGATCGAAATAGGCCCACCATTCGGGCTTGGCTTCGCG
>Ga0326597_10012204_pt1 | contig 11326 bp, 9 predicted proteins | sample RVTome_12_FD_203789 | JGI IMG/M metagenome (GOLD analysis project Ga0326597, IMG submission 203789) | Soil microbial communities from uranium-contaminated site in the Upper Colorado River Basin, Wyoming, United States - RVT100D185 | ecosystem: Environmental > Terrestrial > Soil > Contaminated >... | reverse complement strand
CACGAGAGGTTAGAGACGTTTGCGAACGACCCGCCCGATCGCAGGACGTTCAGGAAATCGAGGAAAGCCATCTCTCCCTGCGAACGGATCACGAAGTCGACGGAGTCGGACTTCAAGACGGTGTCGGCATGCTGGGTCGGAAAGTAGCCGCCCCACACGATGGGAACCTTCGGGAGCGAGGCCTTGACCCGCTTCGAGACCAACGCCGCCTGGGTGAGCTGCGGCCCGGGCATCACCGTCACCGCGAGAACGCTGGTTTCGCTACGAGGTACGTCCCGAAGGATCTCGAGGATCGCCGCCCCCGGATCCTTCTCGAGGTTTCCGTCAACGAGGCGAAAGCTCTCCCGACCCTCGAGAACCGCGGCGAGGGACATCAGAGACAGGGGGAGCGGCTGCTTTCCCGGGGTCGTCGACAGCGGATTGTAGAGAACGATCACGGTTTTCTCATCACGATGAGGAAGTGATCGCCCCACTGTCGAAGCCCCGGACAGGAGGCGACACCGTCCTCGAGCTTCTCCAGGGCCCGCACCAATCCCGGGTGTCGCGACGCGAAGCCTTCGAGGTACGGCGGGGGCACGAGGAGTCCGAGGGAGCGAAGCGCGACCCGCTCGAGGCCCGTGTCGGCGAATGTCCGCTCGACCTCGGCCGGCGTGTAGTACCGAGTCCAGACGGTGCGTCCGTAGAACGGCACGGGGACGAAGCCGCTCGTGAAACGCACGCGCAGCCGCTTCCAATCCCGCCGGAGCCCGTAGAGAGCGATCTCCCACGGGCAGACGCGGCCGAGGATCGAGGCGACGAAGATTCCGCCCGGGTTCAACTTTTGCGCGATCCGATGCGCGGCCGCGGGGAGATCAGGGACACAGTTGAGGGGCCCGAGGTCCGAGTAGGCGCCGTCGAACTCACCCGCCTCGAGCCGGTCGAGCTCGTGGATGCCGAGATTCCGCACCTCGACCCGGGGTTCGAGCCCGGAGGCCCTTATCCGCCGCGAGGCTTCTTCCACCATCTCGGGCGACCAATCGATCGCGAGGACGTCGTAGCCCAACCGTCCGAGAACCTCGGCATCCGGTCCCGGGCCGCAGCCGAGATCCAGGAGCCGGGACCCTGGAGCGAGCCGGGAGGTGATGGCTTCGATCGTGCGGCGCCTCATCTCCCGGATCACGGGGTTACGTGCGTTCTCGTCGTGATAGGTCTCGGCGACGGTGTCGAACGCGCGCCGGGTCTCGACGAGGGCAGCGAGCCCGAGGGGGCCCAGGGTCACGACAGACCTCCGGGACGGAAGCGAATCGAGCAGACGCACCGCTCGCAAAGAGGGTTGGTTGCGACTGTAAGCTTGCGGCGGAAGGCCGGCAGGTCTTCCCGCAGGATCCGATCGAGCGGCGCTTCCCGCACGTTTCCGACCGGCGGATGAAAGAAGCATGGCCGGACGGCGCCGTTCGCCTCGACCACCGCGGAGACCCAGGGAGCGTTGCACGAGACTCTCGGAAACGGACCCTCGCCCCGCAGGGCGGCGTAGTACTCGGGTAGCCTCCGAAGCTTGTCCGGGCTTTCGGCGATGAACCCCGCACGGAAAGCCTCGCGCTCGTTCGCGATCACGGCTTCGACGACCGATCGAAACTCACCGATCTCGTCTCGATCGAGGAGAAGGGCAAAGCCCTCGGGCGGCTGACTTCGCCCGAAGGCCGTCGAGGAGACGTCCGCGGCGAGAAAGGAGATCCCGGAAAGCCCGAGCTCGCGGGCCCTGCGAACGAGCCGTGGCAGCTCGCGGAAGTTCGCTTTGTGAAGCGTCGCGCGGGCGGTAATGGGAATCGAGGGCGACGCCTCTCGGAGGCGGGCGATTCCGGACTCGACGGCCGCGAGCGCCTCGATGCCGCGTACCTTCTTATAGAGGTCGCTCGTCGTGGCGTCGAGGGAAAGCGTCACCCGGGTGAACCGGGAGGCGACCTCCCGCGCGTGGCGCGCGAGGAGGACTCCGCTCGTCAGAAGCTCGAGCTTCAGCGATCGGTCGACGAAGAGATCGGCCACGGTGAAGACGTCGGGCCGGAGGAGCGGCTCGCCCCCGGAGAAAGCCACGACGCGGGTGCCGAGACCGGAAAGCGACCGGGAGAAGTCCGAGATCTCTTGAAGCGTCAGATCGTCTTCTCCCGTGCTCTGCCACCAGTCGCAGGAGACGCAACGGCTGTTGCATCGGCTCGTCGGGTAGAAGATGAGGAGCGGAACGACGAACGTCCGATGGGTGAGCTCGGAGGCTCGTATCCGGAGAGTCGTGCCGAGAGAGGACAACACCTTCACCCCTGGGGCGCGAGAGGCCGCAGCCACTCGACCATCGTTTTTTCGATCGGATAGCGGTAGAAATCCCGGCGGCAGCGCCATCGGGCGAGCGCCTGGAGCGGGACCCGCAAAGGCGTCGGCCGCGCCCAGGCGACCTGCTGGTAGAACTTGAATCGCTCGATGAGAGCGCGCTTTTCCGAACCTACCCAGAGACTCGCCGCGGCGTTCTCGATCTCGGCCCAGTCCTCGAGCTTTCGTGGAAGGGGATGGCCCTCCTTCGCGAGAGCGTCGGTGATCTCGGTTCCCGGGTAGGGCTTGTAGTAGAAGAAGGCCACCTGGAAGTCGGGCGCCATCGCGCGCAGGCGTTTGGCGATCCAGATCGTTTCCTCGACGCTCTCGGGCGGTTCGCGAGGGAAACCGACGATGAGGTTGAAGAGCACGCCGATTCCGAGACGGCGGCATTTTTCCGCGGTCACGAAGACCTGGTCGAGGGTGACGTCCTTCTTCATCCAGTCGAGCATCGGCTGCGAGCCCGACTCGAGGCCGACCATCACCCGGCGCAAGCCCGCCTCCCGGCACTCCGCGAGGACCTGCTCGTCGATCCGCGCTCCCTGGTCGGCGCGCAGGGTCGCCATCCAGCGGAAGTCGAGGCCGCGCTTTCGAAACTCGGAGGCGATCGCGGCGACGCGCTTTCCCTGGGTGAAGAACGTTTCGTCTTGAAACCCGACGTCGTCGAAACGGTGGCGTCGATAGAGACGCTCGAGCTCCGAGCCCACGCGCTCGGGGTCGAGACCGAACCAGGCGCGGCGGTAGACCGTGGGGTCGGCGCAGAACGTGCAGCGGAAGCGGCAGCCCTGAGACGTCACGTAGTCGAGTTGCCGCTGGCCCTTGCGCTTGAAGTACCGCTCGAGGTCGATGAGATCGTAGTCGATCGGCGGAAACCGGTTCACATCGGCAGTCGCGCGCGCGGGGTTTGCGACGACACCCGCCCCTCGTCGGCTCGTGCAGCCGAGGAGCCCGTCGAGAGGTGACCCGCCTTCTAGACGCTCCAGGATTTCCGCGAACGTGATCTCTCCCTGTCCTTGCACCGTGGCGTCGACGCCCGCTTCCACCAGCGTTTCCTCGGGAAAGAGCGAGGGGTGCCATCCGCCCCAGACGACGGGGCAGGCGGGCCGCGCGGCTTTCACCGCGCGCGTGACCCGAAGCGCGTCTCCGAGGGGCTTCCCCGTCAAAACCGTGATCCCCAGGCAAAGTGCGTCTTCCGTCTCCCGTACGAGTCGCTCCGAGGGCCGGTCTTCCAGTCGGCCGTCGACGAGGACGACCTGGTACCGCTTCCGATCCAGCGCCGAGCCGAGCGCCAGAAGCGCGAGCGGGAGCGTGTAGAAATCCGCCCTCGGATTGTAGAGGACGACCTTCGGTCGCTTCACGACTGGATGCTCAGCTTCTTCAGGCTCGAGAATTCCGGAGAGGTCATAATGTCGCGGCCCACGGACTCGACGGTAAGCCCGCTCGCGAGCCAGTAGCCATAGATGAACCGGCCCACGGGATCGGCCGGCCGGCCGAGCAGGAGCCGATACACCGTGTCCACTTTCGCCATGCTCACCGCGTCCGAGAGGAGGTGCTCGACCTCGCCGATGTCGCAGACCCCGAAGCTCTCCGCCTGTTCGAGGAGGAGGCGCACTTCGCCCGGATCCGCGGGCCGGGCGAGCTCGCGGGTGAGGACGGCCTCGGCATCGTCCGCGGGAAGCGGAGTCTCGCAGGCGCGCACCGGGCGAGTGCGGGTCGCTACCTCCTCGAGGTCGAGACGGTGCAGCTCTTCGAGCCCTTCGGTGACGAGAAGCTGGTACTCGGAGATCCGGGTGGAGGCGAGATCCGAAAGCGTGCGGTACTGCCAGGTGAGAGACCAGGCGACGGCCGCCGCCAAAACGAACGAGACGACGTAGACCACGAGCATCTGCGTCTTCAGACGCGAGAGCACTTTCTCCGAGATCGCGATCTCGAGAGCACGCTGCCCAGGTTCATCCGGAGTCATGGAACCCCCTTTGGATCATTCCCCATTGGCGGCATAGAGCGACGTGAGCGCCTTCAGCGTTCCCGACAGAGAGTATCGCGCAACCACCTCGGCGCGCGCGAGGAGCCCTCGCGCCCGAAGCCGCGTCGGGTCGGAGAGTGCCTCGAGGATGCCAGAGGCGAGCGCCTCGGGATCCGCGCACGGAACGGCGATCGTCGCGGGAACGAGGTCGGCGACCACCCCCACCCGGGTTCCCACCGTCGTCCGCCCGCAGGCGGCGGCTTCCTGCGTCACCCATTCCTGGCCTTCGTGGAGCGAGCTCATGACCGCGAGATCGGCGGAGCGATAATAAGAAGGTAGCTCGTGGTGGGCCACGGCGCCGTGGAACACGACCCTTCCCTCGACCCCGAGCGCTTTCGAGAGGCTCTTGAGCTCGTTTTCCAGCGGGCCGCTTCCCACGACGTTCAAGGCGGCATCGGGAATGGCGCGGCTTACCCGGGCGAAGGCCTGGAGGAGCGTCCGTTGATCCTTCACCGGAACCAGGGACGCGACGTGGAGCAGCCGCGTCTTTCCCGCCAGAAGCGACGGCACCGCTTCTCCCGGGCAGAAACGATCCAGGTCGACGCCGATGGGAAGAAGCGAAGGCGTCGCGCGAGGCCGCGCGAGAGAGGCGAGAGTGGTCGAGCCCGCAGTCACGCAGCCCGCCCCCGCGAGCGCCGAAGCCGCGAGAAAGCGATTCAGGCGGCTTCGCCGGCCGCCGTATCCTATCTCGGGAAGCGACACCAGCTCGCCTCCGAGGAGGGTGACGACGGACGAGATACCGAGGGAGCGGGCCGCCCGGACGGCGACGAAACCCGGCTCGTCGGCCCAGAAGGCGTGGAGGACGTCGAACGGCTCGCGACCGTGCTCGCGGCGGATTGCCGAGATGGCCCGCATGAGGAGCGGCAATCGCGCTAGCCCATGAACGCCGGCCCCTCCAAAAGCTTCGACCGTCGAGGCATAGATTGGATAGGAAGCCCGCCGGTGGGGATAGCGCAGCGCGAAAACGCGGACCCGGTGGTCCTTCCCGAGGTCGCGTACCAGGCTCAGGAGAGCCGGGATGCACCAGTCGCTCTCGCTGGCGCTGAATCCAGGGACGACGATCCCGATATTCACGGCGACGCCTCCATTATTCAGTGCGCTGGGGCCCCACCCCCAGCGCTCCAATACGGGCGCCCTCCGGGCGCCGCCGCTGGGGCTCCGCCCCCAGCGCTCCAAATTCGGGCGCCCTCCGGGCGCCGCTGTTTGCCGGCGCCGCTCCGCCGATGCCCTGCATGTGAGCCGCTGTTTGGGGAGCGTGCCAGCTCCTGCGGCATCGCTCGAAGATATGAAAGGCGGGGACGAGCGTGAGGGTGGTGAGCCCGAGAAAGCCGAGGATCATTCCTAGGGCCCCGAAGTCCCTTCCGAGAAGGATCAAGAGCGGCACGGCGCCGAGGCCCTCGAGCACCGAGAGCAGCGCGAAGGGCTCCGCTTTATGCGCCCTCAGGTAGCTTCCCATCGCGAAGCGAACCTGCTGGAGCACGAGCGCCGAGAGGAAGAGAGACGTCTCGAGCGTCGGAAGGAAGCGTTTCGCGAGCTCGAGGTCGAGCCTGCGGGCGAGAGCGAGGAACGATAGAAAGAGCGCCGCGCCCGCGGCCGAGACCAGAACGGAAGAAACGGTCGCGCGCCGGAAGACGGTGTCCATCGCGGGATAGTCACGCTCTGCGGCGAGGATGGCGAGGCGGGGCACTTTCGTCGCCATCACCGCGAACGCCGCGGACGAGATCGCGGTCGCCGCCGCCGCTGTCATTCCCATTCGTCCCGCGAGCTCCGGGCCGTGGAAGGCGAAGAGCACGGGAGTGAAGAGCGAGTAGAGGAGATAACCCGAGAGCCAGCTCAACGCGAACTTCCACTGGAGGGGCCAGAGCTCGCTGCGATAGGAGATCGCTTCCCGGTCGACGGGAGCGCGCCCAAGGCGGCGAGCGATCCCGAGGGCTTCTCGGCCGAGGCCCGAGATCCCGACGAGGAAGGAAACGATTCGGGTGACGGCGATGGTGAAGAGGCCAAAGCCGAATGCGATCGCGAGAAAGCCCGCGATGCGGCTCGCGAGCCCCTGGCCCAGGCGCACGCCGTGGACCCTCTCGACGCGGTTCGCGCCCTCGAGAAGCGAGAACACGGGGGTGAGCAGAACCGAAACTGCCGTCGCGAGGACTGCGATCCACCAAGCGAGCCCCCAGGAGATCGTCCGGCTATCAGAAAATATTCGGAAGTAAACGCTTCCGGCGATCCCAAGACCTGCTCCGAGAAGAAGAGCCACGCCCCCGTACCAGCGAAGCGAGAACCGAAAGAGACCCGCGAGGCGGGAGAGCGACCGCTCCCGCTCACCCGGATCCGTGGACGCCGTCTTCGCCCACTCGTGGCTCACGAACTGCTGCAGGAGCTCGCCGAAGCCGAGCTCTGCGAACGTCTGGAGCGTGAGGAGGCTCAGGAACGTGAAGTAGTAGCCCTGGAGCTCGGGAGTAAAGAACCAGGCGACGAGAACCGCCGTGAGAAGACCCGCGGCGCTTCCCCAGAGGCGGCTCGCCATGGCATAAAGGGTTGCCCGCTCGATCATGATCTCGTCATGCTCATCAGGTGAATCGCGAGCTCCGCGACGTCCCGCGGATCGCGTCGGGTCAGGCAGCGGACGTCGCCGAAGCGGCACTCCACTTCCATGCAGAAACGGCACTCGAGGTCGGAAGAATCGAGGCAGAGCGAGCGCCCGCCGAGAGGACGCGACCAGTCGCCGCGGCTCGAGCCGAAGAGCGCGAGTGTCGGAACTCCCGAGACCCAGCTCATGTGCATGAGCCCGGAGTCCTCCGACAGTACCAGGTCGGCCTTTCGCACCAGACCGAAGGCCTCGTCGGGAGTGGTGCGCCCCACGAGATCGACGAGGCATTCCGCGAGCTCCGCACGCAGGTACGCCGCCTTTCCACGCAATCCAGGAAGGCCGAGGACCAGGAACTTCACAGGGCGGGAGTCCATCTCCTGAAACGCCCGCGCGAATCGGACGTAGCTCTCAAGGGGCCAGTTGCGCGAGGGAAAGGCACCCGCGGGGTTCAGGATCACCAGACGATCCTCGGGGCGAATACCGGAGCTCCGAAGGAGAGCGAGAGCTGCGGTCTCGTTTCGCAGGCGAAGATCGGTGTCGACGGCGACGGGACCGAGACCGGACTCTTCGATGGCGAGGCGCGTCCGCTCCCCCGCGGGAAGCGGGCTTACCTTGTCGAAGAGGCATCGTCTCTCGGGACGAAGAGCGAGCGTCACCCATCGACTCAGCTCGTTGTTCTGGAGATCGAGCACCGCGTCGTAGCCGCGCACTAGAAGCCGCGGCAAGAGGGTCGCGGTCGAGAGGCACTGCCTTTTGAAGCTCCTGCCTCCCCCGATTGCGAAGACTCGCGAGAAGAGCGCGAGGCTCCGTGGAATCGCAGCGGTCTCTTCACGGGTCAGAAGATCCAGCTCCGCTTCGGGAAGGAGACGCTTCAGGGAGTTGAGGTAGGGGAGGGTGATGACCACGTCCCCCGTCGCCTGTAGCCGGATTGCGAGGATCTTGAGGCTCACGGGGAAGCCTCTCCGCGAATCACGGCCGAGGAGGCGCCCAGGAGAATGAAGACCGCGAGGTAGATCGGGGTGAACGCCAGGAGGTAGTCGAAGACCCCGTGGACCAGAAAGCCGACGAGGCTCGCGGCGAGCGTAGAGGCCTCTAGAGCGAAGGGTCCGATCGTGGCGCGCCGGCGGAGCCCGGCGAGCGCTTTCACGATGAGAAGGACGAAGGCGGCAAAGCCCGCGAGGCCCACGGTCGCGAGGAGCTCCAGGTAGAGGCTGTTCGAGAAGACGCGCGTGTCCCAGACGGGATGGCCGGAGACGGGTCCGTAGAGCCAGCGAAAGTTGTCGGGACCGACCCCGAGGAGAGGATGCGCCCGGAAGAGCGAGAGGGCGATCGCCCACAGTTCCGCCCTTCCCGGCCGCCAGGATCTCTCGGCGATGGCGCGGCGGATGTTGTGGCGGGCGATTCCGAACGCCGCCCTCACGCCGCCCACCACCACGTTCACCGGGACGCCGAGCCCGACTTTGTCCGAGAACCAGGTCGTGTGCTCGTGAACCATGTCCCAGATGAGGACGTAGCTTCCCGGCTCGGAGGGCGCCCGCACCGTGGCGACGACGTCGAGGGTCTCGCCTGGCTTCAGGGGATCGTCGAGCCGTGTGCGCTCCCCTTCGAGCGCGAGAGGCCGGACCACCGAATCCCCGGAGAGCCGGAACCACCGGTAGGAGAGATGAAACGGTTTCTTCCCCTTCGACCCCCAGGTGAGCTTTCCCACGTTCGAGACCCGCACCCCGGTCTTCGCCAGCTCCCGGGGCTCGAGCTCGAGAGACGTTGCGCGGGGCTCGATGCGGGCTTCGTACCAGCTCCGATCGCCCTCGCTCGCCGCGCGCCAACGGAAGCTCGGTTCGAAGGCGAAAAACGCCGCGACGATGAGGAGGAGCGCCGCTTCGATCCGCAGGAGGGGACGCGATCGAACGAGCCACCACAGGGTGAAGCTCGAGGCGGCGGCCCCAAGGAGGGCGCCCCGGGAGTAGGTCAGAAGAATCGCCGCGACGATTCCACAGGCGGCGAGGGCCGCAATCGCGCGGCTTCGCTCGCGGAGGGCGAAGTAGAGCGTGGGCGCGAGCGCGAGCACCAGGAATCCGCCGGCGGTGTTGGGATAGGCGAACGTCGCCGCGGCCCGCGTGCGGCCTCCGACCTCGAACGCGTGCTCGCGGAAGGGAGCGACGAGCATTTCGTCGAAAGACCAGGGACCCGCCTCAAGAAGTGCCAACGAAGCGGTGAGCGCTCCCGCGAGAGAAAGGCACGAGAACAGGAGCGAGAAGCGGGGAGCGAGCGAGAGAGCTGAAGACGCGACGAAGAACGCGACGACCGCGGCCGCCATCCGGGCAGTGAACTTCAGCGGAAGAAGGGAAGAACCGGGGGCGTTGACGGCGGAGACGAGGAACGCGACGAGAAAGAGAAGGAGGGGAGCCGCGAGCGGGATCCGGAGGCTCGGTCGGCGGGAAACGATTCCCGCGGCCGACGCTCCGACGAGGACGAATGCTGAGACCTCGAGGTGACTCAATTGGAGCCCGAAGACCCTCGCGAGCGGAGCCAAAGGCTCGAACGGAAGGAGCAGCATCAAGGCCGCGAGCGGCACTACCGGATGCAACACTCTAGTGCTCGCCTTCGCTCGTCAATCGGTGCGGTGGGGCCCCACCCCCACCGCTGTGGGCTGAGGGCTCCGCTCGGCTCGCTCCCCTCGCTCCTCGCTCGGGGAGGACGGCCGGATTCCCGCGGCCCTGCGCCTTCGGCGCGGCCGCTTCCTCCCGGCCGAGCTCGCTGCGCTCGCGTTTCTCCAGGGCGAAAAGCGGAAATCGAGCCGGGGGGGCGAAGCGCCGCAATCGGCAGTAGGCGCGTCGGAGCCCCCTTCGAACTCCTTCGAAGGGGTGCAGGACCTCCACCTGGAACCCGACGCCCGCCGAAAGAACGACGAAGTCTCCCTCCACCAGAAACCCCGCGGTCGAGGCCGCATCGGAGATGCCGAGCTCGCGGTGGTGCGCCTGGCGGCGTCGCACCATTTCTCGCCCGGGCTCGGGCTCGTCATAGACGGGGCTGTCGAGGACGAGGAACAGTCCTCCGGGTCGAAGGACACGGTGAGCTTCGGAGACCGCGTCCCGGATCCGCCCGGCGTAATGGAGCGCGCCGTTCGCCACCACCAGATCGAACTGCGCGTCCTCGAGGGGAAGGTCTTCCATCTCGGCGAGGGCGCGGGTGAGGCGGTCGCCGTGAGCGACCCCAGGCCGAGCGTAACGCGAAACGGCGCCGAGACCGTCTTCGTCGTCGAGAGAGATGTCGGTCGCGAGGACGTAGTGCCCCGCCTGCGCCATGCGCCAGGAGAACCAGCCGTTTCCGGCGCCGACCTCCAGGATGCGAAGCGCGAGCTTGTCCCACTCATCTGCCTGCTTCACTTCGGGAAACCGCCGGGCGATGGCCCGGAGCGCTCCCCGATAGCTTCGAGCGCGGATCTTCCAGACGGCGCGGTTTTGGCCTTCGGACGCAAAGGGAAGGCGGCGGTAATAGTCGGCGGCGCCGCCCCACCCCTCGATTCTTCGGATCCTTCGATAGGCGTCGAGAAAGGGTGCTTTGGCCGCGATTCTCTCCGCTCGCATGAGCGGCAGCACTCCTTCGCTTCCTGCGAGGCGCCTCCCCTCCGCGGGACAGAACAGATCGCTCCCGGCGGAGAACGCCTTCGAGCCGCACTCGGGACAGCGGAATCGAAATCGATCGGAGCCCGTCTCTCGAGTCGACTCCAGGGTGCCGACCCCGAAGGCGGCGTCAGACCGAAGAGACATGACTCGCCTCTTTCGATCTCTCTACGGGATTCTGCACGGGCCCCTTGGGCAGGAGCTGAAGCAGGGACTCGATTCTTCGGGAAAGATCCGCCCCGTGATCGTTGAAGTGAAGCTTGATGATGCCCGGCTCGAGCTTGACTGACGCGGTGAGGCCGCAGGAGCGGAGCCGCCGCCGCAGATGGGAGCCGAGGACGAGCCGGCTGATTCGCTCCAGGAGAACCCCTCCGCCGAACGAGAGAGCTACCTCCCAAAAGAAGGAGCCGCTCGAAGGCTCCTCCGCCTTCGGGGGAACGAGCGAGCGGTACCGCTCCCAGAAGTTCGGAAAGAACGTGGCGCCCCATTCGTTCGCCCGTACCAGGCGATAGAGGACGCCGCTCCCGGACAGGGGCTTGAGCGAAACGATCTGGCTCGCGGTGAAGGCGTCGCGCTCCGCGAGCGCGAGCCGGTCTTCGGAGAGGAAATAGTTGAGGCAGATGGTCCGTCTCCGTCCGAGGAGCTTCATGGCAACGAACAAGAGAAAGGCCACGGCCCAGGTCCGCTCTCGTGCCGTGACCACGAAGAGGTCGACGTCTCCGTCGCGGGAGTTCTCGTGGGCGGTCGCCCCGGAGA
>Ga0326597_10012203_pt1 | contig 11326 bp, 10 predicted proteins | sample RVTome_12_FD_203789 | JGI IMG/M metagenome (GOLD analysis project Ga0326597, IMG submission 203789) | Soil microbial communities from uranium-contaminated site in the Upper Colorado River Basin, Wyoming, United States - RVT100D185 | ecosystem: Environmental > Terrestrial > Soil > Contaminated >... | reverse complement strand
CCGCGGCCCGGCGATTCTATCCCCCCGCCCGCGACGTTCGAGTATAATTCACGGAACTGTCGCAATTACAGGGCGGGTCAGGTGAATCGGATCGTCTTGCTCGGGCTGATGGGTGTCGCGGTCATCATCGCGGCCCTGCTGCTGAATTACGCAATCAATCGCGAGGAGGCGGTCGTCGCGCCGTTGCCGGACCTGGCCGCCACCGAGGAGGGCACCGTGCCGCCGGTCGCCGAGGCGCCGCCGACGGCCGAGGAATCCGCGCCGGCCGACGCGGTGCCGAGCTTCGATGTCGTTCGCGTCAACCCGGCCGGCGAGGCGGTGATCGCCGGCCGCGCCGCCCCCGGCAGCGAGGTCACGGTCACGGTCGACAAGCAGGCCATCGGAACGGCCGTCGCGGACGAGCGCGGCGAGTGGGTGTTGCAGCCGGAAGCCGCGATCGCGCCAGGCGACCACGAGATCGGATTGTCCGCCCAGGCGCCGGCCGCCGAGTCGATCGTTTCACAGGATATCGTGGTCGTGGTCGTGCCGGAGGCCGAGACGGACATCGCCGGGCGGCCGGCGGAACAGACCGGCGCGGCGCTGGCCCTACTGGTGCCGCGCGACGGCGAGGGCGCGACCACGGTGCTGCAGGCGCCGTCGGCCGGCGCGGGAGCGGAGCAGGCGCCCGCCGGCGATACCGCTCTGACGCTCGACACCGTCGACTACGACAGCGCCGGAAACGTCACGATCGGCGGCCGCGCCCCGCCGGGGGCGACGGTCCAGGTCTATCTCGACAACACGCTCGCCGGCCGCACGGTGGCCGGGCCCTCGGGGCGGTGGGAAGTGACGCCGCAGCAGCCGATCGCGGCCGGACTGCAGACCCTGCGTGTCGATCAGGTCGGGAGTTCCGGCAACGTCGTCGCCCGCGTCGAGTCGCCGTTCTCGCGCGCCGAGGTGGCGGTCGACATGCCGGCCGAAGCGGTCGTCGTCGTGCAGCCGGGCAACAGCCTGTGGCGCATCGCCCGGCGCAGCTACGGCGCGGGTCTCCGCTATACGGTGATCTACGAAGCCAACCGCGCCCAGATCGGGGACCCCGACCTGATCTATCCGGGTCAGGTCTTCGTCGTCCCGCCGGAAGCGACGGTCACGAACTAGGCAGGCGTGGCCGCCGCCGCCGGGGCCGGGTCGCCGCCGCGCCGGGGCTGCAGCAGATCGCGCAACAGCTCGATATAGGGTTTGAGCTCGAGCAGGAGCTGCGCCGCCGCGGCGATAACGTTGGTCGGGGTCAGCGGCGTGCGCAGCGCGATGTCGCCGACCGCGTGCATGCGCCGGTCGGTGCACAGCGCCAGTCGGCCATGCGGCAGCGAGCGCGACGCCAGCAGCACGGCGAAGGCGTCGCGGCGCAACGCGATCGATTCGACGGAATAGGGAAGCGGGCCGCACTCGCCGCGCAGTTGCAGGAACGGCCGGTCGTCCTCCAGCCGCATGCGCGCGGCGAAAGCGATTCCGTGAAAGGCGAAATCGAAGGCGAACGGACGCTGCCGCGGGTCCTGCCGCGCAACGCTCCCGTCCGGTTGGACGACGAACGAATTGACTTCAATGGGAAGCTGGTGCTTGCTGACCAAGTCGACGCGGTCGGTCGTCATCTTCCATGCTCCGGCGGTTCCTGTTGCCCAGCCATAGCATGGGCGGTTTAACGGTCCCTTAACCGCGCGACCCGCACACCAAGGCGCCGATCGCGGAGCGGGCGCGGGCCTGGCCCGCCCGCCAGACTGCCGGGGACGAACCGCCGATGGACCGTTTGCCGACCGTTCTCGTGCCGATTCACCGCGACGGCTGGCCGTTTATCGGGATCTTCGCCGTCGTCGCCCTGGTCCTCGGCGTGGTTTCAGCGCCGCTCGGCTGGATCGGCGCCGTCCTCACCGCCTGGTGCGCCTACTTCTTCCGCGATCCGCCGCGCGTGACGCCGACGCGGGACGGGCTGTTCGTCAGCCCGGCCGACGGCCGGGTCGCGATGGTGGTCTCGGCGTCGCCGCCGCCCGAGCTCGGCATGGGCGAGGGCGCGCGGACTCGGATCAGCATCTTCCTCGACATCTTCAACGTGCACGTCAACCGCGTCCCGGCCGACGGGACCGTCGTCGAGCTCGCCTATCGCCGCGGCAAGTTCGTCAACGCCTCGCTGGACAAGGCGAGCGAGGACAACGAGCGGCAGGCCGTCCGCCTGCGTCTCGCCGACGGCCGCGATATCGCCTTCGTGCAGATCGCCGGGCTGGTGGCGCGCCGCATCCGCTGCGATCTCGCGGTCGGCCGGGCGGTGCGCGCCGGCGAGAGGTTCGGGCTGATCCGCTTCGGCAGCCGGGTCGACCTCTATCTCCCCGAGGGCGTAGCGCCGCTCGTCGCCGTCGGCCAGACCGCCGTCGGCGGCGAGACCGTGATCGCCGACCTTCGTTCGCAGGACCCGCCCCGCACAGGAGAGACCCGCTAGATGAGGACGAGACCCCGCCCCCGCCTGCGCGACCAGTCGTTCAACCGGCTGATTCCCAACATCCTGACGGTGCTCGCGCTGTGCGCCGGCCTGACCAGCATCCGCTTCGCCTTCCAGGAGCGTTGGGAGATGGCCGTGTTCGCCATCGTGATCGCCGGCGTTCTCGACGGGCTGGACGGGCGCATCGCGCGTCTGCTCGACGGCTCCAGCAAGTTCGGCGCCGAGCTCGATTCGCTGTCGGATTTCCTCGCCTTCGGCGTGGCGCCGGCGCTGCTGCTCTACTACTTCACCATGAAATCCGTGGTCGGGATCGGCTGGGCGCTGGCGCTGCTGTTCGCGGTCTGCTGCGCGCTGCGGCTGGCGCGCTTCAACACGAAAGTCGACAACGCCGACCTGCCGGCCTGGACCGGACGCTTCTTCACCGGGGTGCCGGCGCCGGCGGGCGCCGGACTCGTGCTATTGCCGGTGTTCGCCACCTTCGAGTTCGGCTCGGGCTTCTTCGACCACCCCGTCGTCGCCGGCGGCGCGATGGTCGCGGCTTCGCTGCTCATGGTCAGCCGCGTGCCGACCTTTTCGTTCAAGCGGATCAAGGTGCCGCACGATTACGTGCTGCCGACCCTGCTCGGGGTCGGGCTGTTCGCCGCGTTCCTGGTCGGCATGCCCTGGATGACGCTGATGGCGGTCGGCGTCCTCTATCTCGCGTCGTTGCCGTTCAGCTATGTCGCCCACCGGCGGCTGTCGCGTCAGGCGACCGTCGCCGATCTCGAGGACGTCGAGGAGGGCGAGGACCTGCCGGCCGACTGACGCGCAACCGGCCGGGGACGGGCGGTCATGCTCGACGCGGCGCTCGATGCCGCGGCGCGGCGGCTGGCGCGGGCCGGCCTGCGCGCCGACGCGATCACCCTCGGCGGTCTGGCGGTCGGGCTGGCCGCGATCCCGTTCCTCGCCCTCGAATGGTATGCGGCGGCCCTGGCGGCGATCCTCGTCAACCGCCTCGCCGACGGGCTCGATGGCGCCGTCGCCCGGCAAACCGGGCCGACCGACCTCGGCGGCTATCTCGACATCGTCGGCGACTATCTGTTCTACGCGGCGGTGCCCTTCGGCTTCGCGCTGGCCCGTCCGGCGAACGCGCTGGCGGCCGCCTTCCTGATCTTCGCCTTCATGGGCACCGGCGCCTCGTTCCTCGCCTACGCGATCCTCGCCGCCAAGCGCGGCATCGTCACCGCGCATCAGGGCTCGAAGGCCTTCTTTTATTTGGGCGGGCTGACCGAGGGCACCGAGACGATCGCGGCGTTCGTCGCCTTCTGCCTGTTCCCGGACGCCTTCGCGGCGCTCGCCTACGGTTTCGGCGCGCTGTGCTGGGTGACGACGCTGTCGCGCATGGCCGCGGCCGGCCGCTCGTTCGGCGATTGAGGCGACGGGCGACCGCTTGAAAAGCACGGTAATTTGCCGTACATTAGGGCTAGAGAGGAAATCATCATGACAACCACGGCACGCCGCAAACGGTCCGCCGGTCGCGAGCTCAAGAAGGAGCGCATCGAACTGCGTGTCGCCGCTTCGGCCAAGCGGCTCATCCAGCGCGCGATGGCCGTTTCCGGGCTGACGGCGGGCGATCTCGCCTATGAGGGCGCTCGCCGGGTGCTCGACGAACACGAGCGCATGGTGCTTACGGGTGCCGATCGAGACGCCTTCCTTGACGCCGTGCTGAATCCGCCCGAGCCGACCGATCGGCTTGTGGCGGCATTGAAGCGGCATCGCGGCTTGTTCGGATGAGCCGATTTGGGCGTCGCGATCGAGTCCCTCGGCAAGCATCATGACCGAATGGCATTCTCTTGCGGCCAGCGCGATCTCGATGGCTGGTTCCGGCGCCGGGCAAGTCAGGACGAGACGCGCAACGTCGCGCGGGTGTTCGTAGCCGTCGATACCGAACTGGGCGTGATCGGGTTCTATAGTCTCGGCTCGTTCACGCTGTCGATCGACGACCTGCCCGAGGAGATCGCCCGGAAGCTTCCGCGCTATGATGCGATCCCCGCCGCCTTGATCGGGCGACTCGCGCGCGACGAGCGGGCGCGCGGCCGCGGCGTGGGCGCGCTTCTGTTGGCCGACGCCGTGCGCCGCATCCTCGTTGCAGGGCGCTCGATCGGCATTTTCGCGATCGTGGTAGACGCCAAGGACGGGCGTGCGATCGAATTCTACAAGGCATTCGGATTTCGACCGTTTCCGTTACGGCCGAGGCGGCTCTTTCTGCCGACGGCCACGGCCGTTGCGGCCTTGGGCAGGATTTAGGCGCGCCGGGGCGCGAAGCGCTACTCCGCGGCGGGCCGAAGGGCCGATTTCCTGGCACTTCAGGCCGTCTGCGCCCTGATCTGAATCATTTTAAATGGCCGTGAAAGAAGGTAGTTTTAACTGGAATCTGGCAATGTGCGGTGCGCGCGGCTCGGAACTGACCCGCTGGCCCCCGTGCGCCTGACCTAGGCCGAAAGGTGGTGGCCATGTCCAGTTTCCCGATCGTCGCCCGGGAGGACTTCTCGGACACGACGTTTCTACTGGAAATCCGCCATCCGGCAATGGCCAGGGCGGCGCGACCCGGGCAATTCGTCATCGTCATGACGCACGGCCAGGGCGAGCGCATCCCCCTGACGATCGCCGATTTCGACCGGGACAAGGGAACCGTGACCCTGGTCGTCCAGGCGGTCGGCAAGACCACCAGGGAGATGCAGGAGGGGTGCCGGGCGGGCCTGACGCTGTTCGGCATGGTCGGACCCATGGGGGTCCCCAGCCGCATCGGCGACGCCAAGAAGGTGGTCTGCGTCGGCGGCGGCCTGGGCGTCGCGCCGGTCTTTCCCCAGGCGCGCGGCTTCAAGGAAAGCGGCGCCTACGTCATCGGCGTCGTCGGCTTCAGGAGCCGCGATCTGGTGTTCTGGGAGGACAAGTTCCGGGCGTGCTGCGACGAGTTCGTCATTTGCACCGACGATGGATCGGCCGGGATCAAGGGCCTCGTCACCGAGGGCATCAAGGCGGCGATCGAGCGCCACCCCGACATCGACGAGGTCGTCGCCATCGGCCCGCCGATCATGATGAAAGCCTGCGCGGAGGCGACCCGTCCGCACCGGATCAAGACGACCGTCAGCCTGAACCCGATCATGGTCGACGGCACCGGCATGTGCGGCGGTTGCCGGGTCAAGGTCGGCGGGAAGCTGATGTTCGCGTGCGTCGACGGGCCGGATTTCGACGGTCACGAAGTCGACTTCGACGACCTGAGGAATCGGCTGCGGCGCTTTGCCCAGGAGGAGAAGCTGGCCTTGGAGCATTGGGCGGACGGCTGTCGGCGACCGAGGGGCTGACGATGGCCAGGAAGACGATCCGGACGATTCCGCAGGAGCGGGCCGCCATGCCCGTTCAGGACCCCGAAGAGCGGATCGCGAACTTCAACGAGGTCGCGCTCGGGTTCACGCTGGAGGACGCCCTCGTCGAGTGCGCCCGCTGCCTGGATTGCCCGAAGCCCGCCTGCGTCGCCGGCTGCCCCGTCGGCATCGACATCCCCGGCTTCATCATGAAGGTCGCCGCCCAGGACTATCGCGGCGCCTATGAGATCCTCAGCGAGGCGAACCTGCTGCCGGCGATCTGCGGCCGGGTGTGCCCGCAGGAGGACCAGTGCGAAGGCGTGTGCCCGGTCGGCGAAACCCTCGAGCCGGTGGCCATCGGCCGCCTGGAGCGCTGGGTCGGCGACCGGGCGATCGCGGAGGGCTGGAGCAGCCGCCCGCACATCGAGCGCAACCGCTTCAAGGTCGGCGTCATCGGCTCCGGGCCCGCCGGGATGGCCTGCGCGGCGGATCTGGCCAAGGCCGGGTGCGACGTCACCATCTACGAGGCCTTGCACGAGCCCGGCGGCGTGCTGCGCTACGGCATCCCCGCCTTCCGCCTGCCGAACGAGGTCATCGACGCGGAGATCGCCAACCTGACGAAGCTGGGCGTTGCGATAACCTGCAACACCCTGGTCGGGCGCTTGTTCACGGTCGAGCAGATGCTGGACGAGATGGGCTACGACGCCGTGTTCATCGGGTCCGGGGCCGGCTCGCCGAAGTTCATGGGAATCCCCGGGGAGTCCCTCAACGGCGTGCTCTCCGCCAACGAGCTGCTGACGCGTTGCAACCTGATGATGGCCGGCAAGTTCCCCGACTATGACACGCCGCTCCACCTCGGCCGGCGGATCGCGGTCATCGGCGCCGGCAACACGGCCATGGACGCGATGCGCGTGTCGCTGCGGCTGGGCGCGACCAAGGTCAGTTGCGTGTATCGCCGGACGGAGGCGGAGTGCCCGGCGCGCAAGGAAGAGCTGCATCACGCCCAGGAGGAGGGCATCGAGTTCCACTGGCTCACCGCGCCGGTCGAGATTCTGGACGACGGCGAGGGCAACGTGCGGGCGATGCGCTGCCTGCGCATGGCACTCGGCGAGCCGGACGACTCGGGCCGGCGGCGCCCGGTCCCGATCGCGGGCAGCGAATACGAGTTCGAGACCGACATGGTGGTCTACGCCATCGGCACCAACGCGAACCCGATCCTCGGCCAGACCTCGAAGCTCAAGCTGAACAAGTGGGGCTACATCGAGACGGACGAAAGCCTTGCCACCTCGATGGCGGGGGTCTATGCCGGCGGCGACATCGTGACCGGCGCCGCCACCGTGATCCTGGCCATGGGCGCCGGGCGCCGGGCGGCGCGCGGCATCAAGGGCTATCTCGCGATCCGCGACAGCGAAGCCGTGTATCGGCCGGACCCGACCGGCGCCGAGGGCCGGTTGTTCGGCATCGACCTTGCAGAGAAGAGTTTCTCGCGCCTCCGCGTCGGCTAGAGAGGGACGGATGAATTTGCGCATGCGCACAGAGGCCTTTCCCGGCCCGACTCGAGAACGGACCGGGCGCGCGCCCGGCGACGAGGCGGCGCGGGGCCCGACCGCCGCGCCCCGGCGAAGGCCGGCGGCCGCCGTCGACGAGCACATCGTCGAGATCGTCAGCGACTCGGGCGAGGGCGCGCAGCGGTGCGGCCAGTCGTTCGGATCGATCGCCGCGCGGATGGGCCATGGCATATGGACCGTCGAGATCATCCCGGCGGAAATCCAGCCGCCGGCGCGCAGCATCGCCGGAACCAGCGGCAACCGTGTCCGCCTGGCGGCGCGGCGCATCATGAACGGCGGCGACGAGGCCGACCTGGTGGTTGCCTTCAACGAACAGGCGCTGCTGAGCCGGGTGCGCGCCGACGAGCTCAAACCCGATTGCCGCATCCTTCTGGAGAGCAAGTGGCGGACCGACTCCGATGCCGCGATCGCCGAGTCCTACGCCCGCGTCTGCGACGAGCTGACCGCGCGGGGATACCGGCTGCACGAGATCCCGATGGAACGCGAATGCGTGAAGTACGTACCGGATCCGCGGCGCGGCAAGAACATGTTCGCGCTCGGCCTGCTTTGCAGCATCTACTGCCTCGACCTGGACATCGCGCGGGCGCAGGTGCGTTTCGTTTTCCGGAAGAAGGACGAAAAGGTCATCGACACCAACCTCGAGCTCCTGCAGGCGGGCTACGACTGGGCCGAGGCCAATCTCGACCTCAAATTCGCGATCTCGTCGTCGCGGCCGCGCGAGCCCCAGATCGTCGTGAACGGCAACACCGCGCTCGCGCTCGGGGTGGTGGCGTCGGGCATGGAGGTCTGCGCGATGTACCCGATCACGCCGGCGACCTCGGCGTCGCACTACCTGAGCGACATCTTCGAGAAGGTCGGCTGCGTCGTGCATCAGGCGGAGGACGAAATCGCCGCCTGCGCCTTCGCCATCGGCGCCTCCTATGCCGGCAAGTGCGCGGTGACCATCACCTCGGGCCCCGGCCTGTCCCTGAAACAGGAAGGCCTGGGTCTCGCCGTGATGGGGGAGATCCCGCTCGTCGTCATCGATGTGCAGCGCGGCGGACCCAGCACCGGCCTGCCGACCAAGGCGGAACAGGGCGACCTGCTCGCCGCCTGCTTCGGCGGCCACGGGGACGCGCCGAAGATCGTCATGGCCGCCGCAACCATCGAAGACTGCTTCTACTCGGTCATCGCCGCGCGCAAGATCGCCGAGACCTTCAACATGGTCGTCATGGTCCTGACCGATGCGAGCCTGGCGACGGCGCAGCAGCCCTTCCCGCGGCCGCACTTCCGCGACGACTGGCTCGCCCCGCCCGTGGACCAGAGCGCGGCCCCGGACGGCGCGAAGCCCTATGACTGGGACCCCCGAACCGGTCTGGCCGCCCGATTCATCCCGGGACAGCCGAACGGAATGCATTGCCTGACCGGGCTGGCCCACGACCGGTCCAGCCGCGTGGCCTACGATCCGGAGGCCAACCAGGAAGGCATCCGCCACCGCAGCCTGAAGCTGGCCGCCTTTCAGAGGACGCTGCGGACCCCGGCGGTGTTCGGCGGCGAGGACGGGGACCTGCTGCTTGTCGGCTGGGGCAGCACCAAGGGCGCCATCGAGGAAGCGGTCGAACGCCTGCGGGCGGAGGGATCCAGGGTGTCGGCCCTGCACCTCAAGTTCCTCCAGCCCATGGCCTCGGGCATCAAGGAGGCGATGCAGCGGTTCGACAAGGTCATGACCATCGAGAACAACTGGTGCGACAGGGTGGACGGCGACCTCATCGACGAGCAGAACCGCCGCTATTCGAGCCTCGCCTGGCTGCTGCGCGCGCGACACCTCGTCGACGTCGACTGCTGGGGCGAAGCCCGAGGCCAAGCGATCAAGCCCGGCGCCATCGTCGAGGTCGTCCGGCAAAAGCTGCGGTAACGCGAGGTCGAACCATGTCCGCTCCCCTGACCGAGTGCATGTTGAAGCTGATCGACGAGGAATACACCCTCCACGACTACCAGAGCGACATCCCGCCGCGCTGGTGCACCGGATGCGGCGACAACAGCATCCTGACCGCCGTCCAGCGGCTGTGCCGGGACGAACAACTGGCGCCCGAGAAGACGATGTTCGTGTCGGGAATCGGCTGCTCGAGCCGGTTCCCGCATTACATGAACGCCTATGGCTTCCACGGCCTGCACGGCCGGGCGCTGCCCGTCGCCGAGGGCATAAAGCTGCGGCGGCCGGACCTCCACGTCTTCGTCACCACGGGCGACGGGGACTGTTGCAGCATCGGCGCCGCGCACTGGATCCATGCCGTGCGCTACAACATGAACATGACCGTGCTGCTGCACGACAACCAGATCTACGGCCTCACCAAGATGCAGGCCTCGCCGACCTCCCCGCGGGGACTGAAGAGCAACACGACGCCCCGCGGCACCTATCTGGACCCGCTCAATCCGCTGACCGTCACGTTGGGCGTGGCCAACGCGTCGTTCGTGGCCCAGGCGGTGGATTGGATGCCCGAGGCGCTCTACGACATCATCCTGCAGGCGTATCGCCACAAGGGGCTCTCGTTCGTGCGCATCCTGCAGCGGTGTCCGGAATTCCTGCCGCACCACTTCGACCCCTGGTTGCGCGACCCCGCGAAGATGCGGCTGCTCGTCCACCCGCAGGGCCTGCAACTGAGCGCCGCCCTTTCCAAGACCTACCGGAACCAGGAGGTGCACGATCCCGGCAATCTGAACCGCGCCCGGGAGATCGCGTCGCTCACCGACGAGATCCCGGTCGGCATCCTCTACCGGAACAGCCAGGTGCCTTGCTACGAGGACCTGCGCGAGGGGGAACGGCCGAATACGCCCGGATTGATCAAGACGGTCCTCGAAGAGGAGTTCGACAAGTTCACGATCTGGCCCGAGGAGCAGGATGGCGCCCCAAGGAGCTGAGTGTGGCGGCGCGACCGCGACGGGGCGCGGCGCCCGACGCGCGAGGCCCGGCGGGAGCCCGGAGGAAGGGCGATCGGTGGATGCCATGGACGGCATATCTCTGGAGCCGGCGAGCCCGCGTCTGATGGAGACGCGCCCCGAAGGAGATGGCGGCCGCGGGTCATGGCGACGGCTGCGGCCGGCCCTGTTCGCCGGATACGGCGACCTCGGGACGCTGCGCTACGACTACCCCGTGGTCCTGGTCCGGAATGGCACCGGCGACGCGTGCGCGCGGTCGCTTTCGGCCATCGTCGATGCCCTGCTTCGCGAGATCGTGCCGCCGGGCCCGCGCGGCGAGGGTTTCCGCCGGCAGCTTCTTCGCCTGGAAACCGAGATCCGCGCGCTCGTCGCGCGCGAAACGAAGGGATCGCTGTCGCGGTTTTGGCGGCTGGCCGAAGCCGAACTGCTCGCGGGCCGCGATGCCGCCGACCGCGGGCCGCTCGCCGCCAACCTCGACCTGGCCCGCGAGAGGCTCGGCGTCGACGGCGAGGTCATCGACTGCGATGCCGACACGCCGGTCAGGTTTCTCGTCCATGCCTGGACCATGATTCACGCGGCCAAGGCCAAGGCGTTCCGCAAGCGGGTCGAGGGACTCATCCTGAAGCTGTCGGACATCCTGAGGGCCGACTTCATGAAATCGGACCGGGCGCACAGCCCCGAGCTCCTGCGGTCCTCCATCGGCACCGCCTTCGAGTCGGCCTTCGACTTCGATGCGATGTCGCGGCTGCTGGTCGAGGGGTCGCCGCACGGCCTGTTGAGCGACGACCGGCGGCGGCGGATCGAGGCGGTGCTCCTGATGCTCCAGTCGCAACGGTTCTATGCCCCGGGCCGCGCCTCGGGGCCGCGGCCGGGACAGGTGGAGCCCTATGCCTTCATCTTCGACAACTGCGCCGCCGCCCTGGACGCCTTTCGCGACCGCCTGCCGCAGATGGTGGACCTTATCAAGGCCGTCAGCATCGCGGAGTTGGAGATCGAGAACCGCTACCGGGCCGCGCTGCACGACGCGGTCTTCG
>Ga0326597_10012202_pt1 | contig 11326 bp, 10 predicted proteins | sample RVTome_12_FD_203789 | JGI IMG/M metagenome (GOLD analysis project Ga0326597, IMG submission 203789) | Soil microbial communities from uranium-contaminated site in the Upper Colorado River Basin, Wyoming, United States - RVT100D185 | ecosystem: Environmental > Terrestrial > Soil > Contaminated >... | reverse complement strand
TATCCACCTGTTCAGACGCCATTCTATTTCTCCTTCACCTTGGCTTTTGATGGTTTACGTTCCTTTGACAGCGTTACGTTTACGTGGTTTGTGGTCGTGCCAACTATCTCTGCGATAAGCACAGGGCGGAGACCTGCTTTGGATAAAAACAGAATCTTATCTTTTGATGACTCCATCGGTGCGGTCAGCGCTGCAGCTTGAAGCTTGATCAGAACGTCAAGCTTATCTGAGACATCGTCGGACATTGTTTTCACCTAACTTCCCGAGCTAGCTTTCAAATTATCTTTGGACAGCGGATAGATATGCATCGGATGTTGCTCAGCGCCTACGCGAACAACAACGCCAGCTTCTATCCATCGCGAAATGGAGCGGCTGAGACTGCCCTTATCGAGCTTTACCCTTTTTCCAATTTCCGACTGTGGCGTTTTCCCATCGCAGAGGTTATAGGCCGTTATTTGCTTTTCTCCCCCAGCGGTAGGCGCGACTATTTTAAGAACCTCATATGGCGGAAACGTTTGTCGCGCCACCATGCTCAAAATTGCTCTCAACAGTGACTCGTTCAAATCCATGTGCGCCTCACTTTGAATACCTTCTGGCTGTTTAGGCCAAGAAAATAGCCAATTCAAGTGCCGACATATTCAGGTGCTCCCTAGACTAATGTATCTCGGCTCAATAAGGTGTCGTAACCTATTGATAGTTTGGTATTTTTGTTTTTTGTTTCTTTTTTTGATTAGTGCCATCCAAGAATAGGAAATGATCGGCGGCTGGGCGGTTCACGCCGCTCATAACAGCGAATCGCCACTTCTACTTTCGCCCTTCACGAGGCATTTGAAGCATCGCGCCTGCGCCAGAAGCCATGCAGGATATTGAGAGGAACTGGATTCCCGCGTGCGCGGGAATGACGAAAGAAGCAGGACAAAACGTTCCAGCGCCTAGAGGTCGCGGAAGGTCTTCTCGTCCTCCGGGGAATTCCACTCGCCGAAGGTGGCGAAGGGATCGGCGGCTGGCGCGCCGCTGGCGTTCTTAGTTGTAACGCGGCGGCTGTGTTCCAAGAGCGCCTTGCGGAGCCTTGCATTGGGCTTCGGTGGGTCGAGGATGGCGTCGAGGAAGGCCTTGGCGTCGCGCTCGCTGAGCCGCATGGTCGGACCGGCCTCTATTTTCTCCAGGATCATCGCGCCCAGGGCGTCCTGTTCCTCGGGCGGCAGCCGGCGCGCTTCCGCGATGGCTTTTTTGAGCAGCTTGGTCATGGGGGCGAGTATACAGCGGACGCGCGGGTTACGGGAGCCGGAATCCGGAAAGTGTGGCCGGCGTGTTTCTGGATTCCCGATCGCAAGGCTTGCCGGCCGAAAGCCGCAGACTTTCGGGCTCGCCTAGTGTCGGGAATGACGACAGATGGATGGGCAAGTTGCTTCCGGCTCGTCGCGACAAAGTAGACAACGATCCGAGCGGGCGTATACTTGAACGCGACGCGTCATCCCGAACCCATGCGGAGCACCGTCGTGCCGAACGAGTACAATTTCACCGTCGTTCTCGAGCCAATGCCGGAAGGCGGGTTCCTGGTGCTGGTGCCGGCGCTTCCGGAGGTGGTGACGCACGGCGAGACGGAGACGGAAGCGCTGGCCATGGCCGAGGACGCGATCAGGCTGGTGGTCGGCTACCGGCGCGACAGCGGCGAGGAAATCCCCGTCGAGCAGGGAACGCAGCTCCGGCAGGTGAAGGTCGCGCTTCCGGCATGAGCGAGCGGCTGCCGGCGGTGAGCGCGAGGCAGATGCTTCGCGCCCTGGAACGCGCCGGATTCTCGGTCGTCCGCTCCTCGGGAAGCCACCACTATCTCATCCACCGAACCGACCGCTCCCGACGCACCGTGGTTCCCTACCACGCGGCGCGCGATCTTCCGCGCGGCCTCGTGCGGGCCATCCTTCGGCAGGCGGGATTATCGGCGGAGGAGTTCCGCGAGCTGCTTTAGGCGGCCGGCGCCCCCCCCCTCACCCTTCCCTCTCCCCCCGATGGGGGAGAGGGTGAGGTGAAGCTGGATTCCCGATCGCAAGGCTCGCAATCCGAAAGCCCGCGGCTTTCGGGGTCGCCTGGCGTCGGGAATGACGAAGGCCTGGGATAACGAGGCCGCCCACCTACTCCCCGCTCACGGCGACGAAACTCGCCTCGACGATCCCGCAGGACTTGCCGCCGGACGAGATCAACCGTCGAGCACGGTCATCGCCGCCCGGCGGTCTCCCGGCTTCAATTTACGAAAGAGCGCGCGGGCTTTCTTTATATCCCGCTCGGAACCGCTCTCGGCGGCCGCCTTCAAGGCTACCGTCGTCGCATGATCCGCGCCGCAAATGAAAACCAGGGCCTTGGCCAATCGTCCCATGGCCGCGCGGTCGATCGCCGTCTCGTCCATTCGAGTTCCCCTCGCGGCGCCAGCCGCAAGCGAGCCGACCCCGATCCACATGTTCGGTCGGCGACAATATCCCACGAGGGCGCGGCGACTTCAAAGCAATCGGTCGCGGCATCGCGAGGTCCGCTTAGGGCCGCAAGCGACACGCCGTTGCAGGATATACGAAAGCCTGGATGCCCCGGGCTGACGCCGGGGCATGACGGTTGTGCTTAAGATCGCCGGCCTTGCCAACATTCCATACGTCATCGCCCGGCTCCGTCCGGGCGATCCAGTGATCGGCTACCGTTTTCCGGATGCTCCGGGCTTGCGCCGGGGCATGACGTTGTTATGGGAGGCGACGGCGCCGCCCCCTACTCCCCCCCGCCCGCCGCGACGAAAGTCACCTCGATGATCTCGTAGGACTTGCCGCCCGACGGCGTCGGCACCTCGATCACGTCGCCGGCGGTCTTGCCGATCGGCCCGGCGTGCCGATCGACGTGAACGCGCCGGATGAAGGGTGAGGGCGGCGTTCAATACCCGCGGCCGCGGCGGTCCATGGTCTTGCGCGCGTCCTTGCCTGCGAACGGCTTCGTCTGCCTGCGCCGGTCGCCGATCTGGCGTTTGACATATTCCACGGGCGAGCGGGACGGGCGCCGGGCAGCTTCGGACTTGGCCCGGGATTCTTGAACCCGGAGCTGGAAATTGTGCAATTCCTTTTTCCAGCGCAACTTGATCCAATGGGGCGCGTCGTCGCCCGGCTTGACCATGGAAACGGGAGAGCCGCCGTCTTCGACCGCGGCCCGCATGGCGTCCCGGTTCGGGCTTCCGTCCGGGTTGAAGGCAACGGCGGCGGAAGCGACCACCAGAAGGTTCGGCACTTCCAGGGTTTCGAACCGGCTGCCCAGCAGGTCCAAGCCGATGATGTTGACGATCGTCGCCGCCCGCGTGAAGCCTTCCTGGTCGCTGATGCCGGCGAAGCGCATCACGAACAGGTCGCCTTCGAGCGTGGCCTGGTCGCGCCCCTTGACGCCGCGTTCGGCGAATTCCTTATGACAGGCTTCGCGCAGATTTTCCGCCACCCGACCCGCGCTGCCGCCGAGCAGGGCGTACATGGGCCTGAGGTCCATGATGTAGACCTTGCCGCCGGCCGAGCTGTCGTTCCGGCGAAGGACTTTTTCGCCCTCCAGGGTTTTCACCTTTTCCGTCTTGATCGCCTCGACCGCGGCGGCCAGTTCGCGGTCGATTTCCTCCGCGGACTTTTCCACCGGTTCGCTGAACCGTTCCGACAGCTTGTTGAAGAATGACTGCTTCGACATGGAATAAGCCCCGTTTCCTGCCGTGACCCGTCGGCCGATGGCGGCGGCGCAGGCGTCAAGCCCGACCGACGATTTGAGACACCGCCGACTTTCGCCGCCCGCCTTGGTGTTTCGGTTCGGCCGCAAGCGGCGCCGGGCGGATTCCGGGCAACTTTAAATCCCGACCCTGACGGCAACCTGACCGGCGAGGGAAAGCCGGCTATTAAGAACAAGGCGGGCAAGGGAGCGGCCGTTACGGCGACGCCGGCGCCCGAGGCGCCTTAATCCGAAATTTTGTCCGTAATCCGGCCAACGGCCGTTTCGGGTCAGCGGCGGCCCTAGCGGCAATGGCACAGCCCGGCCGTCCCATAACCCCTGAGCGGACCGTCCCGGTCCATCGGTTCGCCGCCTAGTCGCCGACGACCGCGATGAACGTCACCTCGATGATCTCGTAGGACTTGCCGCCCGACGGCGTCGGCACCTCGACCACGTCGCCGGCGGTCTTGCCGATCAGCGCGCGCGCCAACGGCGAGGTGATCGAGAGGCGTCCGTTCGAGGCGTTGGCCTCGTGGCTGCCGACGATCATGTAGGTCGCCTCCGCGTCGGTGTCGCCGTCGGCGACGATCACGGTGGCGCCGAACTTCACGGTCGAGCCGGACAGCTTCGAGACGTCGATCACGTCGGCGCGGCGGATGATGTCCTCGAGCTCGGCCAGCCTGCCCTCGACGAAGCTCTGGCGCTCCTTGGCGGCGTGGTACTCGGCGTTCTCGGAGATGTCGCCGTGCTCGCGGGCGGCCTCGAGCGCCTTCGAGATCGCCGGCCGTTCGGAGTTCTTCAGCCGGTCGAGCTCGGCGTGCAGGCTGTTCAGCCCTTCGGCGGTCATCGGTACCTTTTCCATCGTCGCTTCCGTTATTCCCGCGCGTACCAGCGCCGCGTCTTCGCCCCGCCTGGATGCCCCGGGCTGGCGCCGGGGCATGACGGCTATCCTTTATGGCAACGACCTCGCCTTCACTCCATCCGTCATCGCCCGGCGAAGCCCGGGCGATCCAGACTTATTCAGAACGAAGCTTCAAAATAAGCCTGCAGCGGCGCGACTTCAAGGCTGCCCCGCCGCAACGCCTCGATCGCGCTGACGGCGGCCGAGGCGCCCGTCATGGTGGTGTAGTGGGGCACGTTCTCGACCAGCGCCGAGCGGCGGATCGAGTACGAATCCGCGATCGCCTGGGCGCCGGCGGTGGTGTTGATGATGAGCTGCACCCGGCCCGCGACGATGGCGTCGACGCAGTGCGGCGAGCCTTCGGCCACCTTGTTGACGCGCGTCACCGCGAGGCCGGCCGTGCTCAGCAGCCGCTGGGTGCCGTCGGTCGCCACCAGCTCGAAGCCGAGGGCGGCCAGGCGGCGGGCGAGCGGCAGCGCCGCCGCCTTGTCGGCGTCCTTCACCGAGATGAAGACGCTGCCGGCGAGCGGCAGCCGCGTGCCGGCGCCGAGCTGCGACTTGGCGAAGGCGCGCTCGAAATCCGAATCGATGCCCATCACCTCGCCGGTCGACTTCATCTCGGGGCCGAGGATGACGTCGACGCCGGGGAAGCGCGCGAACGGGAACACCGCCTCCTTCACCGCGATGTGGCGGCCGCGGGCGGCGCGCGTGAGGTCGAACGAGCGCAGCTTCTCGCCCGTCATCACCCGGGTCGCGATCTTGGCCACCGCGACGCCGGTCGCCTTGGCGACGAACGGCACGGTGCGGCTGGCGCGCGGATTGACCTCGAGGATGTAAATGTCGTCGCCCTTGATGGCGTACTGCACGTTCATCAGCCCGACGACGCCGAGCGAGGTCGCGAGCAGCGTCGTCTGGCGCTCGATCTCGGCGATCAGCTCCTTCGACAGCGAATACGGCGGCAGCGAGCACGCCGAATCGCCGGAGTGGACGCCCGCCTCCTCGACGTGCTGCATGATGCCGGCGACGAATACCTCGTCGCCGTCCGAGATCGCGTCGACGTCGACCTCGATCGCGTCCTGCAGGAAGGAGTCCAGCAGCACCGGGTTCTTGCCGGAGACGCGCACCGCCTCGGTCATGTAGCGGTGCAGCGATCCCAAGTCGTGGACGATCTCCATGGCGCGGCCGCCGAGGACATAGGAAGGCCGAATCACCAGCGGATAGCCGATCGCTTTCGCCACCTTCTCGGCCTCGGCTTGCGAACGCGCGATGCCGTTGGCCGGCTGCTTGAGGTCGAGCTTCTTGAGCAGCACCTGGAAGCGCTCGCGGTCCTCGGCCAGGTCGATGGCGTCGGGCGAGGTGCCGAGGATCGGAATGCCGGCGTCGGCCAGCGCCTGGCACAGCTTCAGCGGCGTCTGGCCGCCGAGCTGGACGATGACGCCGAGAAGATCGCCCTTCGACTGCTCGACGCGCACCAGCTCGATCACGTCCTCGGCGGTCAACGGCTCGAAGTAGAGGCGGTCGGAGGTGTCGTAGTCGGTGGAGACGGTTTCCGGGTTGCAGTTGACCATGATCGCCTCGATGCCGGCGTCCTTGAGCGCGTAGGCGGCGTGGACGCAGCAGTAGTCGAACTCGATGCCCTGGCCGATGCGGTTGGGGCCGCCGCCGAGGATCGCCACCTTGCGGCGCGAAGACGGCTCCGCCTCGCATTCCGGCGCCTCGGTGCCGGTGCCTTCGTAGGCCGAGTACATGTAGGCGGTCTCGGCCGCGAACTCGGCGGCGCAGGTGTCGACGCGCTTGTACACCGGATGAAGGGAGAGCTCGCGGCGGAGCGCGAGCACGTCGCCGGGCGAACGAAGCGCGAGCTCGCCCAGGCGCTCGTCGGAGAAGCCGAGCTTCTTCAACGCCAGCATCCCGGCGCGGTCGTCGGGCAGCCCGTGGGCGCGCACCCGCTGTTCGACGTCGACCAGGGCGGCGATCTGGCGCAGGAACCACGGGTCGTAGCGGCAGGCGGCGTGGATCTCGTCGGTGGTCAGGCCGAGGCGGTAGGCTTGCGCGATCATCAGCACCCGGTCCGGGCGCGCCTCGGAAAGCGCCTTCAGGGCGGCGGCCTTGTCGGCGAGCCGGCCGCCTTCGGCGCCGTCGAGGGCGACCTCGTTGAGGCCGGTGAGCCCCGTCTCCATCGAGCGCAGGCCCTTCTGCAGCGATTCGGCGAAGGTGCGGCCGATCGACATCGCCTCGCCCACCGACTTCATCGAGCTGGTGAGCAGCGCCTTGGTGGCCGGAAACTTCTCGAAGGTGAAGCGCGGGATCTTGGTGACCACGTAGTCGATGGTCGGCTCGAACGACGCCGGCGTCACCCCGGTGATGTCGTTGGCGAGCTCGTCGAGGGTGTAGCCGACCGCAAGCTTCGCCGCCACCTTGGCGATCGGGAAGCCGGTCGCCTTCGAGGCCAGCGCCGACGAGCGCGACACCCTTGGATTCATCTCGATGATCAACAGCCGCCCGCTCGCCGGGTCGACCGCGAACTGCACGTTGGAGCCGCCGGTATCGACGCCGATCTCGCGCAGCACCGCGATAGAGGCGTTGCGCATGATCTGGTATTCCTTGTCGGTGAGGGTCAGCGCCGGCGCCACCGTGATGCTGTCGCCGGTGTGGACGCCCATCGGATCGACGTTCTCGATCGAACACACGATGATGCAGTTGTCGGCGTGGTCGCGGACAACCTCCATCTCGAATTCCTTCCACCCCAGCACCGATTCCTCGACCAGCACCTGGCCGACCGGCGAGGCGTCGAGGCCGCCCTGGACGATGTCGATGAAGTCTTCCGCCGCATAGGCGATGCCGCCGCCGATGCCGCCCAAGGTGAACGACGGCCGCACGATCAGCGGCAGGCCGATCTCGGCCAAAGCGTCCTTTGCCTCGGCAACGGAGCCGACGAGGCGGCTTCGCGGGCACTCGAGGCCGATGCGGGTCATCGCGTCGCGGAATTTCAGCCTATCCTCGGCCTTGGCGATCACCTCGGCCCTGGCGCCGATCATCTCGACGCCGTACTTGGCGAGCACGCCGGTCTCGGCCAGCTCGATGCCGGCGTTGAGGCCGGTCTGGCCGCCCATGGTCGGCAGCAGCGCGTCCGGACGCTCCTTGGCGATGATCAGCTCCAGCATGTCGGCGGTGATCGGCTCGACGTAGGTGGCGTCGGCCATCGAGGGGTCGGTCATGATGGTCGCCGGGTTGGAGTTCACCAGCACCACCCGGTAGCCCTCTTCCCTAAGCGCCTTGCACGCTTGCGCGCCGGAATAGTCGAACTCGCACGCCTGGCCGATGACGATCGGCCCGGCGCCGATGATCATGATGGATTTGATGTCGGCGCGCTTCGGCATCGCTCAGGCACCGCCCTTGGCGGCCGCCATCAACTTCACGAACCGGTCGAACAGGTAGTGCGAGTCCTGCGGCCCGGGCGACGCCTCCGGGTGGTACTGCACCGAGAACACCGGCCGGCCGTCGGCGCGAAGGCCCTCGACGGAACCGTCGAAGAGGGACCGGTGGGTCTCGATTATCCCTTTCGGCAGGCTCGCGCGGTCGACGACGAAGCCGTGGTTCTGCGAGGTGATCTCGACCTTGCCGGTTTCCAGGTCCTTCACCGGCTGGTTGGCGCCGCGGTGGCCCAGGTGCATCTTCGACGTCGTGCAGCCGAGGGCGAGCGCCAGCATCTGGTGGCCGAGGCAGATGCCGAACACGGGCAGGCCGCTCGCCAGCACGCCCCGGATCGCCGGCACCGCGTAAGTTCCCGTCGCCGCCGGATCGCCGGGGCCGTTCGACAGGAACACCCCGTCCGGGCGGTGGCCGAGGATATCGTCGGCGGTCGCCGTCGCCGGCACCACCGTCACCCGGCAGCCGGCGGACGCCAGGCAGCGCAGGATGTTGCGCTTGGCGCCGTAGTCGACGGCGACGACGTGGAAGCGGGGCTTGTCGAGACGCCCGTAGCCCCGCCCCAACGCCCACTCGGTCTCGTCCCAGCGATAGGTCTGGCGGCAGGTGACGTCCTTGGCCAGGTCCATGCCGGCGAGGCCCGGCCACGCCTGCGCCTCGGCGCGCAGCGCCTCGACGTCGATGCCGCCGCCCTTGTCGCCCGCGGGCTGGTGGACGATGCAGCCGGTCGGCGCGCCGTTGTCGCGGATCAGCCGCGTCAGCCGCCGGGTGTCGACGCCGGTGACGGCGGGCAACGAAAACGCCTTCAGCCAGGCGTCCAGGTGCCCGGCGGCGCGCCAGCTGGCGGGCTCGGTGATGTCGGTGCGCAACACGCAGCCGCGCACCGCCGGCGTCGTCGATTCGAGGTCGTCGGGGTTGGCGCCGACGTTGCCGATGTGCGGGAAGGTGAAGGTGATGATCTGGCCGGCGTAGCTGGGGTCGGTGAGGATCTCCTGGTAGCCGGTGATCGCGGTGTTGAAGCACACTTCGCCGACCGCCTTGCCTTGGGCGCCGGCGCCGCGGCCCCAGAACACCTCGCCCGTGGCCAGCACCAGGGCGGCGTCGGCGGCAGCCGAAAATACCGACCCCCGTGCGGCGGCGCCGGCGGGTACGGCAGGGGCTTCTACGTCCGTCATCGGTGACGCCTCGGGGGCGGGCGGTGAAAAAGGTGGCCCTACATAAGCAAAGCCGCCATCCGGGTCAAGCCCCCGGGCGATAAAAATACTTTAATTATCAACAGGTTATTTTGGTCCGCGGTGTTGCCTTTTCGAATGTTTTTGGCTACGTTCATGGTTTCCCCGCAACGCCGGTGGTGATCCGACCATGCTCCGCACGCGTCTGAGCGACGCCCTGAAAGCCGCGATGAAGGCCAAGGACGAGCTTTCGGTTTCGACGCTGCGGCTGATCCTCGCAGCCCTCAAGGACCGCGACATCGCCGCCCGCAGCAAAGGCAACAAGGACGGCATCCCGGAAAGCGAGCTGTTGGGCCTGCTGCAATCGATGATCAAGCAACGCCGCGATTCGATCGCCGCTTACGAATCGGGCGGCCGCATGGACCTGGCGCAGCAGGAGGCCGGCGAGATCGCGATCATCGAAAGCTTCATGCCCGAGCAGATGGGCGACGACGAAATGGCCGACGCCATCGACGCCGTCATCGCCGGGGTCGGCGCCACCGGCCTCAAGGACATGGGCAAAGCGATGGGGGCGCTGAAGGCGCAATACGCCGGCAAGATGGACTTCGGCAAGGCGAGCGCGCTGGTGAAGGCGCGGCTGAGCTGAGGCGCGGCCGCTGCCGCCGGCGGCCGGCCGTGCCCCGGACGGCCCGGCCCGGCGTTCCGTCGATCGCCCGAAACACCCGGAACACCGCGGTTTTTCGCGCCGCCGGCGCTTAACGACGGTCAAGGCGGCCGGTTTGCAATCATTCAAGATAGTCTGCGACCGGGCCGGCGCCGCCGTTGCCCGGCCAGGGATGCATGTGCGACAGGGGGCCCCCATGGCCATCGGCAAGATCACCGAACGCGTCGACGCCATCACCGGCATCGCCGATCAACGACGCGTCGCGGCGCCGCCGTGCCCGCGCAGCGTCAAGATCGAGCTCACCGCGCGCTGCAACTTCAAATGCTCGTTCTGCGCCACGGCGATGAAGCTGCGCGACAAGCAGGACATGGACCGCGACTTCTATCTGAAGCTGCTGAAGGACCTGCGCCGGGCGGGGGTCGAGGAAGTCGGCATGTTCTACCTCGGCGAGAGCTTCCTGCTGCCGTGGCTGCCGGAAGCGATCAAGGCGGCCAAGGACGAGGGCTTCCCCTACGTGTTTCTCACCACCAACGGCTCGCTGGCGGCGCCCGACAAGGTCGAGGCGTGCATGAAGGCCGGCCTCAACAGCCTGAAATTCTCCATCAACTTCGCCGACCCGCAGCAGTTCGCCGAGGTGACCGGCGTCAAGAAGTCGCTGTTCGACGACGTGATGGCCAACATCCGCTCGGCGGTCGGGATCCGCAACGCCGGCGGCTACGACTGCGGGCTTTATGCCTCCTACATCAACTACGACGGCGAACAGGGCAAGCGGATGCAGGCGGTGGTCGACGCGTTGCAGCCGCTGCTCGACGAGGTCTACGCGTTGCCGCTGTATTCCCAGGCCGACCTGGTCAGCGTCGCCGAGAAAGGCAAGGGCTGGACCATCAAGGGCGGCAACCCGGGGCGGTTCGGCAACATGCGCGAGCCGGTGCCGTGCTGGTCGCTGTTCACCGAGGCGCGCGTCACCCACGACGGGTTCCTGTCGGCGTGCTGCTTCGACCACGACGGCCGCTTCCGCATGGGCGATCTGAAGACGACGCCGTTCATGCAGGCGTGGGTGTCGGAGAAGTTCCAGGATCTCCGGCGCGCCCATCTCTCCGGCGACGTGCGCGAGACCGTGTGCGCGCGCTGCGTCTCCTATGGTTGAGGCGGGCGGTCGAGAACCGTTGCCCCAATTCGCCAAAATTGTTTCTGGAAGATCGGCCGTCGTCCCGCTGGTCGTCAGAAAATCCTATGACCAAAATGCGAAATCAAGGGAGCAAAATTCCAGGTATTTCCAGTATCCTAATGGCGCACGGCCCACTTTGCCGCATTAACGGACGTGCTGACCTGAGCCCCTTTTTTCATCCACCTGGAAGTAGAGTCCGTTCCGCATTTGAGCCCATCTGGGCCTGTGGCGCAACGGGATGGGGCGCGGAGCCCCTGGGTAGCTCAAGCGCCCCGTCCCGTTGC
>Ga0326597_10012201_pt1 | contig 11326 bp, 13 predicted proteins | sample RVTome_12_FD_203789 | JGI IMG/M metagenome (GOLD analysis project Ga0326597, IMG submission 203789) | Soil microbial communities from uranium-contaminated site in the Upper Colorado River Basin, Wyoming, United States - RVT100D185 | ecosystem: Environmental > Terrestrial > Soil > Contaminated >... | reverse complement strand
CGCGCGATCGCCACGGTGTGGGTGCCGCAAACCTCCATCAGGCGGACGGGGGCGTCTCCCGCGTCGCGCCGGATCCGCTCGACCAGCGCCTTCGCGGTCGACGGGTCGCGGAAGTCGTCGATGTATTTCATGTTGCGGATCATGGATTGCGGAATGCATCGGATTCCGCGATCTCCCGGAACAGGGCGAGCGTCCGCTCCGCCTCCTCCTCCGAGAGTTTCTCGATGGCGAAGCCGGCGTGGACGATCACCCACTCCCCGACGGAGACGTCGTCGACGAGCATCACGGAGATCTCCCGCCGGACGCCTCCCACCTCCACGACCGCGGCTCCGTCGCTTGTTTCCAGGATTTTCGCGGGAACTCCGAGGCACATGTTCCTACCCCCCTGCGACCTGCCCGGCCGCGTAATATGCCTGCCCGAGGGAGATCCCGCCGTCGTTCGCCGGGACCTGCCGGTGGATCAGCGGGGAGAGTTTCCGCTTCCGGAGCCCCGAAAGGACACCGGAGAGCAACGTCACGTTCTGGAACACACCCCCCGAGAGGACGACATGCCTCGCGCCGGAGCGTTCCGCCAGCCGCGAAGCCGCCGCGACGACCGCCGCCGCCAGCGTGTCGTGGAACCTCCGGGAAATCGTCCCCGCCGGGAGGCGTCCGCGGGCGTCCGCCGCCGCTCCCCGGACCAGTTCGCTCCAGTCTATCGTAAGTTGTCCGCCGGCTGAAGCGAGGGCGAACGGATACGTGCCGGCGGCGGCTCGCGCGGTGGCGCCCTCCAGGCGCATCGGCGCCTGTCCCTCGTAGCTCGACCGCACGCACAACCCGCAGATCGCGGAGACGGCGTCGAAGAGCCGGCCCGCGCTGGAGGTCGGCGCCACGTTGATCTTCTTCTCCAGCGCCTCGAGCACCCGGCGGACCGAGTCCGGGGGAACGCCGGGGAACAGCTCCCGCGCCGCCGCTTCCGCCTCCGCGGCCCCGAGGGTCTCCCGCAGCAGGGAGAGGGCGGTCCGCCACGGCTCCCGGACGGCGGCGTCCCCGCCGGGGAGAGGGAAGTACGCGAGGCGCCCCGCGCGGCGCACGTCCATCCCGTCGACGTCGAAGAACTCGCCGCCCCAGATCGCGCCGTCCTCGCCGTACCCGGTCCCGTCGAACGCCACCCCCACGGCCTTCCCGGCGAACCCGGTGTCGGCCAGAACGGAGAAGATGTGCGCCTTGTGGTGCTGCAGCGCGAAGAGGCGGTCCGCGCCTGCGCGCTCCGCGAACGCGGTGGTGAAATAGGCGGGGTGCAGGTCGTGGCAGGCGGCGCGCGGCCGGGCGTCGAGGAACCGCCGGAAGAAGCGGTACGCCTCCTCGTAGAAGTCGCGCACCGGCGCCTGCTCCAGGTCACCGATGTGCTGGGACAGGTACGCCGCGTCTCCCTTGACGAAGCAGATGGTGCTTTTCAGCTCGCCGCCCAGGCCCACGACATCGGGGAAGGAGCGGGGCAGGGCCACGGGGGCCGGGACGAACCCCCGCGCGCGGCGGATCGGGTAGACGCCCCGGCCGACGCGGCGCACCACGGAGTCGTCGGACCGCTGCGCGACCTCGCGGTCGTGAAGGAGGAAGAGGTCGGCGATCCCGCCCAGGCGCGACGTCGCTTCGTCGTTCCCGATCGCGATCGGCTCGTCGGTCGCGTTGCCGCTCGTCATTACCAGCGGCCGCCCCGAGCGGTCCAGGAGCATCCGGTGCAGCGGCGTGTACGGGAGGAAGACTCCCGCCGTTGGCAGCCCCGCCGACACCGACGGGGCGAGCGGGGATCGGGGGCGCGCGGGGAGGAGGAGGACCGGGGCGGCGGGGGAGCGGAGGATCGCCTCGTCCGCGGCGTTGATGCGCGCGGCGGCGCGCGCCGAACCGGCGTCCCGGAACATCACCGCGAACGGCTTCTCCTCTCGTCGCTTCCGGGTCCGCAGCGCGCGCACGGCGCCGTCGTTCGTCGCGTCGACGGCGAGCTGGAAGCCGCCGAGTCCGCGCACCGCGACGATCGCCCCGTGGAGAATCGCCGCCGCGGTCGTGCCGATCGGGTCATCGGTTTCCACCGGCGCGCCGCCCGCGTCGCGCACGGACAGCCGGGGCCCGCAGGCGGGACAGGCGTTCGGCTCCGCGTGGAAGCGGCGGTCGAAGGGATCCCCGTACTCCATCCGGCACGCGGCGCACATCGGGAAGGCGGCCATCGACGTGCGCTCCCGGTCGTAGGGGAGGGAGGTCACGATGGTGAACCGCGGGCCGCAATTCGTGCAGTTGGTGAACGGGTACCGGTGGCGGCGGTCCGCGGGATCGGCGAGCTCCCGCAGGCATTCGGGGCAGGCCGCGATGTCCGGGGGGATCGTGGAAAGCGCGATCCCGTCGCGGCGGCTCGCCCGGATCGTGAACCCCCGGACGCCGGTGGGCGCGGCTTTGCGGACGGAGAGGCGGGTCACGCGCGCCGCGGGGGGGATCTCCGAGCGGAGAAGGGCGTGGAAGCGCAAGAGCGCCGCCGCGTCCCCTTCCGCATGGATGACGACGCTCCCCGGGGTGTTCTCGACCCACCCGGCGAGCCCGCAACGCGAAGCCAGCCGGTGGACGAACGGCCGGAACCCCACCCCCTGCACCACGCCGCAGGCGGTGATCCCGATCGCCGCGACGCCCACGCGGTCCGGCGTCACGGGCGCGGGGAGCCCGCGAACGCCGCGATCTCGGACCGGACCGTTTCGACGATCTCCGCGAACCGCGCCGCGAGCGCCCCCGAAAGCTCGAGGCTGTACGTTTCGATGTCGGCGGGGACCACGCCGAGGAGGATCATCTCCGGCAAGGTCTCGCGCAGGCGCATCATTCCGAGGGTGTCCGCCAGATTCAGGTCGTGGAGGGACCAGGCGGGAGCGACGCTCCCGGCAAGCTCGTCGGGGGTCATCCGCACGACCGTCCCCGGCGGGAACGGGGCGTCGACGGCGTCGACCAGGACCACGCGCTCCTCCCCCTCGACCAGGTTGAGGAGGGTGGCGCCGGCGACCCCGCCGTCCACGTATTCCACGCCCGGCATTTCACCCCGGGACGAGAGCTCCCGCACGATGTGGACACCGATCCCCTCGTCGCAGAGCAGGATGTTCCCGACGCCGATGACGCGCATTGCCCTCCCGGTTGTACTGTTGCGAGGGTACCCCGCCGGCGCGGAGCTCGTAGCGGGGTGACCCCCGTTCTTCCTACCGCGGGGGTACCCCAGCAGCGCGAAGCTCGTACTGGGGCGCCCCCCTCCTGCGGCGACTCCGCCGAACCCCCTTCCGTTGCGTGCGCCTTCCGTGCTCTCTTCCCGATACGAATTCGTACCAACAAAATGGTGTACCAAGTGTAGCAGAACGGAGGCGGGCTGCCGGTGTGGTATCCTGACCCCCATGCGACCCGACGGCAACGTGCGCATCGACGTGGAGCGGTCGATCCTTCAATCCGCGGACGAGGCCGCGGCGGCGATCCGCGCCCTCCTCTCGGAGCGGAAGATCTACGCGCTCAACCTCCTCTCTTCGCCGGGTTCCGGGAAAACCACGCTGATCGAGGCCCTCCTTGTCCGCTTCGACGGGAAGGGAGGCGTGGCGGTCGTCGAGGGGGACATCGAGACCGAGATCGACGCGGAGCGGATCCGGAAGCATGGCGTTCAGGTGCGGCAGATCAACACCCGGTCGTCCTGTCACATCCAGCCGTCCCGGCTTTTGTCCGTCCTCCGGGAGATGGACCTGTCGGAAACCCGGCTTCTTCTCGTGGAGAACGTGGGGAACCTCGTCTGCCCCGCGGAAGTTTCGCTGGGGGAGGACGCCCGCGTCGTCCTGCTGAGCGTCACGGAGGGGGACGAGAAGCCGCTCAAGTACCCGCTCGTCTTCAGGACCTCCGACCTGCTCGTGATCACGAAGACGGACCTGTTGCCGCACGTGACGTTCGACGTGGACCGCGTCCGCCGCGCCGCCCGCGCCGCCAACCCCGCGGTGGAAATCTTCGAGGTCTCGGCGGCCAACGGCGACGGGATGTCCGCCCTCCTCGACCGGATCGAGGGGCTCCGGGCGGCGAAATCCGGGTAACGTGGTGCACGAACTCGGGATTGCCAACGAGATCCTCGACATCGCTCTCTCGGAGGCGTCCCGGCACGCGGCGAAAAAGGTGACCTCGATCCGGCTCCGCGTGGGCGTCCTGCGCGCCATCGAGCCGGAGAACCTCTCCTTCCTCTTCGAACACCTCTCCCGGGGCACCCCGGCGGAGGGGGCCCGCCTCGAGATCGTCGAGGAGCCGATCCGGGTCGAATGCCCGTTGTGCGGCCTCGCGGAGGCCCGCGCTTTTACGTGCGAATGTCCCGGCTGCCACGGGCCGAACGTTTCGGTGACCGGCGGCGACTCCTTGTCGATCCTCTCCCTCGACATCGAAGACTGAAAGATTTGTCCGTCGATGGAGTTACCGATTTATTACAGGGATGGTTCTGTGAGTTTATTTTCAACGGATCCGGCCTGGCGGCGGGGCTCACGGTCGTCGCCATCCTCGAGAACTTCCAGCAGGCGGACGGCTCCGTCGTCGTCCCCGAGCCGCTTCGTCTCTACATGGGCGGGATGGAACGGATCACGAAGGGCTGAAGATGACCCGGAGGGAGTCCATCCTGTTCCCCCGCCTCGTCGTAGAACCACATGGGATCCATGCCCAGGCCCGTCAAGATTCGTTTACGATCAATTTCATCAGGAAAAAGCTCCCGTTTTCATCGTCCATGGTATTATCACCATTCATGGGAATTTCCCGCACGATTCTGAAGCCGACCTTCTCGTAAAGTTGTATCGCACCTCGTTTTACGATATCCACGTCCAGATCAACTTCCCGAATATCCATTTCCTGAAATTTTTCGATTGCCGCTTCTATCAACATTTTAGCGATGCCCCGGCTCCGATACTCGGGGTGCACCGCGATTCGAAGGATGACCGCCCTTCTTTCATTTTCCCGGCAGCAGGCGATCAGAAAACCGGATAGTTCTTTCTCCCCGGAGACGAGGAACATATCCATCAAAGCCTGCTGGAAATCGCTGCGATCCCATTGCTTCCCGATCGGGAAGGAGTGTCTCTCGATCTCCAGGATTCCGTCCAAATCGCCTTCCGTGGCGAATCGTATGAACACGCGGTATTCTCCTGGCGGCAAATTCCCTGGGTACCGTCCCGCCTACCAGTCTTCCTTGAACGGAAGGATGGTGTCGTAATGCCTTTCGTAGTCCGCCGGATTGTGAAGTCTTGACCCTTTTCCCAGGAGCAGGTCGTTGATGGCGTGATGGGCGTACGAGAGGGCCCGATCCATATATTTTACCGATTCAAAAGGCTCTTCCCCCGGTACCGCCATGGCCAGTTCCGCGGAGGACTTGTCGATATTCACCTGCGCCCCCCGGACTTTCTCGTGATCGGCCATCTCCTTTATCATCGAGAGGAGACGGGCGATCCGCTCGTAGGCCTTCCTGACGTCGAATGCCTCCGCGTCCATCTTTCTCCATTTGCCGAAATAGATCTTGTCGTGAAAGGAACACAGTTCGGGGTAAGGAGTTGTGGCATATGGACATTCGGGGGGAGCCTTGAAGCCGGAATTCCGATATTCCGTCGGCCCGGTTGAAAAAACGAATTTGCATGCCGGGCAGCGGAATGGGCGTTCCATCGTGCCAACCTCTCAAGGCGCACCGGACATCGGGCAGGTCCCGGCTCCATCCTGGTCCCTACAGAAGCCGTTCCCGATTATTGCCTTTCCATGCCCGATGAATTTGCGGCCTTCTCTTTCCTTATCAACTCCTCCTTGAATTTTCCCATGAACTCCGTTCTGAAATGATCGATTTCCATCGCCTCGTCGTAGTCGCCGGCGAGATAAAGGGCCATCCCTTTATAAACCAGCGCCTCTTTCACTCCGGCATTTTCCCTCAACGCCTCGTCAAAGAACTTGACGCTTTCACGGTACCTGCCAAGCCCCATCAGTGCGTATCCCCTTCCGATCAGCGGGAAAAGATCTCCTTTTTCCTGTACGCGGAGTTCTTCCAATCGATCCAGGGATTCGAGTGCCTCCTGAAACCGTCCGAGGTCATTGAGGCTGAACGCCTTCAGCTGGAGTGCCATGAGGTGTTCCGGATTGCAAACCAACTCCTTTTCGCAGCAGAAAACCACTTCCTGCAGGAACCCCCTTTGGGCAAGCGCCGTGGCTCCCTCGATCCATGGGGTTTTCGCCTTCGCCTCGACCCCGATGATTTTCAGCATCAGGCCTTCGTACGTCTCCTCGATGACCTTTCCGCCCGACGAACCCACGGGAAACCCATGACCGGGCAATACATTTTGGATGTCCTTTCCGAGCAATGCCCTTACTCCGAACAGATAATGATCGAGCCTTCCTCCGGCCTGTTCATCCGGCTCGGCCATGGCGTGGGGCAACACCGTATCCCCGGAAAAGACGGTTTTGCTCGGGGGATGATAGAGGCAGATCCCGTCGAGGGTATGCCCCGGCGTGTGGATCACTTCCCAATCGAGACCGCCGATCTCCAGGGTTTCTCCGCCCCGGACCTCCGTGACGCGGCAGCCGGATTTCCTGACCATGTCCTTGAGCTCGGGGGGGCCCGCTTCGTGGAGGATGAGCTCGAAACCGCCGTTTTCCAGGATGGTCGAATACGATCTCAGGAGATCGAACACTCCCATCGTGTGGTCGCGGTGGCCGTGGGTGACGACGACTTTTTTGACGTCCGACGGCCTGTACCCTCGCTCGAAGAGATCGATAAAGGCCGTGTAATCGTTTCCGGGATCCACGATCGAGAGATACGTTCCCTCCACGACGTAAACGTTCGAGGAAAATTCGTATCCGGGCAGGAAGAGAACTTTTTCGAACAACGGATCCGCGGCGTCAAGAAGATCCGACAGTGGCAGCCAACCGGGATGCTTCGTCTCACACTCGTGCGAGGATTTCCCGTTCTCCGTCATATCCACCCGGCCCCTTTCCATGATCGGTGCCGGAACACCCCGGCTTCCGGCAAATTCCCACCCGTCACGAGCAGATCGGGTGTTTTTCCCCCGTCTCTCGGGGGGACCTCCCCCCGCATAGGATACCCCCTCCCCCGGACGGCCCGACCAGGAGAGGGGGATGAGGAGGGGAAGGAAAAATCCCGGCGATCGCGGGAAGCCCCGCCGCCGGAATTTCCCCGGGCCTCATTCGATATAGCCCACCTTGTACTCGAGCTTCATTTTCGCCTCGGGCCACCATTTCATACTCATCTTCTCCTGCCCCGCATAGACCTCTTTGTCGCCGATCTTTTCCACGAGGAGTTCCAGGAAATGGAATGCCGTCAACTTGTACTTGCTGATCACCTCCGGCGGCAGAAGGACGGCAAGGCCCGACTCCTTGGACGTCTTCCAGTTGAAGGCGTCGTTCGGGGAGGCGACCTTTTTCGCTTCACAATCGTAAATCGCAAGGATCTTCCCCGAGACCGGGGTCCCCGGCTTGACACCGAGTTCTTCGTACAGTTCATCCGACAGGTGCCACCACAGGCCCCGCTCCCCCGTCTTCAGGTATCCTCTCACGAGCATAGGGTCAAACCCACAGACCCCCACGCGGCATTTCTCGGGCATGTTTATCCTCCTTTTGCGGAAAGCTCCTTTGCTTCCATTTCCCCCAACGTGTTCCGAAGGTCCTCCACCTGCGAGTAGCAGCTCTCCATGAATTCCCGGATCTCGGGTGGAGTGAGGTAGTCACACTCCCACATTCTTCTGACATAAGGGGTGATCCGGGTATCGATCTCCTCCATGAACTCTCGAGGCAGATACTCCCATCCCCCATCGGGGGGGGCCCAACCGAGATAATCCTTTTTCCAGTTGAGCACCATCCCCTTGAGCGTTTCCAGTTCCTTGCGAACGTTTTCTTCCATCGGCTAAAACTTCTTCGGGGTATAGATCCCCTTTTCCATGGCGTAGCACTTCTTGATGACATTGAAATCCGTGATGCACCAGTAGAAGGGCCAGTGGATCATCGTGCACCAGCCGATGAGGTCCGCGGGCGGGAACTTGGAGCCCTTCAGAACCGGCTTCAAGTGTTTGCAATCCCAGCAGATATGCCCGGTCTCCCGCCCCCTCTCCGGAACAAGAACCGTGGCCAGAAATTCTTCGGGCGTCAGTTTCGCCTTATCCACCATTTAGCCTCTCCTTTCTCTCACCACTCTTTGACTTCGCCCTTTTTCCGTTTCTCCTGATACTCCGCCCATACCTCGGGAGACAACTTCTGGATTTCCCACTTGTACGGGAACTGACCGGCCAGCCCACCACTCGGCGGCTGAGGACGCCACCCACGAACGGGCCTCCCCCGGATGCTGAACTTGACCATGTCCGCCCTGCCCAGATAGATATGCCTGGGCAGGCACTCATAGGGCCTCGTTCTGCCTTTGACGCCCGGCAGATAATACGTGTACCCATCCAGCGGGTGATCCGCATAGAGGGGACTCATATCCGGCTTCTCGCCCGGTTTTTCCTCCGGACCCCTGTACATGTGCCCCTGGATCATGTAGATGTAATAGACCGTCCCGCACTCCGCGCAGTTGGTCTTTCCCTCCCAGTTCCAGAAGCAATAGGGATCCAGGTAGTTGACCGTGTTGCACGGTTTTCCACCCACCACTTTTTTACACCAAATGACATCCGCCACGGGGATCCCTCCTTTTTTTTTAGATCCAGGCCTTGTTGTACCACTCTTCGATCTGGCTCAACGGGATGCCGAGCAAGTCACGGTAGATACCGACGTTATCGGCGCCCACCGGCCTCCAGATCCAGTTGGTTCTCCTCGGGGTCTTGGTCATCATCCCCACGCTGTGGCCGCTCTGGAGCAGGACGTCTCCGTAGAGGGGATCGTCCAGCCACCGGATGGTCCCCCTCTCCCGGTAGTGCTGGCATTCGTAGACCTCCCGGTCGTTCATCACGGGGGCGGCCAGGATGCCCGCGTCGGTGAGGATCTTGACGACCTGCGACCGGGTCTTGTCGGCGGCCCACTTCTCCAGGGCCGTATAGATCTCGACCTGGGGCCTGGCATCCACCCGGTCCTTGTGCGCCTTGTATTTCCCGTAGAGATCCTTCAGCCCGGTGATGTCGCAGAGTTCCTTGAAGTCGGGGTCGTTGAAGGCCGAGACCATCACGTACCGGGCTTCGTGCTTGTCCTGGGGGTTCTGCGCATCGGGAAAATCGGACTTTCCGCACAGGATGATCCCGTGGGCGCACAACTGGGTGTCCCAGTTCCCCCACCGCTGGCGGACGATCCCGAACCGGTTGTAGAGCGGGAAGGTATACCCGGAGATCCGGGTCGGGGTCTGGACCTGGGAGAACTCGATCATGGTGCCCAGGCCCGTCTTCCTCCTCCAGAGGATGGATGCCAGCACCCCGTAGGAGATCATGGTGCCGGACATCCAGTCGATGCACCAGTTGGAGTGCTTGGTGGCGTGCCCGCCCATGTACTCGTGCATCCCCGTGAGGGAGGCGAGCCCCGCGTGGGCCTGGCCCAGGATGTCGTAAGAGCCGCCGAAGACCTTCGGCCCGTATCCGAAACCGCCGCCCCACACGTAGATGAACCTCGGGTTCATCTCCTGGAGAAACCGGTAGCTCATCTTCCACCGGTCGAGGGTTCCGGGCCGGTAGTTCTCCGTCAGGCCGTCGCTCATCTTGACGAGCCGGTAGAAGATATCCACCATCTCCGGAATGTGGTAGTCCATGCTCAGGAATCTCTCATTGGAGTTCGCGTTCAGGAAGCCGAAACCGGTGCCGGTCATCGGCCTCGTGTCGTGGAGGGGATACAGGTACGCCTCGTTGAACGGGGAGGTGTGCCGCATGGCGTCCCCCATCCTCGGGATCTCGATCTTGATCACGTCGGCCCCGAGCTCGGCCAGGTTGGCCGCCGAGTGGGGCGTGAAGATGTACCCGGTGCAGGAAAGCCACCGGATCCCCGTGAGCGCATCGGGCTTTGCCCACTCGTTTCCGGGGCCGAAGGCCTTCCGGCAATACTCCTCGTAGGGCATCTTCATCTCTTCGAGCTCTCCCTGGCTTTTGGGGCCGGGAAGATCCTCGATCCTTGTCTCTCTGGGGTCTTTCGCCATCTAGATCACCCCCTTCTCTTTAAGTTCCTCGATCTTCGTCGGGCCGAGGCCGGCATACTTCTTGTAGATCATGTTGGTATCCTTCCCGAGCGCTCTCCCCATCCACTTGAGCCGGTGTGGCGTCTTGGCCTGGTAGGCGTTCGGCGATGTCCCGTAGAGGATCGTGCCGTAGTCGGACTCGGTCGTGTAGATCCACGGGCGGTACTTGAAGTGCGGGAACTCGGCGACCTCGTCGGTGAACATGATCGGCCCGGCGGCGATTTCATATTGCAGCAGCTTCTCCTCCGCTTCGATCCGGTTGATGTCCCGCAGCCACCGGGTGGTCAGGGTGTAGGTCTTGATCAGGGCTTGCAGGGCGTTCCTCGCCCCCACCTCCTTGAGGAAGGGGTCTTCATGGATCAGCCTGCCGAACTGCGGATCGTCCCGCTCGATGCACATGCCGATCCGGTACCAGAGCCGGTCGCTCTGGCCGCCGATCATCATGTAGCCGTCCCTGCACGGGTTCCACTCGTACTGGTTGAGGTTGGGGTCCCAAGCTCCGGTTCTCGCCTTGATGCTGGCGTTGAAACCGTACCAGGCGATGTCGAAATCGAGGATGTCGAAATAGTTCTCGGCCCCGGTGGACTCGATGAACTGCCCTTCTCCGCTGGACGCATCTCTCCAGTAGAGCGCCGCCAGGATGTTGACCGCCGCCTGCTCGCCGGCGCAGTAGTCGGTGATCCAGAGCCCGGACCGGGTGGGGTCGCCCCCCTTCCCCCTGGGGAGCTGGTCCTGGGGGAAGCCGGTGTTGTGGACGAAGGAATTCGTGCACTGGGCAAAGGGGTCGAGCTCCCACTGGCCGTGCTTGGAGACCCTGTCCTTGTAGGAGCCCCACGACCCGCGGAGGCCCACCCAGCAATAGACCAGTCTCGGGTTGATCCGGGAGATCTGCCTGTACCCGATTCCGAGACTGTCCATATAACCGGGGAGATGCCCATCGACGATGACGTCTGCGTGCCGGGCAAGGTTCTTGAAAAGCTCTTGGCCTTCCTCGGTCTCGACGTTGAGCGTTACGGAGAACTTGTTCACCATTTCGCTGATGAAGTCGAGTCCGCACTTCTCCCCGGTCTCCTTGTCGGCGAGCATGTACTCTTCCCTCCCGAAGGGGGTCAGCTTCCTCATCGGGTCCCCCCCGGGCGGTTCGATGCAGATCACCTCGGCTCCCGCCTCGCCGAGCAG
>Ga0326597_10012200_pt1 | contig 11326 bp, 12 predicted proteins | sample RVTome_12_FD_203789 | JGI IMG/M metagenome (GOLD analysis project Ga0326597, IMG submission 203789) | Soil microbial communities from uranium-contaminated site in the Upper Colorado River Basin, Wyoming, United States - RVT100D185 | ecosystem: Environmental > Terrestrial > Soil > Contaminated >... | reverse complement strand
TCGCAGTGCGCCAGGATGTTGAGCGAGCCGTCGGGCGCCACGCGGTAGACGCACGCGCCGTCCCAGAGATTGTCGATGCCGGCGGGGGGCGGTATCTCCCGCTGCGTGTACGGCACGCGCTTGTCCGGGTCGGTGAAGTAGAGGCTGCCGTCCGAGCGGCACACCACGTCGTTGGGGCGGTTGAAGCGCCCGCCCTGGTAGCGGTCCGCCAGCGTCTCGATCTTGCCGTCGGCGCCGATGCGCGCAACGCGCCGGCCGTCGCCCTCGCACAGGATCAGGCGCCCCTGCAGGTCGAAGGTGGTGCCGTTGCCTCCGTGGGTTTCCCTGACGAGCTCCGCCTTCTGCCCGGGCGTCAGCCGGTACAGCCGGTTCTGGCGGATGTCGACGAAGTACCAGTAGCCATCCGGGTGCCAGATCGGGCCTTCGGTGAAGACGAACCCGGTTGCAAGCTGCTCGGCTTCGGTCGTCTCCAGGACTGCGGGCAGGTAGTTTTCGGCCATACGTCGTTCCTCCTGATGGCTGGTGATGAGTGATGAGTGATGGGTGACGAGTGATCGCCAGGTCCGCGGTGAGGTCCGATTTTGTAACAGATGGCCGCACGAATCACTAGCGGGGGCGCGGCGAGACCGAACTGTGGACGATTAGAATATAACCTGTTGATATAATTCATGTTTATGGTGTCAGGCGCCGCGGTTTTTGCGCGGGTTATATGATGTATGCGGGACACGAGTCACTCGTCACTCATTTTTCGAAAGGGAAAAACATGCTTCGCTTATACGGTTCCGCCCGCTCCCGCGCCGTGCGCGTGCTGTGGATGCTGGGCGAGCTCGGGCAGACCTGCGACCACAAGGACTGGCTGCCGCGCTCGCCGGAAACAAAAACGCCGGATTACCGGGCGCTCAATCCCAACAGCCGCGTGCCGACGATCGACGACGACGGGTTCATCCTGTCGGAATCGATGGCGATCAATTTCTACCTGGCGAAGAAGCACAAGAGCCCGCTCATCCCGCCGGATCCGAAGCACGAGGCGCTGGTCCTTCAGTGGAGCCTGTGGGAGACCGACCGCCTCGACCGCCAGATCGTGAATTACTGCCGCCACACCAAGGACCTGCCCGAAGCCGAGCGCAAGCCGGCGCTCGCCGAAGAAGCGTGGAAGGAGGTCGTGCCGGCGTTCGACGTTCTGGAAGCCGCGCTCGGGAAATCGGAGTGGCTCGCCGGGCCGGCGTTCTCGGTGGGGGATCTCAACGTCGCCTCGGCGCTGTTCCGCGCGCTGACGCTCGACCTCGGCAAGTGGCCGAAGCTGAACGCCTGGCTCCATCGCTGCTGGGATCGCCCGGCGGCGCAGAAGGCGAAGGCGATGCGCGAGGCAAAAGGCTAAAGCCTCACCGCCAAGGCCGCGAAGCACGCGGAAGAACGGAACAGCCTCGACGCAAAAGGAACAAACATCATTTATCACGCAGTACCGATTGAATGGCAAAGGAGAGCAACACAAATTACCTCGTCGTTCTCCTCGCGCTCGCGGGGCCGTTTTACCTGAACGACTTCGCCAGCATCCACGTCAGGGACTGGCGCTGGTGGCTGGCGATCGACTACGTCGCGGTCAAGCTCTTTCCGCTGGCGGTGATCGCCTGGCTGATCGTGAGCAGGAGAATGGAGCGCGCCGAATTCGGCCTCACCGTCCAGGGCAGGTTGCCGTTTCTGGCGACTTTTTTCGTCGCCGCGTTGGCAGGCACGCTCATCGATCAAAATGCCTACCCGCTCCTGAAGGCGCTGCCCGGCTACGCCGCGCTAGGCGGGATGCCCGAGATCCGGAGCGATCTCTGGAACCGGATCGACCTGAGCCTCGGCCTGCTCCTGGTCGGGGCGCTGGAAGAGCTTGTTTTTCGCGCGTACGCGTACACGGTCTTGCGCCGCTATACCGCGAACCCGGCGGCCATCGTGGCGATCTCCGCGGCCGCGTTCGGCTTGATCCACTGGAGCCTGGGGCTGGACGCGGTGCTGATCACCGCGGCCATCGGCGCGCTGTTCATGGTGATCTACATCCGGACCCGTTCCGCGCCGGCGCTGATACTCGCCCACTTTGCCGTCAACTTCATCGACTACGCGGGCGTCATTCCCAAGGCCGTCTTCAAGGTCTTCTGATCCGAGGGATGATGAACCAAGGCGAAAGGCGGAAGGGGGCGAAAGCCCTAATGATGAATGCGGAATGATGAATGATGACCCCCGCAGTGCGGGAGGTTCGTCACTGCGTCACTGCGTTGAACCGTCGCGCTGGACCTCGACGAGAACGTCGTAATAAGTGGCGGCGCCGCCCATGTCCGCGATCCCCTGCGAAGTGAGGTCGTTCGCATTGCGCCCGTCGGGCGAGAGCTTGCGCCACCACACCGAGGGCGCCACGACGACGCCGGGCCGGGCGCGATCGGAGACCGCGGCCTTGAGCGCATAGGACCCCCGGTCGTTGAACACGCGCACGCGGTCGCCATGGCCGATGCCGCGCGCTTTCGCGTCGTCCGGATGGATGTCGAGGCGCGGCTCCTTCTCGGAAGCCAGCGCGAACGGCAGGTTGGCGAACGAGCTGTTCAGGAAGTTGCGGCACGGCGGCGAGATGAAGGCGAGCGGATAGCGCCGCGCGAGCGCGGGATTCGCCTGCGCGTTCTCGCGCGGGGGCGTGTAGGCGGGCAGGGGATCGAGGCCCAGCTGCGCCGCGGTCTCGCTGTAGAACTCGCACTTGCCGGAGGGCGTCGGGAAGCCGCCCTCGGCGAACGGCGCGTAGCGCTCCGGCACCGTCAGCCGCTGCCAGCCTTTTGCTTTCAGCGCTTCCCACTCGATCCCCGCCATGCGCGGGTGGGTGGATTTCAGCGCCTGGCGGCAGACGTCCTCGTCGCTGTCGTCGAAGCAGGCCTCCGCGTAGCCCATGCGCTTCGCGAGCAGCCGGAACACCTCGATGTTCGGCTTCGCCTCGCCCACCGGCGCGATCGCCGGATTGTTGGCGAGCACGTAGAGGTGCCCGTACGAGCGGTGGATGTCGAAGTGCTCGAGCTGCGAGGTCGCCGGCAGCACGATGTCCGCGTAATCGCAGGTGTCGGTGAGGAACAGATCGTGCACCACCGTGAAGAGGTCCGCGCGCGAGAAGCCCGCGATGACCTTGTTCGAGTCGGGGCAGACCGCCACCGGGTTGGTGTTGTAGACGAACACCGCCTTCACCGGCGGGCTTGCCGTCAGCAGCGCATCGCCGAGCGCCGCCTGGTTGATCGTACGCGGGTTGCCGCGGATCAAGTCGGGCCGCTCGAGCGCCTTGTGGTCCATGCCGTAGAAGTCGGCGGTGGTGAGCACGACGCCGCCGGCCGGGTCGCGCCACGCGCCGGTGAGCGCCGGCAGGCAGGCGATCGTGCGCACCGCCATGCCGCCGCCGGCGTGACGCTGGAGCCCGTAGTTCACGCGGATCGCGGCCGGCTTCACTGAGGCGTACTCGCGCGCGAGGTTCACGACTTCCTCGACGGTGATGCCACAGATCCGCGCCACTTTTTCGGGCGGATAGTCCTTGACGCGCTCCTTCAGCTGTTCAAAGCCCAGCGTGTGGCGCTCGACGTAGTCGCGATCATGGCGGCCCTCGGTGATGATGACATTCATGATTCCGAGCGCGAGCGCGGCGTCGGTGCCGGGCAGGAGGCGAATGTGCTGGTGGCATTTCTCGGCGGTCTGGCTGCGCCACGGGTCGATCGCGACCAGCTTCGCGCCGCGCCGCTTGGCGTCCTGGCAGCGCGACCACAGGTGCAGGTTGGAGACGACGGGATTGGAGCCCCAGATCAGGATCAGCTTCGCCTCGTCGAAGCGCTCCGGGTCCATGCCGACCGAGCCGCCGAGCGTGATCTTGACGCCCATCTTGCCGGCGGAGGAGCACAGCGTGCGCTCGAGGAGCGTCGCGCCCATGCGGTAGAACAGGCGCCGATCCATGGACATGTACTGCAGCAGGCCCATCGTGCCGGCGTAGCTGCATGGCAGAATCTGCTGGGGGTCCTCGGCGGCGAGCGCCTTGAAGCGTGCGGCGATCTCGTCCAGCGCCGCGTCCCAGCTGATGCGCTCGAAGCGGCCCTTGCCCGGACCCTTGGGCCCGGCGCGGCGCAGCGGATGGAGGACGCGGTCCCTGGAATAGGTGCGGTCGAGGTATTTCGCGACCTTGGTGCACAGCGTGCCGCCGGTGAACGGCATGTCCGCGCCGCGCACCTCCACCGCCACGCCGTTCTCGACGGTGACTTCCATCGCGCACGTGTCGGGGCAGTCGTGCGGGCAGGCGGCCTTTACGACCCCTCGACTCACTCGGGACAGGCTTTGGCGCGTGGCGGCCGGATCGGGGGTGTTCACGGGGCGATTCTACGACACCCGGCGCTGACGCAGTGACGAAGTGACGCGGTGACGGTCGCCTTTCCTCCGCCCTCATCTCTGGGTGTAGAGTAGGCGACTTGTCGCCATACCAGAGGAGGCGTCCCATGACGCTGAAGCTCAATCACCTGCACATCAAGACCAGGGACCCGGAGAAGACCGCGAAATTCTACGTCGATATGTTCGGCGCGAAGATCCTGACGCCGGGCCCGAGGAACGGCTACCGCCTGGATCTCCTGGGACTGCACCTCAACGTGACGCCGTTTCTCGAGGAGCAGAAGCGCGAGCAGAGTTACGGGATGGAGCACATCGCCATCGACACCGACGAGCTCGACGTGCTGGTGGAGAAACTCAAGGGCCGGGGCATCAACATCCTCGAGCAGACCGTGGTCTCGGGCGGCCGGCGGGTGTGCTTCTTCGAGGGGCCGGACGGGGTGCAGCTCGAGTTCATCGAAATGAAGAAGTAGCGTGATCGGTGATCGGTGATCGGGTTCCCGCGCAGCGGGCCCTGCCTGTCGCCGCTTCGCGGGAGTCTCGTCACTCATCACTCATCACGTATCAAATGAGGGTATGGCAATGACCACCGCAAGCGAAACGCACCGGATCGCCGACGTCGAGAGCCTGGAAAAGCTCTACGGCGTGCCGTCCGGCGCGCCGGTCGAGAAGGAGATCGACTACCTCCATCCGCATTACCAGCGGCTGATCGCGGCTTCGCCGTTTTTCGTCCTCGCCACCGGCGGCCCGGGCGGCATGGACGCCTCGCCGCGCGGCGATGCGCCGGGATTCGTCGTGGTCGAGGACGAGAAGACGCTGCTGATCCCCGACCGGCGCGGCAACAACCGCGTGGACAGCCTGCGCAACATCATCGCCAATCCGCGCGTCGCGTTGCTGTTCCTCATCCCGGGCATCGGCGAAACGCTGCGCGTCAACGGGCGCGCGGAGATTTGCACCGATCCGGCGCTGCTCGGGCGTTTCAGCGTCGAGGGCAAGCTGCCGCGCTCGGTGCTCGTGGTCCGCGTCGAAACGTGCTTCTTCCAGTGCGCGCGCGCGATTTTCCGCTCGAAACTCTGGGAGCCAGACCGGCACGTCGAGCGCAAGAGCCTGCCGAGCCTCGGCACGATCCTCTCCGACGTCACCCGCGCGCGGTTCGACGGCAAGGAATACGACAAGGGGTTGTACGAGCGCCTCAAGGGAGGGCTATATTAAAGCAGAAGGCAGAGAGCGGAAGGCGAAAAACGGAAGGCGATTTTTAAAAGGGGGGCAGGATGATGAAACCATTGGGCAACGAAGACCTGTCGGACAAGCCGGGCGAGCGGGTGATCGACAAGCCCGAGCTGCCGGCCGCGGGGATCACGAACGAGAACGACGTGCACACCGAGGTCGTCTCGGGCCAGCTGCAGTTGAAGCGCGGCGTCGCGGGCAAGTTCGAGGTTCTCTGCGACGAGCCCGTGCGCATCGGCGGCACGGACACCTATCCGTCGCCGATGAGCTACCTCGCGTTGTCGATCGGCTTCTGACTGCTCACCCAGGTTGCGCGGTACGCGCACATGATGAAGATGAAGGTGAGCGGCGCGAATTGCCGCGTCGTCCTGCGCAAGCACCTCGGCGGCTCGGTGTTGAAGGGCACGGTGTTCAACCGCTGGGAGGGCGTCAGCACGTATCTCGAGGTCGATACCGACGAGCCCGCGGAAAAGCTCGCCCACATGATCAGGAACGCCAAGGCCGGCTGCTTCGCCGAAGGCCTGATCACGCAGCAGGTGCCGCTGCACAGCCACGTCGCGGTGAACGGGAAGCCGTTTCGCATCGAGGGCGTCACTGAATAGCAAGGCAGAAGGCAGAAGGAGGAAGGCGAATGGCGAAAGGGGGATCTCCGCTTCGCGGGAGTCTCGTCGCTCGTCGCTCGTCACTCATCACGCATCGCGGTCTTCAAAGGAGGGGGCATGAACACCATCGTATTGGAACGCGTAAGTTCTGCAAGGGTCGCCGCGGCGCAGGGGCAGGGCGGGCGAGGCCGCCGGCGATGGTTCCGAAAAGCGTTCCTTTCCTTCTGCGCGGGGATCGCGCTTGCCGGCGCCGCCGCCGCGCAGGACTACCCGGCGCGGCAGATCGTCATGATCGTGCCGTTCCCGGCCGGCGGCGCGACGGACATCCTGGCGCGCATCCTCTCCGAGCCGATGCGGCAGGCGCTCGGCCAGACGGTAGTGGTGCAGAACGTGCCGGGCGCGGGCTCGACGATCGGCGTGGGCCGCGCGATCCAGGCGCCGCCGGACGGCTACACGCTCAGCATCGGCAACTGGTCGAGCCACGTCGGCGCCAGCGCGGTGTACCCGGTCAGCTGGAACGTGCTGACGGACCTCGAGCCAGTCGCGATGCTCTCCACCACGACGCTCATCATCGTCGGGCGCACCGGGCTGCCGGTGGGCAACGGCAAGGAGCTGATCGCGTGGCTGAAGGCCAACCCGGACCAGGCGACGGTGGCGACGGTGGGCGCCGGCAGCGGGGCGCACGTCTGCGGCTTCTATTTCGCGCAAAAGACCGGCACGCGCTTTCGCTTCGTGCCGTACCGCGGCGGCGCGCCGGTGGTGGCGGACCTCCTCGGCAACCAGGTGGACCTGTTTTGCGGCGAGGCGTCGCAGATGCTGCCGCACTTCAAGGCCGGCAAGATCAAGCCGCTGGTGGTGATGTCGAAAGCGCGCTGGTCGCCGCTGCCCGAGGTCCCGACCATGGAGGACATCGGCGCGTCGGACACCTACATCGCGCTCTGGCAGGGCCTGTGGGCGCCCAAGGGCACGCCGAAGCCCGTCATCGCGCGCTTGAGCGACGCGGTGACCAGGGCCTTCGCCGACCCGGCCGTGATCAAGCGGCTGACTGAGCTCGGGCAGGACCTCCCGGCGCGTGGCCAGACCACGCCGCAGGCGCTCGCCGCCTACCACAAGTCCGAAATCGACAAATGGTGGCCGCTGATCAAGAGCGCGAACATCAAGGTCGAGTAACGGCGGAGCCCGGACACCCTAAGGCGAAAGGCGAAAGGCGAAAGGCGGAAGGCGAAAGGGTCGTTCCCGCAGTGCGGGCCGGGCTAAAGCCTTATTGCAAAGGACGCCATCCCTCATCCCTTCCCCTTCTCCCGAGTGGAGAAGGGCAAGCTCGAGCCTCCCCTCTCAGCTTGGGGCGGGGGTGAGGATGGACGCAAAGGGAATCACTATATTAAGAGCGCCTAACAAAATGAAGGGTGCGGGGCTGGCCGTTCATGGTTCGATCCTTCGACAGGCTCAGGACAGGCTCAACTCACCACGAACGGCCCGTTCGCCCTGAGCCTGTCGAAGGGCGACGGGTCCGGTCATTTTGTTAGGCGCTCTAAGGACGCGAAGACAACGCCAAGATTATTTCCTTCGCGTCCTTGGCGTCCTTTGCGTTAAATGCTTTACGTCGGCTTCGCTCCGTCACTCATTACCTTGCGCTTCCGCCGGCGGGGCGGTCAGCGCCGCGACCTGGATAGGCGTGATACCGAGGAGCTCGGGTGACACGACGAGAGGGGTGGTAACCGGTTTCGCGGCGGGCGGCTCCGCCTTGATGTTGGACGCCGAGACCAGGCCCCACGCGAATCCGGCGACCCACAGGATCGGGTGGGTCAGCCCGGACCACGCGCTGAGCGAGCGGCCGGTGAGCGTGCCGCTCACGACGGCGCCGGTGCGCTGCAAAGTCACCCGTTCTTCCGGGTCCATCGGCACCGCGTCCAGGACCTTGCCGACGACTCCCTTGTAGAGCACGTCGCTGACGGCGGCGGGCGGCGGCGGGTCATCCTCCTGCGCCCGCGCGGCGGTCGCCAGCAGCAGGCAAGCGGACAGAAAGATGGCGCGGCTGATCGGCATGGCACGCAACGGCTTGCAAGCCGCATGCCATTACATATCCATCTGATTTTATTTAACTATTTGAGCGCCTACCGCGAGTGAAACGGGCCGCCGTGATGCACATTCGGGAGCCGCGCCCCAACCTGGTGCGCGAGCGGATGGCGAAAGGCGGGAGGCGGAAGGGAAAACCAAACCCGTTTTTTCATGCCTCGAGGAATTCGCCGCCGTCCTGCCTCCGTCCGCCTTGCGGGGGCGTAAACTATTTTGCGGGTCACGATGGACCCGCCACTCAACCGGAGGAACGGCCATGTGCGACTACGGTTATTCTGAACGGCAGCACTGGATTCAACGCATCGAGGCATTCAAGAAGCAGATGGAGCAGGAAGAGATGGAGCGGCAGCGCAAGGCGGCAACGCCGGCGCAGCCGCAGGCCCCTGCAGTGGAGCCGGAGCCGCTTCCCGTCTGATCACCGCTCGAAACAACAAAGCCCCGCCTGCGCGGGGCTTTTTTTTATTAATATATTAATAGTGTCTTCACCGCCCGGACTCAGCGCGCACCAGAAGGCCGGCAGGACGCAAAGGTTTAGCCGAGGAGAAATCTCATGAAATCCGCAATCGTTTCCGGTTCCATCGCGGCAGGGATCGTGCTCGCCTGCGCCGGGCCGGCGCAAGCACAGTATCCGGCCCGGCCGATCCGCCTGATCGTGCCGTTCGCGGCGGGCAGCGTGAACGACCTCGTGGCACGGGTGGTCACGGTGCCGATGTCCGAGGCGCTCGGCCAGCCGATCGTCATCGACAACCGCGCCGGCGCCGCGGGCAACCTCGGCGCCGAGATCGCGGCGCAAGCGCCGCCCGACGGGTACACGCTCCTGATGGGCAACGCCTCGCACACGATCAGCGCGACGCTGTACGAGCACTTGAATTACGACTTCGTGAAGGATTTTGCCCCGGTGTCGCACCTCGCGGCCGGCGCTTTCCTGCTGGCCGCCCACCCGTCGCTGCCCGCGAAGTCCGTGAAGGAGCTGATCGCGCTGGCAAAGTCGCGGCCCGACGAATTGAACGTCGGCGTCGGCGGCGCGAGCATCATCATGGCGGCGGAACTGTTCAAGAGCACGGCGGGCATCCGCATGACGAACATCGCTTACAAGGGCACGCCCGCGATCCTCACCGCGCTCGCCGGCGGCGAGTTGTCGGTCGGCTTTCCGCCCACGTCCGCCGCGGTGCCGATGGTCCGGGCCGGCAAAGTGCGCGCGCTGGGGGTGACCGGCAAGCGGCGCTCGACCATGGCGCCGGACATCCCGACGGTCGCCGAGGCCGGATTGCCGGGCTACGAGGCCGCGACCTGGTACGCGCTGATGGCCCGGGCGGGCACGCCGCGCAGAATCGTAACGCGCCTCAATGCCGAGGCCGTGCGGGCGCTGGAGCGGCCGGACGTGAGGAAACGCTTCGCCGCCACCGACCTGGCGCCGGCGTCGTCCACGTCGCAGGAACTCGGGAAGTATGTGCGCGGCGAAGTGGCGAAGTGGAGCAAGGTCGTGAAAGCGTCGGGCCTACGCGCGAATTGACCCGCGCAAACCGGTAAGGCGGCCCGACGCCGCCTGGCCGGCGGGCGGGGATTACGCGGCGGCTTTTACGCGCTGCGCGACCGCTGCGCGCCGCGAGAGCATCGCGGCGGCGTTGTCTTCCAGGATCTGCTGGCGCGCTTCCTCGCCGATTCTCGCTTCGGCAATCGCTTTCCGCGTCCAGTCGCAGCCGAACTCGGTGCCGTCGGTGCCGCACACGACGCGCTCGGCGCCGTACAGGCGCACCCCGGCCTCGATGGCGTGCGGCCCGAACGAGTTGCAATCCACGTACACGCTTGCGCGCCGGAAGCGCGAGGAGGGCAGCTCTTCCTTCGGCGTGTCGAGCAGGCTGCGGTGGTCCATGCGCTCGACCTCGAAGGCGATGTTGCCGCCGAGGTTGTGCAGGTAGATCGTCGCGTCGGGGTACGGCGCGAGGGTGTCGGTGAGGCACAGGGTCATCATGGCCGAGGATAGCCCCGCCTGCATGTCGAGCGTGCCGTTGCGGCGGCGCATGTTGTCGGTGTCGCCCACGTGCTTCGGGAAGGGGTCGCCCGGCAGCGGGCCGTGGTGGATGAAGAGGAGCGCGTGGTGCCGGTTCGCGACCTCGAGCAGCGGGCGCATCTTTTCCGCGTCCTTCGCGGTGAGGAAGCCGTTCCCCGGAATTTGCGCGCCGACGATGCCGGGCAGTCCGAGCGCGCGCTCGAGCTCCGCGGCGGCAACCGAAATATCCATCAGCGGCAGCGCGGCGTGGGCGAGGAAGCGGCCCTTGTGCGCCTGGCAGATCCCGGAGAACGTGTCGTTGACGAGCCGGCACAGGGGCACGGACACTTCGAGCGGCTGCGCCTCGACCCAGCAGAACGAGCCGAGCAGCGACAGCACGCTGGTGGAAACGCCCTGGCGATCCATGCGGTCGAGATGGAACCGGACGTCATCGAACGCCTTGGCGAGCGGCTCCTCGCCGTAGCGGGACGACTTCAGCACCTCGGCGCCGTCCGCGTTGCGCTCGATTTTCGGATTCCGCGTCCGGGCGCGCAGCGCGTCGGTCAGCTCGGCGGGTCTCCAGTGTGCATGCATGTCGATCATGTCGGCCTCCTCGATCAGTTACCGGGCAATCTAAGCCAACCAACGGGGTGGGGCAAGCGCCACCTCGAAGAACGGCGTGAATGGTGATGGGTGAATAGTGAATGGACGCGCGTCGAGGGGCGGAACAGGGGCCCCGAATGTTGTTTTTTCGGGGATGTGACCCCCGGCGGCGCGCAAAGCGGCCGACAGGATTGAATAGTCGATTCGCGACGGCGTGTCGGAGGCCGCTCCTGCACTGCGGGAATCTCAATACTTGTTGTCCGACAAATACACGATAAGTATCTGATATAATTAATATTTAAGTGGAGTCTGACCCCATTGATGCTTCAACGCCGGCGGCAAGTCGTGGGCGCCGATCACCGCGCAGAACGGCTGGCACTCGTTCGCGGCCGACCACCTCGCGATCCTCGACCACCTGAAGATCCAGCGCTGCCATCTCTTCGGCCAGTGCATC
>Ga0326597_10012198_pt1 | contig 11327 bp, 10 predicted proteins | sample RVTome_12_FD_203789 | JGI IMG/M metagenome (GOLD analysis project Ga0326597, IMG submission 203789) | Soil microbial communities from uranium-contaminated site in the Upper Colorado River Basin, Wyoming, United States - RVT100D185 | ecosystem: Environmental > Terrestrial > Soil > Contaminated >... | reverse complement strand
CGTGAACCAGAAGGTGATGGGGCCAATCCGAGACAGGGACACCATCGAGCGCTTCGACCGCGCCGTCAACTCCTGGAAGGCGGCCAATCCGGGCGCGGCGGCATTCCTGCGGGCGGACCGGCGGCTGCGCTACGGGACGGTGATCCAGATCATGGCGCAGCTGCGGCGCCTGGGCGTGATCGACGTGGGTCTGATGATCGAACGGGAGGGAAGTTGACGCGCGAAGCCTGGCTCTTCCAACGCGCCCTGCTGATATCCCTGGTTCTCCATGCCCTGCTGCTGATCTTGTTCTTCACCCTGCCGGGGGGTGGACCAGCGGAACCGGTGCAGATCTACACCGTGCGCATCGCGGAGGCACCCGCCCGCCCGGAAGCCCGCGAGCTGACGCTCTCCACCGATGCCATCAGCGCGCTGAAGCTGGAAGGCCCCTCGCTGAGGCCGGACCAACCGCCGCTGGCCACGCCGGAGCAGGCAGAGGTGCCGGAGATCGAGCGCCTGCCCGCGCCGGCCCCGCCGACGAGCCCGGCTGCCCGTGCGCCCTCGGCGGCGCCAACCCCGCCCGGTGGCGAGCCCACCACACCGGGCGTGCAGCCACCCTCCGCGCCGGCCAGCCGCGCACCGCCGGCACTGCCGGGCCTGCCCGCACAGCCGCCCACCCGGGCGCCCCGCGCGCCGGCGCCACCGGCCGTTCGCAGCCCGGGTGCGCAGGTGCTGGCGCCACCCGCGGCGGTGGACGAGGAGCCGCAGCGGCCCTCGGCCATGGAGCAGTTGCGCAGCAAGGTGCAGTCCCTCAACCTGCAGGTGGAGACGGCGCCGCCCCAGGCCGGCACGACGGCACCCGTGCCCAGCAGGGAACGGAACGTGCTTTCTTTGCGCATGTACTCCAATCGCGTGCGCGAGGCGGTGAAGGAGCAATATACGTTTCCCGGTAGCTTCGATGCCTCTCTGCGCGCCCGCGTGCGAGTGGTGCTGAACCGAGACGGGTCCGTGCGCGGCACGGAGCTGCTGGAATCGAGCGGGAACGAGCGCTTCGACCGGTTGGTGTGCATGTCCGCGTTCAATAACGCCAGGATTCCGCCCGTCCCGCAGAACATCGAGGGCGAGGGAGACACCCTGACCCTGTACTTCACCTGCTCACCCTGACGGCTCGGATGCCCCAGCAGCGATTCCGCACGATGCGGCTCTGCCCCTCCCTCCCGGCACCCCCGTGCACCCCTTGGCCACGGCGGCTGTGGGCGCGCGTGCCGCTGGCCTGCGTTCTGACGATGACGCTGCTGGCGGTGCTGCCGGCCCTGCCCGCCGCCGCGCAGACTGCGGCCCAGGCCAGCATCGTCGCCAGCGACGGCAGCGACCCCTCGCAGGACATCCTGATCGAGGGCCTGGGCTTCTCCAAGCTGATCCTGGGACTGGACGTGGACCCCGCGCTGCTCCAGACGGCCGCCTATCAGCCGCTGGCACCGCTGGTGGAAAAGAACCTGTGCTGGAGCGGCGTGTTCAACCTGGCAGGCGGCAGGACGCGCTTCTGCCGCATCAACGGCGCCCCCGATCGCGTGGACATGCGCCTGGCACTGACGCTGGAGCAGGGGCGGGGCGTGGTGCGGCTGTACGACACGGGGCCGGAGAAGCTGCTGCTCTTCCAGGACGTGCTGCCCCTGGACGGCACGGCCAACGAAGACTGGATCATGGACGTGGTGAACCGGCTCACTGAACGCGTCACCGGGCAGCCCGGCCTGCTGGGCAGCAGCATCGCCTTCGTGCTCCGGCAGCCGGGCTACGCCAAGGTGGTGGTGGCCACGACCACGCACGGGGAGCGGCTGCGCCTGCTCTCGCACAACCGGGAGATCAATATCCTGCCGCGCTTCAACAAGCAGGGCGACGGCATGGTGTACACGGTGCTGGGCAACCGCGGCAGCCACGTCTTCTATGAGAACCTCACGCCCAACACCGCCGGCTCGATCGGCAGCTACTTCCTGACGCCCCCGGGCAGCCTCAATTCGGGCGGAGCCTTCTCGCCGGATGGGAAGCGCGTCATCGTCACCATGAGCGTCAACCAGAATGCGGACCTGTTCCTGTTCGACCTGGAGGCCAAGACGCACCGGCAGCTCACCTCGCGCGACGGCATCGAGACGCAGGCACACTGGTCGCCGGACGGCAAGCAGATCGTGTTCGTCTCGGACCGTTCGGGCAGCCCGCAGGTCTACCTGATGGACCTGGAGACGCGCGAGGACATCCGCCTCACCTTCGACGGGCTGTACAATGCCGACCCGCGCTGGAGCCCGGACGGCAAGTCGGTCCTGTTCACCAAGCGCGTGAACAACGTCGACCAGATCCACATCATGGACCAGTACGGGGAGCGGGTGCGCCAGGTGACCCAGGGGCGCTACTCCTCCGAGCAGGCGGAATGGTCGCCGGATGGCCGCCAGATCGTCTTCGCCTCCAACCGCACGGACGAGTACAAGCTCTACATCGTCTCCACGGACGGATCGAGCCTGCGCCGCCTCACCGATACGCCCGCCGGATTCGAGGAGAACAGCCCCTCCTGGACAGCGCGGCGACTCGTCCGATAGACTGATTTCTTTTGGGAATTCGCTCATGCGTGCGCTCGACACCACAGCCCTGCCTCGTGGCCGAGGCACCGCCCCGCGGCGGCACGGCCGCTGCGCCCGGCACGCTTGGCTCCCTGTGCTCCTGCCCGCGCTGCTGCTGCCGGCGCTGCTGACGCTGGGCTGCGCCAAGACGTCCGAAGTGGAACGCGTGGACGAGGTGAACCGCGTGCAGGACCAGCGCCTGCGCGCGCTGGAGACGGACGTGGGCCGCACCCTGGCCGAGCAGCGTGCTCTGTTGGAGGAGTTGCGCACGGCGGTGCGGGCCGCGCAGGGGCGCATGGACCTGGTGGACGAGCGCACCCAGCGCATGGACATCGAACAGAAAGCCATCACCGAGAGCCTGGAACGCTCCCTGGCCGACCAGCGCAAGCTGAGCCGCACGGTGGACGAGGAGCTGGCCAAAATGACCCGCGCGCGGCTGGAGTCCGACAACGAGCTGGACAAGATGCGAGGTCAGCTGGCGGAGCTGGAGAAGCTGCTCAAGTCGCCCATCTCGCGCCTGCCGGACAAGACCGCGGCGGACAAGGACTTCCGCGCCGCGTACTTCGCCCTCATCAACGGCGAGTTCGACATCGCCGCGGACAAGTTCGAGCAGGTCCGCAAGGCCTACCCCAAGGACGACCGCGCCACCGAGGCCCTGTTCCGGCGCGGGCAGGCGTTCTTCCTGATCCGCAAGTACGACTACGCCCTGGTGCCGTTGTTCGAGCTGATCGACAAGGCACCCAAACACGAGCTCGCCACGCCCGCGCGCTGGTACGTGGCGCGCTCGCTGGAGGAGACGGGCGACCTGAAGCTGGCGCGGGACTTCTACGCAACGCTTATCACCGACAAGACGCCCTACGCCGCGGACGCCACGCGGCGCGTTGCCTTCATCAACCGCCTCTTCCCGCGCTCGGCGCAGGGGGACAGCGGCGGGAAGAAGCAATGAGCGCCAATCCCCGGCCCGCCGCCACGGTCACCGTGCGTGTGTACGAATCGCCGGAGGCCTACCGGGCCGCCCTGGCGGCGCAGGAGCCGCGCTCCGCGGACGTGGAGGGCACCGTGCGCGAAATCCTGGCGCGGGTGGCCGCGGAGGGCGACGCCGCCCTGCGCGAGTACACCGAGCGCTTCGACGGCGTGCGCCTGGAGGCCCTGCGCGTGCCCCAGCCCGCCATCGAGGAGGCGGTGGCCTACTGCGATCCCGCGCTGAAGGACGTGTGGATCCAGGCCATCGACAACATCGAGCGCTTCCACCGCCGCCAGCGCGAGGAGAGCCGCTTCGAGTTCTTCGAGGATGGCACCGTGCTGGGCTGGAAGGTCACCCCTGTGGACCGCGCCGGCGTGTACATTCCGGGCGGACGGGCCGTGTACCCCTCGTCCCTGCTGATGAACGCCATTCCCGCGCAGATCGCGGGTGTGCCGCGCATCGCGGTGGTCTCGCCGCCCGGGCAGGATGGCCTGCCGCACCGCGACATCCTGGCCTGCTGCGCCCTGCTGAACCTGGAGGAGGTGTACGCCGTGGGCGGCGCCCAGGCCATCGGCGCGCTGGCCTTCGGCACGGAGACCATCCCGGCCGTGGACAAGATCACCGGCCCCGGCAACGCCTACGTCGCCGAGGCCAAGCGCCAGGTGATGGGCGACGTCGGCATCGACTCCATCGCGGGTCCCAGCGAAATCCTGATCCTGTGCGACCAGCCGGTGCCGGTGGAGTACCTGGTGCGCGACCTGCTCTCCCAGGCCGAGCACGACCCGGATGCACGCGCCCTGCTGATCACCACCGACCCGGCCCAGGCCCGCGCCGTGGCGCAGCGCCTGGAGCGGCTGATTCCGGAGCTGCCGCGCACGGAGATCATCCAGGCCTCCTTTGCGGGCGGCTCGGGCGTGGTGCTGGTGCCGCATCTGGAGGCGGGCCTGGAGTTGGTCAACGAGATCGCCCCGGAGCACCTGGAACTGCTCACGGAGGAGCCGTTCGCCCTGCTGTCGCGCATCCGCAACGCGGGGGCGATCTTCCTGGGGCCGCACACGCCGGAGCCGGTGGGGGACTACTTCGCCGGGCCCAACCACACCATCCCCACGGGCGGTCGGGCGCGCTTCGCCTCGCCGCTGGGCGTGCCGGACTTCGTGAAACGCTCCTCGGTGCTGCGCTACTCGCCCGAGCGCCTGGCGCGGGAGGCGCAGGCGATCCGCCTGTTCGCCGAGCGCGAGGAGCTCCCCGCGCACGCAGAGGCCGTGCGCGTGCGCACCGAGCCCAACCCGGCACCCCGGGCCCCCGCCGCCACACCGGCCGCGGCGCGCCCCAAGCCCACCGCGCGGCGCTAGCCGGCACCCCGCGGAGCACGGGGCCATCCACAATCGGTTTCCGGACCCTCGAGCGTCATCTGCGGTACGATACGTGAACGGCATAGAGAGCAGTCTGTGAAATCCGCCCAATCTGCGGATTGCCGTTTGAGCGATCGCCCAACCAGGACCCCATGCCCCGTCGCGCCCAGATCGAGTACGCCACCCGCGAGACCCGCACCCGCCTGACCGTGGAGCTGGACGGCAGCGGCCAGGCCCACATCGAGACGGGCATCGGCTACTTCGACCACATGCTCGAGCAGCTCACCTTCCACGGCCTGCTGGACCTCGAACTGCACTGCGAGGGCGACCTGCACGTGGACAGCCACCACACCGTGGAGGACGTGGCCATCGCGCTGGGCCGGGGCATCGACCAGGCGCTCGGCGAGCGCAGCGGCATCCGCCGCTACGGCCAGGGTCACGTGCCCATGGACGAGACCCTGGCGCGCACCGTGCTGGACTTCTCCGGGCGGCCCGAGTTCCACTTCCAGGGCGCCTTCACGCGCGAGCGGCTGGGCACCCTGGAGACGCAGATGGTGCCGCACTTCTTCAAGTCCGTGGCCGTGGCGGCGCGTTTGACCCTGCACATGGCGCTGCTGTACGGTGAGAACGATCATCACAAGTGCGAGGCGCTGTTCAAGTCCTTCGCCCGCGCCCTGGCCGATGCGGTGACGCTGGAGCCGCGCCGCGCCGGCGTCAGCTCCACCAAAGGGGTGCTGTAGGGGCGTACCATGATCGCCATCATCGACTACAACGTCGGCAACCTGCACAATCTGAAGAACGCCCTGGACTACCAGGGTCTGCCCAACCGCATCGTGCGCGAGGCGCACGAGCTGGACGGCGCGGACCACATCATCCTGCCCGGGGTGGGCGCCTTCAAGCCGGCCATGGAGCGCCTGCGCGAGGCGGGCATGGAGCCGGTGGTGCGCGAGCTGGTCGCCTCCGGCGTGCCCTTCCTGGGCGTGTGCGTGGGCCTGCAGCTGTTGTTCGACGAGTCGGACGAGGACGGCCTGCACGAGGGCCTGGGCCTGCTGCGCGGGCGCATCGTGCGCTTCAAGGGCCGCGATGCGCAGGGCGGCGCCCTCAAGGTGCCGCAGATCGGCTGGAACCAGGTGGCGTGGCAGCACCCGGACCCGCTGGTGGAAGGCATCGCCGACCAGAGTTACTTCTACTTTGTGCACTCCTATTACGCCCTGCCGAACGACCCGGCGGAGGCGCTGGGGATCACCGAATACGGCGAGCGCTTCGCCGCCGTCGTGCGGCACGGCAACGTGTGGGGCGTGCAGTTCCACCCCGAGAAGAGCCAGAACGCCGGCCTGCGCCTGCTGAAGAACTTCGCGGCGCTGCGGCCCGCGTAGCCGGCACACCCACCCGGCGCAAGCGACCTGCGTCCGTCCCCGCACAGTCCTGGCCAGCCATGAGCGCCCATACCCCCAGCGAATCCCAGACCCGCCTGCGCCAACTGCCGTCCGTGACGGAGGCGGACAGGCACCTGGCGGCGCGCGGCCTGCCCAGCGGCAAGGCGGTGCGCGGGCAGGTGACGGGCGTGCTGGAGCGCTACCGCGCGGCGCTGCGCAGCCAGGCGGGCGGGCCCGTGCCCCCGCGCGAGGAGGTGCTGCAGGCCATCGAGGCCGCCGTTTCGCGGCCCCCGCCCAATCAGTTGCGGCGGGTCATCAACGCGACGGGCGTGGTGGTGCACACGAACCTGGGCCGCGCCGTGCTGCCGCTTGTGCTCACGGAGGCCGTGGCGCCCCTGCTGCACGGCTACATCAACCTGGAATACGACCTGCAAGCCGGCAAGCGCGGCGAGCGCGGCGGGCGCATCCCGGAGCTGCTGGCGCAGCTCGCCGGGGCGGAGGCCGGGCTGGTGGTGAACAACAACGCCGCCGCCGTGCTGCTCATGCTGAGCGCGCTGGCCGCCGGACGCGAGGTGATCGTCTCGCGGGGCGAGTTGGTGGAGATCGGCGGGAGCTTCCGCGTGCCGGACATCATGCGCCAGTCCGGCGTGCGGCTGGTGGAGGTGGGCACCACCAACCGCACGCGCCTGTCCGACTACGCCGATGCCATCACGCCCGACACGGTGGCGCTGCTCAAGGTGCACCGCTCCAACTTCACGCTGAGCGGCTTCACCGAGGAGGCCGGCATCCCCGAGCTGGCCGGGCTGGCGGCCGAGCGCAAGCTGGCCGTCTGGCACGACCTGGGCAGCGGCAACTTCTACCGCTTCGCGCAGCCGGCCCTGCGCCACCTCCCCACCGTCGCCCAGGAGGTAAGCGCCGGGGCGGACGTGGTGACGCTGAGCGGGGACAAGCTGCTGGGCTCCGTGCAGGCGGGCATCGTGGTGGGGCGGGCCGAGCCGCTGGGCCGCATGCGCCGCCACCCGCTCTACCGCAGCCTGCGCGTGGACCGCGTGCGGGCGGCGCTGCTGGAGCAGTCGCTGCTGGCCTACCTGGAGATCGACCGCCTGCGCAGCCACAACACGGTGATCGACCTGCTGGAGCGCACCGTGGCGGACATGGAGCCGCTGGCCGCGGAACTGCTGGTCGCCCTCAAGCCCGCCGAGGGCCGCGGACTGGCCTGGGAACTGGTGCGCGACCAGTCCCTGGCCGGGGGCGGCGCGGTGCCCGAGGTGCGCATCGAGACGCTGTGCCTGGCCCTGCACCGCCCGGGCACGGACGGCGAGGCACTGGCCGCCGCCCTGCGCACCCATGAGCCGCCGGTGGTGGCGCGGCTGGCCGAGGGGCGCGTGCTGCTGGACTTCCGCACCCTGTTCCCCCAGGATCTGCCGGAGGTGGCCGCCGCCGTGACGGCCCTGTGCGGGGCCTAGTGGCTTTACCCGCCCCCGGCGACCGGCTATATTGGTCGGAACTTGGCCGGTTGGCTCGGTCGCTCGCGGCAGCCGGTTCCCATTCCTACCCGGACATTTGATGAGCAAGGTTTCCTGGCGTAACCCGCTGGTGGTGCTGCTGGCGGGCACGCTGGTGTCTGCGCTGTGCATCGGCACGCGCAACACCTTCGGCCTGTACCTGCGGCCCATGACGGAGGCCTACGGCTGGGGCCGCGAGGTCTTCGCGCTGGCGATCGCGCTGCAGAACATCGTGTGGGGGCTCTCCGCGCCGTTCACGGGCGCCATCGCGGACCGCTACGGCACGGGCCGGGTCATCGCCGTGGGCGGGATCGTCTATGCCCTGGGGCTCTACGGGATGGCCCAGGCCGCTACGCCCGCCGCGCTGATGCTGTCGGCGGGCGTGCTGATCGGGCTGGGCACCAGCGCCACGGGCTTCGGCGTGGTGCTGGGCGCGGTGGGGCGCATGGCCAGCGAGCGCCGGCGCACGCTGTTCCTGGGCATCGCCTCCGCCGGCGGCTCCATCGGCCAGTTCGTGCTGGTGCCGCTGGGCCAGGGCTTCATCTCGGGACTGGGCTGGAGCAATGCACTGGTGGTGACGGGTGCGCTCACGCTGCTGATCATGCCCCTGGCGTTCGTGCTGGTGGGCAAGGCGGAGCGCACGGCATCCGACAATTCGGCGGCCTCGCCCCTGGCCGCATTCCGCGAGGCGGGGGTGGAGCGGCGCTACTGGCTGCTGTTCTGGGGCTTCTTCGTGTGCGGCTTCCATATCACGTTCATCGCCACGCACCTGCCGGCGTTCCTGGTGGACAATCGCGTGGCGCCGGCCGTGGCCGCCGTGGCGCTGAGCCTGATCGGGCTGTTCAACATCTTCGGCTCGCTCACCTTCGGCTATCTGGGCGGGCACTACAGCAAGCGCAAGGCCCTGTGCTGGTTGTACCTGACGCGGGCCGTGTTCATCGCGGCGTTCCTGCTGGTCCCGCTCAGCACGGTTTCCGTGCTGGCGTTCGCGGCCGGGATGGGCTTTTTGTGGCTGGGCACCGTGCCGCTCACCAGCGCGCTGGTGGGGCAGATGTACGGCGTGCGCTACATGAACACGCTGTTCAGCGTGGTGTTCCTGGGGCACCAGCTCGGCGCGTTCCTGGGCGTGTGGGCGGGGGGCAGGGTGTACGACCTGACCGGCTCGTACAACCTGGTGTGGATCGCCGCCATCGCCCTGGGCGTGTTCTCGGCCCTCGTGCACTGGCCCATCGACGAGCGGCACCGCGACGAGATTCGCGCCGCGCGGCTCGCTCCAGCGCCCGCACCGGCCTCGGGCGGCGGGGGCTAGCGCAGTTACGAATTCAGTGTGAACAGCGCGGGGCTCTGCCCCGCACCCCGCTGGGGCCGAAGGCCCCAGACTCCATTTGGAGCGACACCCGCTCAGGGAGCGGGAGTCGAAACCGAAAAAGGGTTCAGGGAACTCGTTCCCTGACGGAGAGCGCAAGAGGCAGAGCCTCTCGCAAGGCGAAAACACCAAGACAGAAAATGCGCTAGGGGTCCAGTGCGCCCCGCAGCGGCCTCACAGCATCCACTCCAGCTCTCCGGATACCTGCGTGACGCGCGTGCCGTCGTCCAGGAGCACGAGCAGGTAGCCCTCCGGAGAGAGAGCCACCGGCACGCCTTCCCGGTGCCCCTGCTGCGTGGGCAGGCGCACGCGCTGGCCTTCTCCCAGCAGGCCGTAGGCTCGCCATTCGGCCAACAGGGCGGGCCGTTCCCCGGCGCCCAGCCGGCGGCAGCCTTCGTCCAGCCGCCCCAGCACGGCCCGCAGCAGGGCCTCGCAGTCCACGGGCCGGCCCGCCCCGTGCTCGCAGGTGGTGAGGCTGTCGCGCAGCTCGGCGGGGAAATCGTCGGAACTGCCCAGGCAGTTGATGCCGATGCCCACCACCAGCCGGGGCTTGCCGCCGGCGCCAGTCGTGCCCTCCACCAGGATGCCGCACACCTTGCGCCCGTCCAGCAGCACGTCGTTGGGCCACTTGAGCTGCGGGTGCAGCCCCAACTCGGATTCCAGGGCCTGGGCCACGGCCAGCCCCGCCACCAGGGCTACGGCGGGGAAGTCGTGCGCAGGAAAGGCGGGGTGCAGCACAACGGAGAACTGGAGCTGCCGACCGGGCAGGGAGGCCCAGTGGCGCCCCATGCGGCCGCGGCCGCCGGTCTGGTGGCGGGCCAGCACCACCACGCCATGACGCTCCAGGTATTCCGGGCGCTGCATCGCCAGCGTGTTGGTGGAGGACACCTCCTCCAGGCGGACGATCTCGTGACCCAGGGCGGGCATGTCGCGGGGCGTCAATTGACCGTCTCCCAGAGCACCTTGGGCACACCCTTCGCCAGGCGGTTGGCGGGGTCGCGGGGCACGTAGAGCATCGCCTCCAGGCGCGCCCGCACCCCGGCCACCTCCGTGACCGCGCGGATGCGGTAGTACTGGTTCACGGTCGAGAAGAGAAAGTTCTTGCCGTACTGGCCAGGGATGCCCAGATCGCCCTCCAGCGCCTGCTGGAGCGTCGTGGGGTCGTAGGTCTGGCGCTTACCGTCCGCCAGCACGAAGTAGTCCGCGATCTCGTCGGCTCGCTGCGCGTAGGCGTTGATGCCGTCCAGGATCTCCTTGTAGGAGCCGACCTCGTTGGGGTCCACGAAGTGCGTGGACAGGAACAGGGCGATCTCGTCGCGGCTGGCGACGTTCACGTTGATGCGCTCGGTGAACGGTGAGGTGGCTTCGGACTGGTGCGGCAGCGTCGTCACGGTGTGCTCCCACACGCCCCAGGGGATGTGGGCGTCCCTGAAGCCCCGTACCAGGCGGGTCTCCTCCAGGCGGTCCAACTGACCGTTCTTGATGTCCAGCGCCGGCTCTATGCCCACATAGGAATCCTGCTCCGCGCCACGCACGGCCGAGAAGCCCAGGTACTCGTCGTTGTCGCCGTCGATGAAGTCGAACAGCGCCGCATACAGGGCCGTTACGACGTCCGGCGCGAGCGGCTGCGTCACGCCCGGTGTGTCCGGCACGGGCGTCTCGATGCGATCCAGCAGTTGCAGGAAGACCCATCGCCGCGCGCGGTCCTGCGGCTCGTCGGGCTGCGAATTGAAGTTCTGGTTGAGATTGAACAGGTGGTCCTGGGGCGCGATCTCCAGGGTCAGCAGCAGGCCCTGGTTCCAGGGTACGGCGCCGATCGTGAGCAGCCCGGCGATCTGCTCGTAGCCCTTGAAGAACTCAACCTCGTCCTGCAACAAGCCGATCTGCACGGCCTTGAACACCGAGCGTGCCAGCATGCGCGCCTGCTGGGCATCCTTGAACGTCGTCATGCCCCGCAGTTCCAGACCCGTGGCGAAGAAATACTCGCTCATGAAGAACGTGAGCAGCATCACCACGGCCAGCGCCATCAGCAGCGCGATGCCGCGCGGGCGGGCGCGCCTGGGGCGCCGGGCAGACGAGTGTGGGCGCATCACAGCTTGAGGCTCGCCGGCAGGTTGAACTCGATGGATTCGGAGAGCATGCGCCCGGCGGGGTCCGTACGGCCGACGGTGAGCCG
>Ga0326597_10012197_pt1 | contig 11329 bp, 11 predicted proteins | sample RVTome_12_FD_203789 | JGI IMG/M metagenome (GOLD analysis project Ga0326597, IMG submission 203789) | Soil microbial communities from uranium-contaminated site in the Upper Colorado River Basin, Wyoming, United States - RVT100D185 | ecosystem: Environmental > Terrestrial > Soil > Contaminated >... | reverse complement strand
CGGCGCTCGAGCTGTCTCGCCAGGCGGCGGCCGTCTTCAAGGAACGCGGCTTCGACAATTCGCGGCTCGAAGCGGAGCTGCTGCTGGCCTCCGTCCTGGGCCTGAAGCGGCTCGACCTGTACCTGCAGTTCGACCGGCCGATCGACGAATCCGAGCTGGAACGATTCCGGGTCGCGGTCCGCCGCCGTTTGCGGCGCGAACCGCTGCAATACATTCTGGGAGAGGCGGCGTTCCGCGACATCGTGCTGCGAGTGGACCGCCGCGTCCTGATCCCGAGGCCCGAAACCGAGATCCTGGTTGGCGAAGTCCTCGCCTGGGCCGCGGCTCGCGGGGCGGCATCGGCGCTCGATATCGGCACGGGCTCGGGCGCGATCGCGCTGTCGCTGGCTCGCGAAAGCGGTATCTCCCGGATCGTGGCCAGCGATGCCTCGGCGGACGCGCTCGCGCTGGCAGGCGAGAACGCGGCCCGGCTGGGACTGGAAGGGAGGGTCGAGTTCCGCGCCGGCGCGACGTGGTCGATCGTCGGAGCGGGCGAGAAATTCGACATCATCGTATCGAACCCGCCCTACGTCGCGGAGTCGGAGCGTGGGATGCTGGCGCGCGAGGTCGTCGAATGGGAGCCGGCCGCGGCGCTGTTCGCCGGAAGCGACGGGCTGGCCATCCTCGGCGAACTCGTCGCGGGCGCGGCCGACCGGCTCGTCGAGGGCGGGCTCTTCGCCGTGGAAGTCGGGGCGAGCCAGGCCGGAGCGGTGGCGGCGTGGATCCGGCAGACCGGCCGATTCGACGAGCCGCGGACCGTGCAGGACCTGGCGGGGCACGACCGCATCATACTGGCCGCACGGACATGAACCGGGGCGCTGGGCCCCGCCTGACAGACTGGATGCCATGACCACGGACGGATTCGCCGAAAAGGCCCGCGAGCTTGGACGTCTCCTGGGCCAGAGCCCGGAGTATCAGGCGCTGGACCGGGCCAGATCGCGGGCGATGGAGGATCGCGAGCTGAACACGTCGCTCAACCGGATGGCGGAGCTGGAGCGCGAGATCGCGACCGTGCTGCGCGCGGGACAGGAACCGTCGCAGGCGACGCAGGACGAGTACGAGCGGGTGTTCTCGACCCTGCAGTCGTCCGCGATCTACCAGGGGCTCGTCGCGGCACAGGCGAACTTCGACAAGATCCTCGGCCGCGTGAACGAGCACATTTCGGAAGGGATCGAATCCGGGTCCCGCTCGCGGATCATTCTGCCGACCTGAGGCGAACCACGTGGCCGGCCTCGAGTCGCTGCGCAACGGCGTCTACGGGATCATCGACCCGCTCACCGACTGGCTGACCCGCCGTCGCGTGCACCCGAATCTGCTGACGACCCTCGGATTCGCGTTGACCATCACGGCGGCGATCGCCTTTCATCGACACCACGTGCGGACCGCCGGCGTATTCGTTCTGCTCGGCGGCTTCTTCGACATTCTGGATGGCCGTGTCGCGCGACTCTCGGATCTGGGCAGCAAGTTCGGTGCGTTCTACGACTCGACGCTGGACCGGATCAGCGAGATCGCCGTCTTTCTCGGCATCCTCTCGCTCTACAACGACTACCGCCTTCAGCTGGGTGATGTCGGCATGATCTATCTGATCATGCTGGCTATGGCGGGGTCCCTGATGATCAGCTATACTCGCGCCCGCGCGGAGGCACTCGGACTGGACTGCAAGGTCGGACTGATGCCGCGCGCGGAACGGGTCGTGCTGATCGGGCTCGCCTCCATCTGCTTTGGCGAGAGCTGGGACGGGCTGATACTCAAGATCGTGATCGCTGTTCTCGCCGTAACGACGAACCTCACCGCATTCCAGCGCATCGTCTGGGTCTACAAACAGGCGAGTGGGGTGCCACTGGACGAGAAGTCCTAGAGAAAGAGGACGACATTAATGAATCGCGGACGTGACATCGCCCCGGCGGCGGGCCGCCTGGGCGTTCTGCTTCCCGGGCTGGGCGCGGTCGCAACGACGTTCGTGGCGGGCGTCGAAACCGTGCGTCGTGGGCTGGCCCTGCCGATTGGATCGCTGACGCAGCTCTCGCACATCCGGCTCGGCAAGCGGACCGAGAACCGCAATCCGCTGATCCGCGAGTTCGCGCCGCTCGCGCAGCTCGACCAGCTGGTGTTCGGTGGCTGGGACCCGATCCCCGACAACGGTTACGAGACGGCCGTCAAGGCGGGCGTGCTCGACCGCTCGCACACCGAACCGGTCAAGGATTTCCTCAGCGCCATCGTCCCCATGCCCGCGGTGTTCGACCGCAATTACGTCCGCCGCATCGACGGCGTCAACGTCAAGAAGGGTGCGAACAAGTACGAGCTGGGTGAACAGCTGCGCGAAGACATCCGCAATTTCCGCTCGCAGAACGCCTGCGATCGCCTGGTGATGGTGTGGTGCGGCTCGACCGAAGTGTTCATGAAGCCGGGCGCAGCGCATCAGAGCGTCGCGGCCTTCGAGAAGGCGATGCAGGAAAACGATCCGGCGATCGCGCCTTCCATGGTCTACGCGTGGGCCGCGATGCAGGAAGGCGTGCCGTTCGCGAACGGTGCGCCCAACCTGACCGTGGACATCCCCGCCATCCACGAACTGGCGGGCGAACGCGAACTGCCGATCGCCGGCAAGGACTTCAAGACCGGCCAGACGATGATGAAGACGATCATCGCGCCCGGATTGAAGGCCCGCATGCTCGGACTCAGCGGCTGGTTCAGCACGAACATCCTCGGTAACCGCGATGGCGCGGTGCTCGATGATCCGGATTCGTTCAAGACCAAGGAAGAATCGAAGCTCGGCGTCCTCGAGTACGTGCTTCAGCCGAAGCTCTATCCGGAGCTTTATGGCGAGGTCTACCACAAGGTCCGCATCAACTACTATCCGCCCCGCGGCGACAACAAGGAAGGCTGGGACAACATCGACATCTTCGGGTGGCTCGGCTACCCGATGCAGATCAAGGTCGACTTCCTGTGCCGCGATTCGATCCTCGCGGCTCCGATCGTCCTCGACCTCGTGCTGTTCATGGACCTCGCGAAACGGGCCGGCATGCACGGGACGCAGGAGTGGCTGTCGTTCTACTTCAAGAGCCCGATGACGGCGCCGGAGCTGTATCCGGAGCACGACCTGTTCATCCAGCACTGGAAGCTGAAGAACACGCTCCGGTACATGATGGACGAAGAACAGATCACGCACCTCGGGCTCGAGTACTACGAGGATCCGGCCGGCGTAGCCGGGTGAACCGGCGCCGCTCCGCCGGACGCCGATGAGCCCCGCGGCGTCCGCGATGACCGGTCCGGCGGGTTCGTTCGAGGATCGCCGCGTTCGCGCCGCCGGCGCCGGGCCTGTCGGCGTGGCTCGATGGGAACGCCACAGGGAGAGGACAGCGCGTGCGGGGACGTTTCATCGTATTCGAAGGGGTCGAGGGCTGCGGCAAGACGACGCAGGCCCGACTCCTCGGGGAGTGGCTCGAGTCGCGTCGCATCCCGCACGTGCTCACGAGAGAGCCCGGCGGCACGGCGGTCGGTGAAGGCGTCCGGCCGCTGATCCTGCACGGCGGCGACATCCACGAGCGGACCGAGCTTCTGCTCTACCTGTCGGCCCGCGCCGCGCTCATCACGGAAGTCGTGCGACCCGCCCTCGAGGCGGGCAACCTCGTCGTGGCCGACCGGTACGAGATGTCCACGTTCGCCTACCAGGGCTGCGGCCGCGGGCTGCCGCTCGAGCAGGTGCGCGCGATCAACGACTTCGCGACCGGCGGGCTGAAGCCGGACCTGACGCTCTGGTTCGAAGTGCCCGATACGGTCGCGAACCGCCGGATGGAGGGGCGAGGCGGGCCCGATCGCATCGAGCGGGCGGGCCTCGCGTTCCACGATCGGGTCGCGGCCGCGTACCGGGAGCTTGCCGGGACGGAACATGCTGTCGAAGCTGTAGATGGGACCCTGGACCCGGCGGACGTACACGCCCGCGTGGTCCACATTCTGCATGCGAGATTCCCAGAAACTTTCGCCAACAGCCCGGGTTAGTAGATTGACTCGTTCCGAGGCACAGGCTGTCAGGGAGGGCCGATGAAGATCAACCGTGCATTCTTCGCCCCGCTTCTCGTTGCCGGCGTTGCACTTGCCACAGGCGGCTGGTTCCTGCAAAAGGGTGCGGGTGTGGAGCGCAGCGTCTACTCGAACGCGCAGCTGTTCGAGCAGGTGCTGTCATTCATCCAGCAGGGATTCGTGGATGAGAAGGAGCCGTCGGATCTGTATCGCAAGGCGATCGACGGCATGCTCGAGGAGCTGGGCGATCCGCACACGGTCTTCATGCCGGCGAAGGAGTACGAATCGCTCCGCATCACGACGCAGGGCGAGTACGGCGGGATCGGCATCTCGATCGCCAAGCGGAACGGGTGGATCACGGTGATCGGGCCGCTGCCCGGGACGCCGGGCGAGCGGGCCGGTCTGCAGGCGGGCGACCAGATCGTGGACGTCAGCGGGCAGTCGACGCGGGACTGGACGGAGGATCAGGCCGTTGCGAACCTGCGCGGTCCGAAGGGCACGAACGTGGACATCAAGATCGCACGCATCGGGTCGGACCAGCCGATCCCGTTCACGATCACGCGCGACGAGATCCACGTCCGCTCGGTGCCGGCCGCGTACATGATCGACAAGGACGTCGGCTACGTCGAGTTGCAGGTGTTCAGCGAGAGTTCGACGACGGAGCTGCGCGAGGCGATCACGAAGCTGCGCGGGCAGGGCGCGAAGGGGATCGTGCTCGACATGCGGCGCAATTCCGGGGGCCTGCTCGACGAGGGGCAGACGGTATCGGACCTGTTCCTGGACCAGGGCGTACCGGTGGTCGAGACGCGCGGGCGGCTGCAGGGCCAGACGCAGAAGCTGGCGGCGACGCATCCGGATGAGTTCCCGGGCCTGCCGATCGTCGTGGTCGTCGGCCCGCAGAGCGCGTCGGCGACGGAGATCGTGGCGGGCGCGCTGCAGGACCACGACCGTGCGCTCATTCTGGGCCGGCCGACTTTCGGCAAGGGTTCCGTCCAGACGGTGTTCCGCCTGCAGGGCGGGAACTGGCTGAAGATGACGACAGCCCGCTGGTACACGCCGTCGGGCCGCAGCATCCAGCGGCCGTACGACAACGCCCATGTCACGGAAGAGCCGGCCGATGAGAATACGCCGGGCGGCGGCGCCACCGATTCGAAGGACGCAATGTCGTACAAGACGGACGCGGGCCGCGTCGTCACCGGCGGCGGCGGCATCGCCCCGGATGTGATGGTGTGGCCGGACACGACGACGCTCGCCGAGCGCGATCTGATCGAGGCCATACAGACGCAGAACTGGCCCAAGTACATCGAGACGCGCTTCGCGTTCGGCGTTCGGTACGCGAAGGACCATCCGGAACTGAAGCCGGGTTTCGATGTGACGCCGGCCATGCTGGATGAGTTCTACGGGTCGGTCGGAACGGCGGGCCTCAAGATCGACCGCCCGCTGTTCGACAAGGGTTCACGCTGGATCGCCTACCAGCTGGCGAGCGAGGTGACGTTGTCGAAGTGGGGGCAGCAGGAGATGCGGCGGCGCGAGAACATGGATGACCGCCAGGTCGCGGCGGCGGTTTCGCTGCTGAAGAAGGCGACGACGCCGGCGAGCCTGTTCGACGTGGGCAAGGCTTTCGAGGTCGTGACCAGGAAATAAGGCCAGGCGACGCTCTCCGGCGAACCGGACCCGGAGATGCATCTGGCTCAATTCGCAGGCTTCAACGCGGTCGGACTGGTGGTCGGAACCGCCGGCCTGGTCGGAATCGGAGGAGGGGTACTAATGGTACCCTTCCTCTATTTCATCTACGACAGCCGGGGCCGCGGCCTGGGGCTCCGGCTGCGGCGGCACCAGCCGGAACGGCGAGGTACATGGTCGTGCCGGGCGCCCGGCTGCTGGCGCAGAGTCTGGGGCTGATCGGCTGACGGCCGGCGCGAACATGCCGGCGCCACAACGGTCCATGGCCGGAAGCTCGGAACGCCGTTCGTTTCAACGCACGGACCGCGAGGTCACTTGAGTCGTGTCGAGGTGTGGCGTGGATCGGTCGTCGAATCCGTGCACAACGTCAGTGTCGCCGTCGTCGATGCGGCGGGCGGCTTGCGGGCGTACAGCGGGGATCCGGACGTCGTGGCGTTCGCTCGATCGGCGGTCAAGCCGATTCAGGCACTGCCATTGATCCAGCGGGGCGTGGCCGAACGCTACGGCCTCGACTCGCGGGAGATCGCGCTATGCTGCGCATCACACAGCGGCGAACCGTACCACGTGGCAACGGCCCGTTCGATCCTGCGGAAGGTCGGGGTGGATGAGTCCGCGCTGGCCTGCGGCCCACACGCTCCGTATCACGAGCCGTCGGCCGCGGCGCTCTCCGGGCAGGGCGAAGCGCCGGGACGCATCCACAACAACTGCTCCGGCAAGCACGCGGGCATGCTCGCCCTGGCCTGCAGCCAGGGCTGGCCCGTTGCGGGCTATCAACTGCCCGCGCACCCCGTGCAGCAGCTGATGCTCGAGACGATCGCCGAATGGACGGGCATGCCGCCGGATGACATTCCGATCGCCGTCGATGGTTGCGGTGTGGCTACCTTCGCGCTCCCGCTCAAACGCATGGCCGCGGCATTCGCCCGCTTCGCCGCCGGTGCACGACGCGGCGATCCGGCGCCGGCCCGCATCGCCACGGCGATGACGCAGCACCCCGAGTACGTCGCCGGGACCGGCCGCCTGTGCACCGCGCTGATGCGCGCCGCCGATGGCCGGCTGATCGCGAAGACGGGTGCGGAGGGCGTGTACTGCGCGGCCGTGCCGGGCGCGGAACTGGGGGTGGCACTCAAGGTCGAAGACGGAGCGAAGCGCGCCGCGGAGCCGGCGGTCCTCGCGGTGCTTCGGGCACTCGGTCTGCTGTCCGATGATGCGATGGCGGACCTCGCGGAATTCGCTTTGCCATCGATCCGCAACACCAGGGGCGAAATCGTGGGCGCCATTCGCGCGTCGATCGACCTGCAGCCGGTCGCATGACGCCGTCGGAAACGGCTCTGGTCCGGCTGTGTGCCGCCATTGCCGCGGGCTCGCATTCGCAGCTGGCGGCCACAATCGATTCCGCGAACGCGACGTGTGATCCGGAGGAGGCCGAAGAGGCTATCCTCCAGTGCTACCTGTTCACCGGGTTTCCGGCGGTGATTCAGGCAATGTCGGCGTGGCGGCAACGCACCGGTCACCGGGCGGGTCGACCGGTGATGGAAGACAAAGCGGATTTCGCCCGGCGAGGCGAGCGGGTGTGCGCGACGGTGTACGGCGGACAGTACGAGCGGTTGCGCGAGAACGTTCGCGCGCTTCACCCCGATCTCGAGCGCTGGATGCTCGCGGAAGGTTACGGCAAGGTGCTCGGCCGTCCCGGACTTTCGTTGCGCGTTCGTGAGCTGTGCATCATCGGCGTGCTCTCGGCCCAGGACGCCCCGAGACAGCTCCATTCGCACCTGCGGGGGGCGCTCAATGCCGGGGCGGCATCGGAAGAAGTCGAGGCCGCGCTCGCCGCCGCGGCGACGATCGTACCCACGCCACGCGCCGAAACCGCATGGCAGACCTGGCGCGAGGTGCACGAGCGCCGCTCACTCTGACTGACCGGGAATTCGATGTTCGTAGACCAGGCCACCATTCACATTGTCGGCGGGACCGGCGGCTCGGGGGCCGAAGCGTTCCGCCGTGAGTCCGGAGTGCCGCTCGGCGGTCCGGCGGGCGGCAGCGGCGGCCGCGGCGGAAGTGTCATCCTGCGCGGCAACGTACAGCTGGCCACCCTGCTCGACTACAGCTATCAGCAGCATTATCGGGCCGAGCGCGGTCAGCACGGGCAGGGCAAGAACCGGACAGGGCGGGGTGGGGACGATCTGGTTCTGTGGGTTCCGCTCGGCACACTCGTCCGCGATGCCGACACGGGTGAGATCCTCGGCGAGATCCTCGAGGACGGCCAGGAGATCATGGCTGCGAAGGGTGGCCGGGGCGGTCGCGGCAATGCCGCATTCGCGACCCCGACGAACCGCGCTCCTCGCCGCTGGGAGCCGGGCGAGGAAGGCGAGGACCGGCGGATCCTGCTCGAGCTGAAGCTGATCGCCGACGTCGGCCTCGTCGGCCAACCGAACGCCGGCAAGTCCACGCTGCTCGCGACCGTCTCCGCGGCGACCCCGAAGATCGCCGACTACCCGTTCACGACGCTCACGCCGAACCTCGGCGTCGTCCAGCTGAGCGACCACAGGACTTTCGTCATGGCGGACATTCCGGGAATCGTCGAAGGCGCGCACGAGGGCAAAGGCCTCGGCCTGAGATTCCTGCGCCACATCGAGCGAACGCGCACGCTGGCGCTGCTGATCCCGGTCGATTCACCGGATCCCCAGGCCGATTACGATCTCCTGCGGGAAGAGATCGACGCGTATTCGCCCGAACTCGGCGCGCGTCCGCACTGCGTGGTACTCTCGAAATCGGATGTCCTCGCGGCCGACGCGCCGGTTCCGGAACTGAATGCGCCGGACGCGTGGGGCACGTTCGCGATCTCCGCCGTTGCCCGCCGCAATATCGATGATCTTCTCGAAGCGCTGTGGGCGCGCGTGCGGGAGGAGATCCGCGCAGAAGCGCAGGCAACGGAGTCGAGGACTCAGCCGTTCGGCGAACCGATCTGAGAGCCTGGCCCGTCGTGCGACCCCGTCTTCCCGACCGCGACACGTTACGCGCCCTCCTCTCGCTCCGCGCGGTGCCGGGCCTCGGCGACATCCGGCTCCGCCGCTGGCTCGAGAGTGGCGACTCGCCAGCGGTTGTCCTCGACAGGTTGTTGCGCGCCCGGCCGGACGCTGCGGCACACCTCGACCGGCCCGCCGTTCGCGCACGCATCGAGCATGCGCTGCGCACTCTCGAGGCGATACCTGACGTTTTCGTGCTGCCGAGCGGAGCGCCCGCGTATCCTCGCCGGCTGCTCGAGCTGCACGACCCGCCGGCCATCCTCTTCGGACGCGGGGATGCCAGGCTCGCGGAACGCGCCGCCATCGCGATCGTCGGGACGCGCGCGAATACCGAGTACGGCGCGGATGTCGCGCGCATGATCGCCGCCGCGGCCGCGCAGGAGGGCATCGTCGTCATCAGCGGTCTCGCCCACGGCATCGATCGACACGCACACGAGGCCGTCCTCGACTCGGCCGGCCCGACCATCGGCGTGATCGGCTGCGGCATCGACGTGACCTATCCGCCACAGCACGCCCGCCTCCAGGAGCGAATCGCCTGCGAAGGCCTGCTCCTCACCGAGTTCGCGCCGGGGGAGCCGGCGCTCGGCCACCATTTCCCACGCCGGAACCGCATCATCGCAGCCCTCGCCTCCGCAGTGGTCGTGGTTGAAGCACCGGCGCGCAGCGGCGCACTCATCACGGCCGGGCATGCCCTCGAACTCGGTCGCGAAGTACTGGCCGTGCCGGGCCCGATCGGGCGGCGAACAAGCGAGGGCACCAACGAACTCATCCGCGACGGGGCCGGCCTCGTCCTGGATGCCATGGATGTCATCGCGGCCGCCCAATCCTTCGAACGTACCGCCGCGACCCCGGCCGTCGCCCCGCCACCGGCCGCACAGACCGAGGCATGGCCGGGCGAGCGATCGGCGGCTGGCCTGGAGCGAGCGGACCGACTTGCCCCGGACGACAACGCCGTGGCCCGCGATCGGCCGCCCGGATCCGCGGATGCCGGCGCGGCCCCCGATCGACCGACCGGATCCGCGGATGAGGACGCGGCCCCCGTTCGGCCGACCGGATCCGCGGATGAGGACGCGGCCCGACGAATGCTCGCTACCCTCGCTATCGAGCCAATCCACGCCGATGCCCTCGTCGAGAGGTCCGGCCTGCCCGCCTCCAGAGCCCTGGCCTGCCTTCTCCACCTCGAACTGGGCGGAAAGGTCCGGCAACACCCGGGATCCCGGTTCTCGCTGCCCCCACACAGCGGCGGCCGGCCTCGATCGCGCAACGCAATGCCCGGCATGGTGTAAAACAGCGTCGTGGCTCCGGATTACATCTACGTTCACGCGCCCTTCTGCGCCCGGCGTTGCAGCTACTGTGATTTCGCGGTCACGGTCGATCGGTCGCCCGACCCGGGCGCCTGGCTCGAAGCCATCCGCGCGGAGCTGCTCGGTCATGTACAGCGCCACCGCTGGCCGCGCCTGAAGCTCCGCACACTGTACGTCGGCGGCGGCACGCCTTCGCTCCTCGGCGACGGCGCCATGGCGGGCTTGGCCGCGGCACTGCGTGATTGCGCCGATACGGACGAGACTTTCGAGTGGACGGCCGAGGCCAATCCGGAACACTTCAGCGCCGGGCTGGCCAAGGACTGGCGGGCCGCCGGCGTGAACCGGCTGAGCCTCGGCGCTCAGACGTTCGATCCGGAGGTGCTTCGCTGGATGGGCCGGCTGCACGGGCCGGAAGGACCCGCGCGCGCCATCGCCGCTGCGCGATCGGCGGGCCTGTCCAATGTGAGCATCGACCTGATTTTCGGCGTCCCCGCCCGGCTCGGCCGCGACTGGAGTGGGGATCTCGATCGCGCGATCGAGCTGGACTGCGAGCACGTTTCGCTTTACGGGCTCACCGCGGAAAAGGAGGCGCCCCTCGGTCGATGGGTCGCCGACGGACGCGAAACACTCGCCGACGAGGACACTTACGCCGAGGAGTACCTGATGGCCGCCGAACGGTTGGGCGCCGCGGGATACGTCCACTATGAAGTCTCGAACTTCGCGAGACCGGGGTTCGAGTCGCGCCACAACCGCGCGTACTGGACCGGCGCACCCTATCTGGGGCTGGGACCGGGAGCGCATTCGTACCTGCCGCCGCACCGGTTCTGGAACGTGCGGGACTGGGCCGCGTACCGCACGCGGGTCCTCGGCGCCGGCCCGCCGGCCGAGGCGGCCGGCGCGATCGACGGCTCGGAGCGGGTGGATGCGGAGACATCGTCCCTCGAGCAGGCATGGCTGGCACTGAGGACGAACGATGGCGCGAGGCTGGAGACGCCGGCGCAGCAGCGGATGGCGGACACGTGGACGGCTCGTGGCTGGGCCGTGCAAGCCGGGGGACGGGTTCGATTGACGGCGGAAGGCTGGCTCCTGTTGGACCGACTGGCGGTCGAGTTCGAAACGAGCGCCTTGAAGTCCGCCTGATCCGTGGAGACATTACGGGTTCCGATGAAAGCGGATGGAACATGTCGCAACCGGCACTGAGCGAACGCGAACGACAGATCCTCGAGGCGGTGATTCGTACGTACGTCGACACCGCAGAGCCCGCGG
>Ga0326597_10012196_pt1 | contig 11332 bp, 9 predicted proteins | sample RVTome_12_FD_203789 | JGI IMG/M metagenome (GOLD analysis project Ga0326597, IMG submission 203789) | Soil microbial communities from uranium-contaminated site in the Upper Colorado River Basin, Wyoming, United States - RVT100D185 | ecosystem: Environmental > Terrestrial > Soil > Contaminated >... | reverse complement strand
CAGGCGGCTGCAGGGTTCGCCGATGTGAGCCCCGTTGTCACTCTGCCCTCACGGGCAGAGGCGACCAGTACTGATCGAACCCGCGTCCGCAAGCCCTAGGCAGTCAGGACTACATGCTTAGCCTGGTTGTTTGAGCTTCGCCTTGCACCCGCCAACCGGCAGGCTGATGCGCGGCTAGCCGCTTCGACGGATCCCCCGGGCCAAGCGGCCAGGCCCGGAAGAGGGGCTGATGTGAATGACGCTGCACTCCTTTTAGGGAGCCTGGCCCATCAGCAGACCAGTGCAGCGTCTAGCCGGTATTAGGCGGCTAGAGCGAAACGCTCGTCGTTGGCGTTTGTAGTGTTTCCAGATGGATTTACGAGGTCACTGGTCCTCGGCATGCCCTGCGCTGCGTCGCAACCCGCGTCGAAACCAGGTCGCCCCCGTTTCGTGCGTAGACGCATTATCGCATATGGGGACTTAGAGCACGCCGATCAAGTCCCGCGGGTGGGCAATGACCGCGTCGGCATTCCAGGAGCCGGGGACGCCGCTCTCCGGATGGTGGTAGCCCCACTGCACGGCGACCGCCCGCATCCCCACGGCGCGCGCGGCCTGCATGTCGCGCAGGTCGTCGCCGAGGTACACGCACTCGGCCGGCGCGAGCTTGAGTTGCTCGGCGGCGTGGCGCATCGGCGCCGGATGCGGCTTGAGGTGCTCGGTGGTGTCGCCGCAGACGACGCAGGCCGGGGTGAGGCCGAGGGTGGCGACGATGCGCTCGGTGAAGCGCGTCGCCTTGTTGGTCACGATGCCCCAGGGGAGCGCGCGCCGGCCGAGCTCGGCCAGGAGCTCGGCAATACCCGGGAAGAGCTGCGTCTCGACGCAGGTGTTTTCGCGGTAGGCCTCGAGGAACGCTTCGCGCAGCGACGCGTAGTCGGCATCGCCCGGCTTCACGCCGAAACCGGCGTGCACCAGGCCGCGCGCGCCGGCCGAGGCGAAGGGGCGCAGGCGCTCGAGCGGCACCGGCTCGAGCCCCTGGTCGGCGCGCAGCCGGTTCAGCGCCGCGGCGAGATCGGGCGCGGTGTCGGCGAGGGTACCGTCGAGGTCGAACAGGACCGCCCGGCTAGCCGTCACGGCGGCAGCAGAGCAGGTAGTTGACGTCGCAGTCGGGCCCGAGGCGGTAGCGCTGCGTGAGCGGGTTGTAGGTCATGCCCGTGAGCTCGACCTCGCGCAGGCCCGCATCGCGGCACCAGCGCGCGAGCTCCGAGGGGCGGATGAAGCGCGCGTAGTCGTGCGTGCCCTTCGGCAGCAGGCGAAGCACGTACTCCGCGCCGATGACGGCGAAAAGGTAGGACTTCGGGTTGCGGTTGATGGTGGAAAAGAACGCCCAGCCCCCGGGCTGCAGCAGCCGCCCGCAGGCGGCAACGGCGCTCGCCGGATCGGGCACGTGCTCGAGCATCTCCATGCAGCTCAGGACGTCGAACCCGCCGGCGTGCGCCGCGGCGTAGTCCTCGGCCGACGCGGTTTCGTAGCGCACCTCGAGGCCGCTCTCCAGCAGGTGCAGCCGCGCCACGTTGAGCGGCTTCTCGGCGAGGTCGATGCCGGTGACGCGCGCGCCGCGCCGCGCCATGGCCTCGGCGAGGATGCCGCCACCGCAGCCGACGTCGAGCACGTCCCTGCCTTCGAGCGGCGCGTGCCGCTCGATCCACTCCAGGCGCAGCGGGTTGATCGCGTGCAGCGGGCGGAACTCGCCCTGCGGGTCCCACCAGCGGTGGGCGAGGTCGCTGAACTTGGCGAGCTCGGCGGGATCGGCGTTGACGGTGCTTTGCATGTGCTTTTCAAATCGATCTCATGATTTTGGCCGCGAGATTCATGCGGCCAAAATCATGAGACCATGGAAATTCAAATTCGGCACGGCGCCCATTGTAGTCGCCGGCCCCCGAGTCCAAAAAAAAGCCCCGCCGCAGCGGGGCCTTTCCTCGCCGCGGGACGCGGCTTACTTCTTCGTGCCGATGACTTCCAGCTCCACGCGCCGGTTCGGCGAGAGGCACTCGATGAGTGACTTGCCGCTCACGTTCGGGCAGGCCTTCACGGGCTGGGTCTCGCCCTTGCCCTCGGTGTAGACCCGGTTCGGCTCGATGCCCTTGGACACCAGGTAGGCCTTCGCGGCTTCCGCACGGAGCACCGACAGCTTCTGGTTGTACTGCAGCGTGCCGATCGTGTCGGCGTGGCCGATGGCGATCACCACCTCGAGGTTGACGCCGCGGATCTGCCCCGACAGGTTGTCCAGCCGGTCCTTGTACTCCGGCTTGATCACCGACTTGTCGAAGTCGAACAGCACGTCCCCCGTCAGCGTCACTTTCTGCGCCGCCGGCTTGGGTGCGGGCGCCGGTGCCGGCGCGGGGGCCGGCGCGGGCGCGGGCGCGGGGGCTGGTGCGGGCGTGGCGGGCGCGGGCGCGGGCGCGGGGGCCGGCGCGGGCGCCGGCTCCTCGGTGGTGGCGCAGCCTACGAGCACGGTGAGCGCCAGAAGGGCACCGCCGAGACCAGCCGATCGCAGAATGTTGTTGAGCATGCGTGTTCTCCCGTCGCTTACTGGATTGGAAAGGCCGACTCGGACCGAAAGATAACGGCCGGTCAACTCAAGGAATTCAATATCTTAGTTTGCCACAAGGCCGCGCGGGCTTGCAAGTCAGCGCTGTCGATGCGCGTGAGTTGACGATCGCGCAGCACGCGCTCGCCGCCGACCCAGACGTCGGTGACGTGTTCGCGCCCGCAGGCATAGACGAGGTGCGAGACGACGTCGTACACCGGCTGCAGCGCGACGTCGTCGAGCGCCACGGCCACCAGATCCGCGGCCTTGCCTGCCGCGATGCTGCCGAAGCGCGCCTCGGCGCCGAGCGCCATGGCGCCGCCGAGCGTCGCCGCGCGCAGCGCCGCATGCGCCGGCATCGCCTCGGCGTCGTCGCCGACCGCCTTGGCGAGCAGCGCGGCCGTGCGCATCTCCTCGAACATGTCGAGCCGGTTGTTGCTGGCGGCGCCGTCGGTGCCGAGGGCGACGTTGACGTCCGCGGCAAGCAGCTGCGCCACCGGCGCCATGCCGCTCGCCAGCTTCAGGTTGGACGAAGGGCAATGCACCACCGAGGCGCGGTGCCGGGCAAGCAGCGCGACCTCCGGCGGCGACAGGTGCACCGCGTGCACCGCGATCAGTCCCGGGCCGAGCAGCCCAAGGCCCGCCAGGCGCTCGAGCGGCCGCACGCCGTGCTCGGCGACCGAGCGCTCGATTTCGGCCCGCGTCTCGTGCACGTGCACGTGCACCGGGAGCTCGAGCTCGGCGGCGAGCTGCGCCACCTTGCGGAAGGTCGCATCCGACACGGTATAGGGCGCGTGCGGCGCCAGGCAAAACGAGGCGAGCGGATGCTCGCGCCAGCGGTCGCGCAGCGCGAGGCCCTGCGCCAGATACGCCTGCGGATCCGAGGCGTACGCCGAAGGGAACTCGATGACGATCAGGCCGAGGAAGGCGCGCATGCCCGCCTGCAGCGCCGCTTCCAGCGCCGCTTCCGGGAAGTAATACATGTCGTTGAAGCAGGTCACCCCGCCGCGCAGCATCTCGGCGCAGGCGAGGAGCGTGCCGTCCTTCACGAATTCGGCGGACACGTGCTTCGCCTCCACCGGCCAGACGTGCTGCTCGAGCCAGCGCATGAGCGGCAGGTCGTCGGCGATGCCGCGCATCAGCGCCATGGCGGCGTGCGTGTGCGCGTTGACCAGGCCCGGAACGAGCGCGTGCCCGGGAAGGTCGACGCGCGCGTAATCCGCAAAGCGCCCGGCCGCCTGCGCCGCCGGCAGCACGGCCTCGATGCGGCCGGCCTGCACCGCGACCGCATGGCGCTCGAGCACCGCGCCGGCGGGTTCGACCGGCACCACCCAGCGCGCGTTGATCAGCAGTCGTTCCATCATGCAATGCGCCGCCAACAAAAAGCCCCGCGCGCGGCGGGGCTTGGCGCGAGTCGCGGGCTGCGCCTAGCGGCCCGTGCCCAGCACCTCGACCTCCGCGCGGCGGTTCGGCTGCAGGCAGGCGATCAGCGCCTTGCGATCCTTCTGCGTGCAGCTCGCCACCGGCAGCGTCGAGCCGACGTACATCTTTCCGTAGCCGGTGGTCTGGACCTTGGATCCGTCCGCGCCCTGGCGCACGAGGTAGGCCTTGACGGCCTCCGCGCGGCGCTCGGAGAGCTTCTGGTTGTACTGCACGGAGCCGATGCGGTCGGTGTAGCCGTTGATGTTGATGAAGCGCAAGTCGCCGAATTCGCCGAAGCGCACCACCACTTCGCGGTCGAGCGTGTCCTGCGCGCTCGTGGAGAGCGCCGACTTGTCGAACGCGAACAGCACGTGCGAGAAGACGCGCAGCGGCTTCGGCTTGGCCGGCTCGGCGACCGGCTTGGGCGCCGGCGCGGGTGCCGGCGCGGGTGCCGGCGCGGGCGCCGCAGGGGCCGGGGCCGGCGTGGCGGGCGCCGGCGCGACCGGCGCCTCCTCGGTGGTGGCGCAGGCCACCAGCGCCGCCAGCGCGGCGGCACAAACGAAATTCTGGGCGATCCTCCTGATCATCGTTGTTCTCCCTCGCACGGAATGCCCCGCATTTAAGCACAGGCGAGGGGCTCAGGTCGAGAGGGTCCGCGTGCTAAAATTTCACGTTCGAAACAGCGCCTTGAACGGCCGCTTTCCCCTCCAGAACAAGAGCCGCGATGGAACCCTTCGCCAAGGAAACGCTCCCCGTCAGTCTCGAGGAGGAGATGCGCCGCTCGTACCTCGATTACGCGATGAGCGTGATCGTCGGGCGGGCGCTGCCGGACGTGCGCGACGGCCTGAAGCCGGTGCACCGGCGCGTGCTGTTCGCCATGCAGGAATCGAACAACGCCTGGAACCGGCCGTACGTGAAATGCGCGCGCGTGGTCGGCGAGGTGCTGGGCAAGTACCACCCGCACGGCGACTCGGCGACCTACGAGGCGCTGGTGCGCATGGCGCAGGACTTCTCCATGCGCTACATGCTGGTCGACGGGCAGGGCAACTTCGGCTCCATCGACGGCGACAACGCCGCGGCCTACCGCTACACCGAGTGCCGCCTGGCGCGCCTCGCCGCGGAGATCCTGGCCGACATCGACAAGGAGACCGTCGATTTCGTCCCGAACTACGACGGCAAGGAGCTCGAGCCCGCGGTGCTGCCGACGCGCGTGCCGAACCTGCTCGTCAACGGCTCCTCGGGCATCGCCGTCGGCATGGCGACCAACGTGCCGCCGCACAACCTCGGCGAGGTGGTGGACGCCTGCCTGCACCTGCTGGAGAACCCGCGCTGCGCCGTCGAAGACCTGATGAAGCTGATGCCGGCGCCCGATTTCCCCACCGCGGGCATCATCTACGGCCTCGCCGGCGTGCACGAGGGCTATCGCACCGGCCGCGGGCGCGTGGTGATGCGCGCGCGCACGCACTTCGAGGACATGGAAAAGGGCAACCGCCAGGCGATCGTGGTGGACGAGCTGCCCTACCAGGTGAACAAGAAGGCGCTGCTCGAGAGGATCGCCGAGCTGGTCACCGGGAAGAAAATCGAGGGCATCTCGGACATCCGCGACGAGTCCGACAAGGACGGCATCCGCGTGGTGATCGAGCTCAAGCGCGGCGAGCTGCCGGAGGTGGTGCTGAACAATCTGTACAAGCAGACGCAGCTGCAGGACTCCTTCGGCATGAACATGGTGGCGCTGGTCGACGGCCAGCCCAGGCTCCTCAACCTGCAGCAGCTGATCGAGGCGTTCGTGTCGCACCGGCGCGAGGTGGTGACGCGGCGCACGGCGTTCGACCTGCGCAAGGCGCGCGAGCGCGGCCACGTGCTGGAAGGCCTCGCGGTGGCGCTGTCCAACGTCGACGAGGTGATCGCGCTGATCAAGGCGGCGCCCGCGCCGGCCGATGCCAGGCGCGCGCTGATGGCGCGCGCCTGGGCCTCGCCGCTGGTGCGCGAGATGCTGGGGCGTGCCGCCGCCGAGCAGTTCCGGCCCGAGGGCCTCGCGCCCGAGTACGGCCTCAAGGACGACGGCTACCGGCTTTCGGACGAGCAGGCGCAGGCGATCCTCGAGCTCCGGCTGCAGCGCCTCACCGGCCTCGAGCAGGACAAGATCCGCGCCGAGTACAAGGAAGTCATGGCGCAGATCGCTGACCTGATCGACATCCTGGACAAGCCGGCGCGAATCACGGCGATCATCGGCGCGGAACTGAAGAAGCTCAAGGACGATTTCGCCGACCCGCGGCGCACGGAGATCGTCACGGTGGCCGAGGACATCTCCATCGAGGACCTGATCGCGCCGCAGGACATGGTGGTGACCTTCTCGCACGGCGGCTACGTGAAGGCGCAGCCGCTCGCCGACTACCGCGCGCAGCGCCGCGGCGGGCGCGGGCGCGCCGCCACCGCCATGAAGGAGGACGACTTCATCGAGCGGCTGTTCGTGGCGCACTCGCACGACTCTCTGCTGTGCTTCTCCAGCCGGGGGATCCTGTACTGGCTCAAGGTGTTCGAGGTGCCGCAGGGCAGCCGCGCGAGCCGCGGCAAGCCGATCGTCAACGTCTTCCCGCTGCAGGAGGGCGAGAAGATCACCGCCGTGGTGCCGGTGAAGGAGTTCGACGAGCAGCACTTCGTGCTGATGGCCACCGCGCGCGGCACGGTGAAGAAGACGCCGCTCGCCGAGTTCTCGCGCCCGCGCCCGAGCGGCATCATCGCCGTCAGCCTGGAAGAGGGCGACTACCTGGTGGGCGGCGTGCTCACCGACGGCAGCGCCGACGTGATGCTCTTTTCCTCGGAAGGCAAGGCGGTGCGCTTCGCCGAATCCGAGGTGCGGCCGATGGGCCGGCAGGCGGGCGGCGTGCGCGGCATGCGCCTGCCCGAGGACGGCAGCCAGCGCGTGGTGTGCATGCTGGTGGCGCAGGACGAGCGCCTCACGGTGCTCACCGCCACCGAGTTCGGCTACGGCAAGCGCACGCCTATCTCGGAGTACACCAAGCACGGGCGCGGCGGCCAGGGCCTGATCGCCATCCAGGCCTCGGAGCGCAACGGCCGCCTGGTGGGCGCGGTGCTGGTGGACGACAGCGACCAGGTGATGCTGATCTCGACGCGCGGCGTGCTGATCCGCATGAAGGTGGCGCAGATCCGCGAGCAGGGCCGCTCTACGCAGGGCGTTACTCTCATTGCGCTCGGCGACGGCGAGAAGCTCGCCGGGCTCGAGCGCATCGAGGAAAAAGACGAGGACGTGCCCGGCAACGGCAATGGCGGCGACGGCGAGGCGCCGCTCGCGCCGGCGGAGGAGCCGCCGCCCACGGTTCATTGATGTCCCGTCTCTTCAACTTCAGCGCCGGGCCGGCGATGCTGCCGGCCGAAGTGCTGGCGCGCGCCGGCGACGAGATGCTCGACTGGCGCGGCAGCGGCATGGGCGTGATGGAGATGAGCCACCGCGGCAGGGAGTTCATGGCCATCGCCGCCGAAGCCGAGGCCGACCTGCGCGAGCTGCTCGCCATTCCCGCGCACTACCAGGTGCTCTTTCTGCAGGGCGGGGCGACGCTGCAGTTCGCCCAGGTGCCGATGAACCTGCTGCGCGGCAAGTCCGGCGCGGACTACGTGGTCACCGGCGCGTGGTCGAAGAAGGCGCTGAAGGAAGCGAAAGCCTACTGCGACGTGCACGTCGCGGCGAGCTCGGAAGACCGCAAGTTCGCCTACGCGCCGCGCAAGTGGGACGTGCGCAAGGACGCCGCCTACGTGCACTACTGCTCCAACGAGACCATCGGCGGCGTCGAATTTCACTGGGTCCCCGACAGCGGCGCGGTGCCGCTCGTGGCCGACGCCTCCTCGCATTTCCTGTCGCGGCCGCTCGAGGTGCAGAAGTTCGGCCTGATCTACGCCGGCGCGCAGAAAAACGCGGGCCCGGCCGGGCTGACGCTGGTCATCGTGCGCGAAGACCTGATCGGGCAGGCGGTCAGGGGCACGCCCTCGGTGATGGACTACAAGCTGCAGGCGGATGCCGGCTCGATGCTCAACACGCCCGCCACCTATTCGCTCTACGTCGCCGGGCTGGTGTTCAAGTGGCTGAAGAGCCTCGGCGGGCTGGCCGAGATCGAGCGGCGCAACCTCGCCAAGGCGCGCCTGCTCTACGAGGCGATCGACGCCGGGCGCTTCTACGACAACCCGGTGGACAAGGCCGACCGCTCGCGCATGAACGTGCCGTTCCGCCTCCCCGACGAGCGGCTCGACGCGCCGTTCCTGCAAGGAGCGGAAGGGCGCGGCATGGTGCAGCTGAAGGGGCACCGCTCCGTGGGCGGCATGCGCGCCTCCCTCTACAACGCCATGCCGCTCGAGGGGGCCGAGCAGCTGGCGGCGTACATGCGCGAGTTCGCGGCGCGTCATGGCTGAGGGCGCGGCCAGGCTCGAAGTCCTGGTGCTCGACCGGGTGGCGCAGGCCGGCCTGCAGCGCTTTCCGGCCGAGCGCTACGCGCTGGTCACCGAGTCAGCCGCGCCGCACGTGGTGCTGGTGCGCTCGCAGGACCTGCACCGCATGGCGCTCGACGAGCGCCTGCAGGCGGTGGGCCGCGCCGGCGCCGGCACCAACAACATCCCCGTGGCCGCGCTCTCGGCGCGCGGCGTGCCGGTGTTCAACACGCCGGGCGGCAACGCCAACGCGGTGAAGGAGCTGGTGATTGCCGGCCTGCTGATGGCGGCGCGCAATCTCGCCCCGGCGCTCGATTTCGTGCGCGCACTGGACAAGTCGGCGCCGGGCCTGGAGCGGCGCATCGAGGACGGCAAGAAGGCCTACGCCGGCGGCGAGCTGCCGGGGCAGACGCTCGGCGTCATCGGCCTCGGAAAGATCGGCAGCCTGGTGGCGGACGCCGCCATCCGCCTCGGCATGCACGTGATCGGCCACGATCCCGACATCACGGTGGAGGGCGCCTGGAGCCTGCCGTCGCAGGTGCGCCGCGCGGCTTCCGTGGACGAGCTGCTGCGCGCGAGCCGCTTCGTCACGCTGCACGTGCCGCTCGCCGAGCGCACGCGCCACCTGGTGAACGCGAACAACGTGGCGCTGCTGCGCGCGGACGCCATCCTGCTCAACTTCTCGCGCGAGGGGGTGGTCGACGACGCCGCGGTGCTGGCGGCGCTCGCCGCCGGGCGGCTGCGCTGCTACGTGACCGACTTTCCAACCGCGGCGCTGATCGGCGCGCCGGGAGTGGTGGCGCTGCCGCACCTGGGCGCCTCGACGCACGAGGCCGAGGAGAACTCCGCGGTGATGGTGGTGGACCAGGTGCGCGAATACCTCGAGCACGGCAACCTGCGCAACGCCGTCAACTTCCCCGAGGCGGTGATGGCGCGCGAGTCGCCCTACCGGCTGGCGATCGCCAACGCCAACGTGCCCGACATGCTGGCGCGCATCTCCCACGCCATGGGCGAGCGCGGCATCAACATCCACAACATGCTGAACAAGTCCCGGGGCGAGGTCGCCTACACGCTGGTCGACGTCGACAGTCCGGTGCCGGAGGCCGCGCTCGCGGCGCTGCGCGCCATCGACGGCGTGCTCGCGGTCAGATATCTTCCGCTCGGGCCATGAGCGACGACATCGACAAGCTGCGCGCCGAGATCGACGCGCTCGACGGCGAGCTCGTCGAGCTGCTGCAGCGGCGCGCGCGGCTCGCGCAGCGCATCGGCGCGCTGAAGGGCGGCGCGAGCGCCTACCGGCCGGAGCGCGAAGCCGGGATCCTGCGCCGCGTCGCGGCGCAGGCGGGCGGGCCGCTGCCGGCGGCGGCGCTGACGAGCGTGTTCCGCGAAGTGATCTCGGCCTGCCGCGGCCTCGAGCAGGCGATCCGCGTCGCCTACCTGGGGCCGCCGGGCACCTTCAGCGAGCAGGCGCTGCACCGGCACTTCGGCGGCGGCGTGGAAGGCGTGCCCGCGGCCACCATCGACGAGGTGTTCCGCAGCTGCGAGTCGGGCGCCGCGCAGTTCGCCATGGCGCCGGCGGAAAACTCCACCGAGGGCGTGGTGGGCCGCACGCTCGACCTGCTGCTCGTCACGCCGCTGCGCATCTGCGGCGAGGTGGAGCTGCGCGTGCAGCAGAACCTGATGGCGCAGGAGGCTGACTTGGCGCGCCTGAAGCGCGTGTACTCGCATGCGCAATCGCTCGCGCAGTGCCATGCCTGGCTCAGCCGGAACCTGCCGGGCGCCGAGCGCGTGCCGGTCGCCTCCAACGCCGAGGCCGCCGGGCGCGCGAGCCGCGAGGCGGGCGCCGGCGCCATCGCCGGCGAGGCGGCCGCCGAGCGCTACGGGCTGCGCGTGCTCGCGCGCGCCATCGAGGACGACCCCAGCAACACCACGCGCTTCCTGGTGCTCGGCGCGATCGAGCCGGCGCCCACCGGGCGCGACCGCACTTCGCTCGTCATGTCGGCCGAGAACAAGCCCGGGGCGGTGCATGCGCTGCTCACGCCGCTCGCCGAGAACGGCGTCAGCATGACGCGCATCGAGTCGCGCCCGGCGCGCGCCATGCGCAGCGCGCTGTGGGAGTACGTGTTCTTCATCGATCTCGAGGGGCACGCGAGCGACGCGCGCGTCGCCGCCGCGCTCGAGGCGCTGCGCCGCGAGGCGCCGTTTCTGAAGGTGCTCGGCTCCTACCCGGCGGCCGGCGCATGAAAAATCCGGCCAGCATGACCCTGGACCCCTGCGAGATCTCGCCCTCGTACGTGCGCTCGATCGCGCCGTACCAGCCCGGCAAGCCGATCGCGGAGCTGGCGCGCGAGATGGGGCTCAAGGAGGAATCGATCGTCAAGCTCGCCTCGAACGAGAATCCGCGCGGCATCGGCCCGCGCACGCGCGCCGCCATCGAGCGCGCGCTCGGCGAGGTGGCGCGTTACCCGGACGGCAACGGCCACGAGCTGAAGGCGGCGCTCGCGCGCCGCTACGGCGTCGACATGGCGCAGATCGTGCTCGGCAACGGCTCCAACGACGTGCTCGAGCTGGTGGCGCTCGCGTTCCTCGGCCCGGGCCGCGCCGCGGTGTACTCGCAGCACGCGTTCGCCGTCTACCCGCTCGCCACGCAGGCGCGCGGCGCGCGCGGCATCGTCGCGCCGGCGAAGGACTTCGGCCACGATCTCGAGGCCATGGCGCGCGCGGTGGACGACGAGACCTGCGTGCTGTGGATCGCCAACCCGAACAACCCGACCGGGACGCTCGCCGCGGCCGACGCGCTGGAAGCGTTCGTGCGCCGCGTGCCCGAGCGCGTGATCGTGGTGATCGACGAGGCCTACAACGAGTACCTGCCGGCCGACCTGCGCGCCGACACCGTCAAGTGGCTCA
>Ga0326597_10012195_pt1 | contig 11333 bp, 9 predicted proteins | sample RVTome_12_FD_203789 | JGI IMG/M metagenome (GOLD analysis project Ga0326597, IMG submission 203789) | Soil microbial communities from uranium-contaminated site in the Upper Colorado River Basin, Wyoming, United States - RVT100D185 | ecosystem: Environmental > Terrestrial > Soil > Contaminated >... | reverse complement strand
CTTCCACTTGGGATCCACCCCGATTCCCTTCTGAGGGTTGGTGCGCAGGAAAGGACTCGTGACCCGATGGGCATTATAAAGGTTCATCAGGCCCGCGTTCCCTTTAGCGCAGGTCTTACCGTAGTTGGGCGGCGCCTCCGGGATTCCCTCGATCTTCACCACCACACCGTTGACCCGATGCACCCGAATGCTGCAAACGTTGTAACACATGTCACAGGCCGTGGGGACCCATACGTCTTCCCAGATTTCGCCTGCCGCTTGCCTATCCAGCATAGCTCCCCCTCCGTAAAAGAGACTTATTCAGCCACCCATCAATGGGGGCCCCAGAACCACGATCTCCACCTGGCTTTGCGATCCATTGTTGAGTTTGGCCTGGAGTCCTCCCTGGGTCATGGCGTTGCGTCCATTGATGAGGACCGTTGCATGGGCTGCCAGATCTCCAGTCTCCAGCAGACGTTCCCCCAGTTCTTGGCCGTAACGGGCTACCAGCTTCTCGATCAAACCGCCCAGTGTAGTCTCTTCCGGGACCACAACCGCCTCCTCGCGCCGCCCCACGAGACGCTGGATGAGACCGACAAATGTTATTTTGACCTCAACCACAGGGAGCAACGCAAAAATAAACCGCTACTCTAAGCCCGAGAATAAATCGGTAGCGCCCCGGACAATTATGAGGCACCTCGGCGGAATTATGGAAGGCGCTTTTTTTATCGCTTTCCATAGAGACGGTCGATGTAGCCGCTATTCTTGATCTCCTCTATGAAAGTCGTGTCGATATAATCTTTGGCTTGTGGATGGCGATCTTTTGCGGTTGCAATCGAATCCAGTGCGGCCTGTACTCCCTTGGGCTCCGGAATGGGATATTCACGCAGGCTGCCGGCGATTCTTTCGTGGATACCCTTGGCAATTTGGGGTTCTTCGATGCCCTCATCTCTCAACGCGGCCAACGGCACCTCCGGACGGGTTTTGAAAATATAAATCCCCTCAACGTAAGCCTCCAGCAGTTTTCGTATGGTTTCACGCTGGGCGCGAAGGACCGATAAAGAGGCAACCATGCCGAAGCGGGCATAATCCAACGGCATCTCTGCGAGATCCGCGAGCACTCTGCAACACTTCGAGGCCAATACCTTATGCAATTGATCCGGACTCACCAGGGCCCCGTCCACATGTCCCGCAACCAGAGCACTAATTCTCGCCGGCGTGTTGCCCGACTGTAAAATCGTTACATCCCTTTCGGGATTGAGTTTCAAGAAACGCAACGCGAGTTTGGTCGTGATATCCGACGCTGAGCCGAAGCGGCTGATAGCAACGCGTTTGCCTTTCAAATCCTCCGCTGTCTTGACGGCGTTTCGGACGACAAGAAAATGCTCCAACCGATTAATCGTGACCGCGATCACTCTTACATCCAAAATACCGGCGACTTTTGGAACGAGCTGAGCAGGCACATCGGAATCTGAGAGAAGGATATCTCCCGCGACCATGGCCTGCGACATCACTCCCCCGCTGCCAAAATAAATAGCCTTCACGTCGAGGCCGCGTTTCTGCCAAAGCTTTTCTTTCTCAATCACCCGGCGCAGAGTTCCGCTAACGCCCGTCCCGCTATAGCCCATGACAACCGGCTGGGCTTGTAAGGCGCCAACGCTAAATTGCCACGTCAAACAATACGCCCCCAAAAAAACCGTGCTTCGAATACCCATCGCTCTGCCTCCTCTGAAAACAGCGCCTTATTGACCTAAGGCTTCAGGACCGGAGCGGTTCGAATTTCGTTGAGCAGCGAAAAATCGACGACCTGACTAATCTCGACCGGCTTTGCAACCTTGAGCAAGCGACGGGCAAGCGCTATATCGTTTTCTATGGCAGCGATACTGGCGGTGCCGTCGGTGCTCAAGGCGGGGACCATCTGATCGTAGACATGGGCTGCCAGCGATTCGTCCAGTTGGAATTCCTTCCGGATTAGAGCGATCGATCCGTCGCGATTCTGCCGGATAAATTGCAACGATTTCAACATTGCCCGGATCATCGCCTTAACCTCCCCAGGTTTCTCAGTGAGCCGTCTAGTGGAGGTCGCCAGGCCGGTCCAAGGCATGTCCAAAACGTCGGCGGCTCGTGCCAGGACGCGATATCCTTCTCTTATACCCACGGCGTCGAACGGGGGAGTCAGAACAGCAGCCTCCACGGCATGTGACTTGAGAGCCGCAAGGCGCGTCGAGGTGGCCACCATGGAGCTAAAGGTCACCGTAGCTGGATCTACCCCGCCGCGCTCGAGCGCGGCGCGAGCGAAGACTGCATCAGTCGTCACCGGCCTACTCACGGCCACCCTCTTCCCTCTGAGATCGGCGATGGACTTGATCGACGGCAGAACGTGGAGCGTGAAGAGAATCTTTTCGAAAGCGAACATAACAGCTCTCACGGGAGCGCCGGCAGCCGCGGCACGCGTCGCCGAACCCGTGCCGGTTACATAACCCAACTCTCCTGCCAGAACGCCGGCAATGGCTACATCGAGCCCCATGACGATCTCCTCGACGAAGAGATCTTCGCCACGAAAAATGCCGAAGTCGCGAGCGACGTACATAGGAAAGAATGGAATCCCCTTCGTCGGCGAGGCAACCCGCACTTTTTGGAGTGACGGCTGGCCCGTTGCCGCAATGGGTGAGAGCATAAGCATGGCAGCCGTAAGACTGAGTCCGATCACAGCTACCCGCGAGCGACAACGCCTGAGTTCTTTAACTCTCATTCCTTGCCTTGCCTTGCCTTGCCTTGCTTCGATCCAATGTCCCCGGCCCGAATGATTGATTCCCACCCGTAAATCACCGCTTAACCCGGATTCTGCAGCTGAAGTTACAGTCTCTACCGAGCGAGGTGTGAGACTGGAGTAGCGAAGGCACCCAGATCCGCAGGATCAAAGTCCTTTTTGGTGCTTGGCAATCTGTTGCAAGCAAGTTACGAATTCCACTCATGGCACCGGTGGTCTCAACGCTCTTAGAGGCACAACTCCATTGCCTTCGCTACGGAAGGCTCGCGCCTCGCTCCGTGCATTAGCTTTCAACTGCGGAATCCGGGTTTCAAGAGCGGCATCTCCATTTTGATCCCGGCCTTCCCGAGTTTCTCTGCATACATCCGGCCTATTTCCGGATCTTCATCTTCGTAGTCAATCAAAGTCCCGCCCTCCTTTGCAGTCAGATAAACGCCGTCGTCTTGACGCTTGCCTGCTACCATAAACCCGACGCTGTTAAGTCGGCTGCCGTAGCGCACCGCCAGATGGCGCGCCTTGCCGCCGCCAGTATTGAAGTGCTGGTGATACCAACCGTTTGGCGGACAATAGACGCTGCCTTCCTTCCACTTAACTTCGACAACTTCATCTTTACGCCCGTTTTGAAACGGCCTTGTTCCTAACTCTTTCGACCAGAGCAGGACGTAACCAGACGACTCCAACCCCAATAGCACCGCTCCCGCACCATGGTAATGGGCTTTGTGATAGCGTCCTTCGGGCCAGCCGGAGATGTGGCCGATCAACCCGTTTCCGGAAACCTCGAATTGGGTGATCTCTACGCCAGATCCCTTTACTGTCATCGAGTCAAGGCGAGCAGACTTGATATCAGGTATGAAATTGGTTTCCCAAATCGGTTGCATACCCCTTTCATATCGCTTGTTGCTGGCCGCGAAATAATCCTCTTCACCTTTGTAGCGGTCGGAAAACTGATAAGGGTTATTGAATACAAAGTCAGAATTATGAAACACATCCATGATCACCGGGGCATTGGTCATCGCCAGAAACTTAACGGGCTCGCGGCCACCGTTAATCAGACGATGCCAGGTGTTGATCGGCGGGGCAAAGAGACTGAAGGGCCCCCACTCAAACATTCTCTTGGGGCCGCCATCCTGCCATATTTCTGTGGCGCCCTGGCCTGCCAAAATACAGATCACCTCTTCATAGAGATGTTTCTCCACGTTCAGCGCCCCACCCGGGGAAATCTCAGCGATATACATGCTTGAGACTCCCTCCATTCCATGGAGCTGAACGAAACAGCCCTTTCCTCCCACACGAGACCACGGCGCCAAGGGTAACTCGCGCACGTCTTCTACCCCATGCCCCTGAACAACGGGCAGCCCCTCGCTCTTCATCCATTTGAAGTAGGCGGTTTTTTCGTACGATGCCGTTAAGCATTCAAATCGTTTGTCGATTGCCATAGCCTCTCCTTTTATTTTCTCGGTTATTCTGGGTTTAGTGTGAAAGGGTTCTCACCACGAAGCACACGAAGGACACGAAGGTTTCGGACATAGATATTTTTAGACTTCTTAACTTCGTGCTCTTCGTGACCTTCGTGGTAAAAATTATTATTTCTCGTTCGGTTGTGGCTTAGCCGCGCTGGGATCTTCGCGGTGAACGAAATCGGCATGCTTAAAGCCCTAACTCCTTCCGTACCTCGCGGATCAGGCGAAAATCCACTATTTGCTCCAGTGGAATTTCTTTTTCGACTTTACTGCTCTTTCTACGAGCCTCGATGACCGACTTTAGAGTCATTTCGTCGGCCTCTCCGTCGAGACTGAAAGAGGCGATGATCATCTGATAGGAATCCGCTGCGACCTGGGGTGATAAATTCAGCCACTTGGTCATGATTTTCTTGGTGGCGTCACCGTTATCATGAATCAGCCGAAGGCCGCGCAGCAGCGCCCGGCCAAGCTTACGCACCAGATCCGGCCGCTCTTTGAGATTTTTCTCCGTAACAGTCAAACCCGCCGATGGCGAGCCGATTTTCACGTCCTTTGGCCCGCCGAGAATACGGAATCCCTCGCGCGCAAGGTGGACTGGACCTGGGGGAGCCACAGCGGATGCGTCCACCATTCCTCGCCTCAGCGCTTCCCGGCGGATCGCTTCGTCTCCCAAAGCTATGGATTTGATGTCTCTCGGACTCAGCCCAAGTGCCTCGAGGATCGCGTGCGCGGCAAACTCGTCGGTCCCGAGCAGCTGAGATACTCCCAACCTCTTGCCTTTGAGATCCTGAACCGTTTGAATCTCCGGACGCGCGACCAGATAATGGATCGGCTTTACGGTGAGAACGGCGACGATCTTTAAGGGAAAACCGGACACAATAGCCGCAACGGTGCTGCCGAAAGTCAAAGTGGCGAACACATCGCCGTTGTAAAGGGCAGCCGAAGAGGTTCCCGGCCTCATCTGGATAAGTTCCACATCGAGATTCTCATCTCGAAAAAAGCCGTTTGCCTGGGCAACATATACAGGGAGAAAGGCATAACTCCGGCTGGAATAAGAAATACGAACTTTTTCCTGAGCGAGAGCCCAACTCTCAATAAAGAACGACAGCGCGACAAGCACTACTAGAGATGGAAAAGTCTTCAGCATTTTCATTTTGGCTGTGCCCCCCCCCTCGCCTTGCGCATTTCTTCCAATCCCTTTGCCACGCTCGGATTGATCCGATTGTGCTCCTCGTGAACGGCGATGTTCATCTCCATTGCCTGCGCGTAAGTTGCCTGGTCCATACATTGATACACCGACTTTTTCGTGTAGGTGAGTGTGAGCGCATCATACCGAGCGATCTCTTCTGCCCACTGCTGCGCTATCGCGTCAAGCTCATCGTCGGGGACTACGCGGTTAATGAGACCGATTTGCCGGGACTCTTCAGCGCTTAGATTCCTTCCCGTGATGAGCATTTCCATCGCGGGCTTCACAGGAATCGCTCGGACCAGCGCCCCAACAACGTAGCGCGGCGGAAAACCCCTGAAGATTTCCGGCAGGCCGATCTGAGCTTTGTTTGAGGCGATGGCGAGATCGTGAGACAGCAGCAATGTTACGGCGCCGCCGAGACAAAAGCCGTTCACCACGGCGATAACGATTTTCGATGACTTTAGAATCATCTCGTTGAGCTCCAGCCCGGACTCATCCGGCTTAGACGCATCCATATGGATCAACCCCGCTAGATAATCCATATCATACCCCGCCGACCAGGCGATCTTTCCGGCGCCCGTGGTCGTGACGACTTTGATGCCGCTGTCCTTCTCGATCTCCTTGAGCGCCGCCATCATCCCGTGGATGACGCCGCCACTGATGGCGTTGCGCTTTTCAGGCCGGTTAATCGTAATCCTTGCGACTGCGCCTTTTTTTTCTAACAAAATTGGATCCGTGTCACCCATCCTTGTTCTCCTTTAGGGACATTGCAAAATGAAGATTGCAAAATGCAAAAGGCAAAATTCGGGGAAAGATTTAGGACAGAGGGTTTTCATTTTGCACTTTTCAATTTGCACTTTGCATTTTGCATTGATCTCAATGAAGCCCGTTCCTCAACAGCTCATCCGCCACCATGTTCTTCTGAACCTCGACAGTGCCGCCGGCAATTCTTCGTCCCCGTGCCAGACGGTAAAGGTACTCCGCGGGATGTTCTCTCATGTAACCGTAGCCGCCGAAGATTTGCAGGGCATCGCTCGTGACCCTTTCCACCATCTCGCCGGCCATCGCCTTCGCCATAGAACTCTTAAGCCGAGTCGGCTCCATGGCTGCCTGGTAGGCGAGCAGGCGCGCAGATTCGATCTTCATCGCCATCTCCGCCAGCATCCACTGGATGCCTTGAAAGTCTCCAATGCGGCGACCGAATTGCTTCCTCTGACGCGCGTATTCCACCGCAAAGTCAAAGGCGCAAAGAGCGATAGAAACCGCCCAGGCAGCGCTTAAGCACCTCTCGGCATTGAAGGCTTGAATGAGTCGCTTAAAGGCGTCTTTGCCGTGCGTCAAAATATTTTCCACAGGAATCTCACAGCCGTCGAAAAAGAGCGTGTGCTGCCGGTGGCCAGCCATATTAATGTCCGGTTTTCCCAGCTGCAGTCCTGGCGCTCCTCGATCGATAAGGACCGCGCCTATGCCATCGTCGAACTTAACGAAGGTCAAAAACGCCGCGCAGACTTCGGCGTGGCTGATAAAGATCTTTCCTCCATCTACGACCACCTTGCTGCCGTCAACTCGCGCTTTGCTTCTAAGTTCGGTCACCGCAGAGCCCGCTTCAGCCTCAGATATGGCGATGCCGATTTTTTGTCCGTTATGGCAGAAAGCCGGAAGGTATTTCCGTTTGAGTCTCTCGGATCCAATCTCGGCGATGATCCGTGGGGGACCGCCGAGAGTCAACACAGAGGCTGTGTCCGGGCAAACCCGTCCAACTTCTTCCAGAATCAGCAACTCTTCCACTAACGTGAGGCCTCCTCCACCATATTCCTGCGGCAAGCTAACGCCGCAAAAGTCTTGCTCGCGCAAGATCTTCTCATTGGCTTCCGGGTACTCACCCTTCCACTTGAAGGCGGATGCTCGAAAACACTCTTCAGCGAGTTTGCGCGCTGTACTCTTTAAGAGCGCTTGTTCTGAGGTAAGGCGGAAGTCCATAGCGCTTCGAATAGTTACATACCCCTTACCCTAGCCCTCTCCCGCAAGGGGAGAGGGAACCTAAGAAGTCTCCCCTCCCTTGACGGGAGGGGATTAAGGGGAGGGTGATAGATGTCAACACATTTTTCGCTTTCACTATAGTTTCAGGTCTCGCGTCCCGTGTTTCGGGCGGGCGACACGAGACTCGGAACTCGCAACTCGAAACTTAATTCTCTCATCCCGGTCCCTGATCGAGTGGTTCAAGCCTCAGCGTTACACCATTCTTCTCCAGCTCTCTGTAATACTCCTTTTTGATCGCCGGATCTTCTTTATCGTAGCGCAGCTTGAATGCAAAACCGTGAGGATTATCACTCCGCGCGGCACCTACCGGATCGTAATCTCCCCGACTGGTGGTCGTGGAAAGTCTTTGATCCCATCCTTTGAAGGCAAGCTGTCTGAACCGGCCGTTGCCCGTGTTGAAGTGCTGATGGAACTCATTCATCCGGGGCGCGACCACGCCGTAAGGTTTAATCGGGACTTTGCGTCGCTTTTCTGCATCCGTCTCGCCGCCGGGCATAAATAAGAGTTCATACCCCTCACCTTCGATAAGAATCACATGCGCTCCCGCGCCGTGCCTGTGTGCTGTCACATACGTCCCCTCGCCGACATCCAAGATGTGAATCTGCGAACCGGAATTCCCCATGTAGAGACGCATGATGGACGTGCGAGTGCCTCTCTCCTCCCACGTGTCGAGGGCAAAGTTTCTGATGTCCGCGATGAAATTGGTTTGAAAAAGTCTCTTGGTCCAGTGCTTGGCCTTGTCTCTGTAATCGCCGTCGCTAGCGTAACTGTACCGCTCTTTGAAGACGAAGGGATTGTTAAAAACGAAATCGAGATTGTGGTACAGATTGATCACCTGCGACATGTTCGTGCCAAAGAAAATGCGACACGGTTTGTCGGCAGAGCTATTAAACTCCTGGTGCCAGGCATTGAGCGGGATGGCGAGCAGCGCTCCCTCCCCCCATTCGATAGTCCGTTTAGGTTCTCCCTCCTGCCAGATCGTGGTCGCTCCGGTTCCGCTCATCACGTACATAACGGCTTCATACATATGGCGATCGGGCTTAAGCTCGCCTTTCGGCGGGATTTCAATGACCTGAAGATTGACGACCTCCTGATCGCCGAGGCGCGTGTATGCGGCTTTCCCTCCCCGTCTCTCCCAATCACCCAGCGGCAAGGTGGCGAGATTTTCGAGATAGCTGTCCTCATACAAGGGCACACCCTCACGTTTAACGAAGCTCCGGTAGTGGCTTCCCGCCCACCATTCTTCAAATGTTTTCGGGGCAGTAGACATTTAATGCTCCTCCTTACAAATTGTGCAGTCCGACGGGAGACCGGAGACAGAAGACGGTGATCGGTCCCCGGTCTTCAGTCTTCGGTCGTTATTGAAGCCCAAGAATCCGCTGCGCATTCTTGTAAAACACTTTTTCCAGCACTTCGGGTTTAAGGCCCAAGGAATCCCAATCCTTGAACAGGCGATCGTGTGTCAGGGCCGGGTAATCCGAGCCGAACATAAACTTGTCTTGCAATCTGCCGCCGATCTCTTTTTTCAACGCATCGCTGAAATACTTTGGCGACCACCCGGAAAGCTCATTGTAGACATTGGCCTTGTGGATTAGCACCGCGATCATCTCGTCCTGCCAAGGCCATGAGGGATGGCAGGCGATGATCGTAAGCTCTGGAAAGTCGGCGGCCACTGCGTCGAGAAGCAGGGGCTTGCAATATTCGAGCTTGATTCCCATTCCGCCTGGTAGACCTGCGCCGATGCCGGTGGTTCCGGTATGAAACTGCACGGGAATTTTCAATTCCGCGCACTTCTCCCACAGCGGATAGAAGTGACGATCGTTGGGGTAGAAGGCCTGGAGCGCGGGTTGAAATTTCAATCCCATCAATCCAAGCTCTTTGATAGCTCGTTCGGTCTCTTTGATCGCCATCTCTCCTTTCCAAGGATCCACACCGGCAAAGCCGCCAATGAAGGCATCGGGGAAGCTTTTGACGATCTGCGCTAAGCTTTCGTTGGCCAACTTGGGCAGACCCGAGCCGCTTTCGGCGTCCCATCCCATAAGGATCCCCTTGACATCCGCCTGGATAAAATCCCTGGCCATTTCTTCAGGGGTGTTTGTCTTGAGATCGAACTTGTAATACTTCTGCATCGCCTCGTTGTATTTTCCGAGCGAGACTTCCATCATTTCTTTCGTGTTCAGGTGGGCATGGACATCAATCGCTTTCACTGCATTCTCCTCTCTTCAAGCATTTATCGATTCCTAACCCGGATTATTCGTACTACCAGGTAAACACCGCAGAGACTGTCGATCGGGGTGTGACCCTGGAGGAGCGAAGGCACCAGAGCAAAACGTTTCATTGTCATGTTCACTCTCACTACGATGCTTGACCTTTGCACCGCTGTTTTCATCATCGACTCGCTGCGCTTGCGGCTTCATGCCACAGATGTATTGCCTTCGCTCCGGAAGGGTTGCGCCCCGATCGCCCCCTCGCGTGAATAATCCGGGCTAACTTCCTTCCCTTTGCAGCGCCTTGAGGCCGAAAAGAACCCGATCAGGGGATATCGGGAGACTCTTCATTCTCACTCCCGTAGCGTTGTAGACGGCATTGGCCACCGCCGCTATGGCCGCGGTGGCAGCCCCCTCGCCGGCTTCCTTCGCGCCGAAAGGGCCCGAGGGATCATTGGTTATGACATTAATGTGGCCGACATTCTCGAGCTTTGGCAGATCCGTCGCCAGCGGCATTTTATAATCGCGAAAGGACGGGTTCATAACTTTGCCGTCGATGCGAATCAGATTCTCGTAGAGTGTCTGTCCGATACACATGACGGTTGCTCCCAGCACCTGACCTTTTACGAGCATGGGATTCAACGGGAAACCGCAGTCGTGGGCCCCCCAGATACCGGTCACCGTCACCTGTCCAGTCTCCGCGTCCACCTCGACATCGACGACACACGCCGAGGGCGTGTAGGCCGGGGACATATTTCCATGGCCGGTGCGAAAGTCAATAAGCTGCTCCCCGCTGGTGTAGGTGCCTCTCCCCATGATTATCCGCCCTGATCGATATTCACCCAGGCGCACGACTTCCCCAAAGCTCAAGCCACGTTGCGGTTCCTGGCGGGGATAGACCCGGCGATCGCGAAAAACCAACTCTTGGGGATCCACGGCGAGCTTTTGGGCCGCAATCTGTGCAAGCTGCTGCCGCGCATCTTCTGCGGCCAGCTTCACGGCATTGCCGGTCCAAAAGGTAACGCGCGAGCCAAAAGTCCCTGGATCGACCGGCGTCACGTCTGTGTCGATCATGGCGAAGCGAATATCGTCGAGCGCAACTCCAAGTACCTCCGCGGCAATCATAGACAGAACAGTATCAGCTCCCTGCCCGACATCCGTCGAACCGGTAGCCAACAGCACGGTCCCATCTTCCTGGACCCTGACCTCCGCCGCCGATGCGGAGTGACCCATGAGGCGCGCGCCGCTAACCAAAGAGCCGCAGCCAATGCCGATACCGTGATACTTCGGCAGCTTCCCATACTTCTTCCGCCAGCCTGAAGCTTCCACCGCTTTTTCTATGCATTCGTTGAAGCCGAAGGTGGTCAGGCGAAACCCGTTTGCCGTGACGTCATACGGCTGGGCGGCATTTCGTAGTCTCATCTCAATAGGATCGAGTCGCAGCTCCTCGGCGATTGTGTCGATTTGAGCCTCGCGACCAAAACAGATCTGGGGGATAGTATGGCCTCTCAGCGCGCCGCAAAAACCGTTGTTAGTGTAGACACGGCAAGCTTCATACTTCACGTTCGGAAGACGGTAAGGCAAGTTCAGCATGGCTCCGGGAATGTACATGCTCAGCTGGCCAATGCTGGAGTAGGCGCCGCCGTTTGCGATAATCTTGCAATACTCCGCCAAGAGCGTGCCATCCT
>Ga0326597_10012194_pt1 | contig 11334 bp, 10 predicted proteins | sample RVTome_12_FD_203789 | JGI IMG/M metagenome (GOLD analysis project Ga0326597, IMG submission 203789) | Soil microbial communities from uranium-contaminated site in the Upper Colorado River Basin, Wyoming, United States - RVT100D185 | ecosystem: Environmental > Terrestrial > Soil > Contaminated >... | reverse complement strand
CCGCCTCGGCGCGGCCCAGCAGTTCGACCACGAAAAAGGTGAGATGAAACGCGACCTCGAATTCCGCCTGCATGCCGGCGAGCGTGTCCAGGTGCAGCGGCTTCTCCGCGACTGGCGCGCCGAAGGCGACGCGCTTGCCCGCAAAATCGCGAGCGAGCGCTATCCCGCGGCGCATCAGCGCGCAAGCGCTCACGCTGTTCCAGGTGCGCGTGATGTTGAGCATGGGCGCGATGTGCCGCACGCCGTCGGCGAGCCCGCACACCGGCCGCGCCCGCGCGCCTTCCAGCTCGAGCTCCGCGGTCGGCACCTTGCGGGTGCCGAGCTTGTCCTTCAGGCGGTTGATGACGATTCCGTTGGGGCGGCCGCCCGCATCGCGCGTTTCCAGGTAGAAGAGCGCAAGGCCCTTCCCGCCGGGGGGATTGCCCTCCGGTCGCGCGAGGGTGAGCGCCATCTCGGACGCGATCGATGACGCAAACCATTTACGGCCATAGAGGCGCCACTCGCCGTCAGCCTCGCGGGCGACGGTCTCGGCAAGGCCGACGTCCGAGCCACCCGTCGCCTCTGTCATCCACTGCCCGCTGGTCCAGGATGAGGCAGGATCGCGGCTCGTCAGGCGCGGCACCGCGCGCTCGATCAACGGCTGGTTGCCGGCCGCGAGCAGCGCTGCGGCCGCACCGTCGGTCATCGCGAGCGGGCAGCTATAGAGGTCGGTCGAGGGCGTGAAGAGGTAGGCGAGCGCGAACTGATGCACGCGCGAATGCATGCCGTGCCGGCGCTCGTAGGCGGCCGCCACCACTCCGCGCTCCGCAGCCATGCGCGCGGCCTCGCGCCACAGCGGCGAGACTTCGACCCGGTCGACGCGGTTGCCCCACGCGTCCCACGGCGTATGCACCGGCTCGTTCAGCCGGTCGGCGAGCTGCATCCGGTAGAGCGCGCCGCCGGCGAGCTCGCCCAGCTCGCGCAGCTCGCCGTCGATTTCCTCCAGCACGTCCGGCGGCAGCACGCGCGCGAGATACGAGCGCAGCACGCGGTCCTGGGTGTACTGGTTGCCGAGCTCGGGCGGCGCCTGGATGAATGGCATAAGCGCTATTTAACCGCCAAGACCGCCAAGACTACAAATGCTCGAACCGCCTAGACGCCAAGCCGCCAGGAAACCAATATTATCGTTCTCTTGGCGTCTTGGCGTCTTGGCGTCTTGGCGGTAAATGGTTCTGCAGTCAAGCTAACCGCGCAGCGGCGCGAGGTTGATAGGCCCGTCGAAGAACCTCGGCACCGCGTCGAGGAAGCGCTGCGCGCGCCCGCGCGCCCAGCCGCCGAATTCACAGTTGCGCAGATATTTGTCCTCGATCTCGGCGCGCGAGAGCGGCTCGTGCGCGCCGCCGCGGATGTGCGGCTGGCGCTCCTCCACCACCTTGCCGTCCTTCAGCGTCGCCCGAATGTGCCCGGTGTAGGCCTTGGGATAGGGATTGTCCGGATCGACGACATAACGTACCTTGGATGCCAATGCGAGTATCCGCTCGTCGCGCACGGTCTTCTCGGTGAAAGCGGCGAGCCCGGCACCACCGGTGACCATCGCGACCGCGATGTTGTACGGCGCGCTGAATTTCGCGACATACGCATTGTGCGGCCGGTGTTTGGACGCGAGCGGCTCCCACAGCCGGTGCACGTAGCCCTCGGCCGTTTCGCAGAGAATGTCCTTCACGTCCTCCGGCTTCACGCCGCGCGCGCGCAACCGCAGCGCGCAATCGACGTACGGCTGGTTCATGGTGCCGGTCGCGTACGGCTTGAACGTGATCTTGTCCATGAACCACTCGGTGCCGAAACCCTCGGTCAGGATCGCGTAATTGCCCTCGGCCGAGCGTGCGAATCCGTTGAACAGGCCATGGGTGCCCTCCAAAACTGTGCGCGGGCCGAAGAAGCCCTGCTGCCCGAACCGCGCCGCGGCTATGCCCGCCTGCGCCGCCCAGCCCGGGTGCATACGCTTGATCCACGCGCCTTCAGCCAGGTATTCGATGATGCCGCTTGCGAAGCTGCCCGAGATGCCCAGCGCATCGACCGTCTGCTTCCGGTCGAGCCCCATGGCCTTCGCCGCCGCGAGCGCGCCTCCGACGGTGCCCAGCACGCTGGTCGGGTGGAATCCCGAGCGATGAATGGCCTTGGGAACGACCATGGACAGGCGGCACGTCGCCTCGACCCCAGCGACGATGGCGGCAAGCGCCGCGCGCCCGTCGCGCCCGAAGCGCTCGCAGGTCGCGAGCACCGCGGGAATCACCACCGCCGTGCTGTGCACCGGACCGCCCTCGAACGTGTCGTCGAAGTCCTCGCCGTGGATGGCGGTGCCGTTGATCAGCGCCGCGGTCTCCGCCGAAAAGCCGCCTTTGTGGCCGACCGCCGTGCAGGGTCCGCCGCCATCCACGCCGGCGATCACGGCGCGCATGTAGTCGGCATTGCGCGCTGCGACGCACAGGCCGACAACGTCGATGAGGAGTTCCTCCGCGCGCGTGCGCACCGAGGCCGGCACGGCCTCCGTGCGCAGCGCAACCGTGCGTTCCACAAGCGCCTCGGCGCTGGAAAGCTCTGGCGCGCTCATCGCGAACCGCGGGTCAGCGCAGGAGCTTGATGCCAGCCTCCTTCAGGATGCCGCGCTGCGTCTGCTCGAATTCCTTCGAGAACTTCTGGAAGTCCGCGCCCATCAGGAATCCGTCCTCGTAGTGGTTCATCTTCACGAAGTCCTGCCACTCCTTGGACTTGTGCATCTTACTGAAGATGCCCTCCCAGTACCTGCGAACGTCCGCCGACATTCCCGGCGGGCCCACGAAACCACGCGCCTGCGGCACCTCGGGCGCGTTGTAGCCCTGCTCGCCGATGGTGGACACGTCCGGAACGCTGGGTATGCGCTTTTTCATCAGCGTCGCGATCACCCGCACCTTGCCCGCCCGGATCTGCTCGAGCGCCTCGGACGGCTCCATGATCATCATGTCGACGTGCCCGCCCAGGAGAGCCGCCACGCGCTCTCCGCCCGACTTCATCGAGATAAACTGCCACTCCGCCCCGCTCGCCTTCTGGAGCACCGCGCGCGTCGTGTTATCGCGCCCGCTGATGGAACCGCCGGATTGCTTCAGCTTCTTGGGATTCTTCTTCGCCGCCTCGAAGAAGTCCTTCGCGTTCTTGTACGGCGAGTCCGCGCGCACCGCCATCACCGACGGCTCGAGGATCAGCCGCACGATGGGCGTGAGGTCGTGTATCGATATTTTCGCCTGCTTGCGGATCATCGGGTTTACCCACCACACGCCGGTGAATACCCCGATGAGGTGATCGTCGCCCTTCTTTTCGCCGAGGTAGGACATCGCGACGATGCCTCCCCCGCCCGTCTTGTTGACCACCTGCATGCTCTGCGGCACGAGCTTCAACTGGTCGAGCACGCCGACCACGGCGCGCGCGAACACGTCGTTGCCGGCGCCGGGACCCGAGTGGACCACCACGTCAATCGAGCGCGTGGGCGTGAAGGCTGCGGCGGGCGCGGCCAGGCACGCCATCGCCAGCGCCGCTCCGAACGACAGTGCTGAACTGACTTTCATACGACCTCCTCCTTGTTGTAATGAGAGATACCGGCCATCAGGCTTCCTGCTCGGCTGCCCTCAGGCGCCAAGTATTGAACTGCCGGAACATCGGCCCCACGAGTATTGCGGCTGTAAACAATAGCATCGTCGCCGCCAGGGGTCTAGAGTAGAGAATCGAGACGTCTCCGTTGGACATCATGAGCGATTGGCGCACGGCATTTTCCATCAGTTCGCCCAGCACGAGCCCCAGCAGAAGCGGCGCCGCCGGGTATTCGAGCCGGCGCATCAGATATCCGAGCAGGCCGAACCCCGCGACGAGCCAAACATCGAACAGCCGCTGGTCCACGCTGTACACCCCGACAATGGAGATGCCGAGTATCCCGGAGTAGAGGATATGCGCCGGCAGCCGCAGGATTTGCGCGAACAGCGGCACCAGCGGCAGGTTGAATACCAGCAGCATCACGTTGCCGATGTACATGCTGGCCACCAGCCCCCAGAAGATATCCGGGTGGTCCTGTATCAGCAGCGGCCCCGGCCGCATACCCCACAGGATGAACGCCGCAAGCAGGATCGCCGTGGTTGCCGAGCCCGGAATGCCCAGTGTCAGCAGCGGCACCAGGGCGCCGCCCGTCTCCGAGTTGTTGGCCGCCTCCGGCGCGGCCACGCCTTCGATCACGCCCGTGCCAAACTGCTCGCGGCGGCGGGAGACCGCCTTCTCCAGCCCGTAGGACACGAACGACGCGATCGTCGATCCTGCGCCGGGCAGCACGCCGATGAAAAAGCCCACCAACGAGCCGTTCAGGAAAGCAAAGCGGCAATCCTTCAGGTCCTGCCAGTTGGGCAGGAGATTGCGCAGGCCCTTCGGCACCTTGAACTGCTGCGCGCCATCCGCCGGGCGCAGATTGGCGAGCACCTCTCCGATCGCGAACAGGCCGATGGCGGCAACAACGAAGTGCACGCCGTCGACCAGCTCGATGCGGTTGAACGTAAAGCGGTCGCCGTCGGTAAAGAGATCGATGCCGATGGTCGCGAGCCACAAGCCCACGAGCATCGAGAGCAGCGCCTTGATCATGGACCTGCCTGCCAGCAGGACGACCATCGAGAGCCCGAGCGCCATCAGCGCGAAGTACTCCGGCGGCCCGAACCGCAGCGCGAACTCGGCGACCGGCGGAGCGACCAGCATCAGCAGCAGCACCCCGATCGTGCCGGCGACGAAGGAGGCAATCGCGGCGATGCCGAGCGCCGGGCCGGCGCGCCCCTTGCGCGCCATCTCGAAGCCGTCGAGGCAGGTCACCACCGAGGCGGATTCGCCCGGCACGTTGAGCAGGATCGCCGTCGTGGAACCGCCGTATTTGGCGCCGTAGTAGATGCCCGCCAGCATGATGATTCCGCTCGTCGGGCTCATCTGCGTGGCGAGCGGCAGCAGCAGGGCGACCGTCGCCGAGGGTCCCAGGCCCGGCAGCAGCCCCACGATCGTGCCCAGGAACACGCCGATGAAGCACCACAACAGGTTCATCGGCTCCAGCGCGATCGAGAAGCCGTGTGCGAGGTTGATCAGGACGTCCATGCGGAGTGCTCCCTAGAACCCCCAGGGGCCCGCGGGAAGCCGCACTTCGAGCAGCTTCACGAACAGCCCCCAGAAGCCGGCGGTGGAAATGACGCCCACGACGGCCGTGGAGGTCCAGGAACGCCGGAAGATCACCCGCAACAGCACGGTCGACAGCAGCAGGTAGCTCGCCACGAAACCAGCCGGCTCGAGCAGAGCCGCCGCCACCACCAGCGCGCCCCATCCCAGCAGCGCCGGGCGCGTGCCTGTCCACCCGGTCCTCGCGACGGGCTTGCCGCCGAACGCCTCGGCAACCTGCAGGGCGATGAGCAGTGCGGACAAGACTACGAGCAGGATGCCGATCCAGAGCGGAAAGAAGCCGGGACCGGGACCGTCGGCCGTCATGTACGGCCACTCCCACGCCGCGGCAACGATGTACGTCCCCAAGGCGACCAGCAACAGTGCCGTCACCAGTTCGCTCTTATCGAGTGTCTTCCACATGCTCCGGTGTTCGGCGGCGCTGAACGCGCCAGCCTCCTCCAATCGTTATTGTTCGTCCCGGCCGTTTGACGCGCCGACGCCAAACCGGCAGAAAGGGGAGCCCTGCCAAGCGGGACGACTCAGTGTAGCAGATGCCCCGCAGGCCACCCAAGACACAGAGCTAAATATTAGTACTATTTGGATTTCTTGTAACGGCCGACCGGTACGAGTTCGGCCACTGTGCCGCCGGGCGCACGGAATTTGACCGGGATCACGCCCGGGTCGCTGACGATCTCGCAGCCGAATTTCCTGAGCTCCGCCGCGTACGCGTCGACATCCTCGACCTCGATCGCGAAATGATGGATGCACGGGCCCTCGCCCGAGGCCTTGGACTCCGCCGACTGCGTGCCCTCGTCGTACTTGATCAGCGTGAAGTCAAGCGCGCCGTCGGTGAGGTGCCGCGAGAGATGGTCCCGTGTCTTGCGGGTCTCGACCTCGCGGAAGCCGAACACCTTCTGATAGAACTCGGTGGTCTTCTCCAGGTCTTCGACTTTCAGTGCCAGATGGACGATGCGATTCATGGCGGTTCCGTGAATGGTGAATGAGGATACAAAAAGCCCGGGATCCGTCAGCCCTCGAGCTCGAAGCCCACCGCCGCCAGGACCGGTTTCGCCCCGGGCGCCGTCAGCCGGATGATGAATTCGCGCGCCGCCGCCGCCTCGCCCGAGCGCGCTGCCAACCCCGCGGCGTACATCGCCTTCGACTGCAGCTCCGCGGGCAACTGCCCGGCCAGTGTAACACCCTTGTTGGCCCGGATCTCGGTCATCTGGGTGATGCCCAACTCGAGCGTACCCCTGCTCGCCGAGAGCCATCCCATCGCCGCGTAGCCATTCGGGAAGAATTGGATGCGGTCCTTCACCTGCGCCGCGATGCCCAGCCGGTCGAGCATGCCCATCACCACCTTGCCCGCTGTGGCGACCGCCGGATCAGGACACACGATCTTCGTCGCAGCAAGGATGTTGCCGCGCACCGCGCCGGCGCTGGATACATCCGGCAACGGCGTTCCCGCGCGCACCGCGACCCCGGTGCCGACACGCCCCAGGTCGGCGCGCGCACCGGCAACAAAACCTCCGCCGATCAGGTCATCGATCATGGGAGCGGTCAGAATGACGATGTCGACGGGCTCACCCGCCACCATCTTGTCGCGCATCGCCCCCACCGCGCTGAACTCGCCCTGGATCTTGTGCCCGGTGTCACGCTCGAAACCGGCGGCGATTCTTTCCACCACCGCCTGCGCCGCGCCGCCGCTCAAGATCCTTATCGTCGCCATCTGCTGATCCTGTGTGTCCGAAGTTGATTCAAGCCTCATCGCGGGGACGGACCGGCCGCGCCGTGTCGATCCGGTTGATCTCCGCGCTGATCGCGCGCTGCGCCTCGAGCCGCCTCCGGCGGGCAACCGTGGTGAACTGGACACCGTGTTGACCAGACCTGGGGCCGAATGCACGGCAGCGCCCGCATTGCGCCGGACCGCGACAACGAATAGGTGTTCTTGCCCGGGATCTTATCACGCTGATCGCCATGCGAACGCCCCTCTTCTCGGCGGGCCAAGTCCGGGTTTAAGATGCGCAATCACTCGAAGCGAGCTTTTGGAGCGTCCTGCAGGAGCACCTATGAAGGAACAACCCACGGCCCGGCTCATCCGGGAACACGGCCGCCAGCTTGCGCGGCTCGACATCGCCGAGCAGCGCGCGGCCGAGATCGCCGCCGAGGTCGCGCGGCTCAACGACAGCGTGATGGCGGCGGCGGCCCGCGCCGATTTCAACGACGAGCCGGCGCGCTTCGCCGCGCTGCTCGAGTCGTACCGCGAGAAGGCGTAGCGATGAGCCGGGACCTGCTCAACCTGAGCCTCACCGAAGTCGCCGACGCGATCCGGCGCAGGCGCGTGTCTTCCGTCGAGGTCACGCGGGCTTGCATCGACCACGCGCTCAAGGCTCAAGCGCAGCTCAATTGCTTCATTCGAATCGAGGCCGACGAAGCGCTCGCGGCGGCGAAGAAAGCCGATCGCGAGTTCAAGCGCGGCCGCAAGATCGGCCCGCTGCACGGTGTGCCGCTCGCGCACAAGGACATGTACTACCGCGCGGGGCAGGTTTCGACCTGCGGCTCCAAGATCCTCAAGAACTACCGGCCGGCGGTGACCGGCACCGTGGTCGAGCGGTTGGCCGCCGCCGGCGCGATCTGGCTCGGCGGGCTCAACATGGCCGAGTTTGCGGCCAACCCCACCGGGCACAACGAGCATTTCGGCGACTGCCGCAATCCCTGGAACCCGGCGCACATGACCGGCGGCTCCTCGAGCGGTTCCGGGTCCGCCGTCGGCGCGCGCGCCTGCTTCGGATCGCTCGGCTCGGACACGGGCGGCTCCGTGCGCCTGCCCGCGGCGGCCTGCGGCGTCGTCGGGCTCAAGCCGACATACGGGCTCATCAGCCGCTACGGCATCATGCCGCGTTCATGGTCGCAAGACACGGTCGGTCCGCTCACCCGCACCGTGCGCGATTGCGCGCGCATGACGCGCATCATCGCGGGCGAGGATCCGCGGGATCCCACATGCTCGACCGACCCCGTGCTCAATTATGAGCGCGAGCTCGCCGGCCGCGTCAAGGGGCTCAAGATCGGCGTGCCGACCAACCACTATTACGACGGCGCAACCGATGACGTTAAAGCCCGCATGCGCGATAGCCTCGAGGCGTTCAAGTCCCTCGGCGCGCGCGTGGTCGAGCTCGCGGTGCCCGACCCGCAGGAGATTTTCCACCTGTCGGCGACCGTCTCGCAATCGGAGGCCGCCGTGATCCACGGCCGATGGCTGCGCACACGGCCCGAGGATTATTCGCTTTACGTACGGAGCCGCGTCGAGGCGGGCTTCCACATCCCGGCGACAACCTATCTGCATGCCGTCAATCTGCGCGCGCGCGTGCTCGCCGGCTTCATGGAAAAGGTCTACACGAAGGTCGACCTCGTGCACACCCCGGTCATGGTGATGCCGCCGCCAACGATCGCCGAAACCGCGCCCAAGGGCTCCGGCGACGTCGCGGGCATCGTCGCCCGCATCACGCGCAACACGCGCCCGACGAATTATCTGGGACTGCCGGCGCTGTCCGTGCCGGCGGGCTTCTCGGAGGACGGCCTGCCGGTCGCGTTCCAGCTGATGGGCCGGCCGTTCTCGGAGGCGCTCATTTTCCGCGCCGCGCATCTGTATCAGCAGGAGACGGACTGGCATGTCGCCGCGCCCCCCTTGTTGGCCTGATTCTCGGCACGCCTTGAGCTTCCATGCCTGACAGCAGCCACCAGCCGCTCGTCACCGTCCAGGACCTCTCGGTCAAGTTCGTGAGCCGCGATGCGACTGTGCACGCCGTCAATGGCGTTTCCTTCGCGCTCGACAACAAGGAGGTGCTCGGTATCCTCGGTGAATCGGGCTCGGGCAAGAGCGTCACCCTGCGCGCGCTCATGCGCCTGCTGCCCGCGCACAAAGCTCGGCTGTCGGGACGCGTCGAGGTGGCCGGTCGCGACGTCATGACGATGGCGAGCGATGACCTTACCCGGTTTCGCGGCGCGACCGTGGCGATGGTGTTTCAGGAGCCAATGACCGCGCTCGATCCGGTCTACACCATCGGCCAGCAGATCGTGGAGACCCTGGTGCGGCACGAGGGAATGAGCGCCGGCGCTGCCACCCAACGCGCGCTCGAGCTGCTCGACATGGTGCAGATCCCGTCGGCGCGCCGGCGCTTCGACGCCTACCCGCACCAGCTCTCCGGGGGCTTGCGCCAGCGCGCGATGATCGCGCTTGCCCTCTCCTGCCGCCCGTCGCTGCTGCTCGCCGACGAACCGACGACAGCGCTCGACGCAACCGTGCAGATCCAGATCCTGCTGCTGTTGAGAAGCCTCCAGGCGGAGCTCGGCATGGCGATGATCTTCGTCACGCACGACCTGGGCGTCGCGCTCGAGGTGTCGCACCGGCTCGCCGTGATGTACGCGGGCCGCTTGGTCGAGACCGGACCCGTCGCGGAGGTCGCGCGCCGCCAGCGGCATCCCTACACCGAGGGTCTGATGAACTCCACGGTGCACGAGGTCCCGAAGGGCACGCGCCTTACCCCGATCTCCGGCTCGCCGCCCAACCTCGCGCGGCTGCCGCCGGGCTGCAGCTTCGCCCCGCGCTGCACCTATGCCATCGCGGCGTGCACCGCGGCACTTCCCGATTTGAAGGTTACCGGCGCACAGGGGCCCCATCCGCATCTCGCGCGCTGCATCCGTTCCGAACTCGTTGGAAAAAAGAGGGCTGTGACCACATGACTACCGCATTGCCTTTGAACCGCATCTCCGCTGCCGACGCCGCCGCCGCGATCGCAGCGGGCAAGCTCACCTCCGAGGCGCTGGTCGCCGCGTGCCTCGACCAGATTGCCCGCCGCGAGAAGGACGTGCAGGCCTGGGCCCACATCGACCCCGAGGCCGCATTGAAGGAAGCGCGCAGCCGCGACGGGGAGAAACCGAAGACGCGGCTGCATGGTATCCCGGTCGGGATAAAGGACGTGATCGACACGCACGACATGCCGACCGAGTACGGCAGCCCGATCTACAAAGGCAACCGCCCGAGCTGCGACGCAGCGTGCGTGGCGCAAGTGCGCGAGGCGGGCGGCGTGATCCTCGGCAAGGCGGTGTCGACCGAGTTCGCGACCCGCCACGCGAACAAGACACGCAATCCGCGCAACCTCGAGCACACCCCGGGCGGCTCGTCGAGCGGCTCGGCCGCCGCGGTCGCCGACTGCATGGTGCCGATCGCCTTCGGCACACAGACCTCGTCGTCGGTGATCCGTCCCGCCGCCTACTGCGGCGTCATCGGCTACAAGCCGACCTTCAACCTGCTCAATCGCGCCGGGCTCAAGTTCCTGTCCGATTCGCTCGACACCCTGGGCCTGCTGACGCGCACGGTGCCCGACTGCGCGCTGCTCGTCGAAACCCTTTCGGGGATGCCGGCAACCTCGTTCGATGCGGTCAAGGGGCTGAAGCCCCGCATCGGCCTGTGCCGCACGCCGTACTGGCAGAAGGCGGACAAGCCGAGCCAGGCCAATCTCGAGCGCGCAGCCGAGCGGCTCGCAAAGGCGGGCGCGACCGTGCGGGACGTCGAGCTGCCCGCAGACTTCGACGCCTCCGCGGATACCCAGATTACGGTGAGCGCCTACGAGTTCTACCGCGCGCTCACCTACGAGCGCACGCGGTTTCCCGATCTCATCTCCGAGAACCTGATGGGCCGCATCCTCGCCGGGGGCCGCGTGACGCGCAACGAGTACGAGGCAGCTCAGACACTCTCGCTGCGGCTCCGCGGCACGATCGCCGACGTCATGCGCGAGCACGACGTGCTGCTCGCGCCGAGCGCACCCGGCGAGGCGCCGCACGGGCTGGCGAGCACCGGCGATCCGGTGTTCGGGCTGATGTGGACGCTGCTGCAGCTGCCCTGCCTGACGTTACCCTGCGGGACCGGTCCCGGCAGGCTGCCGCTCGGCATCCAGTTCGTGGCCGCGCACGGCGCGGACGCGGCCTTGTTCGTGCACTCGGAATGGGCGCGGCGCGCGCTGGAATAAGAGGCTTGGCGCGCGTCTCAAAAAAGCCAAGCCGCGTTAGGCAGGATTAGTCGTCAACATGAGGAGATCGCAATGAAACTTGGACATCTGAAACTCGCGGTTTTGGCCGCCACCGTGGCGG
>Ga0326597_10012193_pt1 | contig 11334 bp, 11 predicted proteins | sample RVTome_12_FD_203789 | JGI IMG/M metagenome (GOLD analysis project Ga0326597, IMG submission 203789) | Soil microbial communities from uranium-contaminated site in the Upper Colorado River Basin, Wyoming, United States - RVT100D185 | ecosystem: Environmental > Terrestrial > Soil > Contaminated >... | reverse complement strand
GCGATGGCACGATCGTCGCGCGGCAAATGCGCGCGGCGCACGCCAGCGGCGGCTACGGCGCGCTTAAGTCCAATACCTCGCTGGCGACTTGGCATTACGCTGGTGGCCAGTATAGCATCGAGCACGCCGACATTGAGTTCGTGCAGATCTATACCAACACCGTGCCCGGCGGTTACTATCGCAGCCCCGGCGCAGTGGCCACGGCGTTTGCGGTGGATTGCCACACCGACATCATCGCCAAAGAATTAAAGATCGACCCGGCGCAGTTTCGCTTGGAAAATTTTATCAGCGAAGGCGAAACCGACGCCGTTGGCCAAGAATTGAAAGACGTGCGCTTTCGCGAGGTGTTGCAAGGCGCGCTCGATGCCGCCGGTTGGAAAAATCCAAAGAAGCCCAATCATGGCCGCGGCATCGCGCTCTCGGGGCGCCACATCAGCGGCGGCGACACCGGCGTGATTCTGAGCGCCGAAGCGGACGGCGGTTATTTAATTATCAGCCCGAGCATTGATCAAGGCTCGGGCACGCACACGATTTTGCGCCAATTGGTCGCCGATCAAATGAAAATCGACATCGAGCAAGTGCGCGTTGTCATCGGCGACACCGACACGGCGCCGCGCGACGGTGGCATGCGCGCGAGCCGCATGACTTACGTCGCCGGCAACGCCATGGTTCAAGCATGCGACAAGCTGCGTGACAAAATGCTCGACCATGCGGCGCGCATGTTGGAGTGCCGCGCGGATGAAGTTGACTTCGACGGCGGTAAGTTTTCGCTGCGCCAGGATCGCGGCCAGCAAGTGCCGTTGCGTCGTGTTGTCGCGCAGGCGACCGAGCCTCTCAAGGTTGCCGTCTACGAAGACTATCGCGCTCCCGACGAGGTTTCTTACATCTGTGCTCAAGTCGCCGAGGTCGAAGTCGATCCGGAAACCGGCGCGGTGAAGCTTCATCGCATGGTCACGGCGCATGATGTCGGCACGATCATCAACCCGACGGCGCATCAAGGACAGATTGACGGCGCCGCGGTGATGGGCGTCGGCCAAGGGCTGATGGAAGAGATCGTCATGGATCAAGGGCGCGTGACGAATAACAATCTGGGCGATTACAAACTGCCATCAATCGCCGATCTGTTCGAACTCAAAACCGTGCTGGTGCGCTCCGCCGGCGGCGTCGGCCCGCACAACGCCAAGCCGATCGGCGAGTTCGCCAACAACGCGCCACCGGCGGCGATCGCCAACGCGATTGCCGACGCCGTCGGCGTGCGGCTGTTCGATTTGCCGTTAAAGCCGGAGCGGATTTACCAAGCGTTGAGAGAAATGCGGCGAAGAAATTAACCACAAAGAGCCTAGCGTGGCAAAGCCGCAACCAAAGAAGATAAGAGAATTAGCCGCAAAGAACGCAAAAGACGCAAAAAGGAAATCCGATTTGTAGGGGCGCAGCATGCTGCGCCCCTTTGCTTTGCGAACTTTGCGAACTTTGCGGCCAAAATCCTCTTAGGCCGGCACCAGCTCTGGGTCGACCGGATATTCTGACAGGATTTCCGCGCCGTCTTTGGTGACGCGCAGTAGGTGTTCGAGCTTTACCGGGTAGTGGTTGATCTCCAGGGCGACGATCATGTTTTCTTCGAGGGATATCATGTACTTTTCCGGGTCGCCGCCGCGCAGCCAGGGCGATTCGTAGATGCAGAGACCGACGCCATGAAAACCGTCAAAACCGGGCAACCTGTGGGTCGCGCCTTTGCCGAAGCGCTTGAAGGCTTCGGCGCAGGAACCGGGTTGCACCAACTGCACGGCTTCTTGCAAGGAGAGGAAAGCTTCGTGGTAGCGTCGTTTGGTTTCGGCCGTCGGTGCGCCGCGGCTGAAGGTGCGGGCGAAGTCGCTGTAGTAGCCGCCTGGGCCGGCGACCGTGGCGTCGCAGATGACCAGGTCGCCTTCACGGACGATCAAATCGGCACCCATGGGCTCGTTGTGCGGCCGGGTGTCGGCGAGGGACGAGTCGTAGATCGAGATAAACTCGCTACCGGCTTCGAAACCACGATCCATTAGATAATCGAGCATGATGCGGCTTAACTTGTCTTCCGGCGGATCGGCTTGGCGCAGCGCTTCGCGCACCAGGTCGTAGCCGCGCGCTTTAGCCTGGGTGGTCCAACGGATCAGTTGCAATTCGTCAGTGGTCTTCACGACGCGCGCCTGGTGGATTGCCGGGCAACCATCGACCAAAAGGATGCCAGCCGCTTTCAGGCCATCGATGGCGCCGAGATTCAAATAATCGATGCCGACCCGCTCGCCGGCGGCGTCTAATTCTTTTAGACCGCCGATCGCTTGAGCGACGAAGTCTTGGGTGGCAACTGGCGGTCGCATGGCGAACATGTAGGCGTCGAAGCGCAGGCTCCGATCGCTGCTTTTGCGCGACAGCTCGCGCTGGCAAATCATCGGTTCGCCGTGCGCTGGAATCAGCGCGAAACGTTGGATGCCTGTGGCGCGCAGCCCGAGCATCATGACGGTGTTGGTCGCGTAACGGACATTCAAAAAGTCGGTAAGCAGGAGTGCGCCGAGGCCATGCTTATTCATTTCGCTTTGGAGCCGGGCCAAGCGCTCACGTTTCAACCGCTCCATATCGACGCCAAACGGGGTTAGATCTGGGTAGAACATTTTTGTCTCCTTTAATTTCGCCGTTCGTATCGGCAAACGGTGTGGGAGTCAAGTGCGCGAACGCGGTTTCGAGTTTCGGGTTTCGGGTTCCGAGTCCAGAGTCTCGTGTTTGGGACTTCGAGTTTAACCCGAAACCTGGAACTCGAAACCCGAAACCGCCGCGTCGGCGCCGCCTTGACTTTTCCGCTGGATTCAAGTTGGTAGGTAGTTAATTGAGATAACCCATGGACAACACGCTTCAGGATATTCTTAACCTGGTCGAAAAGGGCACCATCGAGCAGCGCTGCGCAGCTTTGCTCGTGCTAGCCGCTCTGAAGGTCAACAACGCGGCGACAAGCAAAACGATCGGCACGATCCTCGACAGCCCGAACCCCGTGTTGAAGGATTATGCCTTGCGTTATTTCGAAGCGGTTCAGCCAAAAAGCAACACGGCGCAGCTACTCAAGATACTCGACGATGGCGATCGCGAGCTTCAGGAGCGGGCGGTCAAGTCGTTGATCGCCGTCGGGCAGGCTGCGCTGCCGCCGCTGATTCAGGGCGCGAAAGACTCGTCGCGCACTTGGCAATTGAACGCCGCCCGGGTGCTGGCGGCGGTGCGGGGCAAAGCGGCGATGAAAGGCTTGCTGCAAATGCTGGTCGCCGGCACCGACGAGACCAACAAAGTCATCTGCGCTCTGATGACCCCGGCGTTGCGCGACATGGACGCCAAGGAGGGCAATGCGCTCTACGACGAAGTCGCAGAGTTCGCCGCCAAGCTCGATGCCAAACAGCAACGGCCCGCGGCGGTTTCTTCGATGCGCTTGTTGGGGCAGCTCGGCCGGCCGCAGGCGCGCCGCTGGCTGTTTAAACACGTCGGTGCCGAGCATCATCCCGCCGTGCGCGCCCACGCGTTGGTTGCACTGCTGCGCTGTTTGCGTGAGCAGGAAATTCGCAAAGACGAGTACGTCAAACTCTTTGCTTTGCTCGAAGAGGGCGAATTTAGCGAGGTGACGCGCTTGACCTTGGATTTACTCGATGCCCATGAGCTGCCGGATGGTTCGCGCTCCTTATTAGCCAAGCTCCTGCAGAGCCCCCATAGCGACGTGCAAAAGTTCGCGCTACGCAAGATGGGCGATGTCGCCACGCCGGCGACGATTCGCACGCTGGTGGAGGAATTGGGCGATGCCGATTATCGCAAGCGCGACGTTGCCGCCAGCTCGCTGCGTAAAATTCCCGAAGCGCGCCATGCGTTGATCAAGGAGCTGACGGCCTGCGAAGACGCGAGCAAAGCCTGGAGCATCGCCGAGCTGTTGCCGTCATTCGAAGGCAAATGGCGCCAGGACACCCTCGAAGTGTTGTGGAAACGGTTGCAGCAGGCGATTGGTGCGGAGGAGCGCATCCAAACCGCGTTTCTCCATGTGCTTAAGAAGGCTGACCAGGACTTCGTGTACGGCAAGCTCGCTGAGCAAGGCGCCAAGCTGGTAAAAGGCAAGCAATACAAAGAGGCGGTGGGGTTTCTCGCGCCGCTCAAAGATTTTGTCGCGGGCAAGCCGGACAGCAAGTTTCATCTCGCTTTCGCGCAACTAAAACTCCATTCGCATACGGTGGCCACCCATCGCCAGCACCCGGCGATCGAGTTGTTCACCGAACTTTACCGCAACTCCGCCTATCCGGTCTTTGAAACCCTGCGCAAGGACAAAAATCTTACACCGGAAGAGCTTTTCTCATTGGGCTTTGGTTTGGTCGAACGGAGCGGGCAAGAACGCGGTCTGGGTGTCGACCTGCTCGAACATGTCGCCGAAAAATTTCCCCGCAATAAGATCGGCAAGAGCGCGAAGAATAAACTAAAGCTGGTCGCGGCCTAAGCGCTCTGATCTTTCCACTCTTCAATGAAAACTGTTGCTCTCTATGCGCTCGCCGCCGCATTTTATCCTAAATCCGGGAGACGTTTCTATTCGCGCGCTGTAACTCACTGGATTCCTACGAATTTCAACTGCTCCGCAGTTAACCGAATTGGTGAAAAGGTTTTACACTACACGTAGTTAGAATATATGGCTATATCAAAAAACTTGTGTGCTCAACTCCCGGATTTAGGTTTATGTGGTTGGCGGCACCTTGATGAAATACTCTCGGGGGCTCACGCGCTTGCTACCGACTGTGGCATTGGTGGCGGTTTTTAGCGCCGGCGCGCTCATCCAGGCTAAAGCGATGCGCCACGAGCAGCTCGGCTCCAGTTATGTCGTCGTCCTCGGCCTTGAGGCGCTGCTCGCGGTGCTGGCAGGCTATGTGATTTTCGCCGAGCAGGTGACCGTGAAGACGCTTTCCGGAGTAGTGCTGGTGCTGCTGGGAATTTTAGCTTTGCGGCTGCCTTAGATCGGCAGCTCAGGCGGCGTTACTAATGAGTTCATAAATAGGGGACTGTTTGGCGTGTTTACGACCGAGGGTCGAGCCCTTCCGACCGCGGTCAATGGGTCTGTGCCCGGTCTCGCTCGCGCTCGGAATTTCAAATCTCAGATTTCATATTGGTCATTTGAGATTTGCAATTTGCAATCCCGAAGGGCACGCCCGCGCTCTCCAGGCCTCACCCCTCGGTCGCATCTTAGTCACTTACTTATGGACTCCTTGGTAACTGGTTAGCTCCCACCAGTTCTTATCCAGGTCGCTGAAGATAAAATGGGCTTCGCCGCCAACGCTCTCGATCTTGCCTACTTCGGTGATCGCCAGTTGAGCCCGTTTGGTTGCGAAATCCTGATGGGCTTGTCTCACTTCGTCGGCTGAACCCATTTGTAAAGTAAAACGATTGACCGGCGCCAAATACTGGCGTGGGCTGCGCTGCAAGACGACGATATACCAAGGTGTCGCGGCATGCTTGATATATTGCGCGGTGTTGAAACCGGCGGCGATTTCCAAGCCCAACACGTCAACATAGAAACACCGGCTGCTCTCGATGTTGTCGCATTGCAGTGTGCCATGGGTAAAGGCTTGCGGCACGTAGCCGCGGCCGGGAAACCGTTCCGGGTTCAGAGCATCTTGCCAATGGGCGGCCGTGTGTGAGCGGCCATGCAGGGCGCCGGCGGGATTATAATATTCGATCTCCAAGTGATTACCGCCGGGCTCGCGAAAATAAATCGAGTAGGCGAAGTGGGCGCTCTGCGGTTTGGTGATTTTGCTGATGCGATATTTGTCTTTGTTAGCTTCGATATATTTCCAGGCGGCTTCGACTTCCTGGTGGTTGGCGACGCGAAAGCCGTAGTGGTTGTCGAAACCCTTCTCCGGTGCGTTGGCGCCGCCTTCATGGATGATTAATTGCCAGTCGGTATTGGGGTGCTTGACGGTCGCTTCACCGGGTTGTCGTTCGATCACTTTCATGGCTAAGAGGTCGGTGAAGACCGGCAGAGTTTCCTCAAGCGAGCGGCACTGGTAATGACCGGCGATGAGTCCAGTAGTTTTAAGCATGCTTTCTCTCCCCCCCACGGGCAAAACTACTTCGCTAAAACGCGACCCGCAAGAGGCTCGGAGACGCCGCAACCGCTTTTCTCTCATGCGTGCCGCGCTGGCCTAAAGGAGACGGTGGGATTGACCGATATTCCGTTAGGAAACTAAACAATGCGGCGGGCCCGCCTTCCGGTCAAGGCAGTTGCGAGCGTCTGCGGGTGCACAGAGACTGGTATGCATTTCGCTCTTGAGACGGTCTGGTTGATGCGATGATTGGGCGCCCTAATGTGGTCACCAGGGGCGTCAGGGAGCAAGTGGTGAAACCGGCAACCAGGATTGCCGGTTATTTTGACATGAGCCGCATCAGCCACTTAGACATCGAAACTGCGCCTGCTCGGGTGCGTTACCTGCTGCGCCGCGCTTTTCCCACGGTCCTTTTGGCCACCGGTCTCGTTATACTTGGATTCGCGTCTGTCCAAGCGGGCTCGGCAACAGCGCAGTTCCAGGTGATCGCCCGGGTGATCGAGAGTTGCAAAGTCTCAGCGGACGCGATTGCCTCGCAAGCCGCAAGCGCCAGCGGGACGATCAAAGTGAATTGTCAGAACCGCATCGCTCCGGCCAGCCCTTCCGCCAGCGCCGGTGACCCGGTCCCTAGCGGGGCAGCCAACGTAAACTACAGCGTCGAAGAAGTACCTGGAAGCGACGGCGCTCTTAAGCTCATCACGGTCAATTTCTGACCGGCAAGTGGGTGCTCTTGAAAACTGCGTATTAAGTGGTTTGCCGGCAGTCGATAGCTACTAAGGAGTCCGTAAGTAACCAAGATGCGACCGAGGGCCGAGCCCTTCCGACCGCAGTCTATGGGTCTGTGCCTCGTAGGCCAGCGCCCCGTCCTCTCCAAGCGTGAAAATCTCCAGCGCCTGGGCCTGACCTGACCCTTAGCGTTTCGGTGACCGCGCTCACCAGGCCTCGACCCGCGGTCGCAAACACACCAGAGAGTCCACTATTGATAAACTCATGAGTTTATAATGAGTCACAACTCCGTAGCACTCTCCCCGGATAGACGCCCGTGTGCGTGCCGTTTTTCATCAGCACCGAGCCGTTGACGATGGTGTAGTGGATACCTTTGGCGCCTTGGATGTAGCGCGGCGCGCCTTCGGGGAGATCATGGACCTGTTCCGGTTTGGTTTGATCGATGGTGTTGGGATCGAAGACGAATAGGTCGGCGGCCATGCCGCGGCGCAGCAAGCCACGGTCGTGCATGCCGAAAATCGACGCCGGCAGGAAAGTCAGTTTCTTGATCGCGTCTTCCAGCGTCATGAGCCTGCGCTCGCGCACCCAGTAGGCGAGCAGCAGCGTTGCGAAACCGAAGCCGGGATTGCCGTTCGCCACATGCGCGCCGGCATCGGATTGGCCGAGCAGGACATTAGGGTTGCCGAAGATTTCTTTCACCGCTTGCTCGTCGCCTTGAGTCGTCGAATCTTCGAAAGTCGTCGCCAAATCTTCCGCGAGAGCGAGATCGAGCATGGCGTCTATCGGACTCTTGCGTTGCAGGTTCGCGAGCTCGGCGATGCTCTTGCCTTCCATATCACTATGCTCCGCGCGAGCAACTTTGTTGACGGTGATTAAATCCCAGCGGCGCGAAAAATCGATGGGCGCGCCCTGGGTGGTCTCGCGATCGAGCTCCCGGCGCACTGCCGGTTGGCCGAGTTGCGCGATCCGTTGGTCGTCGGGCAAAGAAAGAATTTTTTTCCAGGCTGGCATGACATTGAGCCGGCTGCCGTCTTTGAGCGTCCATCGGCGCATGGCGCGGCGCGTGCTGGTCATCGCATAGGCGGCGTAGCCCTGGCGGCCGCGCTCTTCGACATCATTCAATTGCTTGCGCCAAAGGTCAGGCTCGCCCCAGCGGTGACGCACGCTTTCGCCGATCAGCGGCCGGCGGGTTTCTTGCAAAATCGTGTCGTACCACTGGCTGATCAGCGCGACATGCTCGGGGGTGGCGAAGGCGCCGTGCGTGAACTGGACGAGACCGCGCTGGCTTTGGCCGACGACGCGGCAGAGCCGGGCGATTTCATTCAAACTGGAGAAACGGCTTGCCACCGGTTTGCCGTCTTCGCGGAAGTGGCTTTGATTAGAATTGGTCGAAAAACCAAAGGCGCCCGCCGCCATGCCTTGGCGCACGAGTTCCTCCATCTCGGTGATTTCGCCGTCGTTGGCTTCCCGCTCGACGGCCGCTTCGCCCATGGCGAATTGGCGCACTGCGCAGTGGCCGATGAGCGTGGCGACGTTCAAACCGAGGGGCTTTCGTTCCAATGCCTGGAGATATTCAGCGTGGGTCGTCCACTCCCAAGGAATGCCCGCTTGCAGGGTCTCGCGGGGCATTGCTTCAACGCGCACGAAGGTGCCGATCAGAGCGTCGCGGCCTTCGGGTTTGCACGGCGCGAGGGTGAGGCCGCAGTTGCCGGTGACGACCGTGGTGACGCCATGCGCGTGCGACGTCGAGGCGAGTCCGTCCCACATGAGCTGGGCGTCGAAGTGGGTGTGAAAGTCGATAATCCCCGGCGCCACCGCCAAACCGCCGACATCGAGCACGCAATCGGCGGCTTCTTTGATTCTGCCAATCGCTTGGATGCGCCCATTGCTGATCGCGACATCGCCGAGGAACGACGGCAAGCCCGAGCCGTCGTAAATTCTTCCGCCTTTGAGAATTAAATCATACATGCTAGCGCCTCATTGGTTTGTGCACCACCGTTCGAGCCGAACCGAAGTCGATCCACCTGAGTAGCCCAACTATATGGCCGGGTTTTTTCAAGCGCAACTGAAATTGTGCGGTCGCGACTAACCTCCGGTCGTCTTATCCCTGGCGCAATTTGCGCATATTCTGCCGCCTCATTGGGATTAAACCCTATTGTTGCGTTGTTTTGTGGTTGGGTTAAAACGGCCGTGTTTTTCAGCAGGCTTTTGATATGGGACTGTTTCATGTAAAGGGCCATCTGACCGGTCCGACCGGGCGCGTTGAAGAAGTCGAGCTTCTCGTAGACACGGGCGCTACGCTTAACGTTGTGCCACGTTCTCTCGCAGAAAGGCTTGAGCTGAAAGCGAGCCGCTCTCAGCGTGTCGTGATCGCAGGCGGACAGCGTGACGTTTGGCCCATCGCCGAAGCACGGTTGGCTCTCAATGGCGATGAAATTACGACTCCCTGTTTTATTGCCTCGGAAGGGCCGGCTTTGCTTGGTGCCGTCGCTCTCGAAAGACTTTTCCTCGCCGTCGATCCCGTCGGCAAGCGTTTGGTCCCGGTCGAGGGATTTGTCGGTTAGCATTTGAGCAGGCTGTCGACTAACTATCCTTTCACTGAATCACTCTATCCGCCTTCATCAACGTCCATTGGGGGATCGTCAGGCCGATCTGTTTCGCCGTCTTCAAGTTGATCACAAAGTCAAATTTCATCGGCTGCTCGACGGGAAGATCCGCAGGTTTCGCACCCTTGAGGATTTTGTCGACGTAGACAGCGGCGCGCTTAAAAATATCGTCCCTGTTGGCGTCGTAGGATACCAGGCCGCCAGCTTCGACCGTTGGCACCGACTCCGACATTAACGGCAGGCGATTCTGCACGGCAAGTTCGACGAGCTGCTTATGGTAACTTGAACCGGAAAGCCCTGGACTGCTAGTTGCGATGACCGCGCCGACACGTCCTTTGGCGGCGACTTGGAAAGCTTTGTGTAAGTCGGGTGTTGGCGTTTGTACTTCGAGCATTTGCAGCGAGACCTTTAGACCACGTGCCGCAGCCTCATATTCTTCTTTAATCGTATTAGCGCCCGCGACTGTAAGGATTCCGACCCGGGAGAGCCCAGGAATTATCTCGGTCAGTAGTTCGAGCCGCTTGCCGCTAAGATCGCGGGTGAGTCGGGTGACCCCCGTGACATTTCCGCCGGGGCGCGCCAGACTATCGACCAGCCCAGTCGCGACTGGATCCGTAGTAACCGCCATGACGATGGGCAGGGTTTTGGTCGCCTGCTTGGCTGCGCGGATCACGATTGCCATTGTGGAGAAAATAATATCCACCTTGAGGCTCATCAGTTCGGCGAGAATTCCCGGGATGCGATCCCTTTTCCCTTGGGTGAAGCGATACTCAAGCAGGATATTTTTCCCCTCAGTGTAACCCAGCTCTCGTAGCGCTTGCCGGAATGCCTTGATGCTCGAGCCAGGCTCGTTGGGTTTGCCACTGCCTGTGACAATTCCGATCCGCGGAATTTTCGCCGGCTGCTGCGCCTCTGCCAGCACGCCGCACATCGCGAAAGTGATAACGAAGGCGAGCACCCCGACCCATCTTGGATTTGTGTCCGCGGAGCCGCTTTTGGATTGGAGATTGTCGGACCAAGAATCGGAAACTCGTTTCGAAAAAACTACTTTCATGCGTCTTCTCCCGTAATCGCAAATCCAAAATTATTTGATGACTCTGCTCGCTCGGGCAAGCGCGACAAAACGAAAAGCTTGAGCGCCATGTAAACTTGCTGATATACTTCTATGCATGAAAACGATCGCTATTGATGACGCTACTTCCAAGCTCCTCGATGAGCTGACTGAAACCTCATCGAGACGCAAGAATCGCACGGCGCTGGTTCGCACCGCGCTGCGCCAATACGCAGAAAGGGAGCGCAGGCGAAAAAGCGAATCCAACGATGGCACCTTGTTTCGCAAGCACCGCAAGCGTCTAGCGCGCGAAGCCCGCGCACTGATTGCGGAGCAATCACGCTCGTGAGGCGTGGCGAGATCTACCGAACTCGCGAGCGGGTTCCCGAGCGTGGCGCAAAGCCGGGTTCTTACGTTGTCGTATCCCGTACTTTTGTCGCCGAAAACGACGACGTGTCGACTGTGATCTGTGCCCCAGTTTACGGGGAAATACTCGGACTCACGACCGAAGTCGTGTTGGGGCAGGACGACGGTTTGCCGCGCGCCTGCGCGATCCGTTGCGATTTTCTCACCCTGATGTTCAAGAATAAATTGACGCACTTTGTGTCCACTTTGTCGTCATTCAAAATCGCACAACTTAACCGAGCGCTTACTCACGCCCTTGAACTTTCACTCAGATGAGCAGCGGCTTTTCAATCAACCCGCTGCCTTCTCTTTGATTTGTCTTCGCAGGTTTTTTTCTGCTTAATTACTTACCGCCATGTTTACTTAATGACCCGATCCGCCTTCATCAGCGTCCATTGGGGTATCGTTAAGCCAAGTTGCCGAGCTGACTTCAGATTGATCACCAGCTCGAACCGGTACACCT
>Ga0326597_10012192_pt1 | contig 11335 bp, 9 predicted proteins | sample RVTome_12_FD_203789 | JGI IMG/M metagenome (GOLD analysis project Ga0326597, IMG submission 203789) | Soil microbial communities from uranium-contaminated site in the Upper Colorado River Basin, Wyoming, United States - RVT100D185 | ecosystem: Environmental > Terrestrial > Soil > Contaminated >... | reverse complement strand
GGGGATATCCACGGATTTTCGCAGATCCAGCCACGGCCGTCAACGGTCTCCGCTGCCACGACACCTTGTGACCGCCCCGCCCCACCTCCACCTTGCCTGCCCATCTCGAGTCGGACCCCAAGCCACCGCGCCTGCATGTCACTGAAGTCGTCGATCAAGACCGTTCTCACTCTCGGTCAGGGGGTCGCCGGAGGGCTGCCCGATGCCGCCGACGACGCCGACCCGATCGATCTGTTCGAGCACTGGTTCGAGGCAGCGCAGGAGTCGGGGATCCTGCTTCCGGACGCGATGACGCTCGCCACGGCGACGCCGGACGGCGTGCCATCGGCCCGCATGGTGCTTCTCAAGCAGGTCGACGAGAGGGGCTTCGTGTTCTTCACGAACTACGGGAGCCCGAAGGCGCGGGAGCTCGACGCCAACCCGAACGCGGCGCTCTGCTTCCACTGGGCAGTGCTCCAGCGGCAGGTGCGGGTGGCCGGCCCGATCGAGCGCATCAGCGAAGACGAGAGCGCCACCTATTTCGCGACCCGCGGACGAGGGAGCCAGCTCGGCGCCTGGGCGTCCCGCCAGAGCGAGCCGCTACCGAGCCGCGCCGACCTCGAAGGCCGCGTCCGCGCGATCGATGAGGAGTTCGCCGACGGCGACATCCCGCTCCCGCCGTTCTGGGGCGGTTACCGGCTCGTCCCGTTGAGAATCGAGTTCTGGCAGGGCCGCGCCAACCGGCTCCACGATCGCCTGCGCTTCCTTCGCGACGGTTCCGTGTGGACCGCGCAGCGACTGTATCCCTGAGGAGAAACCGTGCCCACCGCGTGCTTCACGAGCGACACCTTCCGCTTCCTGAAGGATCTCAAGAGGAACAACGACCGGGAGTGGTTCGCCGACAACAAGAAGCGCTATGAAGAGCATCTCAAGGACCCGTCGCTGCGGATCATCGCCGCGTTCGCTCCGGAGCTCAAGAAGATCAGCCCGCACTTCACGGCCACCCCCCGCTCGCTCTTCCGTATCCACCGTGACACCCGCTTCTCGAACGACAAGACGCCCTACAAGACGCACATCGGGCTGCACTTCCGGCACGACCGGTCCAAGGACGCGCATGCCCCGGGCTTCTACGTCCACGTCGAGCCAGGATCGGCCTTCCTCGGCGTGGGCATCTGGCATCCGGACGGCCGGGCGCTCCGCGCGATTCGCGAGCACGTCGTCGAGGAGCCCGCGGCGTGGAAGAAGGCGTCGCGGGCCAAAGCATTCACCGGCGCGTTCGAGCTGTCCGGCGACCGGCTCAAGCGCCCGCCGAAGGACTTCGATCCCGAGCACCCGCTCATCGAGGATCTCAAGTGGAAGGATTACATCGGCGTGGCGGAACTCCCGGATTCGTTCGTGACCGATCCGGAGCTCCCTCGGGCCCTGGCGAAGACCTTCAAGTCCGGCACGCCGTTCATGCGCTTTCTGTGCGACGCCCTGTCGGTACCCTTTTGACACAGTTGACGGAGGTGGCTCGATGAGTCTGGGACTCCAAGCGGCCCTCGCACTCTTCCCGATCGCCTTGGGGGGAGTCCTCCTCGTCGGCTTCCGGGTCCCGGCGAAGCACGCGATGCCCGCCGCCTACGTGGCGGCGGTCCTGGTCGCCATCCTCGCGTGGGACATGGCGACGTCGCGGATCATCGCGGCGTCGATCCAGGGTCTCTTCCTCACGTTCGACCTCCTCTTCATCATCTTCGGGGCGATCCTGCTCCTGCAGACACTCGAGCGCTCGGGTGGTGTCGCGTCGATCCGTCGGTCCTTCCATGGGGTGAGCGACGACCGTCGGGTTCAGGTCGTCATCGTGGCGTGGCTCTTCGGTTCGTTCATAGAGGGCGCGGCGGGATTCGGGACGCCGGCGGCGGTGGTGGCCCCGCTCCTCGTCGCGCTGGGCTTCCCCGCGGCGGCGGCGGTCATGCTGGGCATGATGGTCCAGAGCACCGCGGTCACGTTCGGCGCCGTCGGCACGCCCATCCTCGTCGGAGCCCAGGGCGGACTGGGCGGCGACGCCTTCGACGTCGCCATCGCGTCGGCGGGCCTCAGCATGATGGACTACCTGCACCTGGTGACCGCGAAGGTCGTCCTCCTGCACGCCGCGGCGGGCATCCTGATGCCCACCTGGATGATCGTGATGCTCACCCGGTTCTTCGGCGCCAACAAGTCGTGGACCGAGGGCCTCTCGATCCTCCCGTTCACGATCTTCGGCGGCCTCGCCTTCACCGTACCGTATGTCCTCTTCGGCACCTTCCTCGGCCCGGAGTTTCCTTCCCTGCTCGGCGCGCCGGTCGGACTGGCGATCACCGTCTGGGTTGCCCGGAAGGGCTGGCTCCTACCCAAGGACAAGTGGGATTTCCCGGCCCGCTCCGCATGGAAGGAGGATTGGGTCAGCGGCATCGAGGAGGAGCTGTCCAACGTCTCCGAAGGCAAGGGCAAGGGCGTGTCGACGGCGATGGCCTGGGCGCCGTACGCGATCCTGGGCGTGCTGCTCGTGCTGACACGGCTTCCGTCCCTTCCGCTGCAAGCGTGGCTGCGCGCGCCGGCCGTGACGATCCCGTGGCGGAACATCCTCGGCTCGGGAATCGACGGGACCACGACCCCACTCTACCTGCCGGCCTTCGTGCTGATCGTGGTCGTCGTGATCACCGCGTTCCTGCACAAGATGGACGCCTCGCAGCTCAAGGACGCGATGGCGTCCTCGACCAAAGTGCTCGTCGGCGCGGGCATCGTGCTCGTGTTCACGGTTCCGATGGTGCGGGTCTATATCAACTCGGACGTCAACGCCGCGGGGCTCGCGTCCATGCCCCTCGCGATGGCCGAGTGGGTCGCCGGCAACGTCGGTCAGATCTGGCCACTCTTCGCCGGCATGACGGGTGCGCTCGGGGCTTTTATCGCCGGGTCGAATACCGTCAGCAACCTGATGTTCGCGGCCTTCCAGTTCGGCGTGGCCGAGCGACTCGCAATGTCGACGGTGTTCATCGTCGCCCTCCAGGCGGTAGGCGCGGCGGCAGGAAACATGATCGCGGTCCACAACGTGGTCGCGGCGTCGGCCACGGTTGGGCTTCTCGGTAAGGAGGGGGCCACGCTGCGAAAGACCATACTCCCGACGATCTACTACCTGCTCGTGATCGGTGTCATCGGGCTCATCGCAGTCCACGTCATCGGTGTGACTGACCCGCTCATGGGCGTGTCTTAGGCGCGCGTGAACTAGAGGGGCAATAGCCCACCACCGGTAGGAGGCCCAATGCGCGGACGCATGATGCAAATGCCCCTTCTCGTCTCATCGCTCATCGAGCATGCGGGACGAGTGCACGGCGACCGGGAGATCGTGAGCCGAGTGATGGACGGCTCCGTGCATCGCAGCACCTGGGGAGACGTACGCACTCGTGCGAGGCGGCTCGCGGGAGCGCTACAGGCGCGCGGCATCGAGGTGTCCGACCGTACCGCGACGTTCGCGTGGAATACGTATCGTCACCTCGAAATCTACTTGGGCACTTCGGGCATGGGCGCGATCTGCCACACCGTGAACCCGCGCCTGCATCCGTCGCAGCTCGTTTACATTTTGAATCACGCCGCCGACCGCGTGCTCTTCCTGGACGCTCCCTTCGTGCCGCTCGTCGAGGCGGTCGTCGATCAGCTCGATTCGATCGAGACCTACGTGATCATGTGTGCCGCCGAGGAGTTGCCTGAGACGAAGCTGCCCGGGGCGATTTCGTACGAAGGGCTGATCGCGGAGCACACGGGGGATTACGCGTGGCCCGTTCTGGACGAGTATGCGGCGTCGGCCCTCTGCTACACCTCGGGCACCACGGGGAACCCGAAAGGGGCGCTCTACAGTCACAGGTCGACGGTGCTGCACGCCTACGCGATCATGCAGCCGGACGTGTTCGCGCTTTCGCGGGCGTCGGTGATCCTGCCGATCGTTCCGATGTTCCACGCATCCGCCTGGGGTCTCCCCTACGGAGCGGCGGCCGCGGGCTGCTCGCTCGTCTATCCCGGTCCGCGACTGGATCCTGAAGCGCTCACAGAGCAGTTGTGGGATGAGCGCGTGACGCATTGCGCCGGCGTGCCCTCGGTCTTCATCCCATTGCTGAAGCACTGGCGCGCGACCGGCATGGGTAAGCCGCCACAGCTCGACCTCATGGTCATAGGGGGGTCGGCGCCCCCGCGGTCCCTCATCGAGACCATCGAAGGTGAGTTCGACATCGTGTTCCGTCACGCTTGGGGCATGACCGAGATGAGCCCGCTCGGGTCGACCAACGTTCTCACGCCCGAACAGCGGAGCGAGCCGGCCAAGACGCGCGCCGCGTATCACTTGAGGCAGGGGCGGCCGCCCTTCGGAGTGGAGCTCCGCATCGTCGACGACGACGGAAAGGTCCTCCCCAACGACGGCGTCGCGTTCGGAGAGCTGCAGGTGCGCGGGCCCTGGGTCGCGGACGGCTACTTCAGGAGCGACGAAGAGCGGCTCACATCGGACGGCTGGTTCTCCACCGGCGACGTGGCCACGCTCGACCCCCAGTGCAACATCCAGATCACCGACCGCACGAAGGACCTGATCAAGTCGGGGGGTGAGTGGATCAGCAGCATCGACGTCGAGAACACGGCGATGGGGCATCCGGGCATCACGATGGCGGCCGTCATCGGCGTACCGCATGAGAAGTGGGGCGAGAGGCCCCTCCTCATTGCGGTCCCGTCTACCGATCCGCCGCCATCCAAAGAGAGCGTCATCGAGTATCTCGAGGGCTCGCTGGCCAAGTGGCAGCTCCCCGACGACATCATCTTCGTCGACGCACTCCCGATGGGGGCCACGGGCAAGGTGCAGAAAACGAAGCTGCGGGAGCAGTACGGCACCTCGTAGGAGCTTTTGGCCGCCCTCAGGATTCGCTACCGTCCCCCCATGAGCCAAGACTGTCCTATCGATCATGACGTGGCGGAACGCACCGTCGACAGGCTGCCCGCTCCATTACGGCGGGCAGTTTACTTCGGCGTGGGTGCCGTCAGCGTGGCTCTGGGCGTCGTCGGAATCGTCGTGCCGCTCTGGCCCACGACGTGCTTCTTGCTCCTGGCGGGCTGGTGCTTCGCTCGCAGTTCGCACCGAGCCGAGCGGTGGCTTCATGAGAACCGGCTCTTCGGGAAGTACCTGCGTGACTACCGCGAGCGCGGGATCATTTCTGCGCGAGTGCGCCACACGTCGTTGACCGTTCTGTGGGTCTTCATCGGCATCTCGGCGCTCCTGCTGGCGAGCCGCATCTGGGCCGTCGCTCTCTTGCTGCTGGTGGCGGTAGCGGTGACAGCGCACCTCTGCTCGCTTCCGACCGAGACGCGCGACCTCCGTTAGGCCACGTCAGACTCCATCACGCCTCTGACCGCCGAGGTGCCGTTGCCGACGGCTTCGTCGAGGTTCGACATGAGGGCCGCTGCCTGGTCGAGTTCACCCCGACGGCTGAGGACCGCGATGCGATGGGCGATGTCGCGCAGGCGGGGCATCGCGAGACGGACGGCCGTACCCTCCAGCGTGTGGGCACCGCTCTCGACGGACGGGGCGTCGCCCGCGTCCAGGGCGCGATGGATCGCGCTCAGGCGCTTTGGAGTCTGCTCGAGGAACAGCACCACGATCGACTCGAGGACCGACTCGTCCCCCTCCGCGAGATCGAGCGCCCGCGACGGCTCGAAGTCGGAGAGCTCCCCCGTCCAACGACGAATGGCGGCCTCCAACTCCTCGGGTTCGATGGGCTTGCTCACATAATCGTCCATGCCGGCGTCGAGGCAGCGCTGGCGATCGCCCGCCATAGCGTGGGCGGTCACCGCGATGATCGGTAGCCGCTTGCCCGGCTGGGACTCCCAGTCGCGGATCGCGGCGGTCGCCTCGAAGCCGTCCATCTTGGGCATCTGCACGTCCATCAGGACCAGGTCGAAGTCTCCCCGCTTCACGAGCTCAACCGCCTGGTCCCCGTTGTCCGCCACGGTAACGTCGTAGCCGCGCTTGCGGAGCAACGCCACCGCTAGCATCTGGTTGACCTTGTTGTCCTCCGCGAGAAGGAGCTTCAACGACCACGGCTGACGCTTTCGCTCCGGGGCGGCCGGCTCGGCAACGACGTCCTCGCGGAGAGCCCGCTCGCGGTACACGTGCGCCCGCACGAGCTCCGACGGGAAGATCGGCTTCGCAACATAGGCCCCTACGTCCCGCTCCCTCTGTCGCGTGTTTCCCGCGGAGCCGACGAGAATCACGTCCGGGGCCCCGTACCCCTCTTCTGCACGCAGGCGTGCTACCAGATCGAGTCCGTCGGCTGGGCGCCTACCTGTGTCCGCGAGCACGAGATCGAACGCACCACCCGAGGCGTTCGCCCGGCGAGCCTCGTCCAAACCCGCCTTCACTGAATCGACCGCTACAGGGCTCCCGCCCAGGCGGCGAACGTATTCGGCTAGGACCCGCCGACAGGTGGCATGGTCGTCGATGATGAGCACCGCTCGGTCCGCGAGCACACCGGCCGAGGCCTCGGCCGCATCACCTTCGACGTCGTCCACTTCGAGGTCGACCGAGAAGCTGAAGGTGCTTCCCACGCCGACCTCACTCTCGACCATCAGCGTACCACCCATCATCTCGATGAGTTGTGAGGAGATCGCCAGACCCAGGCCCATGCCTCCGAACTGACGGGTCGATGACGTGTCGGCCTGCGAGAAGGCGGCGAAGATACCGTCCTTCATGTCGTCGTCGATCCCGATGCCGGTGTCGTGCACGGAGAAGCGCACGGTCACGGCCTGGCCGTCGCGATCGTCGACCGCGAGGCGGACCACGACTTCGCCCTCGTCGGTGAACTTGATCGCGTTGCCGACGAGGTTGACCAGCACCTGCCTCAGGCGGCCAGCGTCCCCGACGAGCCGACGCGGTACTTCGGAGGCTTCGTCATAGACCAGTTCGACCCCCTTCTCCGCCGCCTTGGCCGCGAGCGTCTTGAAGGAGTCCGCGAGGGACCGGTGGAGCTGGAAGGGAGCCCGCCGTAGAGGCAGCGCGCCGGTCTGAATCGTCGAGAAGTCCAGGATGTCACTGAGGATCTCGAGTAGCGACCGCGCCGATTCGTCCACCGCCTCGATGAAGGTGCGCTGCTCCTGCGTGAGCTCGGTGTCGAGTGCCAGCCCGGTCATGCCGATGATACCGTTCATCGGGGTGCGGACTTCGTGGCTCATGTTGGCGAGGAAGTCGCTCTTGGCGCGACTCGCCGCCTCGGCGGCCTCCTTCGCCTCCACCAGCAGGGCGTGGGCCTCGCGCTCCTCGGTGACGTCCTGCCCCAGGGCATACGTAACCCCGTCCTCCATCACAGGCACCGTACTCCAGCGGAAGATGCGATACTCACCGGCGGCGAGCTTCATGCGAGTCTCGAATGGGGGAAGCGACTCCCCGGCGCGGACTCGTTCGGCTCGCTCCGTGCGCTGGTCGTCCTCATGAACGAGGTCGAAGAGCCCCACTCCCTCGAGCGCCTCGAGCGTGTACCCGAGGAGTCGCGTGAAGCCTGGATTGATCCGCTGGACGACGCCGCTGTCCAGCTCGATGATGGCCATGGCGAAGGGAGACAATGTGAAGAAGCGGTCGATCTCGGCGCCGAGGCGGCGCTCGTGGGCGGAGCGCTGCAGCTCCTCGATCTCCTTCTGGGTCTGTCCTAGGCGCGCGGCGAACAACCCGAGCACCACGGGGGCGCCGTCGATGATCCAGAGGAGAGGACTGCCCGCCTGGGCCGAGAAGAACGCGGCGATCGAGAAGCCGGCACCTTGGAGGCCCATCTCCAGCAGCGTCGACACCAAGGGGAAGACGGTGCCAAACGCGACCCCTATGAGGGCGTAGCGCAGGGTGCGCGTGCCCCCCCCAGCGGCTACCGAAGAGGATGATGATCTAACGGATTCTACCATGACGTGGCCTCGTGGGGGGGGGCCCATACCAGTGTTCACGGTTCGTCCCTACTCTGTCAATCATGGCGCTGGCTCATGTCTGGCGTTGAACGCCACGGGGAGGCAAGCTGCAGGGCATGCGCACGACCCATTTTCTGGTCTCCGGACTCTTCTCCGCAATACTGGGCGTATCCGTCGTGGCTCCGGCGTCCGGCCAAGCAAATGTGCAGCTCGACTCTGCGCGCCTACTGAGGGACCTCTCGGTCCTGGCGCATGATTCCATGGCCGGGCGTGCCACCGGAACGCCCGGATCTCAGCGGGCACAAGCGTTTCTCGTGGCCTCGCTCGAGGAAGCCGGCCTTTCGCCGGCCTACGAGCGTTGGCTGCGACCCTTCGCATCGCCGCGAGACGTGGGCACGAACGTCGTCGCGATGGCGCCGGGTCGGGGCGCCTCCGCCGACCAGGTCATCGTCATCACCGCTCACTACGACCACGAGGGAATTCGGGACGGAGAGATCTTCAACGGCGCCGATGACAACGCCTCGGGCGTGGCTGCGCTGTTGGAGATCGGCCGGCGGCTGGCCGCCGCGCCGCTCGAGCATGCCGCCGTCCTGGCCTTCGTGGATGCCGAGGAAACCGGTTTCCAAGGGGCGCGCGCGTTCGTGGCGGACCCGCCCGTGCCGCTCGACCGCATCGCCCTCGAGGTGAACCTCGACATGGTGGCTCGAACGTCGGGGCTCCTCTGGGCGGTTGGGGCCTACCACAACCCGGCGCTGCGACCCGTCCTGGAGAAGCTCGCCTCCCAGGCGCCGCTGACCCTACGACTCGGGCACGACCGACGCGGGGCGCCGGAAGGAGCCGACTGGACCAACTCCTCCGACCACGCGCCCTTTCACCGGGTCGGCATCCCGTTCGTGTACTTCGGCGTAGAGGAACACGCCGACTATCATAGGGCCACGGACGACGTAGAGAGGATCGACCCGGGCGAGTTCACGGCGGCGGTCCGCACGATCCTGATGGGCATCCGAGCCTTGGACGCCGCCTTGCCGTTCCCGGAAACATCGGCCCGATGACCGGCACGAAGGTTCTGAGGATCCCGCATCCGCTGGTCCTCCTCACGGGGTGCGTGCTGCTGGCGGCCGCGGCGAGTTACGTGCTGCCCACTGGGGAGTTCGACCGACGCACGGACGCAGCCACCGGCCGGTCGGTGGCGGTGGCCGGTACCTACCACGCCGTCGAGAGGAGTCCGGTCAACCTCTTCGACGCGTTGATCGCCCTGCCGGTCGGCATGGCCGAGCGCGCCGACGTGATCTTCCTGGTCTTCATGATCGGCGGCGCCTTCATGGTCATTGACGAGACCGGCACGCTGCGCAGGGCCGTCGGCACGCTCGTAGGCGCCCTGAGGGGGCGTGACCTGCTCGTCATTCCCGTCGTCTCGCTCTTCTTCTGCCTCGGCGGTGTCGTCGAGAACATGTCCGAGGAGATCGTCGCCCTGATCCCCGTGCTGCTCATCCTGACGACACGGCTCGGGTTTACGCCCATGGTGGCCGTGGCCATGAGCGTCGGCTCCGCGGCCGTCGGATCCGCATTCAGCCCGATCAACCCCTTCGCGGTCTTGATCGCGCAGGGCGTGGCCGATGTCCAGCCGGCGTCGGGTTGGATGTTTCGCACCGTCGTTCTGCTTCTCGCCATGATCCTTTGGGTGGGCTTGACGATGCGATATGCGGTGGCGGCGCGCGTGCCCCGGGACGACGCCTCGACCTACGCGGACGGGGGACTCCGCGCTCGGGACATGTCGGTCGTGGGGATCATCGCCGCGACCTTCGCCGTAGCTGTCTGGGGGCTACTGGGTTTCGGTTGGGACTTCAATCGCCTGTCGGCCTCGTTCTTCGCTATGGGGGTGGTCGCGGGCCTCGTTTCCGGCATGGGCCTGGCGGGAACCGCCGACGCTTATGTGCGTGGCTTCCGGGAGATGGCCTACGCGGCACTGCTCATCGGATTCGCCGGCGCGATCACCGTGGTCCTCGGGCAAGGCCGCGTGATCGACACCATCGTGCACGGGGTCTTCGTACCCCTCGAAGGCCTGCCGAGGCTGGTTTCCGCCCTGGGCATGATGGCGGCGCAGGCGGTCGTGCACGTGCCGGTGCCGAGCAACAGCGGCCAGGCCGTGCTCACGATGCCCGTGCTCATACCCCTCTCGGATCTGCTGGACATTCCCCGCCAGGTCACGATCCTCGCGTATCAGTACGGGGGAGCGCTGTGCGACCTGCTCACGCCGACCAACGGAGGGCTCATGGCCGTACTGGCCGCTGCGGGAGTCCGCTACGACGATTGGCTTCGCTTCGCTTTGCCACTCTATGGAGTCCTGATCGCCCTCGGCGCGGTCGCCATCTCGGTCGGCCTCGGCGTCGGGCTCTCGTGACCCTGACCGACGGCCGCATCCGGGTGGTCGCCGCGGTCATACGCCGGGAAGGCCGCTACCTGGTCTGCCGACGCCCTCTCGACAAGCAGCACGGCGGACTGTGGGAGTTTCCGGGCGGAAAGGTGAACGCCGGCGAGACGAGCGCCGATGCCTTGCGCCGCGAGCTCGCCGAGGAGCTAGCGCTCGAGGCGGTCGCACTGGGAGTCGTGCTCCTTTCCGCAGTGGACGGGGCGTCTCCGTTCGTCATCGACTTTGTCGAGACCTTCGCATCGGGTACCCCCGTGCTCAGCGAGCACACCGAGCTGGGGTGGTTCAGCCCGGGAGAGCTGGCCGAACTCCCCCTCGCCCCGGCTGACGCTCGCTTCGCCGCGTCGCTCCTGCCGGAACGCGATTAGGCTGAGTCGAGGACCCGCCTGAGGTCGGCGGCTCGCGCCTTGGGGATCTCGCTGACGAGTCCCTCCCCCGTCACCGCGCCCCGCCCGACCACGTCGCCACCGTGGCGGAGCGCGATCGGGCCTCGGGTCTCGATGTCCGTCGAGACCGCCTCTGTCCCGAGGAGTGACGCCAACTCCCCCGGCGACAGGTCGGCCACGCCACGCGTGAGGAGATGGCCCGACATCCGAAGGAAATCATTGGTGGGCCTCAGTCGGCCCTTCGAGTCGAACTCGAGCGCCCTTTGACCTACGGACACGGGGCGCCACGACCCCTCCTCCCAACTCGTCAAGGGCCACTCGCCCACGGTGTGCATCCATGCCCTTCCACCCCGCATCGTCCATCCCCACTCCGGGTGGACCGATGCGTCGATGCCGTATCGTCCGCTAAGCACCTCGAGCGCTTCCCCGATCTGGGTAGCGGCCTCGGCCTCGGAGGCACCGTCGCCCGGAAACACCGCGGGCACAGGGGACCACCCATCCGATGTGGTGGCCCCTCCGATGCGCTTCAGCTTCGCAAGGAAGAGCCCCCCCGAGTCCAGATGGTGGGGGTAGATCCTGGCTGCCCCGGCCAGGCGGGGGTCGAAGC
>Ga0326597_10012191_pt1 | contig 11335 bp, 7 predicted proteins | sample RVTome_12_FD_203789 | JGI IMG/M metagenome (GOLD analysis project Ga0326597, IMG submission 203789) | Soil microbial communities from uranium-contaminated site in the Upper Colorado River Basin, Wyoming, United States - RVT100D185 | ecosystem: Environmental > Terrestrial > Soil > Contaminated >... | reverse complement strand
CGGTTAAGAACCGCTCCGAAGCGATCATGGTGCAGGTAGATGTTCAGCGGCAGCAGCAGATAGTCCCAAAGACCCCTACCGGTGCCAAAGCTGCTGAGGAAGGAGGTATAGAGTTCGAGCCGAGCTCTGTTCCAACCCAAGCCGCCGATGAAGAAGGGAAATACAGGGTTCCTCAGCCACAGCCAATTCTTGACATACCAGGGAGCTCCGATGAGGATTGCCGGCGCGATGAAGTGCATGCCGGAAACCATCATTGCCCGCCATCCGTCGCGTCGCTGCAAGATCAGCACAAGCAGCGCGAGGAGCGCCAAGCCCATGAGTGCCAGATACTTGCTTGCCAGTGCCAAGCCCATCATCGTCCCGGCCACGACAAGCCATCTCCGCGAACCGGTCTGCCAAGCCACGATCACGCCGATGATGGCGAGGAATTCGTAGGCGCTCCATCCCAGATCAATGTAGGCGAAACTCGCCAGAATCGGGAGGAGAGGCACACTGAGCAGCACGGCGACTGCCAACCATGCCTCTTTGGAGCCGAGCCACCTCCGCCCCGCCACAAAGGTGGAGGCTACCAGAAGACCACCCATTGAGACATGCAGTAGCTTGGGATACACGTCATCGCCGAAGGCCATTCCCAGGGTGAATAACATTTCCACTGCGAATGGGCCGTTGATGTACCAGTTGTCTGGGTCTGGGAACAGTCTACCTGCGTCCAGGAAGCGGCGCGGGCCGACAAGGTGGTACATGAGACCGTCGTAGTCCCACGGGGGGGCAAGCGCATTGGCCACCGCCACTAGCGCAATCAACCCAGTGAGAACTGCGACCGAGCGTTCCAGATTCGGCGCCCCGCTCCACCACCGACTCATTCCCCGGGGCATGCCCAGCAAGGCTCGGACCAACTCTCTGAACTCTGGGGCCAGCCACCAGGATAACCCGATGATCAAGAAGACCAGGATGATTCGATTGAGCAAGGCCGACAGCCCAAGTGCAAGGACCACGTAGGCCAGTGCACCGGCCCCGAGCCCGAAGCCGAAAAGCCGCTGTTCGAACGGCGTGATTAGCGGTAGCGCCAGTGCCTTAAGCAACCGCTGCCCGAGGCCCAGGGAGATTCCGAGGACCAGGAGCCAGAAGGCGAGCGTCAGGATCACGTCCTTGATCGCGACCAAGCCTACGTCCTCAAGGTCCCGCGGCGGAAAGGCTATCCTCGCAGCGAGGACCGCGCCGCAGGTACTCGCCGAGATCAAGCGTGTTCGAATGTCAGTCGGCTTCAAGTGGGTTGGGTAGCAGCCATGGCCGCCCATTGTACATGCAGGCCGCTTTCATCACTGCCATAGGATGCAGCCCCTCAGGAGGGCATGCCGCGGTGCTCTATGGAAGGCAAAGTTCAACCATAATATTCGGCAAGTGCCCCGACGCTTGCATGATCGTTTGGAACTCATCGAACATCCGGGAGCTCGCCATCCTGGCAGTCACGGTATAACATTCTACAGTGGGTACGCGCCGGAGGGCAGCAGTGCTTCGGAGTGAGTGTGAGGCGAGGCTGGGCCGGAGTTCATGCGGGTGAACTCCGCAGCCAGTCGCCGCGGCCTGCTCACGGATCTCAGGGGACCGATCCTGACGGTCCTCTTGGCTCGAGTGGTCTTGGCTGGTGTAGGCATTGCGCTGTATGCGGCCGGCCGGATACCCATGACCGCCGATCCTACGCTGAGGCCCTATTTCGGCCAAACGCCCGTGACGGAGGGCCTGGCGGGGGCGCTACTCGGTGTGTGGCAGCGGTTTGACGCAATCCACTACCTTCGAATCGCATCGGAGGGATATTCCGCCACTGACCTGTCCGTCTATTTCCCGTTCTTTCCGCTGCTGGTGCGGGCCGTGGGCAGGCTGTTTGGCCTGGACTACCTCTTCGCCGGCCTCCTGATCTCAACCATCGCTGCGATACTGGCTGCCACCACGCTCAGTCGGCTGGTCATAGAGGAGTGGCGCGACCCTGGCCTTGCGGGGCGGGCCGTCACCTATCTCATCTTCTTTCCCACGGCTTTCTTCCTCCTGGCGCCCTACACTGAATCGCTCGCCCTGCTTTTCTCCCTGATTGCATTCCGTCAGGCACGCCGCGCCCGATGGTGGACTGCCGGAATGGCGGGGCTTGCCTCTGCACTCACCAGGTCCCAGGGGGTGCTGATCAGCGCGGTCTTCCTGATCGAAGCCGCCAGGCAGCGCCCTAGAGGAGTGCGCGCCGCCCTTCCCAGCGCTATTGCCATCATCGCCCCGGCCCTGGGATTGCTGTCCTTTATCGTCTGGCGCTCCTTGGTTCCCTTCCCCGCCATCTCCCAGGTCCTTTTGGACTACTGGCAAAGGGTCGCCTCCGTCCCCTTCAGTGTGATCCTGGTGACGGTCGGTCGAATCGCAGCAGGAGAAGCCGGGTTCATCGAATACGTCGACCTGCTGGTCGTCGCCATCATGCTTGCATTAGGGCTGTTGATCGTGAAGAGGCTGCCTCTCACTTACGCTGCCTATTTCTGGATCCTACTGCTCTTCAATCTCTCACAGACCCGGCTCACCCAACCCATCTCCAGCCAGGCGCGCTACGCACTCTCATTGTTCCCCGCCTTCATCGTCCTGGCTGAGCTCGGAAAGTCGCCGCGCGCCAACCGGCTGATCCTCTACACCTCGCTGGCGGTCTGGCTCTTCCTGGCGGGTCAGTTCATGATGTGGGGCTGGGTCGGCTAGGAATGGCCGGCGGGCCGCAACGAGCGCGGAATGCGGGTGCAGTCCTCCCAGCCGGGGACTGAACAGGGCCGAAAGCTGACTGGTTCCGGGCTTTAGTACTAGCCGGCAGGGGGTTCCGCACGCAACTCCACGGCGCGGAACTCTGGGGCAGGGCGCTTGCTCTGCCAAATGGCTCTCCCCAGCAGGGCCAGCAGGATCACCACCACAATCCAGCCGGTGACACCCAGCCGTTCATACTGAACCACGATGGGGCCAATGATCACCGACACCAGGTTCACCACCTTGATCATGGGGTTCAGGGCGGGCCCGGCGGTGTCCTTCATCGGATCGCCGACGGTGTCGCCGACCACGCCGGCCATGTGCCGGTCCGAGCCCTTTCCGCGGTTCTTCTCCGGCTCGCTGGGCTCGTCCTCGATGGTCTTCTTGGCGTTGTCCCACGCCCCCCCGGCGTTGTTCATGAACACTGCCAGCAGCTGGCCCGAGAGAATGATCCCGGCCAGGAAGCCGCCCAGGGCGGCCGCCTTCAAAACCAATCCGACCACAATGGGGGTGAGGACCCCCAGCAAGGCCAGCGACACCAGTTCTTTCTGGGCGGCGGTGGTGGAAATCCCGACCGCCTGCTGGTAATCGGGTGGCACCTTTCCCTCCAACACGCCCAGGCGGAACTGACGGCGCACCTCTTCCACGATCAGGGCGGCGGCCCGGCTCACGGCGTTGATGGCGAAAGAGGAGAACAACCAGGGGAGGGCCCCGCCAATGAGCATGCCGACGAAAACCTGCGGCAGGTCTACCCGAATCCCGACCGCCATGATCTGCTCTGCGGCGGGGACGCCCAAAACCCCCTGCGCCCGGCTGACGTCGACCATGTAAGAGCCGAACAGCGCCACTGCGGCTATCACCGCCGAGCCGATGGCCACCCCTTTGGTGATGGCCTTGGTCGTGTTGCCGACCGCATCCAGGTCGGCCATGATCTGTCGGGCGGTTTGAGTCTCCTGGTCATCTTCTCCCTGCCAGGACATCTGCCCGATGCCGTTGGCGTTGTCGGCAATCGGCCCGTAGGAGTCCATCGCCACGTTGTTACCGGTCAGGGTGAGCATCCCGATCCCGGTCATGGCCACACCATAGAGAATGAAGGTCACAGACTGACTGGCCGGCAGGTCGGGGATGGTGCCGAAGATCATGATGGAAGCGACGATGGTCAGGGCAATCACCAGCACGGACCACACGCTGGATTCGTATCCCACGGCGATTCCGGACAGGATGGTGGTAGCCGGCCCGGTGTTGGTGGCCTTGCGAATTTCCTGCACCGGCGCGCTGTGGGTGCCGGTGAAGTACTCGGTCAGGCGATCGATGCTGATGGCCAACAATACGCCCACGGTGGTGGCCAGGAAAGGCCGCCACCAGCCGCCGATCACCTCTTGCATGTAGAGAGCGCCCAGGATGCCGAACAGCACGACCGAGATCGCCGCCGAGGACAGGAATCCGGTGAAGATGGCTCGCATGGCGTTGCCGCTCTTGCCCGGGCCGCTGCGCACGGCGTAGGTGCCGATGATCGAGGAAATCACGCCGATACCCCGGACCAGCAGCGGGTAAATGATCCACTCCAGGCTGCCGGTGATATGCCACAGCGCCAGCCCCAGGATCAGGCCGGAGACGATGGTGACTTCGTAGGACTCGAAGATGTCCGCCGCCATGCCGGCGCAATCGCCCACGTTGTCGCCCACCAGGTCGGCGATCACGGCCGGGTTTCGCGGATCATCTTCGGGGATCCCGGCCTCCACCTTGCCCACCAGATCGGCACCCACATCAGCCGCCTTGGTGAAGATGCCCCCTCCCACCCGCATGAACAGGGCCACCAGCGTCCCCCCGAAGCCGAAGCCCAACAGGGCATCCGGCGCGGCGATGCCGAAGATGATGAAGATGATCGTGCCGCCGAACAGCCCCAGGCCATCGGTGAGCATGCCGGTGATCGTGCCGGCCCGGTAGGCGATGCGCAGGGCGTCCCCGAACGACCGGCGGGAGGCGGCGGCAACCCTCACGTTGGCCTGCACCGCCATGCGCATGCCGATCTGGCCCACGGTGACGCTGAAGATCGCCCCCATGACGAAGGCCAGACCGCGACCCACTCCGATGGCCAAGCGTACGCCTTCCGGGCTGAGACCGGGGAACCGCTCCAACGCCTCCGGGGACGGCGGAACGATGTAGACCGACAGGAACAGGGCCGCGGTGAGCACGATGATCAGCGGAAGGATCGAGCGCAGCTGGCGTCGCAGGTAGGTGTCTGCACCCTGCCGGATGGCGTTCCATACTTCCAGCATCCGGGCGGTCCCCTTGGGTTCGCGCAAGGTCTGGGCGCGCAGGAACACCGCATAGAGCAACCCGAGCACCGCGACGCCCAGCACGCTGTAGACCGCACTCTGTTCGAACGGCGTGAGTCCCTGCATCAGTGGCTAGACTCCTTCAAGAATGGGGACAATCTCTCGTAGGTTAGGGGGAAAGCGGAGCGATTGTACTGTTCGTAACAGGCGCTGTCAAGCAGGCGGCCTTCCAGCGGCCGCCACGCCTGTCTGGCATGCGCCTAAGGGTTGGATGAGAAAGAACACTGCGTATTGACTCGGCGGTTCCTTTTTCTGTATAGTGTTCACCGGGACAAGCGAAGCACGGTCCCACACCCCGGCCTTCCGGAGCAGAGCACGACTGGCAACGGCAGAACCGGGCTTTTTGTTCGCCCGGTGACAAGCTGGCCACAGCTTGTGTCGCACCCAGCGCAGTCATGATTGAAGTCGAGAATCTGACCAAGTACTACGGACCGCTTCCGGCGGTCCAAGAGATCAGCTTCCGCGCCCTCCGCGGTGAGATCCTGGGATTCCTGGGTCCCAACGGCGCTGGCAAGACCACCACGATGCGGATCCTGACTGGTTTCATGCCGCCCTCGGCCGGCAAGGCCACCGTCGCCGGCTACGACGTGGTGGAAGACTCGTTGGAGGTGCGGCGGCGGGTGGGATACATGCCCGAGACGGTCCCTCTGTATCCGGAAATGGCGGTGACCGAGTACCTGGAGTTCATGGGTTCACTTCGCCGGGTCGAAAACCTGGACGAGCGGGTGGACAGTGTGCTGGAGCAGCTCGGCCTGGAGGATCGGGCGACAAGCTTCATCGGGGCGCTCTCCAAGGGCCTGCGCCAGCGGGTAGGTTTGGCGCAGGCGCTGCTGCACGAGCCGGAAGTCCTGATCTTGGACGAGCCCACCATCGGGCTGGATCCGGCTCAAATCATCGAGGTGCGCGAGCTGATCGCCGGCCTGAGGGCCAATCGCACCATCATGCTCTCCACCCACATCCTGTCCGAGGCACAGCAAGTCTGCGATCGGGTGCTCATCATCAACCGCGGCCGGATCGTGGCCGAAGATACGCCAGCTAACCTGCAGGCCCAGCTGGCCGGGGCAGAACGAGTGCTGGTGCGAGCGGCGGCCGAAACGGCCGAGCTGACCCGCGCCCTGCGCAAGGTCCCGGGACTGGACGCCATCGAGCCCACCGGGGAGGAGGGCATGCTGGAGCTGTCCGGGCCTCCCGGAAAGGACTTGCGCCCCGCCGTCGCCCGGGCCGTGGTGAAAGCGGGACTGGACCTGCTGGAACTGCGGGCCGTGGGGGTCAGCCTGGAGAGTATCTTCCTGCAGCTCACCCGCGAGGAGACCCAGGAGGACTCGCCCGTCGAGTAGCCGATGCACGCGGTCTGGATCATCGCCCAACGCGAGTTCAAGCGTTACTTCATCTCTCCGGTGGCCTATGCCACGGCAGCCTTCATGTTTCTCATCTTGGGTGGGATCTTCTCGTTGAACATCTACCTGGGTCTGCCCAGCGGGCAGATCACACCAGACGGCCGGATGGTCCTCCAGCCCCTGGTCCTGATTCTGGTGTTCGTCACCCCGGCCATCACCATGCGACTGCTTGCGGATGAGCAGCGAATGGGAACCTTGGAGCTGCTGCTCACCGCTCCCGTGCGCGATTGGGAACTGGTGGTGGGCAAGTGGCTGGGGTCCTTCGGTTTCATGCTCTCGATCGTGGCGGTCACCTGGGTCTACCCGCTGATCATTCATCGGCTGACTTCACCGGGCATCGATCAGGGGGTCTTGGTTTCGGCCTACCTGGGTGTGGTGTTGATGGTCTCCGCCATGCTGGCTCTCGGCCTGGTGGGCTCGGCACTGTTTTCCAGTTCGGTGGCGGCCTTCTTCGCAGGCCTGGCTATGCTGCTGGCTCTGTGGATCATCGGCGGGTTGGGGAGCGGGGTGGGCCCGATCAGTCAGGTGGCTGGCTATCTGGGTCTCATGGACCACTTCTACAACAACCTGTATCGGGGCATTCTGGAGGCCAGCGATATTCTGTACTACCTCAGTCTGACTGGGTTGGGGTTGTTCCTGGCCACCCAGATCGTCGAGAGCCGCCGATGGCGCTGAGACTGGACCGCCGGCGAGCGGCGACCTTCACCTACCTGGCCGGCCCGGTTCTCTTGTTGGCGGCGGCAGTGAAGTACGTGCTGCAGCTGCAATTCGATCCGTGGGTGCAAGCAGGCCTGGCGGCCGGCGTGGTCTGTCTGGCGGCCGGAGTACTGCTCGATCCGGGTCGCTGGCGCAAGGCGCTGGCCGGGCGGCAGGCCCGATATGGTAGCAATGCCCTGGTTCTGGGCCTGGCCTTCCTGGGCATTCTGGTGGTTCTGAATGTGGTGGCCTTCAACAACCCTCAGCGGATCGACCTGACCGAAGACCGGGAGTTCTCGCTCTCGCCCGAATCCCTGCTGCTGCTCGAAGAACTCGGCCAGCCGATCGTCATCAAGGGTTTCTATACCCCGGAGAACTCTTCCTCGCGGGAGCGGATGAGGCCCCTGTTGGATGAGTACCAGATCCGAAGTGGCGGGAAGGTGACTTTCGAGTTTGTCGATCCGCGCGCCAACCCGCTGGCGGCCGACCAGTACGGGATCACTCGCGATGGCTCCATGGCGGTGGTAATGGGTGAGGCCTCCCAACTGGTCGAGTTCCCCAGCGAGCGCGATATCACTTCCGCCATTGTCAAGCTGATGAACCCGGAGAGCCGGGTTGTGTACTTCCTGGATGGACACGGCGAGCGCCAGCTGGAGGCCACCGACAACACCGGACTCAGCCAGCTCAAGGACTCGCTTGAATCCAAGAACTACAGCGTGGCCTCTCTCAATCTCTCGGTGGAAGGACAGATCCCCCAGGACGCGCTGGTGCTGATTATTGCCGGCCCCACCGCCGGCCTCTCGGGGGAGGAAGTGGCCCTGCTGCAAGCGTATCTCGAATCCGGGGGCGCACTGATCACGCTGCAGGATCCGGCGCGACAGCAGGCGGAAGGGGATACCCTGGACGCTTACCTGGAGCAGGGGTGGGGAATCCGGCTGCGCGATGACTTTGTCGTCGACCTGGCCTCCCTGTACCCCTTCAATGCACAGTCGGCCACCTACGGGACGCATCCCATTACCGAGCGGCTTGACGGAAATGGACTCAACACGGTCTTTCCGGCCGCCCGCAGCCTCGACCTGCTGGAGACCGCCGAGCCGGGCTCGAGAACGGTGACCCGGCTGGTGGAGACCAGCGATCGATCGTGGGGAGAGACGGACTTCGAAGCCATCGCCAGCGGCGCCGATATCGGGTTTGATGAGGGGGTCGAATCGGCCGGGCCGCTGGTGGTGGCCGCGGCAGTGGAAGACCTGGGGACCGGCGCGCGGCTGGTTGTGGTGGGGGACTCGGACTTTGCCGCCAACAACGATTTCTTCAATGCTGGGAACGGCGACCTGATGGTGAACAGCGTTGATTGGGCGGCCAAGCAGGAGCAGCTCATCAGCATCACCCCGAAAGAGACCACCCAGCGGGTGGTGGTCCCCGGGACACGCCAGACCGTGGTCTTGCTGCTGCTGCTCACCGTGGTCGTGATCCCCGGGGGGGTGGTGGCGGCTGGGGCCTCGGTCTGGTGGAGTCGCCGCCAGCGCGGCTGATCGGTCCCGGAATGATCCGCAAGACCACCTGGATCGTGTTGGCGGCCTTTGGGGTTGTGCTGTTGGCAGCCTTCCTGCTGAATTCCTCTCGGGACGAATCGGCGCCGGTGGAGACCACGCCCACGCCGCAGCCGCTGTGGACGGTCGCGAGCGAGGAAATCGTCGGCCTGAGGGTAGAAGACCTGGAGGCGGGTGAGACCATCGAACTGGAGCGAGATCCGGTGGACCTCTGGCACATCGTCTCTCCGCAGCCGGGAGCTGCCGATCCCGCAAGGGTCGAGCGGGCAGTCAGTTGGCTGGCCTCCCCGGCCCCGCGGGCGGAGATCCCCGAGGCGACCGATCTACAACCGTTCCAGCTGGACGAACCAAGCTACCGCATTGAAGTGAGATTGCGCGACGGGAGCAAGCAGAGCTTCAGCGTGGGGAGGGAGGCGCCGACCGGAGGCTCCCGCTACGTGAGCATGGCGGGACGAGTTGGGGTGCTGGTGGTCTCCAGCTTTGGATTGGATGAGGTGCTCACGCTGCACAGGGATCTGCTGCCCACCCCAACGCCGGAGCCGACGGTGGAGCCGACCTTGGCGCCCAGCGAGCAGGCCCCCGGCCTGTCAGGGACCCCGCTGCCGACATTGGCGCCAACTCCTTGACCGCGCCCTCCGGATCCGCAGTGCAGGACTTCAAAGGGGAGACTGCGTGTAGCCATAGGGTTTGGGACGGCTGTGAACCCCTCCGGGGGCCTTCACAGTTCGCACGTTGATTCTGACGCACTTTCGCTGTACATTGTTACGGGGGAAAAAACCAACGAGAGGAGTAGCAAGCCACATTGAGCCGAGATCGAGGATCTAAGAGCGGCAAGGCTCGCCAGGGCCTGCCTGCCATGGAACCCCTTCCAGACGACGCTACTCAGGTCGAGGAAGAAAATCCGGCCATCGAGCAGCTGCTCGAGCTGGGGAAAGAACGCGGCTTTGTCACCATCGATGACATTCTGGGCGTGTTCCCCGAGGCCGAGCGCGACCTGGATCAGCTGGAGGAGGTCTATGCCTCGCTGCTCTCCGCCGGGATCACCTACCTCGACGATGTGCTGGACGGTGAAGAGCCGCAGGATGAGGATCTGGTTGAGGTCGACGCCGGAGCTGAAGAGGCGGCCGACAACAACGACCTGAGCCACATCGACGCCGATGACAGCGTCGGGCTGTACCTGAAGGAGGTCGGCCGGGTTCCGCTGCTGACTGCCCCGGAAGAGGTCTCGCTGGCCAAACGCATCGAGCGCGGCCGGAAGGCCCGCGAGAATCTGGCTCGGCGCAGTGTGACCACCCGCCGGCGACGCGAGCTGCAGATGCTGATCGAGGATGGCTGGGCGGCCAGGGAGCACCTCATTACCGCCAACTCTCGGCTGGTCATCAGCGTGGCCAAGAAGTATATGGGACGCGGGGTCCCCTTTCTGGACCTGATCCAGGAGGGCAATATTGGATTGATCCGGGCCGCCAAGAAATTCGACTACAAGCGCGGCCACAAGTTCTCCACCTATGCGACCTGGTGGATCCGCCAGGCCGTCACACGCGCCATCGCCGATCAAGGCCGGACCATCCGGGTGCCGGTGCACATGGGCGACCAGATCAACCGGCTGCTGCGGACCTCCCACCAGCTGACCCAGAGGCTTGGCCGGGATCCCTCCACCGAGGAGTTGGCCGAGGCGCTGATGGTGAGCCCCAAGAAAGTGGAGAACATGATCCAGGTGGCGCGCCGGCCAATCTCACTGGAGACGCCCACCGACGAGGAGGAGGATTCGGTCCTGGCCGATTTCATTGAGGATCAGGACTCACCGGCCCCGGCGGACACCGTCACCAAGAATCTGCTGCGTGAGCAGCTCCGAGACGTCTTGCATACCCTTCCGCCTCGGGAGGTCCGCATCCTGCAGCTGCGCTATGGGCTGCATGACGGTCAGAGCTATACCTTGGAGGAAGTCGGCCGGAAGATGGGAGTGACCCGCGAGCGCGTGCGCCAGATCGAAGCACAGGCATTGAGCCGGCTGCGGCACCCTTCACACCGGCGCAAGCTGGCGGACTACCTGCGGGAGTAGCGCCTACCGCTTCGAACGATCAGGCTGCCCTGCGAAAGGGCAGCCTTTTCATTAGCACGGTGAGCTGATACACGGCGAAGGCGGCCCACAGCACGCACAGCGGCACCAGCGGCATGTAGTAGCGCTGATAGGGAAACGGCAGCGAGAGCAGCAGCACCACGGCCTGCGCCAGCGTGGTCAGGATCAGCAGACCGATGTCCCGGCGGCCCCGGCGGCTTGCGCTGGGCAGCCGGGCGAGCGCGAAGAACATACCAGCCAAGGTCAGAGCCAGCAGCAAGGCCCCCGAAATCCAGCCCCTCAGCAGGCCGTGAAGGGGGTTGTCCAGATATTCCGCCACACTCGGAGACAGATCCTCGGCGTAGTTGGGAAGCTCCTCAAACTGCAGTGGCGTCAAGTAGAGCTGAGCTATCAGCGCGCTCAGGCTGTCCACTCCCGTCATGGGGAGACGCAAGGCGGAGTGCGCGGCCTGGGCCTGGATCTGCTCCTGAACGAGCGCCCGGCGGGCCCGGAGTGCCTCCAGGCTGCTTACCA
>Ga0326597_10012190_pt1 | contig 11335 bp, 11 predicted proteins | sample RVTome_12_FD_203789 | JGI IMG/M metagenome (GOLD analysis project Ga0326597, IMG submission 203789) | Soil microbial communities from uranium-contaminated site in the Upper Colorado River Basin, Wyoming, United States - RVT100D185 | ecosystem: Environmental > Terrestrial > Soil > Contaminated >... | reverse complement strand
CCCGCTCATCCCAACCCCCAACTCTCACCCACCAGGTGAAACCCTTAGAATCCAAACCCACAGACAGGAAAAGAAAATTCTCACTATCCGATCAATTAAGCCGGGGAATGAGGCCGCGCCGGCGCCGCCGATCGGTCATATTTGAGCCATAATCTGAGCGCCAATAGGCCGTGAGACGAAACCCGGAAAGACAAGACGTCCGTACGATCGGAAAGCTGTGGGATCGGTCTCCATTCCCGGCCGCCGCCGGGGGGGCGGCGCAACTGTCGTGGGTGGGAGGATTTGGCCATGACTTATCAGCTGCTGGGGCGCGACGGCCGTAGCCCCATTCCCGTATTTCTGTTTGCGCTTTTCTTCGCTTTTTCGGGCGCCTTCGCGGTGCCGGCCCAGGCCCAGGACGTCCCCGCGGAAGTCGAGGAGATTTCCGACGGTCTCGACGTTCCCTTCGTGCCGTCCCATGCCGACGTGCTCAAGACGATGTTCGATCTGACCAAGGCCAGCAAGGACGATTACGTGATCGACCTCGGCTCCGGCGACGGGCGCATCGTCATCGCCGCCGCCAAGTGGCTGGGAGCCCAGGGCTTCGGCGTCGACCTCAACACCAAGCTGGTGGACATCGCCAACAAGCGGGCCCAGCAGCAGGGCGTCGCGGACCGGGCCAAGTTCTACGTGCGCGACCTGTTCCAGACCGATATCAGCAAGGCGACCCTCGTCACCATGTACCTGCTGCCGGAGGTCGTCCTGCAGCTCCGCCCCAAGCTGCTCTCGACGCTTAAGCCGGGAACGCGCATCGCCTCCCACGACTACCACTTGGGCGACTGGCGTCCCGATCACTCGAAGGTGGTCGATGCCGGCGGCGAGGAACGCTCCATCGTCTACGCCTGGACCGTCCCGGCGAAGGTCGCGGGCACCTGGACCTGGGACGTCAGCCATCGCCGCTATTTCAACGCCGTGTCCCCGATGCAGGCGGAGATCGAGCAGCGCTACCAGGATCTCAGCGGACGGATCGCGGCCGATGGCGGGCTCACGCCGCTGCGCGAGGCCACCGTCGACGGCACCAAGGTCTCGTTCAAGGTGACGACGGAGATCGACGACGTCGTGGTCGACCAGCATTACCAGGGCGTGATCAAGGGCGACGCGATCGAAGGCACCGTGCAACTGTCGGGCAGCGTCAAGACGATCGAGATCCCCTGGCGGGCGACGAGACGGCCGAAGGCCGCCCAGTAACCGCATGGCAGAGAACGATTCCGCCGGAGGGGCCGGGGAACCGAGGCCCAAGGCCCTTCTGCGTCCGCGCGACGCGCTCGCGCTGATGATCGGCATGGTGGTCGGGATCGGCGTCTTCAAGTCGCCCTCCCTGGTCGCGCTCAAGCTCGACGATCCGGTGCTGATCCTGGGGCTCTGGGTGATCGGCGCCGTCTTCATGCTGATCGGCCTGCTCTGCTACGCCGAGCTCGCCACCAGCTGGCCCGACGCCGGGGGGGAATACCATTTCCTCACCCGCGCCTTCGGGCCGGGGCTCGGTTTCCTGTTCGCCTGGGGGCGGCTCGCCGTCATCCAGACCGGCGCCATCGCCATGGTGGCCTTCGTGCTCGGCGACTACGCCCAGAGGATCTGGGAGCTCGGGCCCTACGGGCCGTCGATCTACGCCGCCCTCGGCGTCGCCGGGCTGACGGCGCTCAACATCGCCGGCACCCGGTTGACGGCCGGCACCCAGAACACCCTCGCCGCGGTGCTGGTGACCGCGACCGTCGTGGCCGGCCTGCTGGGTTTCGTGCTCGGCCCCGACCCGACCCAGCCGGCACAGGCCTCCCAGACGGCGGTGGACGGAGGCGGGCTCGTCGCCGGGCTCGGCTTCGCCATGATCTTCATCATGCTGACCTATGGCGGCTGGAACGAGGCGTCCTACCTCTCGGCCGAGCTGGTGGACGTGAAGCACAACATGCTGCGGGTGACGGTGATCGCCACGGTGGTGATCGGCGGCATCTACCTGCTCCTGAACGCGGCCTATCTCGAGGTCCTCGGCGTGGACGGCGTGCGCGCCTCCAGCGCCGTCGGCGCCGATTACATGGGCCGGCTGCTGGGCAAGCCGGGCGCCTTCGCCATCTCGCTGCTCATCTGCGTCGCCGCGCTGACGACCCTGAACGCCACCATCTTCACCGGCGCGCGGTCCGGCTACGCGCTGGGGCGGGACTACCGCCTGTTCGCGCCGCTCGGCCATTGGAACGCCCGCGCCCAGGGGCCCGTCATGGCGCTCGCCGTGCAGGGGGTGCTGTCGCTGGCGCTGGTCGGGTTCGGCGCGCTGACCCGCCAGGGCTTCACCACCATGGTCGACTACACCGCGCCCGTGTTCTGGTTCTTCCTGACCATGGTGGGCATCGCCGTCTTCGTCCTGCGCGCGCGCGGCGGGGCGGCGGGCGCCTTCCGCGTGCCGCTCTACCCCGTGACGCCGGTCCTCTTCTGCCTCGGCACGCTCTACATGCTGCACGCCGCGGTGAACTACACCGGCGTCGGCGCGCTGGTGGGGCTCGCGGTGGTGGCGATCGGCGTGCCGCTGTGGCTCGCCTCCGCCCGGCGCGGGACCCGCATGCGCTCGAGCTCCGACCTCGCGGTCTAGATTCCGCTCGCGCGAAGCGAACCTCGCGCTTCGAGACGCCCGCTCTGCGGGCTCCTCAGCGTGAGGTTCGCTTTTTGATCGACCGGCGGAGCCTCGTCCTGAGGAGGGCCCGAGGCCCGTCTCGAAGGACGGGGCGGGCAGTCCGAGGCCGCGATCCCGGCCCGAGAAAAAGGCGGCGGCCCGTGAGGACCGCCGCCCGTCCGCGCCCGTGCGGCGCCAATCCTAAGAAAGATGCTTCTTGAAGAACGCGATGGTGCGATCCCAGGCGACCTTCGCCTGCTCCGCGTTGTAGCGCTGGGTCGAATTGTTGTTGAAGCCGTGGCGGGTGCCGGGATAGGTGTGCATCTCGTAGCTCTTGCCCGCTGCCTTCAGCGCCGCCTCGTAGGCCGGCCGCTGGGCGTTCACCCGCTTGTCGTTCTCCGCGTAATTGATCAGGAGCGCCGCTTGGATCTTGGCCACGTCCGCGGTCTTCGCGGCGCTGCCGTAGAACGGCACCGCGGCCTGGAGGTCGCCGCCCAATTGGGTCGCGAGCCAGTTGGCGACGCCGCCGCCGAAGCAGAAGCCGGTGACGCCGAGCTTGCCGTTGGCGAGCTTGTGCTTCTTGAGCCACTTGGCGCCGTTCAGCATGTCGGTGTGGATCTTGCCGCGGTCGAGGGCCGCCTGCATCTTCTTGCCGTCGTCGTCGTTGCCGGGATAGCCGCCGGCGGCCGACAGCGCGTCCGGGGCGAGCGCGAGGAAGCCCTCGGCCGCGACCCGGCGCGCGACGTCCTCGATATGGGGGTTGAGGCCGCGGTTCTCGTGGACCACCAGCACCGCGGGGAAGGGGCCCGAGCCCTTGGGCTGGACGAGATAGCCCTTGATCTTGGCCGCGTTGCCGCCGGGCGAATCATAGGTGACGTAGGTCGCCTTGATGCGCGCGTCGGTGAAGGAGATCATCTGCGCCTCGGCGTAGCGCGGCAGGAGCGCCTGGGCCATGGCGAGGCCGGAGCCGCCGATGACCGTGATCGCCGCCGCCCGTTGCAGGAACTCGCGGCGCTCCATCCGGCTGTGGCAGTATTGGTCGTAGAGGTCATAGATACGCGGATCGATATGGTCCTGATCCATGGATGTGGTTCCTTCCTGTTGCAGTCGTTGCCAATACCGATCGTCAAGCGGTCTGGCGCCGCCTTAGGAGGCGTCAACGGGTGGGACCCGGACGATGAACGATCGGGCGAACTATATTCGGAAGCGAAGCCCGCCGGTAGCGAATTTCATCGATAGCCAGGCGCACGAAGGCCTGCCGGGCCTGTATGATGGCGCGTGACGGTGAGGCCCCCGAGCGGGGCAGGATGGGACCGGGAGGGGAAGAGCATGCTGACGCCGCCGCCGCGAGGTCTCCGCGTCTGGGGCGGGTTCTGGGCGAGCCCGCCGCCGCCGCAATGGGGCGATTTCCTCGCCCGCCATCCGGACCAGGACGCGCCGGCGGAGGAGGTGGTGGATTTCCTGCCCGGCCGGATCGAGCAGATCCAGCCGATCCAGGACCGGTGCCTGGCGCTGGGGCACGCGCGCGACCTCCGCGATACCTGGGAGATCGCCGATCTCGATACCCTGATCGCGCCCGCGCAGGGCTTCGACTGCGAGGACCACGCGCTCACCGTCCGCGCGCTCGCCCACCGGGATCTGGGCTTCCCGCTGGGGGCGCTGCGCCTCGCGGTCTGCGAGACGACGGAGCAGCACGCGGTGCTCCTGATCGCCACCACGGCGGGCGAGATTGTGGTCGACAACGGCCACAGGTGGACCGGGATCGGCCCGTGGCACGACTACCCCTGCAAGTGGCTCCACGTCTGGGGCCCGGCCAAATGGGGCCGGTGCATCGAGACGGATAGGCGCGGGGCGGTGTAGGGGCGGCGAAAAAAAAGGCCGGGCGCGGGCCCGGCCTTTCCGTTTGCGCGATTGAGGCGGCTTACGCGCCGATGCCCTGGCGCAGGCTTTCGTCGACCAACTTGTCGTAGGTGCTGTCCGCTTCCAGCAGGCCCCAGTCGACCATCCAGTCGTGGATGTGCTGGAATTCCTCCTGCGTGTAGGGGCGCGGATAGATGTAGCGGAAGCGCCCGAGATACATGTCGTCCTCGGTGATCCTGGCGATGTCTTCCGGCACCTCCTTGATCATGTATTTGAGGTAGGGGCGGATGTCCTCGTTGATCGCATCCACCGCCTTGCGGACGGAGCGGTCGATGGCGGCGTAGGTGTCGGGGTCCATGGAGGGGACCGTCACCTCGGCGCCGTCGTAGAAGGCCTCGCAGACGATCTTGTGCCCGCGCTTCAAGGCCACGGTGATCCAGGGCTCCATCAGCGCGGCGGCGCCGATCTTGCCCTCCTCGAGGAACTTGAGCCGCTGCTTGGGCCCGCCGACATGGCCGACGCGGACCTCGTCCTTGGTGAGCATGTAGCCGCCCAAGAGGCCGAGCGTGATGTAGTGGGAGCCCGCGTGCATGTTGACGCCGACCAGCACGCCCGAGAGGTCGGGCGGGATGTTGCAGGGGGAATCGCCCTTGACCACGATCGCCTGGGTGGCGACGGCGGCGCGCTTGGAGATCACCTGGGCGCCGGCGCAGGTGTCCTGGGTGCGGCGGATCTGGCCCCATTCGCAGGCGCGGTACATGGAGAACTCGCCGGTCTCGATGCCCTCGTGCCAGCCGTAGGACTTGACCATGGTGTGGTCCTCGATGGGCCGGTCGGGGACCTCCTTGTCGCGGTCGCGGCCCGAGCCCGCGGGCACCAGCGTGACCTCGAGGCCTTCTTGCGTGAAGTAGCCCTCTTCGAGGGCGACGTGATAGGGCAGCGAAAAGACCGCGTTGTTGACTTCGATCCGTGTCTGCTTGAGCGCCATGGATGCTCTCCCTCTCGACTCCGTCCGGGGCCCGCCAGGGTCGGCGGGCCAGCCGTTACCGCGCATGATAATGACTCTCATGGCAGAATCCAGGGCCTCGTTGGGGGGTGGCGGGCCGCGGCGGAAATGAGTGTACAATCCGCGCTCGACCGGCCGGGGCGCCCGGTCCGCAACTCAGGGAGGTTCGAGCCTTGGACACCCGCCTGATGGTCAACTATCCGCCGGACCCCAACCCGCGGCCGCCGAAATTCACCCCGCCCGCGGGCACCTGCGACACCCATTTCCACGTCTACGGGCCGCCGCATCTCTACCCCTATGTCGAGAGCCGGCGCTCGACCCCCCCGGCCGCGCCGATCGAGCATTACCTGGCCATGGCGGAGGTGCTGGGGATGGAACGCGGCGTGCTGGTGCAGCCCAACGTCCACGGCTTCGACACCGACGTCGTGCTCGACGCCATCGCCAAAGCGCCCGATCGCCTGCGCGGGGTGATCAACGCCAACCCCGATCTCGCGCGCGATGAGATCGCGGCGCTCCACGCGGGCGGCGTGCGCGGCATCCGGCTCAACATCACCCACGCCCACGGCCGGTCCTTCGGGGCGGAGGCCTTCGCGGCCCAGATCGCCAAGATCGCCCACCTGCCCTGGTCGGTGGACCTCCACTGCGATCTGGACTCGGTGGTGCGGAACGCCGAGGTGCTCGACCGCGCCGCCCTTCCCGTGGTGGTCGACCACTTCGCGCGCTGCGACGGCGCCAGGGGCACCGAGGATCCCGATTTCCGCACCCTCGCCGACCTCGCGGTGTCCGGCAACGTCTGGATCAAGATCGGCGGGGCCGACCGGCTGATGGCGCGCGGCGCAATTTACGCCGACATCGTCGCCATGGCCCGGGCGCTGATCGCCAGGGCGCCCTCGCGCATCATCTGGGGCACCGACTGGCCCCATTCGGAGGTCTGGCGGCCGGGTCGCATGCCCAACGACGGCGACCTTCTCGACATGGTGGCCGACTTCGCCCCCGACGAGGCGGCGCGGCGGCGGATCCTCGCCGACAACCCGGCCGGGCTCTACGGTTTCGAGTGAGATATTTAACTAATTACTTATATAACGAGTCAGCTAAACGAAGGCTTTTTTCGCGTGCCGCTCTTCCCCCTTCGACACGCTCGCCTTGCTCGCTGCTCAGGGTGAGGTCCTTGAAAAAAAGACCTCACGCTTCGACAGGCTCATGCTTCGACAGGCTCATGCTTCGACAGGCTCATGCTTCGACAGGCTCATGCTTCGACAGGCTCATGCTTCGACAGGCTCATGCTTCGACAGGCTCAGCATGAGGCGCTTCCTTCCTCACCCTGAGCAGCGCGCGGCGCGCGCGTGTCGAAGGGCGGGGCGCTCGAAGGGCGAAAGGCCTTCCCGTGGCGGGCTCACGCCGCGGCGGGCAGGCGGGCGCGGTCGTGGGGCGCGTCGAGGAAGCCCATGTCCGGGCCCTTGGGCACGATGCAGGTCGGGTTGACCTTCTCCTGGCGGTAGTAGTTCGCCTTGGTGGCCTCGAGGTCGAGCGTCGCGGTGATGCCGGGCCATTGATAGAGCTCGCGCAGGTAGTTCACCAGGTTGGGATAGTCCTGCAGGCGCTGGAGGTTGCACTTGAAGTGGCTGTAATAGACGAGGTCGAAGCGGAGCAGGGTGGGGAAGGCGCGCCAGTCGGCCTCGGTGATGCGCTCGCCCATGAGGTAGCGGCGCGCGCCGAGGCGTTCCTCCAGCGCATCCAGCCCCAGGAAGACCTTGTCGACGGCCCGGTCGTAGGCCTCCTGGCTGCGCGCGAAGCCCGCGCGGTAGACACCGTTGTTGAGATGCTCGTAGACGAAGGCGTTGATCTCGTCGATGCCGACGCGCAGGTCCGCCGGATAGTAATCGATTGCGTTGTCGGCCCATTCCGCGAAGCCGGAGTTCAGCATGCGGATGATCTCGGAGGACTCGTTGTTGACCACGGTGCCGCGCTGGCGGTCCCACAGCGTCGGCACCGTGACCTTGCCGGTGTAACGCGGATTGGCCGCGGCATAGGCCTGATAGAGGTGGAACATCCCGTCCCTGCCGGGATCGAGATCGTCCAACCCCTTGGAATAGCTCCACCCCGCGGTCTTGGGCCGGTCGGCGATCGAGACCGAGACCACGTCGTCCAAGCCCTTCAGCTTGCGCATGAGGAGCGTGCGGTGCGCCCAGGGACAGGACCAGGCGACGAACAGGTGATAGCGCCCGGGCGCCGCCTCGAAACCGCCCTCGCCGCTCGGGCCCGGGGCGCCGTCGGCGGTCACCCAGTTGCGGAACTTGGACGCATCGCGCACGAAGGCGCCGCGCTTGTCAAACGGCACCTCCGCGTCGTTGTCCCAGACGCCGTCGATCAGCATGCCGGCCATGGCGTGTCTCCCTCGCGCGCCGGCCCGCCCGATGGGCCGCGGGCTATTTCCTCAGGAAGGGGACCGCGAGCTTCTGGAACTGGTCCGCCGCGTCCCAAGGCACGAGATGCTTGCAGCCTTCCACGAGATGCATGTCGAGCCCCGGCTCCTTCTCCTTGAGGAGCGCGAAGCGGTCCGCCGCCCGGGCACGGTCCTCGCGGCCGAAGATCATGAGGAGCGGCATCTTGAGCTCGGTGAGGCGCTGCCACAGCGGCGTGCCGCCGCCCCCGCCCGCCTTGCCGCGGGCCTCGTTGCGGGCGACGAAGGCCTCGAAATTGCGCCCGACGGAGCGCGCATGGCGAAGGGCGAGCTCCTCCTCGGTGATCAGCTCGTGATGGAAGAGGTTGGCTTCCAGAAGCTTGCGGGTGTCCTCGATGCCCGGCTCGGTCTTGCCCATGCGCTCGTCCATGCGCTGCAGCACGGCTTCCTCGCGCTTTCCGGCCCCGCCTTCGAGCGGCGGCAGCAGGCTGCCGGTGCCGAGGATGACAATGTGGCTGACGCGTTCCGGCAGTTCGAGCCCCAGCGCCACGGCGACGTTGCCCGCCTGGGAATGGCCGACCAGCGCGGCCTTCTTCAGGCCGAGGGCATCCATCAGGCCGAGCGTCGTCTTCTTCTTGAGCGCGACCGAGCCGTCCTCGGAATAGTCGCTCAGGCCGAAGCCGGGGAAGTCGAAGGCGATGGCCCGGAAGCCGGCCTCCGCCAGCGGGCCGATGGTGCGCCGGTAGACGTCGGCCGATGAGCCGAGCGAGGCGCCGTGGAACAGGAGGACCGCGGGGCCGCTGCCCTCCTCGATGTAGCGGATGGACATGCCCCCCACGTCGGCGAACTTGTCCTCGAAACCGGTGTCGATTGTCGTAGCCATCTCGTTTCTCCCCTTGTCTTCGCCCGTGATCGGGTGTTCGTAAGCGATACCATAACACAGCCGCCCGGCACCCGCGAGGGGCAGGCAATGCGCACCTTGCAACGGGCGGATGCGCGCCTGATATTTAGGCGGATTCTCTGCCGACCGACATCCTCCGCCGCCCGATGCCAAGGCCATGACCGCACCCGTCACCCGTTTCGCGCCCTCGCCCACGGGCCATCTGCATCTCGGCCACGCCTATGCCGCCCTGTTCGCGGCCCGGGCGGCCGGCGCGGCGGGGGGCCGCTTCCTGCTCAGGATCGAGGATATCGACCGCGCCCGCTGCCGGCCCGAGTTCGAGGCCGCGATCCTCGAGGATCTCGCCTGGCTCGGCCTTTCCTGGAAGGAGCCGGTGATGCGCCAGTCCGAGCGCGGCGCCGCCTACCGTAACGCGCTCGACCGGCTCGCGGCCGAGGGCGTGCTCTATCCCTGCTTCTGCACCCGCAAGGAGATCGCCGACGAGATCGCCCGCGCGGGCGCCGCGCCGCACGGGCCGGGGGATCATGGCGCGGGCGGGCCCGGCGGGCCGCTCTATCCCGGCACCTGCCGCGACTTAAGCCCGGCAGAGCGCGCGGGCCGCCTGAAAGAGGCCGGCGGGGCGGCGCTCCGCATCGACGCGGCCAAGGCCGCGGAGCTCGCGGGCCGTCTCACCTTCTCGGACCGCGGGGCGGGGACGGTCGCGGTCGATCCCCTCCTGCTGGGCGACGCGGTGCTGGCGCGCCGGGACATCGGCACCAGCTACCACCTCGCGGTGGTGATCGACGATGCCGGGCAGGGGGTCACCCTGGTCACGAGGGGCGCCGACCTCCTGCCCTCGACCCATCTCCACCGGGTGCTGCAGGCGCTCCTCGGCCTGCCCGAGCCCGAATACCACCACCACGTGCTGATCTCCGACGAGACCGGGGCGCGGCTCGCCAAGCGCAGCGAGGCGCGCGCCATCCGGACGCTCCGGGGCGAGGGGAAGGGGCCGGCCGAGGTCCGCGCCCTCGCCGGGATCGGAGGCTAGTCGGACCGGCCCTTCGCCATCTTGCGGCGCCGGCCGCGGCCCGCGAAATCGGGCTTGGCGAAATCGCCGATGCCGTGGAAGTCGATGATCTCGATGGAATTCCCGAACGGGTCCTGGATGTAGCCGTGGCGGCCGGTGAAGGTGCGGTGGCCTTCGTCCTCGTAGACCAGGATGGGATAGCCCGCCGCCTCGACATGCTTGAGGGCGGCGTCGAAGGCGTCGCTCTCGACGATGAAGGCATGGTGGAACTCGTACTCGCCGGGCGGATTGGGCGACTTGTGGTGCTTCGTGTTGGTCAGCACGAAATGGTCGTTGCCCGCCTTCATGAAGACGGTGGTGTCGTTCTGGCGCAGATAGGTGCAGCCGAGCACCTCCTCGTAGAACCTGCGGGCCTCCTCGAGGTCGGTCACGCCGATCGCGAAATGCAGCACCCCCGTTGGTGTCATGCCCTTGGGTTTGTCCATCATCCTTGGCCTTCCCGGTTCGGCGCGCGGGCGCGCCGTCAGATCATCTCGCGCAGCAGCACGCCGTAGCCTTCCACCGGCTCGTTGATGTGGAGCCGCTTCTGGATCTCCCAGCAACGGGCCGGCACGGGATGGACCACCGGAATTCCGAGGTCCTGTTCCAGCAGGTCGATCACCGGCAGCACCCGCCAGCCCGAGCCCAGAAGGTAGATGGCATCGGCCTTCTTGTGTTTGAGGACGGCCTTCTTGACGTGGGCGTAGACCTCCTCGGAGGACAGCTGGCCGATGGAATCGAAGGCGGCGTCGATGCCCTCCATGGCGAGGATGTCGAAACCCGCGCCCTCGAAATAGTCGGCGAACATCTTGTTGATCGGACCCGTGAAATAGGTCGCGCCGACGACGCGCTTGGCCTTCAGCGCGCGCAGCGCCGCCACGTGGTTCGAGCCCGAGGTGAAGACCGGGGTCTTGTATTTCCTCTCCCACTTGCGGATCAGGCGTTCCTCCCCCTTGAAGCCCAGCAGCATGAAGGGCGGCGCGCCCTCGGGCAGCATCAGATCGACCTCTTCCTTGGCCAGTTCGTCGAGGAGCGGCACATAGGGTTCGACCGCGCGCTTGAATTCGTCGGTCGTGCCTTCGCGGATATTGAGGAAAAGCGGGATGACGCCCACCCCCTCGGGCAGAATGCGGATCAGTTCTTCGAGGGATCCGGGACGCCGGGTCGGCTTGATGCATCCGATCACGCCCCGCCAGGTGGTGTACGGCATGTGTTTCTCCCCAAAATGGTTCGGCCCCGGGCCCGCCCGGCGCCGTCACGGGCGCAGGGTCGGCAGGGCGAGGTTTGCCCCGGGACTTTACAGGAAAATCCAAGCTGTCCAAAGCGGCGGAGGACGGCGCCGGAGATTTCCCGCCGCGCCCGGGCCCTCATTCCCCGGCTAAGGCTCAGCGGGGGAGAGGAAGCGGGGGTTTGTCTGCGCTGGTGAGGATGCCGCGAGGTTTCGCGGCGGTTTTTGGGGCGGGCCGGTGGTCGGGGTGCCGGTT
>Ga0326597_10012189_pt1 | contig 11336 bp, 7 predicted proteins | sample RVTome_12_FD_203789 | JGI IMG/M metagenome (GOLD analysis project Ga0326597, IMG submission 203789) | Soil microbial communities from uranium-contaminated site in the Upper Colorado River Basin, Wyoming, United States - RVT100D185 | ecosystem: Environmental > Terrestrial > Soil > Contaminated >... | reverse complement strand
CTATGAGGAAACCTGCGAAGCGTTGTTTCTGACCTCGGGGTTTGTCTATGGCCGCGCCGCCGAGGCCGTGGCCGCGTTCAAGCAGGACGGCTCGCGCTATGTCTATTCGCGCTACCGCAACCCGACCGTGACGATGTTCGAGGAGCGCCTGCGCCTCATCGAAGGCGCCGAGGCGTGCCGCGCCACCGCGAGCGGCATGGCGGCGGTCTTTGCCTCGCTGCTGTGCAAGCTGCGCGCCGGGCAGCGGCTGGTGGCGAGCCGGGCGCTCTTTGGCTCGTGCCACTACATCGTCGCCGACCTCCTGCCGCGCTACGGCATCGAGACCGTGCAGGTCGACGGCCGCGATCTGTCGGCGTGGGAGGCGGCGCTGGCGCCCCGACCGGACAGACCAGGCGCGGCGGTGGCGTTCTGCGAGAGCCCGTCCAACCCGGCGATGGAGATCATCGACCTCGCCGAGGTCGCGCGCCTCACCCACCGGGCCGGCGGCATCCTCGTCGTCGACAATGTGTTCGCGACACCGCTCCTGCAAAAGCCGATGGCGCTCGGCGCCGATGTCGTCGTCTATTCGGCGACCAAGCATATCGACGGCCAGGGCCGCGCGCTCGGCGGCGCGATCCTCGCCAGCGAGAAATACGTCAAGGACGATCTCGGGCTGTTCTACCGCCACACCGGCCCGTCGCTCTCCCCGTTCAACGCCTGGTTGCTGCTGAAGGGGCTGGAGACGCTGGAGCTGAGGCTCGAGCGGCAATGCCGCACCGCGATGGCGATCGCCCGCTTTCTCGAAGCCCACCCCAAGGTCGGGCGGGTCATCTACCCCGGTCTCCCGAGTCATCCGCAGTACGAACTGGCGCGGCGCCAGATGAGCGCAGGCGGCACCGTCGTCGCCTTCGACATCAAGGGCGACAAGGATAGCTGCTTCCGCTTTCTCGACGCGCTGCGCCTCGTCGACATCTCCAACAACCTCGGCGATTCGAAGAGCCTCATCACCCATCCGGCGACGACAACGCATTCCCGCCTCAAGCCCGAGGAGCGCGCCGCGCTCGGCATCGGCGACGGTCTCGTGCGCCTCTCGGCCGGGCTCGAAGCCGAGGGCGACCTGCTGCGCGATCTCGAACGGGCGCTAGCACGCATTTAGACGGATCAAATATGTTAAATATGATTAATTGACATACTGGATATGATGTAATTATCTGAACCACGTTAACGGCGCGGGGTTTTGCCCCGGCCTTGCTGCGGAGGGCGGCGGCGTGGCTCAGATCGATACAGTCTCGAAGGCCGAGGCGATCAAGCAGCAGAGCCGGCAGTTGCGCGGCAAGCTCGCCGAGGACCTCGCCGACACCGCAACGCCGTTCGACAATGCGGGCTATAGCCTTCTCAAGTTTCACGGCGTCTATCAGGGCTACGACCGCGACAGCGCGACCGAGCGCAAGCAGCGCGGCGACGCCAAGATCTGGCAGTTCATGGTGCGCGTCCGGATCCCGGGTGGGCACCTCACCGCCGGCCAGTACCTCGCGCTCGACGGGCTCACCGACCAATACGCCAATGGCTCGCTGCGGATCACGACGCGCCAGAGCATCCAGTTCCACGGGGTCGTCAAGCCCGGGCTGAAGGCGGCGATCGCCGAGATCGACGGCGCCCTGTTGACGACGCTGGCCGCCTGCGGCGATGTCGTGCGCACCGTGACGACGGTGCCGGCGCCGATCCGCGACCCGGTGCACGACCGGCTGGAGAGCGACGCCCGGCGCCTCTCGACGCATCTCCTGCCGAAGACCGGCGCCTATCACGAGATCTGGATCGACGGCGAGAAGGTGGCGCCGGACGAGGAGCCGGTCGATCCGCTGTACGGCGAGCGCTATCTGCCGCGCAAGTTCAAGATCGGCCTGGCGATCCCCGAAGACAACACGATCGACGTGCTGACCAACGATCTTGCCATTGTCGCGCTGTTCGAGGACGACACGCTGGCGGGATACAATTTTCTACTCGGCGGCGGGCACGGGATGACCCACAACAAGCCGGAAACCTACGCCCGGCTTGCGACGCCGGTCGCCTTTGTCGAACCCGACGACCTCCTTGAAGCGGCGGCGGCGGTGGTGCGGCTGCACCGCGATCACGGCGACCGCGGCAACCGCCGGCATGCGCGCCTTAAATACGTCATCGCCGAGCGCGGCGAGGAATGGGCGCGCGAGCGTCTGTCCGAAGATTTGGGGAAGGCGCTGGCGCCGTGCCGCCCGATGCCCGATTTCGCGGTGCCCGACCATCTGGGATGGCACGAGCAGGGCGACGGCAAGCTCTATCTCGGTGTCCCGGTGGAGAGTGGGCGCATCCTCGACGGCGAGCGCACCCGCATCCGCACCGCGCTGCGCGAGATCGTCGCCCGGTTCCGCGTCGACCCGATATTGATGCCGAGCCAGGACATCATCCTCTCGGAGATCGCACCGGCCGACCAGGGCGCGATCACCGCGCTGCTGCGGAGCCACGGCGTGCGTTTGGCCGAGGACTTGCTGCCGGTCGAACGCTGGGCCCTGGCGTGCCCGGCGCTGCCGAGCTGCGGCCTCGCGCTGACCGAGGCGGAGCGGGTGCAGGGCGACATCGTCGGCGCGATCGCCGAGCGGATGCGGCGCTGGGGGCTGGAAGAGGAGCGGCTCAGCATCCGCATCACCGGGTGCCCCAACGGCTGCGCCCGGCCCTATACCGGCGATATCGGCATCGTCGGGCGGGTCCCCGGGTCGTATTCGCTCTATGTCGGCGGCGATTTCGCGGGCACAAGGCTCAACGAGGCGATCGCCGGGCGGCTCAGCATCGCCGGCATCGCCGACGCGCTCGACCCGCTGTTCGCGCTCTTCGCATCGGCGCGCGCCGCCGGCGAAGGGTTCGGCGATTTCTGCCACCGCATCGGCACCGCCGAATTGCGCGAGGCGGTCGCCGCGTCGCGCGGCACGGTACGCGACGCGGCCGATTAAGCCGTTCGCGGGCCGGCGGCGGCCGCAGCAGGGCCTTTTCGCGCCGGGTACACTGCGGCCGTCCCAGATACCCGCGTAAACGTCGATCGCAACCGGCGTAGGCCAGCCCAGTGCTGGGCTGGCCTACCTGCCGCTAATAATAGGGTCGCGGCTCTGGCGATACATATGCCGCCGGTGGCGGCACGTATGCCGCCGGTGGCGCCACATACGCCGCGGGCGGCGGCGCTGGCACGTACGCCGGCGTACTCGCCGCGCCGAGGACGGCGCCTCCGCCACCACCCGCTGCCGCCCCTATTGCCGCACCGGGGGCGCAGCCAATCGGGAGCGTCACGAGGCACCCGATAAGGGCACCAGTGGCCGCGCCGCTCGTGCCGCCTGCTACGGCATTTGCCGCAGGATCAGGAGATTGAGCAAAAGCAGAGACGCTCGATGCCAAACCGACAAGAAGTGCGATAGCATTGATTCGTTTCATCGTCCTCTCCTCGTCAACTCCCGGAGTGTTTGTCTCCCACATCCAGGCAAAACGATTTGATAAATATTTGTACAAACACCACTTCTATGGCATCGATCCCAACGAATTCATTATCGATCCTCAAGGTATCTCTTGGCGCAGGTTACGACCGCGTGAGACGCAGCGGTTCCCGACGGGACATGTGCCCCGCTCCCGGCTTTCGCTGGGACTGCGGCTTGATTTGGTTACGCGATCGGTCAGCGCATTCCGGCTGGGGCGTAAGATGATCCCCATGACCCGGTCTCGCGTCCTTGCTGTGTGGAGCAATCCCGGAAACCCGCCGGCTGCGGTTGCCCGGCAACTCGGCATGGAGCCAAGGCACTTCACCCGTGCGCTGCACAAGATCAAGGCAGCCAGCGACCTTCCGGCGCCGATCGCGTGGTCAAAATAGGATGGGACAGTGACCGATGAGCAGGGCGAGCGGCTTGGCAACCTCCACGATGCAGACTGAAGTCCGGACCACCGGCAAGGCGTTCGCGACGCTGCGATTCGCCGGCGACGATCTGGATCCGGACGAAATTTCGGCCGTCCTGCCGGTCACGCCGACACGAGCCCATCGGAAGGGCGAGGAGTTCGAGGCCGGGCCAAATGCCGGGACGCTGCACGGTCGTACTGGGATCTGGTTTCTCGCGACCGACCAACTCGTCTCCAGCGATGAGCTTGGCGACCATTTGGCCTTCGTGCAGAAGCTGCTTTACCCCGGGCCGAGCGATGATCGCCGTGTCGCAAAGCTCCGCGATATCCTGGGGCGAGCGCATGCCCGCGCCCACATCACCTGCTTCTGGCACGGCGACCCCGGCGAACCCGCCCCACAAATTCCGGCTCGGTTCAAGTCCGCGATAGAGCCATTGTCCGCCGACATCGAAACCGATTTCGCGGTTGGCAAGCATTCGTAGGGTGGGTTGAGCAGCGCGAAACCCACCATCGGCACCCGCCGCCGGTATTTGATGGGCTTCGCTCCGCTTAACCCATCCTACGCGCTTTGAGCGTTTCCGCGCCGCCAGTGGCGCCCCGTCACCCCAGCTCCGCCAGCCTCGGCAGCACCTCGCGGCTGAACAGCGTCAGGTTGGCGACGGTGTCTTCGTGGCTGATGTGGCCGCCTTGGCCCATCATCAGGAGGTGGCCGAAGCCGCCGACGTGGTCGTAGAAGGCCTTTAATTGGTGGAATACGTCGTCGGGGGTGCCGGCGAAGGATAGGCCGGCGTCGATCGCCTGCTCTACGGTCATCGTGGGGGGGTTGATCGGCGTGCCGTCCTTGGTCTGGACGCGGGTCGCGCGGGCCGCCATGGCGCCGCCGGCCTTCAAGGTCTGCGCCGCGCCGGCCGCTGGGACATAGCCCGGCGGGTTGGCGAATTGCGGTGCGACATTGCCCGAGGTGCGGCTGTAGTCGAGGATCTGGTCGGCGCGGCGCCGGCCTTCCTCGCTGGTATTGCCGACCCCGATCAGCGCCATGTAGGCGAGGCGATCGGGCCTCGGCTCGCGGCCGGCCTCGCGCTCCTTCGCGCGATAGGCGTCGAAAATCGCCGGCGTCCTGGCCCAGCCGGTGTTGAGGACGCCGATCGTGATGCCGCGCGCCGCCGCCTCCACGGCACTGCCCGGGCTGCCGACCGGCATCCACACCGGCGGATGCGGCTCCTGCCAGGGGCGCGGCCAGACATTGACCGAGCGGTACTGGAAATGCGTCCCCTCCCAGTTGAACGGGCCGTCATGGCTGGTCATCGCCTTCAGGATCAGGTCGTGGGCTTCCCAGAACCGGTCCGACAGATCGGCCGGGTTGGTGTTGGCCGGCGAAATCTCGAACGGCACGCCCTTGACGAACCCCATCTCCAGGCGACCGCGCGAGATGACATCGATCATCGAATACTCCTCGGCGACGCGGATCGGGTCGTTGCGGTTGCCGATCGGCATGCCGAGCGCGAGGAGCCGCACCGTCTTCGTCTCGCGCGCCAGGATCGCCATCGGGATCGTGCACACCGAATCGGCGCAGGTGGCCGTCGCGTGGTGCTCGTTGGTCATGATGTTGATGCCGAGCTCGTCGCACAGCGCCCATTCGTCGAGGTAGCGGTGATAGAGGTCGGCGCCGATCTTCGGGTCGAACAGCCGGTTCGGCACCACGACCCGGTACGAGTTGCCGAGATGCTGCCACGCCGGGTGATAGGCCATCTCGCTGAAATGCCAGACTTTCATCATCGTCTCAACCTCTTGGGCGCTGTATGAGAAAGGTCGGTCATTTCGGACCGGCTCTTGGCAATTTCGACGATAGCGGTCATCACTCTTCCGTTCCGCCCGCGTCCATTCTCGCCTGTCGGGCAATGGCCCTCATCGCGGCTGGCTCATCGCCTCGAAATATGGACACAGCCAGCCCTCTGTTTATAGCACGTTGAAAGCGCCGGGGACTGATAACATTGATTTTATCAGTATCCTCGATTAGGGCAACTACTGTGACCTCACTTTGCCGGGTTTCCTTTTCAATCTCGGCCCGCAATAGTTCAGCTTCCTGAAATTGAACAGGATTGCTAGCAAGGAATACTGCTGTATCTCTGCCCTCTTTCTTGGGACGTATCACCAAATCGGGCAGATAGTCAGGGAACTCAGTCGAAACAGGCTTCCTCTCGTCGATGTTGGCAACTTCGCCAAATCGCTCCATGATCGCGGTTGTCGCGTCCTCACGAAAGGTAGAACGGATAAAATCCCGTGTAAGTAATTCTAGATCACGGATCCGCATTAAGGCAGAAAGAAATGGTATTATCTTAATTGTTAGTTCGGTTGCTTCGAAAGTGCCAGTTTTAATTTCATAGGTGTCGTGATCCCATGCGGCCCCAGCCGTGTGGAGAACAGAATCCAAGAGTTGTTGCCGTTGTCCTTTCTCGAAGTCGATACCCAGAGCCAACAACTGAGACAAGTATTCACCATCATCTTCCAGATGATAATTTTCACCGTCCGCTATGACATAGAAGCCGATGCGGTCGCCCGAAGGGTCCGTGAAAGCTGCACTGACAGCAAAGCCACATGGAACCGGATTGACGGTGATCGCTTGGCAGAACGTCGAGCAAAGGGCCTTTTCAAGGCTTGCCGCGGTGGTCATAGCAGCGTCCCTTTGGGATGCTTGATACGAAAATGGAGCCGCGCTTGTTCCCAAAAAGTTTGTTCCCGCCACGTATTTTTTCGACGATGACGTCTCTCCACGGGCGGAATGCGGGCAAGGTGATCGATGCTAGAGGGACCCTGTTCCAGCCCTCCGCGCTCGCAATGAGCGTGAACATGCAAGCCGGGATGGTTACCGTGGTATTCTAATCGGCTGACCAAAGATGCCTGACCGGAGGATGTTCGATAGATCAACCACGCCTTCCATTGATCCCTGATGGGATTACATTGTGTCAGAAATAGGTATTCGTTTCCAGTTCCGCTAGTAACAGTTACAGAACGCCATTTCCAGCCAGCTCTCATAGGCTTTGTCTTTTCGAAAACCCATGAATAGCGGTGCTGCAAGTCGTCAGTGCGCCAATTGGTGTCCGATTCCATCACCTTGTGCTCAGCTATTATCTTCCTTATTCGCATGCCTTGAAATCCATCGTGATCCAGGTCACTCGCTAACTTGTCGTTCCACGGGCATCAATTCTCCGAGGCGAAGACCTCGATTGCGGCGGCGACCGCATCGGGCTGTTCGACCTGGGGATAATGCGCCGCGCCGGCGACGCGCTCGAAGCGCGCGCTCGGCAGCGCTGCCGCGAGGCGCTCGCCATACTGGGGCGCGACGATGCCGTCGTTGTCGCCCCACAGCACGAGGGCCGGGCGCGTGATCCGGTGCAGCCAATGCACCAGGGCGGGATCGTGCATGTAGGGGCGCCAGCCGTAGAGTGCGGTTGCCTCGCGGTCGCGCATGATGGAAACGAGGTCGGCATCGTCGAGGCTGGTGTAATCGGGTACGACCCGGGCCGGCTCGACAAAGCTGCGGCGCAGCACCTCCTCGGCCGGGAGCGCGTAGATGTCGGCGATGTCGCGCTCCTCGCGGTTGCCGAATTTGAGACCGAGCGCGTCGATCAGCACGAGGCGCGAGAGGCGCGCCTCGGACCGCACCGCGATTTCGAGCGCGACCCAGCCGCCGAACGAGGCGCCGACCAGCAGCGTTTCCCGCAAATCGAGGCGGTGGAGCAGGTCGAGATAGAGGTAGGCGATGTCGTGCACGGTGCGGAACCATTCGGGGCGCGGGGTCGTGCCAAAGCCGGGATGGCGGGGTGCTATGACCCGGAAGCGGCGCGCCAGGCGATCGAGAAACGCCCCGTTCTGCGCGACGTAATCGCCGCCGTGCAGAAACAACAGCGGCGGCCCGGCGCCGGCGATCACCGTCTCGACCGAAATCCCGCCCAAATCGATGCGTTCCATGCCCTCGCTCCTCAAAGCCCCTCTCCCGCACCGCGGGAGAGGGAGGGGCCCACCGCGCTAGCGGTGGGAGGGTGAGGGTGCCGCCGGCGAAATACCCTCACCCGCCTCGCTACGCTCGGCACCCTCTCCCGCGGTGCGGGAGAGGGGCTTTGCCGCGCAGCGCCTTGGCAGTGTACCAACCGATCGGCGGCTGCCTAGAATACGGCGGCGAGCTTACGGAGAGATCACGCCATGGGCCAGTTCGGAATCGGGCAGCCGGTGCGGCGCTTTGAGGACCGGCGCTTTCTGCGCGGCGAGGGCCGCTTCCAGCACGATGTCAACCTGCCGGGGCAGGCGCACGCCGTCGTGCTGCGCTCGCCGCACGCCCATGCCCGGATCCGCGCGCTCGACCTCGCGGCGGCCAAAGCGGCGCCGGGGGTGCTCGCGATCTACACCGGCGACGACCTCGCCGCCGCCGGGCTCGGTACGATGGGGGTGCCGTTGCAGCGCAAACGGCCCGACGGGTCGCCGATGTTCGCCCGCGGCCACCTCGGCCTCGCCCAGGGCAAGGTGCGGTTTGTCGGGGAGCCGGTCGCGTTTGTCGTCGCCGAGACGCTGGCCGAGGCGAGAGACGCCGCCGAGCTGATCGCCGTCGACTACGATATCCTGCAATCGGTCACCGACACCGCCGAGGCGGCTGACGGCAAGGCGGCGGTGTGGGACGAGTGCCCCGACAACGTCTCCAACCTGTTCGAGGCAGGGAACCAGGCGGCGACCGACGCCGGCTTTGCGCAGGCCGCGCATATCGTCAGGCGGCGCTATGTGATCAGCCGGGTCTATGCCCATTTCATGGAACCGCGCGGCGCGATCGGGGCGTGGGACCCGGGCGAGGACCGCTTCACCCTCTATGCCGACGTGCAATACCCGCACCGGGTGCGCCAGGCGCTCGCCACCCGCATCTTCAAGATCCCGGAAAGCCGCATCCGCGTCATCGCCGGCGATGTCGGCGGCGGGTTCGGCACCAAGGGCTGGCAATATCCCGAGCACCGGCTGGTGCTGCTGGCGGCCAAGCAGTTGCGCCGGCCGGTAAAATGGAGCTGCGAGCGCAGCGAAGCGATCCTCGCCGACGAGCATGCCCGCGACAACATCAGCGAGGCGGCGCTGGCGCTGGACAATGACGGGCGGTTTCTGGCGCTCCGGGTCAAGACCCTCGCTAATGTCGGCGCCTATATCTCGTCGGAGCGCAACCTCCTCGCGACCTTCGGCAATGTCGGCACCTTGACCGGCGTCTACGACATCCCGGCGGCGCATGTCCAGGTGCTGGCGGTGATGGCCAACACCAACGGCACCGCGCCCTATCGCGGCGCCGGGCGGCCCGAGGCGACCTATGTCATCGAGCGCCTCATCGACGACGCGGCGCGCCAGCTGCACGACGACCCCATCGAACTGCGCCGGCGCAACATGATCGACGCCACGAGGCTGCCCTACAAGACCGCGCTCGGCCTCAACTACGATTGCGGCGATTTCCCGGCCAACCAGGAAAAGGCGCTGGCGCTGGCCGATTGGGACGGCTTTCCGGCGCGGCGCGCGGAATCGCGGCGGCGCGGCAAATTGCGCGGCATCGGCCTCGCCAACCCGATCGAGAAGGCGGCGGGGCCCGGCCAGGAGTTTGCCGAAATCCGGTTTCACCCGAGCGGCAACGTCACGCTCCTCATGGGCAGCAAGAACCAGGGCCAGGGCCACGAGACCACGTTCAAGCAGGTGCTCGCCGAAAAGCTCGGGCTCGACCCCGGCGACATCCAGTACATCGACGGCGACACCGACCGGGTGGCTTTCGGCATCGGCACCAACGGTTCGCGCTCGACGGTGATCGGCGGCTCGGCGTTGTGGATGGCGGCCGACAAGATCATCGCCAAGGCGAAAAAGCTCGCCGCCCATCTGATGGAGGCGGCCGAGGCCGACATCGAGTTCGCCGTCGGCGATGATGGAGGCAATTTCACCGTCGCCGGCACCGACCGGCGGCTCGCCTTGAGCGAGGTCGCCAAGGCGGCGTTCCGCGCCGGCAACCTGCCGCCCGGCTTCGAGGGCGGGCTCTACGAGACCGGCACGTTCGCGCCGACCGACTTCACCTACCCGAACGGCAGCCATGTCTGCGAGGTCGAGATCGACGCCGAGACCGGCGAACTCGACATCCTCAACTATGTCGTCGTCGACGATGTCGGCACCGTGGTCAATCCAGTGGGACTCAAGGGCCAGATCCATGGCGGGGTCATGCAGGGGCTGGGGCAGGCGGTGATGGAGCAGGTCGTCTACGACCGCCAGTCGGGGCAGATGCTGACTGGCAGCTTCATGGATTACGCGATGCCGCGGGCCGACGCGCTGCCGGCGATCTCGGTCACCTCGAACCCGGTGCCGACCAAGCGCAACCCCTTGGGCGCCAAGGGCGCCGGCGAGGCCGGCACGGTCGGGGCATTGCCGGCGATCGTCAACGCGGTGATGGACGCGCTGGCGCCGATCGGGGTCAGGAACCTCGACATGCCAACCACCAGCGACCGGATCTGGCAGGCGATGCGAGCGCATCAGCGCGCCTAGGCGGGGTGGCGCGACAGGTTGAATTTATCGCCGGCGCAGCGCGCGCCGCCGCCGGGCGGGCCGGGTGAGCACCGGCACGATGCCGGACCGGGGCTCGGGACCGGCTGACGGCGCCGGCAGGGTTGCGGCGAGCGCCTGCCGCTCGGTTCCGCACGCGGCAATCCGGCGTTGCAGTGCACCCGCCTCATCGAATTTGAACGCCGACATCGCCAGATCGTGCTGCGCCTGGAGCCGGGCCAGCTCGTGGTCGATTTCGGCGAGGCGGGCGCGCTTCACTGCGTCGCTCTGGCTCACGTCACCCCAACTGTCATCCCGGCGAAGGCCGGGATCCACCGTGCCGCAGGCTCGTGCGGGTGGAAACGTGGATCCCGGCCTTCGCCGGGATGACATTGGATCAGGTTTCGAGCACGATCTTACCGGCGTGGCGGCGCGACAGGAGGGCGTGCATTGCCGCGCCGGCCTCGGCGAGCGGAAAGGTTTTGGCGACGACCGGCTTGAGGCGCCCTTCCTCCCACCAATGCAGGAGTTCGGCGAGGTTGCGGCTGACGAGGACCGGGTCGCGCGCCGCCTGGGCGCCCCACACGACGCCGATGACCGAGATGTTCTTGACCAGGATCAGATTGGCCGGCACCGACTGGATGCGTCCCGCGGCAAAGCCGATGACCAGCATGCGCGCCTCCCAGTTGACCGCGCGCAGCGCCTGGTCGAAGGCGTCGCCGCCTACCGGATCGAACACGACGTCGGCGCCGAGCCCGCCGGTCAGCTCGCGCACCCGGTCGCGGAGGCTCTCGCTTTGGTAGTCGATCAATTCGTCGGCGCCGTGCTCGCGCGCGACCCTGAGCTTGTCCGGGCCGCCGGCCGCCGCGATAACCCGGGCGCCGAGCGCCTTGCCGATTTCGACCGCGCCGAGC